>Ga0116137_1000884_pt1 | contig 22182 bp, 25 predicted proteins | sample June2015DPH_20_1_3_FD_88973 | JGI IMG/M metagenome (GOLD analysis project Ga0116137, IMG submission 88973) | Peatland microbial communities from SPRUCE experiment site at the Marcell Experimental Forest, Minnesota, USA - June2015DPH_20_100 | ecosystem: Environmental > Terrestrial > Soil >...
CAACCTGGGCTGTGTCTACTGCCAGAATTACGAGATAAGCCACCTTGGCTATGGCCAGGTCAGGAGCGAACCCCAGGTCGCCGACATGATGGTCAGGATGCAGGAGGGCGGGTGTCATAACATAAACCTCGTCACCCCGACCCATTTTGCCCCGCAGCTGGTGAAGGCGGCAAAGATCGCGATAGGTAAGGGCCTCAGGATCCCTCTGCTCTGGAACTGTGGGGGCTACGAGAGTGTTGAGGTGATAAGACTCCTTGAAGGAATCGTCGATATTTACAAGCCCGACTTCAAGTATGGTGACAGCGCTGTGGCTGAAAAATATTCAAACGCCCCGGGTTACTTCCAAGTCGCAAAGGAGGTAGTCAAGGAGATGCATAGGCAGGTCGGCGATCTCATGCTGGACGGGGAAGGGATAGCATGCAGGGGGCTTCTTGTGAGGCACCTCGTTCTGCCGAATGGCCTTGCAGGAAGTGAGAAGGTGCTGAGGTTCATTGCCAAGCATATCTCAACTGGCACCTACGTCAACATAATGGCGCAGTATAGGCCCTGCGGCAAGGTCCGCGAATTCGCAGAGCTGGACAGGAGGCCAACGCTGGCCGAGTACCGCAGAGCTGTTGACATCGCGAGGGACTTTGGCCTGACACGGGGATTTTAGGTTCTTACGCAGTCCCACGATCTTTTTTAGGCGAGCCGCCCTTGGATATTTGTGGTCCTTTTGATGAAGACCGTAACCGCTAAGATAGTGAAGGAGTTGGCGCTGGGGGCAGGCGCGGACCTCTGCGGGATCGCCCCAGTTGAGAGGTTTGATGCCGCTCCCAAGGGGTTTAGGCCAGCTGATATCTACCCTGCAGCCAAATCCGTTGTAGTGATCGCAAATAGATTTCCTGAGGCAGCCTTTAGATCTACGAATCCAGTGCCCTATTCGTTCACCAGCGAGCAGATCCGGTATCAAGTTTACAGGCTCACCTGCGAGCTCTGCCTCCGGCTCCAAGACCTAGGAGTGACCGCAGTCCCTGTGCCCAATGAGCCCTATATCTATTGGGACGCCAAGAAGATGGAGGGCAGGGGAATACTGTCGCTCCGCCATGCCGGCTACCTGGCTGGTCTGGGCGTCCTGGGGCGGAACACCCTTCTCATCAACGAAAGGTTCGGGAACCGCCTGTCGCTGGGCGCCCTGCTGCTCGACGTACCACTTGAGGGCGACCAAATCGTAACCTACGAGGTCTGTGGGGACAGCTGCAACCTCTGCATAAAGAGCTGCCCTGCCAAGGCGCTCGATGGCAGGAGGATCGTGCAGAAGCTCTGCAGGGAGAGGTCACAGATCATTACCCCCAAGGGCTATGAGCTGTACACTTGCAACATATGCCGGCGAGTCTGCCCTAACGGTGCAGGCATAGTGCGCAAGAAGGCTTAGACCGGGGTTGACCCAGAACGAGAAGTTGTTCACGGGTGCACTCCTAGCATGAACAGAAAAAAGGAAATGGGGGATTGTGGCGGTTAGACCGCATTCCCTGCCTTAAATAGGCGGAGCCCTAAAAATGAAAATGGTGATCCGCATTGGAAGTGATTCCCAATATCCACAAAGTCGATGGGCTGAGAGGCAGCAATGCCTACCTAGTTTCTGACCAAGAGGGTCTGATATTGATCGATACAGGGATGCCAGGGAATGCCCAGAAGATCATCGATTACGTCAATAGCATCAACCGCAAGCCTTCTGAGATCACGAGAATTGTGCTCACGCATTGCCACATGGATCATGTGGGCAGCGTGCAGGAACTTAAGGGACTGACAAACGCAAAGGTCGCGATTCATCGGGAGGATGCCCCGTTTCTTGCAGGTGAGAAGAGCCTACCTTCCCCGAAAGGGGCCGTGGGTGTAGCCTTCAAAGCATTTTCCCCATTCGTAAAGACGAAGCCTGTCCAGCCGGACATACTTCTGGAGGAAGGTGATAGGGTTGGTGGGATGACAGTTGTTCATACGCCTGGCCACACGCCTGGCAGCATCGCGCTGTATGATCCAGAAAAGAAGCTGATCTTTATTGGGGATACAATGAGATACCAGTATGGCAAGCTGACAGGTCCACCAGAGCAGTTCACGCCGGACATGAGCGAAGCCTTGCGATCTATCAAAAAGGTATCCCTTATGGAGTTTGACGTTATGCTGAGCGGGCACGGGGATCCGCTGTTGTCAAATGCGTCGCAAATGGTTAAGGATTTGTGCAATTCTCTGCAGATCTGATTCTGAGCCTCCTCAGGAAGGTCTTCTAAGAAAGAGAGGAGAAGATCCCATTAACTCTTGAGATGATCATATTTTCGAATCAGTGTGCACCGATGTTATAGGTCCACGAGGTTCTTGAACCGTCTTGTCGCGGGCCCATCCCTCATTCTGCAGCACGATCCTCTCGTAGGCGACCGCACTCGAACTGGCGTCTAGCTCTGGTAGTGCTTGGTACTCCGAGACCCAGCACTTGTAAATTTTGTAGCAGACCACCAGCTGTCCGGCCTCATTGTATACCTCAAGGGTTATGTCCTTGCGAAAGTTTATGGGCACCGATTCACTGCCCGTTCCTGCAGTTGCATCCCATGCGCTGTCTGCCCACTCCTCGAACTCCTTGTCGAGTGTGATCCCGCGCTCCAGCACTATCGGATCGAACAGGGTAGGACCCGGCGATTTTCTGGCGACACCTGGGTCTCCACCGCTCCTTTGATTGATTACGTCGGTTCTCCGGACTAGTGGACCCACCCTTGTCACCCCAGCCACGTAGCGTCCATCCCACTTCAGGCGGAATTTGAATTGGTTGTAGGGATCGAATGGTTCTTGTACCACAAAATGAGGCATGTCAGCCAACTTCGTTCCCATTTTATCGGTTTGTCATATATTAGCCTTAATTGCTTGTTGTACACCTGGCAGAAGCATTGGAAAGGCCAACGATTAAGTTATTATGCTATAGTGTCGATAGAATGTGTATGGGCTTTGATGATCCCGAGTCCTTGGAGGGCATAGGGGCGGCATCTGCTGATGATCTGGCAGGCGCAAATAGCGCTTCGCTCGGGGACGGGAGCAGTGTTGCGCTCGGAAAAGGAAACAAGCCTGCGAAAGATATCAATGTCAAGGACGCTTACGTCTTTATAGATTTTGTCTTCGATGATGGGTTGTTCTATATTGCAATAGAGAACTACAGCAAGACCAAGCCCGCCTTGAATGTAACGGTTCATTTTGACAAGAGCATCCATGGAGTTGAAGGTACAAAGAGGATAAATGAACTTCCGCTCTTTGGAAACATAGAATTCTTGGCTCCCAAGAAGCGGATAGTGGCATTCCTAGATACCAGCACAGCCTACTTCAAGAGGGGGGAGCCAACAGTCGTAACGACTACAATCACCTACAAAGACAAGCTCAACGCGAGCTATTCCATGATGACAAAACACGACTTGGGGATTTACAGAGAGCTGGGCTATGTAAGGAGGGTCCAGACCGACGACGGCAGGGATGAGGGCAGCAGGCCCAGTCAGCAGTATACGTTGGAAAGAAGAGGTGCAGTTTTTGAGCGCAAGAAAAGATCCTTATAAAAACTACAGGTTCAGGGTCGATATCGATGAGATCCAGGCTGGATTTTCGAGCGTGACTATGCCAGAGGTGAAGGCCGAGGTGATAGAGTACAGGGAGGGGAGCGATCTGAAAAGCGGTGTCAGGAAACTTCCAGGCAGGATCGAATATGAGAACATAAAGCTCAAGTGGGGGATAACGTCCTCGTTAGATCTTTACAATTGGTGGAAGACCGTTCGGGAAGGATCCCTCAAAAGGAGGGACATGAGCATTACCCTCCTGGACGACAACGGGAATGAAGCCTGCCGGTGGAATGTAGTGAATGCTTGGCCGGTCGCCTACAAGCCAGGTCCACTTGAAGCAACTGGGAACGATGTCCTCATCGAGCTGCTGGAGATCGCCCATGAAGGGTTCGAGCGGGTTTTGTAGGCTACATCCAGTACGTTCCTGAATTCAGCCAAAGACAATTCATTGATGATGCCAGACGGGCGAAACTTCAGTTCATTTTCATTGTTGAAGATCGTTTCGAACGATCATTCAATGGGTTTGAATGCCACAATCTCGTGTAGCGCAGTTCCCTTTTCCTCACGTATGACATCGTCTTGGTTGAACTTCAGATTGAAGTCTGAAAGCAACCTGAAGTAACCTGGCTTCATGCGCAGGATTATTTTTGCGACAAACCGTAGCGCGGCTCCGAAATTGTCCAGCATGTTCACCTGTTCAAGAACCTTCTGTACCTTCATATCCATCTCAAATTTGCCAGGGATGCTGAACACCAGCTCCCGTGGGTAGGAATGCCCCGCAGCGGGGCTGTACTCGAGATCCCTCTTCTCCAGCCCATACTCGCCTGTGCTCAGGATGACGTTCTCGTTCTTGGCCAGCATGAGGACCTTGATCGCGTGCCTGTCCACGCTCTGGTTGCACTGGATAAGCGCATAAGAGACCGTAAAGTTCTCCGAGTATACTCTCCCCCACATCCAGTACTCAATGATCCTCTGGAATGGAAAGTTGAGCCAGTTGTGGTCGTGATAACCAACACCCTTCACTGGTATGACCTTCTCCTCATCTCGGATAGTCCCCTGGACGGCGGCTCTAGGGATCGGGACAACCCACGAGAAGTACCCCATACCAGCAAAATTCGAGTCGCCGCTTCCGGGCTTCCACCCATTCACCTGGCTCGCATAGGTAAGATCGAAGCCGATGCCCTCCTCCTCAAGGTGGATCTCATATACCGGGAGCGTGCCCGTCCAGTCAGACTTCAGGTAGTTGCGCCCGATCTTCACGTCTGCCTTCTCGGCCGAGGCCTTGAATTCCGAGCGGGGATACTCGGTGAATTTCTGGGTCTTCCTGCCGTCCGGCCTGATCAGGGTTAGCTCTACGCCTGTCTTTCCAGCGGTGCCAGGGTTCGGGTTGGATGCATAGAAGAAGGCCACGATGATGTAGCCCCCTTCGAGGTATGCATCGAAGTACCACCACTCATACATCCCCTTTTTACCGAGGTCGATGTGCATGCCATCGTCCGCAGGGGGTAGAGGTATTATCTTGCCATCACTCCTTCCGGGGCCAAGCCATCCTTCTTTGACCTTCGAACTCGTTTGGTCTGCCATCTCATTTGCCTCCTGCTTTAGAGGAGATGTAGAACCCTGGATCGGATATGTTCTTCGGATCCAGCGACTCCTTTATCTTGCGTAGCCATAGGTGGTAGTTGCTACAGAGAGGGCCGACAAGATCGTGAGCAGAATCACCAACTACGAAGAAGGGCAGGGAAAAATGCTTCTCGAAGTCAAGCTCATCGCATTTCTGCATGTAATCAGCCATTCCGCGGACTGATCTCTCGTCCGTCTGGTCGTACATAGACGGCATCTCTGCGTGGAAGAAGTGCCCATGCTCGTAGGAGGTTGACCACACCCCCTCTCCCTTGTCAGGGCCGATAACCTTCTGCTTGATGTAGCCCTTTTTAAGGGGGATATTCGCCTGGATCATGTTCCGGCACATGGCCATTGTGTCCATCCCGCCATGGGTAGACTGGAACGAGGTGCCGATCAGGAACCCGTGGAATCCAAGCAGGTTCCGGATGGCTTCTGCGTAGCTGACGCTCTTCGGCACGATCTTTCCACTGGCGGTCAGGTCTTGACCGCGCAGCTGTTTAAGCAACGAAGCAAGGACCTTCTCCTTGTATTCGAACTCCCGCTTCGTACGGGCAGCGGTCACAATAACTATCGGATGCTTCACTAGGATCGTCGAGGGTATACCCTTGATAAAGCTCCCAATGCTGTGGGAGAAGACAGCACCGAGGCCGTAGGTGGAGGTGTGGAAGCAGACAAAACAGATCTCCTCTTCCTCGATCCGCCGCATGCCCTCCTCCATCTCGCCGTAGGTTTTGAAATCTACAACGTGATACTGCATGAAGTCTGGCACCTGGAACTGGTAGTTTGGCGAGTTGCCCGTCACCTGCCAGCTGGGCGTGCATGGGAATGGGTATAGCTTCACAGCAGCCTTGGTAAAGACGCCCAAGCCCCCCAGCGCCCCCATGTATCCTCGCATTATGCCTCGGAGGGAGGGGCCGGGACCATCCCCGGTGAACCAGTCGGATTTCTCTGCATCCCTGAGCCCGAGCGCCCCCAACCGCACGATGTCGCCGGATGGCAGTATCCACTCTACGCCCAGTACGTTGCGGCCTGAATAGCCCGTTGAAGGAGAGGTAAACCCTGGCCCCGCCATGGATGTCCCAGCAGCCAGTGGAGAGACTTGGGGCCCCGCACCGGGCATGTGGCAGTTCAGCCCGTACTTCATCAGTTCGGCCTGGAGTTGGGCACCCGTGACGTAGGGCTCGACTACTGCGAACAGGTTCTTCTCGTCGATCTTGACAATGTGGTTCATGCGGCGCAGATCCATGACTACGGACCTCAGCACCGAGACGGAGTTCCAGGGACCGAAGCCCGTGCTGTGGGCCTTGAATTTGACATCGTAGCGGTTACACAGCCTCACTATCTTTTGGACCTCTTCGGTCGTCGATGGGAGGATTACAGCTGCGGGAACGGTCGCAAAGGGCGTAAAATCCTTCCCGATCTGGATGTTATAAAGCTCTGTGCCCCAGTTGAAGGCGTAGATTTGGGTTATCGAGGGCGAGGCAGAGATGTTCTCTAGACCGACGACGCTCTCGAAAGCAGCATATACATCTGGTTCAAGTGGCACTTTTCAGGTTCCCCCTTTCGGCAGCGACTGCAGCAGCAGTTCGCTGATGTCGAAATACTGTATAGGCTCGCCTGTCTCCCTGATCGCATCCTGAAGGTTTGTCGAGCAGAAGGGGCAAGCCGAGACTAGTATCTCTGCGCCCGTCTTCTTGACCTCCCTCAGGCGGTTCTTGGCAGTGTAGAGGGCGAATTCTGGAAAGGCCGCCTTAACGCCCCCACCCGCCCCGCAGCAATAGGCGTATTCTTGGTTCCGCTCCATCTCCACCAGTTTCAGCCCGGGGATCTGCCGGATGACCTCGCGCGGCGGCCCATAAACACCCCTGTTGCCACGCAGGAACGGCTTGGGTGGAATAGCGAGTTGTATGAATGTCAGGACCTTGAACTGGATCCCCCTCCAGGTTTTGTAGGGCTCCGCGCATCGTCCCAGGTGGCATGGATCATGGTAGGTCGCGATCTTTGGGATCGGCGTGGCCAGCTTCAGCTTCCCATTCCTCAGCAGCTGCGCAAAATACTGCGATGTATGGTAGACCCTGAAGCCGTAGTTCTGCACATGGGGATATTCCACTTTGAAGATGGAGTAACACCCTGCACAGTTCATGACTACCTGCCTGATGCCCCGCCGTTGCAGAGCCTCAATATTGTGCCTTGCAAGTTCTTCGAAGGCTTTCCTATCTCCGACGCGCAGCAGGGGGCTCCCGCAGCAGAACTCCTCCTCCCCCAAGATGGTGAATTTTACTCCAGCTGCGCCCAGCACCCTCGCAGTAGCGATGGCAATCTCCTTCCGGCGGTAAGCAGACGTGCATCCCACGAAGTATGCCACGGAGGCATTGTCGGAGAGCTTCACATCGTCCGGCAGCCAAGCGAACCGCCTCTTATGGTCCTCCCCATAGGGGTTATGGGCCGATTGCACACGCTGTGTGTAGGCTTGGTGTGCCGGCATAGGTCCGGCATGAACTTCCACGGCCTTCTCTCGGATGGCCTGTATCACTTCCAAGGGTTCCAGCCGGTTCAAGTACTTGCAGGCCACGTCGCACCCGCCACAGGCTGTGCACTTGTAAATGACGTCCAAGACATCCGGGGAGAATTCTAGCCGGTTAGTCAGGAGGGCCAGCGCCATAACGAGCCGCCCTCCGCCCGAATAGCTGTGGAAGTTGTATCGATCGATACTTGGGCAGGTGGTTGAAAATTCCTGGCTTTTGATCGCCACCTGTGGAATGAACTTGCAGAAGGAGCACCGGAGGCATTTGGCGGCCATCTTTTCATAATCTTCCAAGACATTCCCGGTGTTCATTGCGATCCCTCCCTGAAACAGAGGACGCCTGGCTTGAGGATGCTATTGGGATCGAAGATCCGCTTCACCTTCTGGAGCGTCTGGACGCCCTCAGGAGAGACCCGATCGAACATTCCCACCGCCCACTCGCCGTAGGGGCGGCTGAAGAATGCGCCCTTGTCAAGCAACTCCTGGCTCAGCAATGAAAATGCCCTGCGGGCGGCAGTGACTTCTTCCGCGCTCTGCGGGTCGTAGTACAGCCCGAACTCCAGGTGGCAGTTGCACCCTTGGACAAGCGGCTGGATATATACCCCGAACTCTGGTTTGCCCCCGCATTTCTCAGAGATCGCTGCCTTCGCATAGTCCACAAAGGCTGGAGCACGGTCAAGGGTAGTGACAAAGAAGATCTCTTGACAGGCACCCTTGTACCGGTACCGCCAGGGCTTCGCACAGGTTGAGCTGAAAGAGGCGATCAGCTGGCTGTTATCCACTCCCTCAATTGCCGATTCGAGGCTTACGGCGCATTTGGTAGCAATATCTGCCATATCGGCCTCCAGGTACCCCACCTTCTCGGCTGCGAATTCGCCACGGCCTGTCAGCACGACAACGAAGACCCACTCCTTGACTGCTGGCATCAGCCTACGCACTTCTTCGGGACGCTCCTTGGCAAGGGATGCGAAGGCGACCTTGCTCATTAGGAAGAACTCGTCGCCAATCCGCAGCTTCAGCAGCTCATGGGCAAAGTCGAGGAGGCTGCCAAGACTGTCGGCCTGGGCGTACCATATCTTCTGCAGCGTGGGCTTCAGCTCGCACTTAACCGTCGCCCAGGTGACGATGCCGAGGCTCCCCTGCGCACCCTGAATTGTCTGGAAGAGGTTGAACTGGGTGGGGCCCATGGGATTTTTCTGAGCCGCGCCTGAGGCGAGCTGCTCCTCAACCGTGCCAGGGCCAGCGGCCGAGCCCGTACGGAAGACATCGCCAGTCCCGAATACCACCTCGGTACAGAGCAGCGGATCCGATGTGTCCCAATGGTACCGGGGGATCAGTGTGGGCTCCCGCTCGAGGGCGCTCGTAAGCACGGATTTGTTCCAGCGCGGGCAGAGAGGTTGCAGGAGGCGCAAATCGTGCTTCTCCATTTCAGTGAGTAATTGTGAGAAGGTTACACCCGGCTCGACCATTACCACTCGGTTAATACGGTCGATCCGAAGGATCTTGTTCATCCTGGATAGGTCAACAACCACAGATTCAGTCTTGTTGGGGATGGTGTCCCCATGCTGGCGGGAGCCGGGGCCGGAACTCACGGGAACGAGCGGGACGCTGAATTTCAGCGCAACCTTGATGATCTTTTGCACGTCGGCTGTACTTTTTGGCCAAGCTGCCAATCCAGGCGATAACGGCTCAGTGAAACTGTCATCCTGGGCGTAGGAATTCGCTAGTTGAGGATCATTCGAGACCGCATCTCTTCCCAATAGCTCTGCAAGCTCTTCGTAAAACTTCTCCAGATGTGTATTCTCCAAAGGGCTCAACGTAAATACATTATGCCTCCGATGTTTTAAACCGTACCCAAAAGCGCATCATGGTGCTCATCAGCTTGGTAGACTTCAGCCTGCCTTTTCCACAAACCACTCGGATGCAGTGCCAGGATCATGCAAAAGAAAAGAATATAGGATGACCTCGCATGATTAATTAAAGAAACAATTTATCAGTGAAAAAAGAAAAAAGAGTTATAGATGATCAAATTGTCCAATGATAATCCAGACATAAGGAAAGAGGTTGATGCAAGCAGGGGTTTTCAGAAGAGGCTCGAGCTTCTTATCCCCGGTCTCAGGGGCTACAGGACCAGGGAAGACATCAGGGTCTCCGACAACCTTCTTCGCAACCAGGTTGCGGACAAGCTCAACCAGGCCAAGGGAAACCTTGAGGGCGTGAGGAAGCAGATGGTAACCGCAGGCGATTACACAAACCTGACGTCAGTAGGCTCACTGATCTCCCAGGTGCAGCAGCTGAGCGGTCAAGTGAGGCATGCCCAGCAGGGGTACTCGGGTTTCGTCGCGACAATAAGCATCAATGAAGAGCGGCTCAACAAGATGTACGAGTATGATTATAATTTTGTCAGCGCTGCGGTGCAGTTGCAGCAGATGACCGCCCCTTCAAGCCTCACTTTTGATACATCTGCGCCTGCCTCGGTCCAGACGGGGCTTGCAAAGGTAGGCGAAGCCATCACGGACGTGAAGCAGAAGTGGTCTGAGAGGATGGCAGCGATAGAGGATATTTTGGTGAAGTAGGGTGAATTAAATGGGTTTCTTCAGTAAAAAATCGGACATCCCCCCCACAGGTGGCAGCGTAATTGGATCGATCACCATCAATTGGGAGGACCAGTTTAAGCAGGACAACGTGATGTGGAAAGTCCCGAGGAACATCAGGCTGAATGACAACATAGTGGTAAGGGAGGACGAGATCGCGGTCTTCTATAGGGACGGAAAGGTCCTCACCTACTTTGATCAGCCAAACAGGTATGCTCTTACGGACTTCAACGCACCCATCGTTGGCAACCTGCTAAAGTATTTCACGGGCGTAGTGCAGCAGGCCGAAGTGTATTATCTGCAGAAAAGGTTCTTCGATGGCAAGTTTGGCAGCACACAGCCCTACCAGTTCACTGACCCAACATTCGGGATCGTGAACCTGCGCGTCTTTGGGGAATATAGGTGGAGAGTAGCTTCGCCAGAGAACTTTATCAACCAGTTTGTGGGCACTTTCAACGCCGAGACCTCTGCTGATGTGGAGTCTCGCCTCAAGGAGCAGATGATCATCCTTGTGTACAACGCGCTAGCTAAGATGAAGGCACAGGGCATGAAGGTCACTGACCTCGCAACCAACCTCACAAACATAGAGCAGGGGGTTCTTGCCACCGCTCCGGACAACTTTGGCCAGTATGGGGTGGAGATAAACAAGGTTTCAGGATTAACAATCAGCCTGCCTGATGAAGTCCAGAAGGCAATAGACCTGCGCTCGCAGATGCAGGTCCTGGGAGTGAACTACATCCAGTACCAAGCCGGACAAGCCATGGTCGACGCCGCTAAGAACCCGTCAGGCGCCGCGGGCGCCGGCGCAGGCATCGGCGTAGGGTTGGGAGCGGGGGCAGGTATGGGATACGCCGTGGGTGGCCAGCTCGCTGCTGGCATGGTGCAGCAGCCGATGAAGTCTTGCCCGAACTGTGGAGCGCTCATTCCGATCAATAGCGCTTTCTGCCCAAGCTGCGGAGCGAACCAAGCACAGCCACCAGCAGCCCAGGCTCAGCCAGCAGCTGAGGGAGATGAGAGCCTCAAATGCCCCAAATGCGGCTCCCCCGTTCAGGCGGGGGTGAAGTTCTGCCCCGAGTGTGGTGCCAAGTTGACGCCGCAGGCACAAGCTAAGAAGTGCCCAAACTGCGGGGCAACCATTACTACCAAAGCGAAGTTCTGCCCCGAGTGTGGCAAGCCCATCTAGGAAAGTTTGATCAACATGTTCTGCCCCAAGTGCGGTACCCAGCTTCCTGATGACGCAACCTTCTGCATGAAGTGTGGAACCAACGTTGCGGCAATGGCGCAGAATGCAGGTTCTGCCCCCACCTCTGCAGCTCCATCAGCTACGCCCGACGTTATCCTAGCTCCCTCGGGAGCGACGTCTCTGAAGTGTCCGAGTTGCGGCGCACCGATCTCGCCCAAATTCGGTGAGATGGTCATAAACTGCGAGTACTGCGGCACCAGCGTGACTCTTGGCAACCTTGGCTGGAAGAGCATACAGAAGCATACCATGTTGACCGTCAATTTTACGGACAAGGACAAGGTGGATGCGATGATCACTGAACTTATGAATGCACATGGCGGGCTCTTGCACAGGCACCTCCACGAGGACTCCACGCTGGAAGAAATGAGCCTGAGCATGGTTCCTTATTGGATTGTCCCAGTCTCGGCTAGGACTACCATCGTAGCTACGAATGTGGCAGCTGAAGCAGGTCAGGTGGCTACCACCGCAGCACTCATGGTACTTCTGGGGGGTGCCATGGGAGGTGGGCGCAGGCGGTTCTTCTTGCCGCTACCCTCGTTTTCCATAGGCATGATGGGCGGCCTTATGAGTTTCAGTGGAGGAGGTTTTGCAATTCCCAAGGCAGGTGGAGGGAGGCTTGCTGCCTTATGGGCTCCAAGTCAAGGTGGTACCCAAAAGAGCTTCGACATGGCCATGAACTATGAGTTCCCGGTCGTAGCTCTCAAGGCGCTGACCGAGTATCAGCCCAAGAGCTATCAGTTCAAGCTTGCTGATAGGACGCTTTTTGACGCATCGAAGATCCCGAAGAACGTGAAGATCCTCAATGGTGACATCGGGGAGGAGGCCGCGTCGTATCAAGCAAAGACGCTAGTTGATCAACTGCAGTCTGAGACAGCGCACGCGAAGTACCACATGATCCAACAGATGCACACAGAGATGGACGTCGCTGAGGCGGAGCTACTCCATGCGCCCATATGGTTTGCCCGTTACGACCATAAGGGGAACAAGATAGCCCTGGTCATCGATGCCAACGAAGGCAGTATAATAAATAGCATCGGTCTTACCTGACTTTCTCAGGTATTAAGCACCAGACCAATGACCCACGTCATGGTCTAGTCTTTAATTAAGAGCACAGCAAGATTTCGAGGGAAAAAAGAGATGTCCAGCCCAGCCCTCTTCAGCTTTCTCTCAACCCTTCCCTTCGCATCTCCGGAATAATTCCCCTTCAGCAAATATTCAGTCTCCCCTTCGGAGAAACTGCAACGGTCTACGGCCCATGAAATCACACCCTTGTCATATGGGCACGCCTCCTGGCATCGCATGCAGCCAACGATATTCCTATGCCACGAAGGGTTGATCCATGTCGGGAAAGGCTTCTCTGTCGGCATCTCGTTGAAATAAGTCAGGCACCGCTCAGCCCTCAGCAAGAAGCGCTCGCCGCTTATGGCTCCAGTTGGGCAGGCGATGATGCATGCTTGGCAAGTGACGCACAGGGGCAACATGCTTGGCTCCTGCCACTGGTCCGTCTCGCATGGGTAGTTGGTGAAGAAGGCAACGAGCCTGTGGAAGCTGCCGTATTTGGGGATATAGGAGATGTTGTTTCTGCCGTACATCGCCAATCCACTGTGAGTAGCCAAGGTCTTAAGTGGAAGGAGGCACTTAACAAATTTCCACTTCTCAGCCTTGGTGCTCTCTTTCAGCAGCGATTGCGCAAATCTTCTGACCTTCAACCAATCAGCATAGGTTGGGGGAACTATGGTCGGATACGCTTTCCCTTTCCAGTGGAACATGACCCTCATCGAAGGCTGGGGTACTGCTATGACGACTATTGACCTAGGTGAAAATCCTATAGGCTTCTTGTATCGCAAACCGCTAAGTTCATTTTGATAAAAAACCTCGTCAATGAGACCGCTCCTTCTGCGGGACTCGATTTCTTCTCGCAGTTCATTCAAGTGCTCGACTTTAACAAATCTGCAGTCGCAGCCATTTTCACGCAGGTAGTCCACAATTTTATCGTCTCTGGACATAGGCACCTGGATATTTGAAGGGCTTGCCTGAAAAAAGTATTGTTCTTGTCTATCCTGATCTCAAGCTAATGCTGCCCGCTATCATCCGCTTGCCCATCGTGCCTTCGTAAAAGGCATATATCTCAGAGAGCTCAATTTTACTTGGTGGAATTATGGTAAAAATGAGCGAAGAAATTGTCAAAATGCTGAATGATCGGACATCTTGGAAAGTTATCGCGACTACATCCCCTGAGGGAGTGGTGCATGTGATTCCAGCTGGAAGCCCCATGGCGCTCAACCCAGAGACAATCGCCTTTGCTGCAGTAGACATGGCACATACAAGCAAGAACCTTGAGAACATGAAAGCAAAGAAGGAACTGGCTTCGGTGTTGGTAGTTAACGGAATGAAAGCCTATCAGATGAAGTCTGACATCAAGGAGTTTGTCACATCTGGACCGGTGTATGAAAGAATTAATGAAGGCCTGAAGAAGGCCATTGGCGTCGGAGCGAGAGGCATATGGCTGCTTGAACCCAAGGAAATCTTGGACCAGAGCCCAGGCCGCCGCCCGTGAACCATTGGCTGAACCACAAACAATAAACGAAATTATTTCTTAACTTTTTTTATTTTTCAAAATACTCTCAAAGAAAAACTTCGGATCTCAGGCGTTCGCCATTCTTTGTTTCGGGGGGATCTTTGCTTTCCTGTCGAGGGGAAGGTACGGAGATGACCATCGCCAGCACCTTCAGCAGAGAAAGGAGCTGCGGGGGTTCGAACGCCTATTTTTTGCACCTGTCTTTCCCGGGCTTGTACTCGCTGTGGAACAGCGGGCTTGAGATTATCAGGTCTGCCGTCGCCCTATTGCAGGCGGTCGGCACGTTGTAGAGGACAGCTATCCTAAGGAGCGCCTTGACATCGACATCGTGGGGCTGGTTCTGCAAGGGATCCCAGAAGAAGATCAAGTAGTCCAGCTTGTCATTTGCGATCATGGCGCCAAGCTCCATGTCACCGCCGTAGGGGCCCCCCTTTAGCAGGGTGATCTTAAGCCCGGTTTGTTCAATGATCCTCTCACCCGTATTGCCGGTTGCGTACAGATTGTGAAGGGACAGTGTCCCTTTATTATAGTCTGCCCATTCGACCAGATCGTTCTTTCTGTTGTCATGAGCAACTAGACCTATGTTGCGTTTTGGTAGCAAGGTAGCACCTCTTTCATGTAATAATAGCGTGCCAATCATAAGTATCTTCTTGAAGGCGTTGCGGCGAGAGAAATAAATAATGCCGTGCAAAAGGCATGCAGTTATAGGAAGTCTTTGCGATGAAGACAGCCATAATCTGCTATTCATACCACCATGGGAATACGGAGAAAGTTGCCAGAAGGATAGCCGCTGTTTTGGAAGCGAAATTGATGAAGCCGGAGGAGACCAATGTGAGTGGGCTTGCAGAATACGATCTGATCGGCTTTGGATCGGGCATTTACTTCTCTAAACACCATAAGAGCCTTCTCAAATTGGTCGACACCATGCCTGAGATGAAGGGCAAGAAGGCGTTCATCTTCTCGACCGCAGGCCGCGGAGAGCCAACCATGGCAGGAAATCACAGAGCCCTCAGGGCGGGGCTGGAAGGGAAGGGTTTCGTAATAGTTGGGGAATTTTCGTGCTACGCTTGGGACACATTCTTCCTCCTTAGGCTGATAGGCGGCATAAACAAAGGGAGACCGAACGACGATGATCTCACTAAGGCAGACGTTTTCGCAAAGGATCTAGCAAACAAGTTGAAGGGTTAGCCATCGAGCCGTTCTATTGCCGAGAATTTAGAGGGGCTCAATCGAGCTGCAACAATTTTTTAACTTGTCTTGGCAAATTCTGAGATGATTTCATCTGAAGTCATTAACTTGGCGTTGTAGGTATCATAAAGGTACTTCAATCCTTGTTCATGGTCTTCCTGGGTAAATGCGTCTACACCGTCTTTGGCTACGATGATCTTGTATCCCCTGAAAAATGCATCAGCGGCTGTATGCCTGACGCACATGTGCGTGTGCAGGCCGCAAAGGATCACGGTCTTTACGCCCTCGCCATCGAATAGGCTTCTAAGCAAAGGATCGAGCCCCGTTTCGTAAAATCCACTGTAGGCTCTTTTTTCGATTACGTAGTCCTTCTTAGAGGGCTTTAGCTCGGGGATGACTTCTGCCCCTTTGGTGCCTTTAATCGCATGCTTCCCCCATTTATGCACGACTTCTGCGTCCTGCGGATAATGGGCGTCGTTGCTGAAAATGACAGGGACGCTGTGGATGTGCGCCGCATCAATAAGCTTCTTCAGGTTCGGTATTATGCATCCAGCGCGTTCGCACTTCAGCTCTCCTGTAACAAAATCATTCAGCATATCGACTATTATTATTGCCTTGTTTTCCATAGATGATGCGCCTTATGAAAATGACCGCCGCTTTCCTATTTAAACTGAATTATCGCAGCGTTGGTTCCATACATCACTATTGGGAGCCTGCGAATTCGCGGGGAAGTGGTTTTCGTTCAGATCTTTGTTAAAGAATATTCAATTAATTTTTGTCAAGTTTTATAAGCGATAGCTACGACTTCCTTCCCAATGACAGATAAAATTCCATGCAGATACTGCGGGCAGAAATTCCATCCAAGGAAAATCAAAGCGCACGAGCAGGAGTGCAAGAGCGACCAGAAGGGCGGGACAATTGCCAGCAAGCCAAAGACGCCTACCAGAGGAGGCATAATCAAGAAATGTCTGAAATGCGGCGGGGAGAATGAAGTCTTTAAGCTTGATGGCGCAAAATGCAAGGAGTGCGGCGCAGACCTGTGACAGCAGATTGCAAAATGACTAATCTAAGTTATTAGTCTTCAGTTATGGGTGCAGCTGTAAAGCTGGAGAGAAAATGGATTTAGCAGAGTTTCTTCTTTCCGCAAGCATTTGCCTGGGTCTGTATGTAATTCTCTCCATATTTTGGCCTTTGCTGGCAGGAGGGGCTGGTTATACCCCAACTCCTCGCGGTAAGACTAAGCGGGCTATGGATATGGCTCAAGTCGGACCTCGTGACTTTTTTTATGACATAGGATGCGGCACCGGCACAGTTTTGACCGAGGCAAAGAAACGCGGCGCGGATGTTGTCGGCGTAGAGATTGAGCCTCTGAGGTGGCTCATATGCAGGTTGAGGGTAAGTGGTGCAAGAGTAATTCTCGGGGACATGTTCAAGGTGCCTCTTGGCAATGCAAGCGTCGTTTTCCTGTTCCAGTATCCAAATGTCAACAAAAGGCTCAAGGAAAAACTGGGACGGGAGCTGAAGCCGGGCACTAGGGTTGTATCCTACGCCTGGAAGATAGATGGTTGGAAGCCAACAATGGTGGTTGAAGACTTATATCTCTATACAATTGGAGAAACCGAAAGCGTTTGATTGATTTCCGAAGGATTTACGGCTTCACTCATCTGCCTTTCGAATTTAGAGCGTTCAGGGCAGAAACAGTGTTGTTGAAGCCCCGCTGATGAATCCGTCCTGGTCAACGCTCTGCACGACGATCGAATACTGCCCTGAAGGAAGGTAGAACGTCAGTACCTGACCCCAAGTAGCTCCGAGCGAGACCTGGCTGTCGAATGTACCTGCCATTGCCATGCTGAGACCTGTCCCATTTACGGTTACCGTCACGTGAACGAGTTTGTTGAACCCAGCCCATGTAATCCCAGAGGGCGGGCTATAAGATCCCTCGAAATAATAGGAGACGAAATCTGTTCGTATGTTTGAATGGAGGCTCATATGCAGCGCCGTCCAGTCCCTGTGTCCCATCACGATAATATTTACCGGATAGAGCCCGGTCTGCGGATCCTTAGTGGGTGTCCCCTGCACGGGGATTGCTCCTTCCCCATTTGAAAAGAATAGCGATCCAATCAGCACAATACCAATAATGAGGATCAACGCGCCTATGATGAAAAGCTGTCCTTTGTTGGAAGTAGATTTTGGCATTTTTGGCTCGTTTTTAAGCGACCTTAGGAAGCTTTTAGACTTATCGACTCGGACGTCTATTTAGACGGAGTGAAGCTTAGCTTTTACTTTGAATTGCCTGCAGTAGAGTTCTCTCATCCTCTCTATCGAATCCACATCTGCCAGTCCCTTGTCTTACCTTATGCTGAGGATGCATGCAAAGTTGAGGTATGGATGACCGCAGGTCCACTTTTTTATCTGAATCCCAATCTTATTTTTAGCCGACATCTTTATTTCTCAATTATTTAGATCCTAGAGTCAATCCATCATATTGTTTCTGTTTTGGATAAGATGAATAAGAGGAGGATAGTTAGCTACATTGGCCATAGCAATCAAATAAAAGTGTGATAGAGATGGCAAACGACCGGCAACTTACTGTGTTGGAACATCTGAAGGATGGCCCAAAGAGGGGGCCAGATCTGTTCAAGCAGCTCATATCTTCAGAGGGGATAGATAGTCTCGAAAAAGAGCAAATTTCCGAACACTTTCCGATCCTTATGGAGAATCTTGAGAAGAGAAGATGGATTCAGCGAGCGCAAAGTTATGGCAACCAAGTCTGGTATGTTCTTACCCAAGAAGGCTATTACGAGGTATTAAGCTGCAATGACCCAGGTAAGCTGCGGAGGATGCAACAGGGCAAATTGCGGCGGGCGCTATTAGCAATCGCAGAATTGAATGGGCGTGAAATCAATTGGTCCGACACCAGTAACTATACGCTTGGTCTGAGGGAGCGGCTTGAGGATAGCGAGAGACGCGCTAACGAAATGTCCAAGATACTGCCAGAGAAGGATGTGCAGGAGGTCAAGGGGCAGGTACTTGCAGCCTTGATGGTGGAGAACAGGAGACCTAACCGGGGAACGGAGAGGCGCAGGGGGATAATCGAGGGGATGATTGGGGAGCTGCCCCTGGGAATAGTGGAAAAAGCTGCAAAAAGAGCAGAGCGAAAACTTCTTTACTACCATAAGCAGCAAGGCGTCGAATTAGACAGCAACGGCTCTCCGATAATATATGGCAAGTGTTTTTTCTGCGGTGCTGATATTGTTGTAAAAGAAGCGTTCGTGGAAGCAAAGCTTCTAAGCAGGTATGGCGGAAAGAAAGGTGAGATGGTGTGCTGCGGATGCTTTACTCACATGCAGTGGATGGAAAAGCACTTCGGAGGTGAAAGTGTTGAAAAGTGTTTCGAATCCTGAGTTGATAGTTCTTGAAAAAGAGGAGGAATATGTGGTGCCCGACAATTGTTGGGCTGTAGAGATACTTCCTGATGGAAGCAAGGTGCTGATAACCGAGAAGGTAGTCGTGGGTGCCAAGAATATTGCTCTACTTGCGAAGGTCAAGGGCGGATGACAAGAGAGCAGGCTGGACGCATCATGCTGTTGCGAAAGGATCAAAGAGTATTGAAGATTCACCTCTTGTTTCAGTTAGGAAAAGAAATTATTGGTTCATATTAGTACGGTCAGTGTAAAACCAAAAGAACTCATTGCTAACAGGCAATAAAATAACTAATTATGCTGTGTTTGGTTATTCCAAGCTTTGAATGAAAGCAGAAAGATACGCTCTCAAATTAATGAAAAAGCACGCTCCGCAAAGTCGCCGAGGGGCAGGGCGGTTATATGCTCACAAGCTCAGTGGAAAATGCGGTTGGGGCAAAGGATGAGTTACTGTCCTGAATGCTGTAGCGAGGATGTGGACGGGATCAAGCACGGAAATAAGAGACATTATATTTGTGAAGTCTGCGGGGCTGAGTGGGTCGAGAACGACAACTACGGCCTTACCAGTGAAGAACATTCTCAGCATAATTGTATAGAAAATCCACTGCCTGCCCAAATGGTCAAGAGCAGACAAGGATAGACTATCAAGTTGCTAATCTCCACGTCAGCATTATGGTGTTTCTAAAGTCAAGTATTTTGAGCTGAGTGAGTGAAGATAAATACCGATTTTGCCCAAATTTTCAACTTGAGCATTAAACCGCTTCACCCATTCGGGCAAGAGTTTTTAAGACATGAGACTGATGACTGTAAAGCTTTCGGATTTGCAGCTCATATTAAGAGCCATAAAGGATTTAAAAAATAAAAAAAATAAGAGATGTCGTTCGGCAGACTACTCTTCTTTCTTACTGAACAATTTCAGCCGATGCAAATCTTGGTGAGACCTTAGTGACTCTTACTTTGACATGGTCTCCAGCCTTTGTGTTCGGAACGAAGACAACAAAGCCCTCAATTCTGGCTATGCCTTCGCCGCGCCTGCTGATTTCCTTGATGTCCACTTCGTATTCCTTGCCCTCTTCTACTGGCTTAGGACCAAAGTTGGCTGGACCTCTGTTTTGATCGCCGAATCTTCGCGGATCTCCGTGATAGTATCCCAATTTCTTCCCTCCTTCCTGATTTTAGGGCCTTCGTCAAAAGAATCGTGATCGGTTCCTTCAATTCTGCCCTAGCCGCTTCATGAAAAGTCCTCCCTATAAAGTTTCCAGCATAATTCGGGTCTTTTATCAAGCCACGATTCAATTTCAGACTTACATCTAACTATATGATCATCGCAATGAAAATAATCAACGACAAATTCTGCTTCGTTACCAAGCAAATTTTTTTATGCCTGTCACATAAGGATGTGTGTGAGGATAAGAACTGATGAAGGCGGTAAGAGCTTTAATCGAGCGCAGAATTTGTATTAGCATTGGAGCTTAACTGTATGGACAGCATGAAGGGTAAGGTCTGCATCGTTACCGGCAGCAACTCTGGCATTGGGAAAGAGACGGCGCTGGCCTTGGCAGGCATGGGCGGAAAAGTGGTGATGGCAGTGCGGAGCAAGGAGCGCGGTGAGGCGGCTAGGCAGGAAATTGTGGAAGCCACCAAGAATGATTCAGTCGAATTGATGATCTGCGATGTTTCATCAGTGAGTTCGATAGGGGAATTTGTGAAGGATTTCGCCGGCAAATACAGCAGGCTCGATGTGCTGGTCAACAACGCCGGGGCAGTCTTCAACAGCCGCCAAGTCACGGTCGATGGCTTTGAGCGCACGCTTGCAGTTGATTACCTCGGACCGTTTCTCCTGACTCAGAAGCTGCTGCCCATGCTCAAATCCAGCGCCCCCTCCAGGGTTATCAACCTTAGTTCGGGGCTCGCAAAGAATGGCGTAGTCAATTTCGATGATCTCCAGAGCGAGAAGAACTACAAAGGGATGAAGGTCTATTCCAATGCGAAATTGCTGGTATTGCTATGGACATACGCGCAGGCTAGGTACCTTGAGGGCACGGGTGTCACAATGAATGCCGTTATGCCAGGCTTCGTGGCTACAAATCTTGGGAAGGGCAGCGGTAGCCGCGCTTCGGCGATAGGGTTCGGCATGATGCGCCTCTTCCAAAGCAGCCCTAGGAAGGGCGCGGAGACTTCGGTTTACCTCGCTTCGTCTGAAAAGGTCAAGGACATGACCGGGAAGTGCTTCGCCAAGATGAAAGAAACGACCACGATCGAGGTATCCTACGACAAGCAGTTGCAGGATCGTTTATGGGAAACGACGCTGAAGCTTCTTCGGCTGAATTAGGGGCTATTGCTTCACTGCCATCTTTTTTAAAGTAGAACTTGATATGTCGGAACTGATGAGGCCAATCATTCCTGTGTTCATGCTTGCGTTCATTCATCGTGAACATAAGATCAAGGAAGGTAGGACGATGGAACAGTTTAAGCTAAAGAGGATTTATGTCGTTAAGAATGAGGAAGGCTTCAGATGCTGACAGCTCCGAAATAGCAAAGATTAAACCGCGCTAGCTTTTCCAGAATTCCCACCATTTCCTGGCAGGATTCTTTCCAGTTTGCTCTGTTGATTCCTTTGATTGGCTGTTGGATTGGTCCATTTTATCGCCAACCGCTGTTAGCTGATTTCTTATTCCCAAGATATTGCTGTTGACTGTGATTATCTTGGTGTTAATTCGATCCATTTCAGTTCTTATTTTAGCGAACTCATCTTCAATCAGCTTCTGCTGAGAGTCCTGCTTTGCGCGAAGCTCTGAGAGTGTTCTTGATGAATCCTGGCCGCTCGCAGTAACCATCTGGCTCAGTATGTTGACTTGTGTGTTAAGTTTGCCAATCTCCGACCAAATTTGACGATTCTGTTCATCCATTTTTTTAATTGCGTCGGTCACTGCCTTTCCTGTTTCTTGAGAGGTTAGCGCCCCCAACTGAGTATTCAGCGTCGCTATCTCGGAAGAGGATTGATGGTATTGCTGATCCATTTTGCTGACCAGCCCGGAGATAGATTTTACGATATCTTGGTTATTCAGTGCTCCAATCTGGCTGTTCAGCTTGCTTATCTCTTCCCAAACTTGCTGGTTGGTAATTCTTTTGGATCTAGTCTTTTTCTTCGGGACTTTAGCGGTTTCGGGTGTTGGCTCAGGTAGTGTCGTCATTGTTGCTCAGCAGGTATTCCTTTTCGGCGCATAATTATTATTTATATTGTTTTTGCCCGAATCGACCCGTCATGGGGTAGCTAATTTTATCTCTTCGGCTACTCTCTTGTTCAGCAGAATTATCGAGCCTTTTATTTAATTGTGTGTATTGTTTTGCATTTGCCATTTTCCGAATATTCTTAGCAAAAAGCTTGAGAGAATTGCAGTATCGAGGAGGCGGCTTTCAGCCACCTTTCGAAGAACA
>Ga0116137_1000890_pt1 | contig 22083 bp, 26 predicted proteins | sample June2015DPH_20_1_3_FD_88973 | JGI IMG/M metagenome (GOLD analysis project Ga0116137, IMG submission 88973) | Peatland microbial communities from SPRUCE experiment site at the Marcell Experimental Forest, Minnesota, USA - June2015DPH_20_100 | ecosystem: Environmental > Terrestrial > Soil >...
CATGTCGTACAGCGTGAGGACCGCGCCCAGGACCTCCAGGCCCGGGTTGATGTCCTCCCGTATCTTCCGAACCGTCTCCAGGAGCTGGACCACGCCGTCCATCGCGAAGTACTGAGACTGAACCGGGATCAACACCTGGTTCGCGGCCGTCAGCGCGTTGATGGTCAGCAAGCCGAGAGAGGGAGGCGTGTCAATCACGCCGAAGTCGTACTCGTGCGGTGCCTCCTTCAGCGACCTCAGCTTCTTCTTGAGCTTGAACTGCATGTTGACGTCGTTCGCGAGCCTGATTTGACTGGCGCTGAGGTTCCCGTCTGCGGGCGCGACGTCGAGATTTTCCCTGCACCCCTTGATTAGCACGTCCTCCAGCGAAACGGAGTCGTCCAGAAGCAGATCAGCGGTGGTCTTCTGGATCGGTATCTCCGAATCGACGAGGTAGTCGGTCGCGTTGGCCTGAGGATCCATGTCGATCAGGATCACCTTCTTTCCGGCTGCGGCGAGCTGGCAAGACAGGTTCACGGCAAGGTCTGTCTTACCCACGCCACCCTTCTGATTCGCGATGGCGATAACGCAGGTAGACGCCTCGGCTTCGGCCGAGACAGCGCCGTTCTTTCCAGTCCGAGCGACCCTTTCAAGAGTAGTCATTGTCAAGTGTCTGTTTCACCGTTGCCGAACTGAATTCTCTCTTCATTTTAATGAAGGGGTGATTTCGTGTTCAGTTACGGGCTAATTTCGCTACACCATGCTGTCGGAGGGATGCCTTCGGTTTAGAACCCCGGACCTAGAATTTGACTGGCCGCTCCAATGGTATGTTGCCGCTTCAAATGTTAGCAGATTCCTAGATTGTTCGACCCTCGCGTCCCGCCCACGCTATTCTTCTTGGCTAAGCGACGGCTCTATCTAACTGGAAGAGCACTCCAAAATCCCATGCCAAAGGCTGTCGTCCATCTCCAGTTCCTTCTGGGAAGAACTCACTCCTGAGCGTCATGAATTCTTTCTCTTCGTTTGAAGTAGCCGTTCCATCCTGGACTTTCTTGGTCAAGAATTGGAACCTGGCCAAATTGATGGCCCAATCCTTCAACTGGAACCCAGCCCTGCCGATGGCACTGCCTTCCGCTCTTGGTCTCACGAAGGCGTGATAGAGAAGATAGGTTCCGATGAGAGCCATACCGAGGCTATCGAGGATGTTCGGGAACACGGGGAAGTACACCCAGTGCCCAAAGTACCTGATGAAGCCGAGGGCCCACGCGAGGGCGCACCCTCCTAGGAAGAACTGTAGTGGATTTCGGACTAGGTATAGCTTCATCTCATAGACCCAGTTCCGTCCGCCGCCTGATGCTGGTCCAAGTCCTCATGATATAGGCGAGCCAATCCATACTGTGAATCTAGTTACTATATACCGATTACCGATGCTAAACCAGAACTTAGGCTGCCCAGCAGATTCCAAGTTCAAAGACTCTTGACAAGCGCTCCATGATGTTGAACCTCGAATTGCAAAATCGACTCGCGGTGCGAGAAATGCAAGAGCGAGCTCAGAGCCGCTAAGTCTAGGCGTGGCGTCGTCACCTGCCGGTATCCGATGTGCAAGTACAAGTTCAGAATGAGAATCCCCAGAGCTAACGAGCTCGACATTTCGTTTTGACAGGATTGGGGATTGAAGCCCGCGGAATTGAGTTTCAGATATAAGTCGCCGCCACAGTTCGTGGACCTCCGATGATTCTGGACAGTGATATCCGGTAGAATCTGTCTGACCCAACCTTTGTTTCTAACTAACATCGGCCGATTAATTCCAAGGCCATTCGACAGGTCTTGCTTTGAGAAGGTCACCTGTTCAGCTCACGGCACAGAGGGGAGCTCATGAAAGAAGTTCCCTCGGGTTGCCCGAACTCGTCATCGGTCCTCCCGTCAACTGGAATCTGTGCCTCAGGTGCATGAAGGAGATGAGCCCAGACGAGGAAAGGTACAGAGTCGAGGTCGAAGGTCCGAATGGCACGGAAGTGGGGATAGGCCATAGGGAATGCGAGGGACTTACCGCTTGCTAAACACGCCACACGGACGGCTGAACCGACGATGAAGGTCCATAATCGGTCAGGCGAGCGTTTGATGAAGGGCGGCCCCAGTCACAGGAAGCGACAGAGCACCGTCGTGTTCCGCTGCGTTGACTGTAGGCTGGTCATAGGTTCAGAAGCGGGGGAATCACCTAGGACGGAAATCCATTGGGACCTGTGCGCGAGATGCGCTGCTAGGAGAAACGGCATGGTGGGAGCCAGGGGGCCCAACGAACTGGGAATCTACTAGCACGCTCGTGCCGTTAGCCAGCGCGCGCACTGCACGAAGGAATCAGGCTTGGTACTGTGCCCTCGTCTTCAGAACCTTTGCCAACTTCAACAAGTTAGGGTTGACACTCCGGTCAACCAATCGGATAGTGCCCTCAGAGATTCTAATCTCCCGCTCGAACCGCTCCTTTGTCGCAAAGGTGACTGCTGCGTAGTGGATTGTCCCCTTCAGTTGCTCGCTGATGACTTCATCGCTGTTCGGGTTGAAAGGTGAGATTTGGAATGCCACTCCGTTGCACCAGTTCACCATCGGAATCGTCGTTCCGCCTGCGGCTCTAGTACCGGAGAGTATCATCTCGACCCATTCATTCAATGGGAATTCGACTATTTCATGGACGACTATCTTCTTGTAGGGCTCAATCACTATCTCAGCCTCTTCAGACATGTCTCTTCTTCTCTAGAATCTCAACTCAGTCTTATAAAAAGAGGTGAACATGTTTGGAGAAGAGCGAAATAATCTGCACTCTGGACTAGCGCGCGCTCTGCAGTGAAAGCGAAGTTTTAGCCCGACATTATCAAAATCCTTCCACTTCCACTCTCCAAGTATCCTGAACATGTCGCTGAGCGCCATCCCCGCCGTCCCCACGACGTAGCTCTGAGATAGGGAGAGCCTCGGGAACCAGCGGCCGTCGTGTGTGGGAATTGCTTATTACGAGCGGGCAGGCCTTCTGCTTCATGCCGATATGCCATAAGTGCGGGAAGCTGATCAGCGATAAGAAGTACGCCAGGCACCTCAAGCGGTGCGGAACAAGCCACAAGCGCTCCCCACGACCGAACACACCTGTCGAGATCTAGAACCCATGCTCCGTGCTGGCGCGCACGGTGTCCCGCGTCATCCTGACCTTCACGTCCACAGCTCTCGCACCTTGAGACCTTCACGGTGAAAGCGGACAAGAGTGTAGCCCTACTATGGGTTGCTCAGAGTTAGCGTTTTTGACCTCAGTCGTAACGGTGAAACCGCTGACTTCTCAAAAGACAATGCGACAATCAATGCCCAGTTTTTCGCAACTGGAGGCAAGTCTTTGTGCCGTCCGGCAAAAATAATCGTCAGTCATTTTGTCATCCAGGCCATACTTCCGGTACACCCAATCGCCATGGTTGTAGTTCATCCGATCGACCAAAATGTAGTCAACCTTTCCTTTGAGGATTTCCGGGAGACCTTCTGCCTCGGGAAGCATCGGGGCAATCATGGCATAAGTCCTTATTCCGGCTTTGTGTAATTCATCAAGCGCCCTGACTCTATCCTTTATGGCAGGAGCCCTGGGCTCGAATAGTTTCCTGATACCATCGTCAGCCGTGGTGACGCTGAGACCGACTTCAAAATCCCTTCCTTGTTTCAGAATGTCGATGTCCCGTAGAACCAAAGGAGACCGTGTCTGGACTATGACCGGCCAGTTGCATTGCGCCAATACTTCTAAGCACTTTCGAGTAAGCTCATATCTTGCTTCCAGAGGTTGGTATGGATCACATACTCCGCTTATCCAAATCCTCCCCGTCTTCTTCCTAGCAATCTCCACTCGTAGTAGATTGGGAGCGTTGACCTTGACGTCTACAAATTCCCCCCAGGGTTCTTTATGCCCAGTGAACCTCTTCATGAAGCGCGCATAGCAGTAGGAGCAGGCATGCTGGCAGCCTACGTAGGGATTGATGACATAGTCATAGACCTTCGATACCGAGAGAATGGATTTTGTCTGAATCTCTTTGATAATCATAGTTGTCTCACGTCTCTGGCGTGCGCGTTTGTGCCAGGCGACTCGGTTTCAGATGCCAATATCGGCCACGAATCTGGCCTTCCCATTTAAATGGCGAACCAGGTGTATCTCGACTCCGTCTACTGGCCACTTCAGCCTGATTATTGGCCAGCCTTGTCTAAGGCCACTAGGATTGCAGGTTCAAGCCGTTTCGGCTGGAATCTGAACACGAATAATCAGGTTCAGACCCGACCTGCCGCTATTCTGGGTTGGGACTAACGCCTCTTGCCATTTCGATGGCGTCGTTCCCATTCGGATAGTACGCCTTGATGACGCGGCCGGTTTCAGAAAAACTGGACTTGTGATACAGGTGAATTGCGGCTTCGTTACCCACATCTACGAGCAGGGAGATCCTCCGGTGCTCCGTGGACAGGTGCTCGATGGCAGACCCCATCAGCCTCGCTCCCACTCCTCTCCTCCTGAAACTCGGCTTCACGGCCATTGACTGAATCATCCCCTCTCCCCCCATGCCTGTCCCGACTACGTATCCCACGACCGAATCGCCCGAGCATGCGACAATGAAGCCTTCCCTCGCGAGCATTAGGAGGTTGATGAACACAATTTCAGAATAGGGGTTCTCCGGAAAAGATTCCCGTTCTATAGCATGTATTTGACCGAGGTCAGCATAGGTGCACGGTCTGAGTGAAATGCCGTGTTCCCAGTCAGGTTTGCTCATTCGATGACCTTGATGATTTCAGTGTGCCATGTATTTTGGACGCCAATACAGATAGTTGACTGCTACCGCGAATGCTGCGGGAACGACGACTGCAAAGGCCATAACGGGAACGACGTTCCATGTCGCTCCGAACTTCTGAATTAGCAGAATCACCACTACCACTGAAATAGATACGGTAACAGCGGCCACTATGAGCAATCTAGCGACGAGGCTTATCAGAGGACCTTTGTGTTTGCGACCTACAATGAAGATCGGTAGTCCTTGTCGCCTCGTGTCTGCCATTCGACTCGCTTTTTCGGCTCATCGTCAGATAAGCCTTCGTCAGCCAGATAGCTCCTATGTGGGCGCGAATCCCCTCGGGCCCGCTGCCATCTAGGCTCTCAAATGGGATCCAGCCATCCTTCTTCGACGCCACAGAGTTAGCGCGCGCGCTCAGTCTCACAAAAGGAGGTGAACATGTTTGAAGAAGAGCGAAATGACCTGCACTCTGGACTAGCGCGCGCTACGAATCTGACCTTGCGGTCAGGTGGAGCCAATCTCAGACTCGACTTCCCGTTTACCATTCGTCAGTTTCGATGCCAGCAACGCCGCCGCGCGCCAATGCAACCTGACCGGACAGCTTGCTCGGCTTTGAGCAGGCCGCGCGTGCTATGCCCGTTAGCACTGTCGTGACTACGGACTGGGTGTAATCACAATCCTGTGACTAAAAAATACAAAGGGGGCGTAGCCTTTCGCTACGCCTTGGTTGTTAGGCTGCTGTGGTTATCGAAATGACTTTGATTGTGAAGTCCATGCTGTTGCTATTGAAGGTTCCCGCCATGTGCATCTCAGTAACCAGAGTTAGGCTGGGGTTGGTATTCGGAACGGTCCCGAACTGCATGGAGAACGCGGTTATGTGCCCGGAGTATCCGCATTCGTTGAAATCTATGGGTGGATTGGTCACATCGTAGGTTGTCACCTGCATTGTAGTGGGCCCGAAGGTCTGCGATGAAGTGCCCTCGTTAGTGAACTGGGACCCCGTGTAGAGTGATATCTGGCTTACATAGGACGTATCTGTCGTGAGGGGGGCCATCTGGTCAAGGAACCAGCTCGTCGCTGTTGGGTTTGTCGTGCTGTTGTACTCGATTGGGAATCCCATCATCGACACCTCTAACAACGGGACTGTTCCGTTCGAGCTTACCCATGCAGTTAGATTTTCAGGGACTCCTATACCCATCGCTTTGATTGTAGACGAGATATTCACCTTGTAGGTCGTCACATCGCCCGAGACGCTCGTCGACACAACTTTGTAGGAAGCAAAGTAGCCGAAGCTGGAGCCTCCCATAGTCCCACTGTAGTTGACCGACATCGCTGGGATGTTCTTGAAGAAGGGTATGATGGTCGACTTGATCGTGTCACTGTCGCTCGTCGTCGTCTGGCTGGTTATCGTACAGGTCGCGGATGAAGCGGATGTTGTGCTGGACGTGGAGGAACTCGTTTGCGAAGTTGACGTAGAGGACGAGGTCATTCCCGAGCCTGAGGTGGTTGTTGTGCTGGATGTGGAGGAACTCGAATGCGAGGTTGAGGTCGAGGAACTCGAATGCGAGGTTGAGGTCGAGGAACTCGAATGCGAGGTTGAGGTCGAGGACGAGGTCTGAGTGCCTGAAGTGCTGACGTAGTAGGCTGCGGCAGCGACTGCAATGATGACGATGACTACGACTGCGATAACAATGTTGCTGATTGCCACGTTATTCTTAGTCTTCAAATTTCAGTGAAACCTCGCCAGGCTGAATATATAATGGTTGGCGGAGAGTCCATCCGTCTTTCCGGACCAGAATCACGCGCGCGGCTCACCGTCTCGGCCTTGCAGATGTCGACTCAGAACAGGACATTCTTGAGGTCCGTTTGCGCGCGCGTCCAGGTACCGCACGCTCTTGCCCCCCGAGGGATGGAGTCAGAATAAGATGGTGCAGGTCCCTGAGCAGGCGCGACTCCTAGCCAGCCTATCGAGATGAGTCCGAAATTAGCTCTCAAAATGTTCGGGGCTGGAATCCACTTTTCGGACCTGTTGGGGGGTGGACCCCACCTGGCCCGTTTAAGCATCTGACACGAGCCAATCAAGCAGTTGCGTCTTAAGACATTTCCGACGCGGAATTGGCATTCATAGAAAGGGCTCATTTTTTGTGTAGAGAGTTAGAATATTCCCAACGTCCTTAAATAGAGTCGCTCGAGCGCGTTCCTTCGTGCTACAAAAAAGAGGCGGTATTGCGCCTAGGGCCGTAGCCGTTATCGTTATCATTATCGTTGCGGTCGCTGGCATTGCTGCATATCTCGTCCTCACAGCTCCGAACTCGAGTTCCTCCAGTTCCTCGAGTCTGACGCCGACTAAGACGTCTTCGACTTCGTCGACTCCGACCACGGCTTCATCAACCACCAGCAATTCGATCCCGACAACCAAGAGTTCAACCTTCGTCACCGGTTCGACGCCAACCAGTTCTACGAGCACGACTCAAACAACCGCATCATCTTCGAGCACATCTGCCACCATTCTGTCGACGTCTTGCGCGACGGTCTCCACGTCTTCGACTCAGCCTGCGAGCGTCATCATACCGCTGCTCAATGTTTATTCAGCTATCACTCAGACTTACCAAGGCACAGACAACGGAACAGCTTTCAGCTTCACCGCGAGCTACAAAGTGCTGTATGTGAGTTCGACGACATACAAGGTCAACATCACCGACGTGACACCCGGTAAGACCTATTTGACGACGGCGTGGTTTCTTAAGGACGGGACCGTCGTAGGGCTAGAAATTGATGGACATAATTTGAACGCGTCAGCTAGTGCGTACTTCCAGACCTACTTCTCTTTGTGGGAGAAAGCGTTAGGATTAGGCAAGCAGATTGAGACGTACGCATCGTCGTCCTACTTCAGCTCCACCGCGCCCTCGACTGAGAAAATCGGACCAAGCACGTTCACTGTGACTAACTACACTGCAAGTTCGCCTCCGGAGACCATTCCGGGATGCAATGGCGAGAGTATCACTCTGACCGCCGGTAGTTTCTCTGTGGGGACGCCAATTGTGGGGTCGAGCTATCCTCTCGTAACCTACTTCGATGTTGCAGGCTCGGAAATAACCGTAGGCGTATCGGGCACACCGTCGACGACGACCTTCAGCTTCACAGGCCAGATAACTTCGGTCACAGTGGCCAAGTGATAGCGGGAGGAACAGTCTAATGCACAGTTCTCGAAGAGCGAGCGACCCTCCAGTCAGGGTTCTCTCCGACTGGCTCGGTTACACCGCGCGCGTTTCTGGCAGCTCACTCACCGTGGTCTTGTAGCAGCCCTTCCACCTCATATTCTTCCACAAGCTCGTAAGTGGCAGTTGCTCTAACTCGGCCAGTACCGTGATCTCTCATGCCGCGACATGCGGTGGGGGGGGTTCTCCTAACGTGAACGTGACCCGTTGTCTTGGCGTGAAATGGCCAAGCCGTCGGTTGTAATTGATAACGAAACAGAACGTGAACGCTTTTTGCCCAACGTCACCTTCAATTTTGACCAGACCAAGTTAAGGGTCGGGGCGATTATCGAGGTCTCTATGCTTGCCCAAGTTGTGCCGATGACGACTGAAAGAGACGAAGGAACCGCGACGGAATGTGACGAGCGCCAGAAGCGCCTAGGACTGATCAGGACAGACATGCATACGGTCTACGACGTCCCCCTCCAGGTGCTGGACGCAGTACCCTCTGAAGAGCTTAGGAGAATTGCCAAGAACCGGGACGGCGATTACTCGCAAGAGCTGAAGTGGGAAGCCCAGTCAATCCTCCAAGTACGAGAGGACCCACAGGACAGGGACGCGGTTAGGACCGAGATGTAGCCTTGAACCGACAGGAGCGTCTCTCGAATCCGTCACTTGGCTGTGCTTGGCATGCAATCTCTGCCATTGCAATGGTGATTCGATGAGGCAGAATCAGGAGACGAGAGGTCTAGATCGTTTGGGAGTGGCTTGGCAATGCGAAGAACGCCCAATCCGATAGCGAAGAAGTACTATGACATAGGAGGCGCGCTGTTTGAACAGAACAAGCACGACGAGGCCATTGCGTGCTATACCCGGGCCATAGAGGAGGACCGCGAATATGGCTCCGCCTACTTCAACCGCGCCCTAAGCTACGCACTTCTGAGCAGGTACCGGGAGGCGACCGAGGATGCCAAGATGGTGCTTCGGCTCGAGCCGGAGTGTCACGATGGCCTCTACATCCTCGGGGTGATTTACGAATACCAACACGATTACAAGAGCGCAGCTGAATACTACAAGGCGTCGCTGGGCAAGAAACCTGACTACTCTCAGGCAATGGAACGGCTGAGAAGCCTAGAGATCAAGATGCAATCCGATCGCGCAACACCCGCCGAGGGCATCGATGTGGAACTCGACATGGAATCTGATGCGCCCCACCCTTTTGAGACGCTCCTTACCGAAGCAGGGTTTCAGCCGCCGCAGCAGAAGATTGGACGGACGCTGATCGTCGAAGGGCAGATCAAGGGCCTCGCTCTCAACCGCCCGAGGAAGAAGATGGAGGACGTAATTGGGCTGGAAGAGTTGAAGAGGGAGCTTGAGCTGAGCGTGATAGGGCCGGCGAAGAGGCCGGAAGTCCTGAAGAGATGGGGCGTCGAAAGTGGCCTCTCCATCCTGCTCTATGGGCCGAGCGGTTGTGGAAAGACGCACCTCGTCGAGGCGCTGGCAGGGGAAATCGACGCATACATCCTGATCTTCAACCTAAACGAAGTCTTTGACATGTACAGCGGGAACACAGAGAAGAACATCCACGCTATATTTCAGCAGGCGCGGGATCTCATAGCGAAGGGGGAGGCCCACTACATCGTGATCTTCATCGATGAGCTCGACGCCGTAGGCATGAACAGGGCGGTGGACCGGGATGCCTCCGGCAGGAGGGCGGCAATCAACCAGCTGCTGGTGGAGCTCGACGGAGTGGAAAAGAACCCGGAAGGCCTGATTATAGTTGGCGCGACCAACCGCCCCTGGGACATCGACCCGGCCCTCAAGAGGGCTGGGCGGTTCGGGGACGAGTGGTACGTGGCCATCCCTTCGTTGCCGGAGAGAAGGAACCTATTCGAGTTCTACCTAAGGGGAGTCCCCATGGGCGAGGTCAGCTACCAGAAGCTAGCAAGAGCAACGAGAACCTATTCTCCGGCAGACATCAAGAGAGTCGTGAGAATGGCGAAGTTTCGAGCGATGGAGAGGGAGGGATTGTCAGGAAAGGAGACGGTCATGACCACGGAAGACATGATGGATGTCATAAGAAGCAATCAAGCCAGTTCGCTCTACAACTGGTTCCTTGTAATCTCAGAGGAATCTGCCTCAAAGCCGTTGGACAGAAAGAGGTACAAGCGCATGATGGAGGATATGGTCACAATCCTCGGCAATAGAGCGAAGCTGAAGCTGCCGGGCAAGAGGGACTCGGCGCCAGTCTCCAGGATTCGTGAGAAGCAATCGATTCCAGCGTATGCCTGAACGAGTAGATGGGTGCTTGCCGACGAAGCCCCAAATCAGACTTGGCTAGGATTCGCGCGCGCGTGCTCATATCGAATCGGTCGATAAACGGTTAAATACTAACAGGTTAGGGAATACCCTAACAATGATGGATGTGACATTGACCGCTGCAATCGTTGTTGTAGTCATAGTCGCGCTTATTGGCGCAGTGGCATACACCAGAAGAAGACCGAAGCCATCCGAGAGTACTCACCCGGTTCAACTGGGTTCCTTGGGCTAGTATTCCATTACTCCCTTTGAGCCCTGTCCCCACCCGCGTGATTACTACTTACAAGTAGGTCGTCCACGCTTGGCGGGGAGTTAAACGCAGATTAGGTAGAACCACGGGTACAGAAGACATAGTCGCGAATTGACATGAGATTCAACCGTCTACTGGGAGAACGTTGGTGCGGCAACTGCGGCGAGAGAGTCATCCCAGATAGAAACCGCTGCCCGGACTGTAATCAGGTCGTTAGGGAAGCACCTCTCGATTCAGTTTTGAGAGCCAAGGTCAGGGGGTATCTGGGGCTGTATTCTCAGGTGAAGCCGAAGAAATGACGACAGGCGACGAGAACTTGACAGAACCATTACGTGGTATCTTCTTATCCTCGTGACGGCCTGAGAATCTCGTAGCGCCAGAAGAAGGACGGAACATTCATTCCAACACCATCAAGATCGCCTTTCTCCCTCGGTTCGAGACTCTTGGGCTTCGAATGGCCTGCCGATATAGAGGACTCCTCCATTTCGGTTATATTCGAAAAAACGAGCCGAGACTTCGTTGAAGTGCGAAGCTTGCACTGGAGAGGCAGATCGCCCCATCGAGACGGGCCGACTGCACCTCCTGCCTGCCGCTGAGCTAGACCTCGCCGACGCGAGATATCGCAACTTGTTCTTGAACACCGTGTCGCGCATTCCTGACTCCGGCCTGCCGGTCAAATCGGTTTCAAGGGTGAAGCTGAGGAAGCGGGGGACGCTCCGAGGACTGGTGGGGCTGACGACATTCTCTGTTGAGGGATACCAGATGAACCAGAAAGGAGAGTTCAAGCCCAAAGGCAAGCACGAAATCACTTTCTACAGCTCCATCCTCGACCGGCTTTCCGAGGATGCGGTTGTCGCGGTGATAGCCCACGAGCTTGCGCATGCGTGGCTCAACGAGCACGTTGGGCCCGAAGCATCGAAGCAAAGGGAAGAGGACGCTGACCTGCTCGCCGAGATGTGGGGCTTCCAACCGGAGATCAGGGCCCTGGAAAGGGAAACAGAACCGCTCTGAGCGCGCCCGTTTGCTCTCTCTCTGATTGCTTGCAATCGACATCGATGAGATGGCCAACGGGCTCGTCCTTCCTGAATAGGCTGAAGCTGACCAGGACCATCTGCTTATTACTTCCCGCGGCAAGAAACCGGACGAGCGTTGGACCATGGAAGACATCTTGCTTTCTGAGGACGAGTGGAAAATCAGGGCCGAGGCGCGGAGGGTCGCGCGGGACGTACCGCACGACCTCATCAGGGACATCGAAGCGGAAAAGGTCACCTTCCCGCGGTCCTTCCTCGACCTTGTCGCGGGCGCGGGCCTCGTGGGCCTGCGCTTCCCCGCGAAGTACGGCGGCCGGGACGCGACCTGGGTGGGCGATATGGTCGCGGTCGAGGAGATGGGCCGCCTGGGCTTCACCCTGAGCTGCATGTACTCCCTCGGGACGATCGTGGGGGAGGCAATCCACTGCTTCGGGACGCCTACGCAGAAGGAGACGTACTTGCGCGGGATCACGAGCGGCAAGCGATACGTGGCCGAGGCAATCACGGAGCCGTCCGGCGGCTCCGACCTCTTCGGGATGATGAAGACCACGGCGCGGAGGAGGGGCAGCCTCTTCGTGCTGAACGGCCAGAAGCGGTTCATCGTCGGCGGACAGGGCGCGGACTTCTTCGTCACCTACGCGATGACGGATCTCTCCGCGAGCCCCCGCACGAAGGGAGTGAGCGCCTTCGTCGTGGACCGGGACACGCCAGGCCTCGGGGTCGAGACGGTGTACGGACTCATGGGGAACAAGGGAGGCGGCACAGCGCGGATTGTGTTCAAGGACGCTGAGGTTCCGGAGGAGAACCTCATCGGCGAGGTGAACCGCGGCTACGACGTCTTCAACCGGATGATGGTCCCCGAGCGGCTCACGACGGCCTCTGGCTCGCTCGGCGTAGCGACCGCGGCGATTGAGGTCGCAACCAACTACGCCCTCCACCGCGAATCCTTCGGTGGCAAGCTCATGGAGCACGAGGGAGTGAGCTTCAAGATTGCGGAGAGCCTCACAGGGATCGCTCATGCATCCGCCCTCGTCTACACAGCGTGTCGCGCCGCGGACGCCCTCGAGGCAGAGAAGGTCTCCGCGAGTTATGTGCGCAAGCTCGTCTCCATGGCGAAGCTGAACTCCACTGAGGTTATGTGGGAAGCGGTCAACAACGCTATGCAGGTCCTCGGTGGCATCGGCTACACGACCGTGTACCCGATGGAACGGCTCCTTCGGGACTCCCGCCTCGGGATGATATGGACGGGCACGAGCGAGGTCATGAAGCTCATCATCCAGCATGAGTACGTCAAGGAGATTTCGAGTCCGGAATACCTGAGGGACAAGAGGAATATCGAACTCGACGCTCTCGACTTCAACCTTGTCAATGAGAAGGTCATGTCGTAGCTGCGCTGGGGAGGAGGAACCTACGCTCTTCGTCTGAGCAAGAGGCAGCGCGCGAAGAATCGTAATGATCGGGTTAGTAGTTGTTATCCTTGCCGTGGTTGTCTTGAGCGGCGGTGCTTGCAAGCTTAGGAGGTGCCAGGTCTTCGACTAGCACCGGACCCCCGACTGCTGCTGCGTCACCTACGCCATCGTTTACGGCCGTTCGATAATCGCTTGTTTTCCGTCAGAGAGGTACCGGACGAGTCTTGCCCCAGAAGCAATCGACCTGTCTAGTTCTTCACCGACTCTTACTAACCCCTGGGTCAATGGCGCTCTCTGTCCACAGCGAGAACAGATGACGTCCGTGGGCCTAAGCGTTTGGCTGCATTTGATGCAGAACTTCGTATCGCCCGTAGACTGCTGTGGCGGTCGTGTAGGCGCCTGCTGACACGATGCTGGCGCTGAAGTCTCGATCACTTGCTGTTGCCCCGAGCCTCCAACCATGACCTTTGCCTCGCCTGTAAAGAAGCCCGCGATGGTTATTATGAGACCGATGAATGCGATGGGAATTCCTATCGCGACCAAGGACAAACGCAGCCCTATCAGTAAGAGGAGTACTCCTGCAACCAATGGACCCGCTCTCAACGGGTTATCGTTTGTTTGATTTTCGCCTGGGATTTACGGCATGTGGAACGCCAATCCATACTCTGAAGCCTTGGAGGTCAACTGCAGATTTTCTCATCTTAGTGGCCATCATTTCTGCCTTGGATTTCGTTTTGACAGGCCAACCAACAACGCAAAGGACTACGTATCCGTACACATGCCATCAATTCAGCGTAGCATTTGAAACCTACTTGTACCAAATCTCACTGGGCCCGCTGGATTCTAAGACACGGTCACTTGGAGATTGATCGTCGCAGCGACCGAATGAGGTGCGAACGGTCGTTCGTTCCTTAGGGTTACGGTTTGGGTTCCTGCTTGGACTGCGCGGAAGAAGTAGTTCCTCACTTGGGGGCCGCCTATCAATGCGCTAGTGGACACGACCGTGTAATTGAGGTACTGGATGCCGGCGCTTGTGCTGACGTTCCAGTCATATCCCGTCGAACCTGCGTTCGAGCTGAGCTGAATGATGAAGGTCTCGCCGATTGTTGCAGAAATGGAGGAGGTCAGGTTGGAGCTTGGATAGACATACTCCGCAACGCCATTAGACGACGTCACAGCGAAGTAGGCGAACGCCAGGTTCCCCCATTCGTCACCGGCCACGACCGTGTACGTCCCGGGCGTGAAGGGGATTGGCACGTTCGGTTGCCCCCCGGTCGTGTTGTACGTCCCGCTCAGTGAGACCTCATTCGCCATCGGGACCTCTCCCGTGCCAGGAAGTACTGTCGCGTTGTCGCTCACTGGCTGGAACAGGTATCCGGTGATGTATCTGACGAGCATGGGACAGGGAATCACGGGGAAGATACGAAGTGGTGCGGCCTGAGATGCGTTCGCATCGGTGTATCTCCCCTGGAAGACGGCGATCCCGAAGGGGAAGTAGAGCGAGGGGCACCCTCCAGTAGAGAGGCCGTCCAGGGTCCAGGCGGTCTCCTTCGAGAGGTTCAGCTCCATGGGCGACGGGTTGTAATCGCTCACATTGATTCCGACCGCGGCTCCCGAGGCTATTCTCGAATTATTCAGCCCCAACAGCAAAAGCAAGCCCCCCGCCGACTGGTCGGTGAGCGTGAAGCCTTCGGTGATGTTGATCTGGGTGAGCATCTCCAACGGCATGATTGTCGACGAGCCACAGCCCTGGTCGGCGCCCTCTATCCAAATCACGTACGACCCGAGAGAGAGGACGACGCTGAACTGCGACGAGTTCACGAGCCCTGTCGAATAGACCCAGGTCGCAGGATGGCCTTGGAACGTGGAGGACGCCTGCTGAGTCGTTGTTACGTACGCCGTCACGCCGGGCGCCTCGGCGCTGAATCCGCCGGCGAGCGTGGACTGTTTAGTCACGCTGAAGTTCAGCGAGTAGTGGGATGCTACGCAATCGAAGCTTGAAGAGACGTCGAAGCTGGTGTTGGCGGGCAAGATGACCGAAGTGGTCGAGTTCCCCTCGACCACAGCAAAGTGGAGTATCGCTAGGGCCCCCCACTCGTCCCCCCCAACGACGGTGTATTCTCCCAGGGTGAAGTTGCTGAACGCGGAGGTGGCAGTCCAATGGCCAGAGACGTAAGTCGTGGAGTTGACACTCTCCGTGAAGCAGGGGCTAGAGTCGCAGCTCCCCACGATGCCGGCGACGTCACTGCTTGGCTCAAAGGTGTAGGAACTGACCTGGAGGATCAAAGGACAGGAGTATATCCCGGGCTCGCTCAGTTGGAGAGCCTGCGCACTTGATATGTTTGAAGACGTGTAGAATCCTTGGACAATCTCGATTCCGACCGGAAGGTTTGTCCCACAGGGACCAAGAGTCAGACCTTGAAGGGGCCAATCGCTGGCGGAAGGAACCACGTTCTCCTGAGGGAGAGTATTCCATTCATCAATACCGACTGAAATCGCTCGCCCCGGGCTGATCAGGGTCGAACCCAGCGAAAGGCTGAGGTTGAGACCGCTCGTCGACCTGACTACTACATGACCTGGTCCAGTGATCTCTTTGCTAGTTTCATGGGTCGATGTCCCGACCGTGGAGATGACTCCGATTGCAGCCGAGGTGGCTATGACCAGGACCAGGAAGACGACCGTAGGTGCTGAAATGCCCGACTTCATCCCGAACCACCCGAGAGTCTGGTGCCTACTTGCCTTAAGCCTACTCATAAGAACAGGTCATTCCACTCGGTAGAACGGGGTTCTACCAGTTCTACCACCCCCTGAAGGCTTATCCAATGTGGGCCATCACAGGCATAAGAGAAATACAATTCTGAAGCAGAGAATAGGATGTGATGAATTCCTCTTTCATTGAGATATCAAAGAGTTGGGTTGCCCATTCCGGTGAAGGGTGGCACGCCAGCGGACAGGGCAGGTATCAAGGTAAGGGGAGAACAAATGGTTAACAACAGTCCAGAACGCTAGCGAGGATGAGGCAAAGATTGAACGAAGAATTGAGAAGAGATATTTCTGTGATGATTGCCGTAGTTGCAGATATTGAACTCCGAGTCGCTGAGATAATGGCACACTTCAAGGAGAAGGGAATGAGCCCTTTTGTTGAACCCGACAGGAATCAAGTCGACCTGATTTCTTGGTGGGGCGAGTTACACCATCAACAGACGAGACTGATTACTGCGCAACAGAGATTGAGTTCACTTCTTCTGGAATCTCTGGAAGAGTCCGTCTCGAAATTGAATTCGGTTATTCAGACTCTCAACGAGTCTTTGAAATCGCAACGAAACGCGAAGACGACCCTGAAGAGCCGACCCTTGACACGGAAGTCTCGTTTCAAGAAGCGTTCACAGGTTTCGCATCTCTGACCGCCAGATTTCGCGCACTCGTCAACTAACTCGGGTCAGCAAGTCCTTGAATCTATTCAGCCTGCAGAACTGCTTAGCGCGTGCCCAGAATTAAGACGGGCTGTGACCTTCGCCGTAGCAATGGTTTCCAATACTATGCTGGTTATCCACAGCTTGCGGGCACTGCTCAGGCTATCGCCATCATTTCCTGAGGGGCGGGTTTCTTCTTCCGTCTGACGTACTCGACGATGTCCCTCAGCTCCTGATCCGTGATCTTGTCGACTCCGGTTTCGCAGCTCTCTCTGGTCCTCCGCTCGATTTCCTTGTCGATTTCCAGGCGTTCCTCGTGCGTAGTCTGGATGAGCAACTGCAACAGCCTGGCCTTGACCCTGATGCTCATTTCGTTCCCCCTTTCTCCTTCGCCAAAGGCTTAGTCCTTTAGCGTCTCTTCCACGTAATAAACAAGCCCCTCCTTCGGCAAGCTGTCTACCAGACCGATGCCCAGAACGATTCCAAGCGACGCCCGCGCAGGTGCTTCGCTGTAGAACCACCGATGGGCGTCTACATTGACGAGCCCAGGACCTGACAATTCGCTGAACGGAGCGAACAAATTTCAAATCCATATCATCCATCAACAGAGTTTCCATTTCATGAACGGTTTTCCGTCGGTTTCGAAGGAAAGACCGAGAGTGCTTAACTTGCCCTTTCCGGACCTGATATCCATGGAATTCGAGAAGCTCGCTCTCGAAGTCAGGGCTCATTTCGCAGGGCTGTCGGTCATCAAGCCGCCCTTCGTCGTGGGTTCTTCTGGTGTTCGGCACAGGTACACATTTCTGGTGTCCGGAGGTCCAGAGCTTTTCGCGTTAGACTTTTATGAGAAGCTGGGCGTGATGGAGGTAATCCAAACCTTCGCAAAGAAGCTTGACACTAACGCGACAGCTTGCATAATCAATCTCGGAGGGAGAATAGACAGCAAGACTCTGCAACTAGCCTCCGTCTATGGGATAGACATAATTGGCCCTGAGGACATACAGAATCTCTTCACGCGGGAAGCGGTTCAGGTTCCGAACACCAGCGCAAGCGTAACGTGAACCTCTAGTGTTAGCGAAAACCCCTAGACAGGCGTAAACCTAGGCCACTCGGTTCAAAGCCCAGTATGCAATTCGTTTGGTTCTGGCGCATCTTCAGGAGATTGACGGTCAGGGTGTTCTTCCGGTGTGAGCGCGCGCCCAGCAAATTGAGTTAGCACGACCTCGCTACCTTACTGTCAGGTGGTCTGGTATTAGCATCGAACTCGATTCGTCCAATTCCAGCATCTCCAAAATCCATCAGACCTTGTTGGATTCACGACATTAGTACGAATCCATGCTCCCATACTGAAGGCTCGGGAGTTGAGTGCCAGCACGCTTGCTTCTAGGGTGCAACCTCTACAGACTTCTTTGCTCTGGACGTTAGGAATCGACTCAGTGCCTTCTCCTGCTCGCTGAGAAGGTCTCTCGTTTCTTTGTAGTTCTCGAACATCCTTGCGTAGGCCCTTCCCCTTTCCGTGGTCTCGTAGTAGCGGCCTTCACGCTGGTACGCAAGCAACTCGTTCAGAACCAATTCCTCAATGTACTGGTTGAGTTGCTTCAGGTTGAGGGACGACTGATACATTATTCTCGTCTTCTTCTGACCTCCTTGCGCCGCCTTTAGTATCGCATATGTTATCTCGTCAGAGTCCCTGCGCCTATGCCCGTTCAAACGAGAGAATGCTTGTGGGGGTTTCAAGTTAAGAATTCTTGTCGTTTCCAATACTATTCTCATGGGAGTTTAGGGGACTGACACTCGTAAGTGAGAGGGGGTTCATCATAAGAGGTGCGCGCGCTAGCACGCAACATCAGGCGTTGAGTGCTCCTCACGAAGTAATCTTCATCGTGACCGTCGAGACCACGTCCGCCTTCAACCTCAGGTTGTCAGCGATAATGGATTTCACTGCTTGGTCGTCTGGTCCTTCGACAATCACAAGAAGGTCGTACGTGCCGTAGAGCTGGTAGACTGATAGAATCCCTGGAATTCCCTTGAGGGCGGCGATTCTCTTCTCCTCTGCCCCGGGGCTCAGGTTGACCAGCACTATCGCTCTTTCCATACCAATCTGCAATTATCTAGGGACTTGGATTAAAGACTATCCGAAGAGTTGAGCATTCGATGGGTTTCTGCCGACCTGAAATATTCTCTTTTAGCCACCTCACTCCTAGGATGGGTCTGAAATGAAATACATGGCAGACGAGATGTTCGAAGAACTCCCCGACCTTCTTAGGAAGGAAGGGGTGGATTGTCGAACTGTTTACGAATGGATTGACGGAAAGAAACAGAAGACAAGAGCGATCGAGGACTGGGAGATTCGCAAGTTCTTGGCTCAAAGGAGAAGTCAGGGTGAAGAAATAACGCTGATAACGAAGGACGAAGATTCTTGGAAGCAAATCCAAGTGGATGGGCTGTCAGTAATCTACGTTCCGCAGGTCATCCGAGACTTCATTCTGGGCAGAGAGAAATGATTGGTCCATTTCAAGCCAGAATTGGGCTTGTCTCAGAGAATGCTATCCAGTTTCATAGCTTCCTGCCGTCCTGTCGGGGCCGTCGAAGCAGGGGACGGGCTAGCCGCTGAATGTCTCTGATGGCTCGGGATAGACGACGCTGGTGACGAGAGTCTTTCCGCAGTTCACACAGTTCGCCACCGTCTTGACGCAGTCCTTGTGATACCTGGAGCCACACTCGCACTCGACGTAGGGCTCGGGCTCCTCTCCCTCCAAAATCGACCTGACTTCCCTGCCGCAGTACATGCAAGTCCTCATGTGTCTGATGATGTCCCTAAGGGTGAAGATGCCTATGATCTTGCTGTTCTCGGTTACGAGCATCCTCCTGACCTTCTTCCTGTTCATCACGTCTATTGCTTCGCGGAGCGGCCTGTCCTTGTCGATTGTCACCGGAGGGGATGTCATCACGTCCTTCACCTTAATGGACTTCGGGTCCAAGGACTTGGCTACCACCTTTTTCATTATGTCCCTTTCGGTGAGTATCCCGACGCTCTCGCTTCTCCTGGTGACCACGACACTGCCCCTGTTGTTCTCGACCATCATCTTGGCTGCGTCGTAGACCGAGTTACCCTCGTCAATCTTGATCAGGTCGCGCCTGGCAATGTCGCCTGCTGGGAGGTCGAGAACCATGGCTTTACGCTCTTCAGGATTTATTTAAGCAAGTGATTCGTCGGTTCCGCAAAGTCTGCGTCCAAGTCCCAGCGGGTCCGCCACCAAATCGCGAGCGTCCATGAGAGATTTTGCTGAGTGATGAGAGGAAGGAGTCCAGTTAAGAGCGAAATAGGTCGCAGGGTTCCGATTGACATAGCGCCTTCGAATCTTGAAAGGCGCATTGGCCGGGACTTATCAGTTCAGGTAGGCGACCCAAACCGGGTGGACATTTCCAAATCGGAGAGTTGGATTTGAGGCCTGGGCTTACCAGTAAACCCATAAGAACCACTGCGGGTCTTGTTCGGTCGAATTAGCATGGAGCCGCCACCTGACGATGTAAAGGGTATGCTTGGGCCGAACGAGCAGGTCCAGCTCTACATCAGGGAGAAGATCTACCGCCCGAAAATCAACATCGACTCGGTCGTCATCACAAACGAGAGGATAATCCTCAGGCACCCCCACGCCATGGGGCTGAAGAAGGACTACACCGACTACAATTACCAGGATGTCGTGAATGTCGTCCTGAAGAGGGGGGTCACGCGCTCTTCCCTAAGATGCACTTTGAGACTTGGAGGAGATCCGCTCTCGTTGGACGACCTGCCCAACTCAGATGCTCAGAAAGCCTATGGAATCATCAGGGAGAACCTCGTCAGGTACCAGACGCCCTTCACGGCACCTGCCTCAGGGGTCCCTCCAATGCGACAGGTGGTTCCTCCTGCCAGACTCTCGACGACTTCATGCGGGAAATGCGGCTCACAACTGGCCGCCGGGCAGAAATTCTGCTGGAATTGCGGACAACCGGTCTGAGGGGCGTCGGCCGTCTGCTTACGTCGCACGGGGACGCGTGATCGCCGCTGATTCTCACACGCGGCGCAGGTTGTCAGTAATCAGGAAGAGATCTAGTGATTGAATCTCGAGGTAATCTCGCAATTCACCCAGACAACGCACCAGCCATCAGCGTCTATGAGAAACTCGGTTTCCGCATGGCAGGAGAGAGATTCTGAGTCGACTTGGGCACCTGACTGAAGCCATGACGGCAAAACCTAGCGTGCCCCATCGCAGAGCCCGGCTTACTGGTGCGTGGATGAGATCGAACCACAGACAGCGCATATATCCACGCCGCAGATGGGCTGCGCCAGCTTTGTCTCCTTTCCGGCGGATTACAGCCTGATGATGAATTGACAATGCCGACATCGATCTCCGTCGTGAGGATTGCAAAGAATTACGGGAACGTACGGGCACTTGACGACGTTAGTACCAAAATCGAAAGGGGAGAGGTCAGAGGTCTACTGGGCGCGAACGGGTCTGGAAAGTCGACTCTCATGAAAATCCTCCTTGGCCTCGTGCGACCTGACAGCGGCCTCGTCACCGTAGAGGGAGTTGATCCTTCGACCGATTCGATCGCCGTGCGCCAGATTGTAGGATACATGCCCGAGACTCCGCGCCTCTACGATTTCCTCTCCGGGATAGAGTATCTTGATTTTGTCGCTGACCTCCACGGATTAGCGACGGAGACAAAAAAACAGAGGATTGACGAGTATCTTGCGGCCTTTGACTTGAGAGAGCAGGGAAATGACCTCCTTTCTGGGTATTCGCTTGGCATGAGGCAGAAGATTGCGATCAGCGCCGCACTCATGCACAAGCCCAGAGTCCTCATCCTCGATGAGCCGCTAAACGGGCTTGACCCGCGTACCGCGAAGATTGTCAAGGACACGATAGTCAAACTTGCCTCAGACGGGGTGACCGTGCTGTTCAGCACGCACGTCTTGGAAATTGCGGAGGCGATGTGCCAGAAGATAACCATACTCGACAAAGGGAGGATCCTTGCTGAGGGATCGATGAGTGAATTGCGCGCGCAGGCCACAAACCAACAAGTCGGGAGCAACAACCTTGAAAACATCTTCTTGAGCCTCACCGGGTCTTCGGACGTTCGCGCGATTGTAGATGAAATCACGCGATGATGTCCTTACACAAGGTCTGGATCATTACAAAGAGCCTCCTGTTGTCTCAGCTCAGGGCAACCGCGGTGGGGGCAACCAGCCGTATAGGGGCGCGTTCTATCCTCAGGAGGCCGCTGATTCTTGGTATCATCGACGTCGTCGGCTTTGCAGCCGCAACCGGGGTCGCGTACTACTTTGGTTCGTTGATAACCAGCTCGGCGCCGCCATCGATGGTCAGCTCCGTTTCAGGAGGCATACGGAGCGTCATCGTTATCTTGCCTGCGGTGATTCTCTCCATAATTCTCATCTTGGGGCTCGTGCTCGAAGTCAGTTCCGGGGCGCAGTTCGCGAGCTCAGACACCGTGAATTGGCTTCCGGTCACGGCAAGCGAATATGTCGCGGCCTCGACTCTTTCGCTCTTGATCTACTACTCAATCTTTCCCGTAGTGGTTCTGGGCGCGACGCTGTCTCTTGCATATGTGTTTGGGGTTCTCGGGGCGTGGGAGCTTGCGGCCGTGCTCTCGATAGTCGGAATCGTTGCGTCTACGAGCA
>Ga0116137_1000917_pt1 | contig 21566 bp, 19 predicted proteins | sample June2015DPH_20_1_3_FD_88973 | JGI IMG/M metagenome (GOLD analysis project Ga0116137, IMG submission 88973) | Peatland microbial communities from SPRUCE experiment site at the Marcell Experimental Forest, Minnesota, USA - June2015DPH_20_100 | ecosystem: Environmental > Terrestrial > Soil >...
CCTCCTGCCTTGCCGATCCTCTCCATGGGTCACACTCCTTTCGGTTCCTCCTGGGAACCTCGGCTCCGGAGTGTCACCCATTTTCCTCACGGACTTTTGCTCATGATCTGGTCGTTAGCCCACGATTCTGGCAGCACCCCGTCTCCAGGTTCCCTTGCCCGACCATTATCCGCGTCTATGTTGTCGACCATTGGTCTTGCCTCCTTCCTCTATCCACCGGGTGTAGAGGTGCCCCTCTCTGTACCGGGAGCCCTTGTCCCGGTGGCACTTCCCGATCGCATTCCCCGTCGCTCACATGCTTCGCCATGTCACCCACCTCTTTCCGTTTTCCCTCACATCAAGTTTCCATTCCACAATTCGAGCCTCTGGGGGCGGCGTGGAACCGGGCGCCCACGTGGATCACCGAGCTGCGCGAGACACGTCCCACCCTGTTCTTTCGTCCCTGCAGGAACTTTCCCACGGGATCTGCTTCCGAGGCCCGCGTCACCGCGTGTCCGGGGAAGTCTCTTTCGTCTCCCGCCGCGCCCAAAACTCCTCCAGCGCGAGCCGGATGAGCGCCGTGCAGGAAGCCCGGCCATTCGTCCGATGAGATTCGGCGTAGCGCCGGATCCGCCGCCACTCGTCTTCTCTCAGCGCAATATTCAACGTGGGCATGGGGGCCTCCTGTGTGTACGTGAAAGAGATTTCCCACCCTCATACCATTATTTTAGTACGAATGACGCGCTGCGTCAACCATTTCTTAGGCGCTGAGTCAAAGCTTCTGCACTCGGGCGTGCAGACTGTCTGCACTGAATTGATCAGATTGAACCCTTGCAGGATAGCCCTAGAGGGAAAGGGAGCGGGGTCAGTAGCAAATTGGATTCTGAGGCAACCAGGCGCGTTTGGGGGCATGTGGAAGAGCCGGCCTAGCAGCATTCGCGGACTGCCTGGCACGCAAGGCCATGGCGTTGGATCCGAGTGCAGACGTCTGCACACCGGTGCTTGAAATATCTCGAAGGCGACGAGCTGCAGCGCGTTCGGAGAGACGATGGCCGGGATGGAAGCCTCACTCCCAATCTGGCCACATTCCATCAGTCATCGGTGGCCATGGCCAGTCGGCTGAACCATCGAGCCACCGCAGCGAGTAGCACGCCCAACGGGGTAATGCAGCGAGCGCGGCGGCCGTCCAAGGCCGCTCACATCTTGACGAGGAGGCTTCGCGGGGGGATGACCAACCTCCGGCAGGCCAGTGACGGAACTCCTCCTGGACGACCTGACAGGGAGGCGCTGGTGGATGAGCGTCCGGAAAGGTTCGGAGGGCACCGTCACCAGCGTCAGCGAAAGGAAACTCCGGAACTTCCACGTGACGCTACGTGTAGAGCTGTGCCGCCTCGTTGCAAGAAGCGTCACCCCTGTCCCAGGACTTCCCGCAAACGACGGTGCAGGACCCCGAGCACTAACTGCTTGAATCAGCCGATTGCCACATGCCCGCTTTCGGCCCCTGTCGCTGCGTCTGTGGCCTCTATTTGCTCGATCTCCCCAGGAGGCACCCTTGTTGTGCCCTTAGTTTCCTCATTCGGAGTGCCGTTCCCCCATGGTTGCCGGGCTGCAGGGTCGTGACTCCCCCCAATATCTGAACGTGCCCAAAAACGTGCCCGTGGCCCCTCGCATCACTCGCGTTTCTCGCATCCCTCGGGATGGTGGAGAGGGGCTAACCCACTGTATATCATGATTCCGGTAGGTTAGCCCCAAGCGATCATTGTTCTGAAAATCCCGGTGTCGGCAGTTCGATTCTGCCCCTGCCCACCATTGCTTGGACGCGATTGCCCATCCCACCTCGCCCCTCATCTTCTCCTGCCGCTCTGGCAGCTTCCGCCATCCCTCTCGTGCCCCCGCCGTCCCTTTGGGGATGTCTCGCGATCAAGTGGCAACTTTCGCTTGACACCGGGGTGACGATAGGGGGATTGTCTGTGCTGTCGGGAGGCGGCCCGCGGCTTGGCATTGGCCATGGTCGCATCCTGATCCCGCGGCAGTCCTCCGCATTTCATGGCCGGGCCGGGAGGGCCCCGGCCGTCTGCGAGGTGCGTCATGCCGAAGCGTCCACCGAAGAATCCGCACACCTCCTTCAGCGTTTCCCGGCGCACATTCCTCAAGACCGTGGGGGTGGGGGCCGCGGCCACGGGGCTCGTCGCGCTGGCTCCTCGCCCCGCCGAGGCCGCGATCCTGGGCCCCGATGCCGTCCCGCTCGCGCTCAACGTCAACGGCGCGACCCACACCGTCACCGTGGAGCCCCGGGTCACCTTGCTCCGGGCGTTGCGGAACCACCTCAACCTCACGGGCGCGAAGGAGGTCTGCGAGCGCGGCGCGTGCGGGGGGTGCACCGTGCTTTTCGACGGCAAGCCCATCTGCGCTTGCCTGATGCTCGCGGTGGACGCCGTCGGGCACGAGATCACGACGGTGGAGGGCCTCGGGACGCCGGAGCGCATGAGCCCGATCCAGGCCGCCTTCGTCGAGCATGACGCCCTCCAGTGCGGCTTTTGCACGCCGGGATTCGTGGTGGCTTCGACTGCTCTCCTCAAGAACAATCCGCATCCCAGCCTGGACGAGATCAAGGCCGGGCTGGCTGGGAATATCTGCCGGTGCGGGACGTACTCCCGGATCTTCGCGGCCGTCCACAAAGCGGCCCAGCAGAGGGGGTGACCCATGGCGCAGCAGGACCCCACCGGCGAGAACACGTTCCAGGTCAAAGTCGGACCGGCCGAAAACCCGGTGACCCTCGTGGTCCACACCGATGCGGGCGACCTGAAGCCGTGGGATCTCGACTCGCGGCTCCGTTCCGTGAAGGGGCGGCATCCCCGGCTGGAAGCGCCCCGGGTGGTAACCGGGCGGGCCAAGTACACGTATGACGTGCAGCTTCCGGGAATGCTGTGGGCCAAGATGGTCCGGGCGCCCATTCCCGCCGGCAAGATCGTCCGGATCGACACGGCCAAAGCCGAGCGGCTGCCCGGCGTGAAGGCCGTCTGGACGACGGACGCAAAGCTGGTCCGCTTCGCGGGCCAGGACATTGCGGCGGTCGCCGCCGTGTCCCAAGAGATCGCGGAGGATGCGGCGCGGCTTGTGGACGTGCAGTACGAGGAGGCCCCCTTCGTCACGGATCTCGAGGGGGCCATGGCGCCGAAGGCCCCCCTGGTCTACGCGGAAGGAGAGGCCCCCGCTCCCCCGAACGCCCCGCGGAAGGGGAACGTGACCGGTCCGCTCCCGCCCGCGGCGGCCGGGGGCGCGCGTGGGGGCAGCCGGGGCGACGTGGAAAAGGGCTTCGCCGAGGCCGACATAGTCCATGAGGCCACGTACCACCTGGCTGTCCACACCCATGCTACGCTCGAAACGCACGGGGTCGTGGCCCACTGGGAGGGCGACCGGCTCACGGTCTACACCTCCACGCAGGGCGTCTTCATGGTCCGCGCCGGCCTGGCCGAGGCGTTGGGCCTCGACCGGAAGAACGTCCGGGTGATCACGGAGCACATGGGCGGGGGCTTCGGGAGCAAGACGATGCCCTCGGCCGTCGGGAGCGCCTTTGCCATCGCCGCCTGCCGGCTCGCCAAGAAAGCGGGCGCGCCGGTCAAGCTCATGCTCGACCGTCGCGAGGAGCAGTTCTGCACCGGCAACGCCCCGGGGGCCCTGATGACGGTGCGGCTCGGGGCCAAGGCCGACGGGGCCCTCACGGCCATCCATTTCCGTTCCCACGGGGAAGGCGGGATCGGCCCCAGCTCTCGGACCGGCGGACCGGCCGGCAACATATACCAGGGTTGTCCGAACGTGAAGCTGGAGGAATATGACGTCTTCACGAACGCGGGCCCGGCCTGTGCCCTCAGGGCCCCCGGACACCCGCAGGGGGCGTTCGGACTGGAGTGCGCGATGGACGAGCTGGCGCACCGCCTCGGCATGGATCCTTTGGAGCTCCGACGGAAAAACGAGGCGCATCCGTTCCGGAAGTTCTACTACGACGTCGGCGCCAAGGCGATCGGCTGGGAGCGCCGCAACGCCACGCCGGGTGCCGGCGCCGGCCCGAAGAAGCGCGGGATCGGGATGGCGAACGGCAACTGGTATGTCATGGCCCGGGAGGCCGTCGCGGCCGAGGTGCGCGTGCACCGGGACGGCAGCGTCGAGCTGTTCCATGGTGCCCAGGACCTCGGGACGGGAATCCGGACGGTGCTGGCAATCATCGCGGCCGAGGAGCTGGGCCTCCAGCCCGCCGACATCACGGTGCATGTCGGTGACACGCGCTTCCCGCCGGGGGGGACTTCAGGGGGGAGCACCACGACCAACTCTTCGGGGCCCGCCGCGCGCCTCGCCGCGCACGAGGCCCGGATGCGGGTCGCGGCCCTGGCCGCCCCGCTCCTCAACGCCAAGCCGGACGAGCTCGAGTTCGCGGACGGGAAGATTTTCGTCGCCGCCAACCCGGGGCGGCAGGTCGCGTTCCGCGAGGCGGCGCAGAAGATGCCGGGCGAGGTCATCGCCTGCCTCGCCGACCGCAAGCGGCAGTTCGAGACCTTCCGCCAGGACCTCGCCGCCACGCAGTTCGCAGAGGTGGAAGTGGACGTGGAGGCCGGCGTGATCCGCGTCCTCAAGATGGTGGGCGTGAACAACTGCGGGACCCCCATCAATCTCCTCACGGCAGAGAACCAGTTGATCGGCGCCCAGATCCAGGGCGCCTCGTGGGCCCTGTTCGAGCAGCGCACCCTCGACCGGAACGTGGGCACCATGGTGAACCCCAACCTCGAGGCCTACAAGATCCTCGGCCCGGCGGACATGTTCGAGGCCGTCCCGATCTTCACCGAGGGGGCCAATGCGGGGAACAACACCTCCGCGACCGGCATGGCCGAGCCGGTGTTCGTGCCCACCCTAGCCGCCATCGCGAACGCCGTCTATAACGCCACGGGGGTCCGCCTCCGGCAGCTCCCGATGACCCCGGACCGGATGCTGGCCGCCCTGGCGGAGGCCAGGAAGGGGGGGAAGCCATGAACCGGTTCGAGTTCGCGCGGGCCACGAGCGTCGCCGAGGCCCTGAGCCTCGTGGCGGAAAAGCCGGGGAGCGTCCTCAAGGCCGGCGGGATCGACCTCCTCGACCATCTGAAGGAACACCTCTTGGAGCCCCCCCGGCTGGTGGACCTGAAGTCCGTTCCGGGCATGCAGGACGTCGCGGCGGAGCCCGCGGGCAACCTGCGGATCGGTCCCCTCGTGACGCTGGCCCAGGTGGCGGCCCACCCGGGGATCCGGGCTAGGCATACGGCGTTCGCCCAGGCCTGCGGCGAGGCGGCCTCGCCGCAGATCCGGAACGTGGCGACCATCGGCGGGAACCTCCTCCAGCGGCCGCGCTGCTGGTACTACCGGCTTGCCTCGTACCGCTGCCTCAAGAAGGGCGGCGACATCTGTTACGCGGTGGGCGGCGAGAACCGGTACCACACGATCTTCGGGGACGGGGCGTGCAATGCGCCGCACCCCTCGAACGCCGCCATGGGGCTGACCGCGCTGGGGGCGTCGCTCGTGCTCCAGAGCAGCCGCGGGACGCGCACGGTGCCGGCGGACCAGCTCTTCACGATCCCCGGGGGAGATCCCCGACGGGAAAATGCGCGGGAGCCCGACGAGATCCTCACAGCCATCAACCTGCCGGCCGCCCCGGGAGTGCGTTCGACCTACGCGAGCCTCCGCGAGAAGACCGCCTTCGACTGGCCGCTGGTGTCCACCGCCGTGGCGCTTCGCGTGGAGGGAGCGGTTGTGCGCTCCGTCCGAATCGTGCTCGGCGCGGTGGCGACCGTGCCGCTTCGGGCCGCGGCCGCGGAGCAGGCGCTTATCGGAAGGCGCCTCGATGACGCGACGGCCGAGACCGTTGCGAATGCGGCCGTCGCGGGGGCCCAGCCGCTCTCGGAGAACGGGTACAAGGTCGAACTGCTCAGGACCCTCCTCCGTCGGACCCTTCGATCGCTCGCGTGAGAGTGTGTGAAGAAATCGTCGCCGGGTCGAGAGCTCGACTGCAACCCGTTGATTCTCCGCAGGTGAGAAATGCACTTGGCGCCGATTCGCCGATATTTTCACACACTCTGAGGTGAGGGATGAACGAGAACGCCGCGCCCGTCTGCAAGCGCCTTCGAAGCCGAGGCTTCTACCTGGCTGACCCCGGAGAGGTGGAGCACTTCGAGTTCTCGCCCGAGAGCTCGTGTTGGTGCTCCCACACGGTGACCGTCCTCGGCCCGGACGACATCGTCTGCTCCCCCGAGATGTGCCGGCCCGGCCGGGCGTGCTTCGAGGCAAGGTAGGAAGTAGCAGAGCGCATCGCCGGACCTGGCGGGCTTCGTGACGACGCCCCGTCCGCAGGATACTCCGGGAGCAACGGGTCCCCCATGACCGACCGGAGCCTCCCTCATCAGTCCCCCATCCTGCATGACGCTGCAAATATTCATTGAAGATTTGCAATGAAGAAGAAGGAAGGCGATCGCGCGCGCGGAAAAGCCCTCCGTCCACTGAGTCAACGACGTCCCGTATTGCGGAATCGACCGACGAGGAGCAGCAGGGAGGCTCCACCATGCAAAAAGCCGACGGGATGATGTACGCGCCCAAAGGCCGGGTCCAGGCGGTCTGCGGCAGGGGCGACTTCCGCTTCGCAGCCATCGGCCTCGATCACGGCCACATCTACGGCATGTGCAACGGCCTCGTGGAGGCGGGCGGCGAGCTGGTTTGGGTCCACGATCCGGATCCCGCGAAGGTCGCTGCCTTCCTGGAGACCTATCCGGGCACGAAGGCCGCGCGGGCCGAAGGCGAGGTGCTGGACGACCCCTCGGTGCAGCTCGTCGCCAGCGCGGCCGTGCCCTGCGAGCGAGCGGGGCTGGGGCTCCGCGCCATGGGCTGCGGCAAGGACTACTTCGCCGACAAGCCGCCGCTCATCAGCTTCGAGCAACTGGAGGCGGCTCGGCGCGCGGCGGCCGAGACCGGGCGGAAGTACGCCGTCTATTACTCCGAGCGCCTGCACGTCGAGGCGGCGGTCCGCGCGGGGCAGCTCGTCGAGGGGGGGGCCATCGGGCGGGTGCTGCAGGTGATCGGCCTCGGTCCGCACCGCCTGAACGCCGCCAGTCGCCCTCCCTGGTTCTGGCAAAAGCAGAAGTCCGGCGGCATCCTCGTGAATAACGGCTGCCACCAGATCGAGCAGTTCCTCTACTATGCCGGGGCCGCGGATGCGGCGGTGCTCCACAGCAAGGTCGCCAACTACCGGAGCGCCGACCATCCGGAGTTCGAGGACTTCGGCGACGCGACCCTGCTGGGCGACAACGGGGCCACGCACTACTTCCGCGTCGACTGGTTCACGCCCGATGGCCTGGGGGCGTGGGGAGACGGGCGGACGATCATCCTCGGCAGCGACGGCTACATCGAGGTGCGGAAGTACCTGGACGTGGCGCGCGATCCCGAGGGGGACCAGATCTATCTCGTCGATCACCGCGGCGAGCGCCACCTTTCGGTCCACGGCACCGTCGGGTTCCCCTTCTTCGGCCAGCTCATCCTCGATTGCCTGAACCGCACCGAGAAAGCCATGCCGCAGCGGCACGCCTTTCTGGCCATCGAACTCGCCCTGAAGGCGGAGGCGCAGGCGGTCCGCGTCCGGTGACCGCGCGGGAGGTCGGAATTGTTCTTCGAACTTCCTGGAGGGCCCTAGATCGCGGCAGGAGTTATCACGAAAAAAGTTGCCTTTGAACCGGCGTCCCCCCTTTGGGGCGGTTGTCAAACCAACGCTCGCCGCACGTCGTCTTCGTCAGGGGGCTGTAAAGTTCCGGGCCGAGCCCGTTGGATGACGTGTTTTTGGTGACTCGGCCGTTCGCTCTTCGGATCGAGATTTCCTTCTAACCCTCATAGACCGCCAGGCCCTGCGATTGCCCCTTGCTCTCCTGTCGCCTGTCCCGCACAAACCGTGGGGCCATCTGATATGCCCTGCGGCAGTTTTCGATCGTCTCGCCGATCACCTGGATCTTGGAGAGATCGCCTTCCCCGATGCCCTGGTCCCAGAGATAATTGAGATAGCGGATCTCATCGAAGTCCACACCCATGACTTCCGTTCCCACCCGGTCTACGGCCACGAAGTCCGTGCCGGCGAGAGCCACACGGTGATCCACCGGCTCGCCGAAGACCGGCCCCCTGCCCTCCATCCCCTCGAAGCCATCGAGGACTGCCAGGTCGATATGCAGGTGCCGCATGACCGTGAAGAGATTATAGTCGAGCACCCGATTTCCAGCCTCAGCCGGGTGCATGCGGTACTTATCCATGACGAGGACGGCGCCCATGATCACATTCTTGGCGGTCAGGGTCACACCCACCTGAAGGTGGGTCTTGAGCCGTGTGAGGGAGATGATGTAGTTATCCGGATTCACCATGGTCGGTGAAAGCTTCACCGGGTGAGGCTTCATGTCCGGGTGGACCACACGGACTACCTTCCAGGAATCGGCGTCGTTTAGGTCGATCAGCTCCAGGCCATACTCCCTGGCCAACTCCAGATAACCGTACTCCCGGAAACCCGTCGGGGTAGTACCCCAAGCGGCGCCTTCCGCGATCGCAATATCTTTCTCTCCCCGGTCCCGTAGGAACCCCACCACCGCTCGGGTCGCCTGCGCATGGGTGGCGCAGAGGGGCGCGAAAGTAGAAACGAAATTGACCTTGATCACGGGCCGCCGGCCCTTGAGATCGATCTGATCGGCAATGAGGTCCAAGGCCCGTCTGATGTTCCCCTGGCGGTCATCGCCCTTCACCAGCGCAACTTGTGCCATCTTGTGCTTCTCCCTTTCCTCTCAAAAACCCCCCGAGCTAAGGTCTCTGGCCCGGTCCCGGATGGAGAGAATATCGGATAGGAAGCTGGAAATCGACCTCGGCGAGACGCCGGTGCCGGAAGGGATGAACCGGCCGCGCGGGCGGCTGAGCCGCGGTTCGGAACCAGGGGAACCCGAGACGGCGGCGACGCTACCACCGGCGGGGGCGCGTGTCAAGGCGGTCGGGAGCCTCAGCCCGCGCGAGGCTCGTTCTTGACAGCCATCAAGGGCCGGCGTAGAGTCCTTCCCCGAGGGATTCCGGTTCTCCCACCTCTCGGCCGGACCGCTCTCCACCTGCCTCGGCTACGTAATTGACGGGCTAGCCAGCCCGTGTTCGGTCCCTACCACGTATGACCCCCAGGAGCGCGCGCCGCTTCTGGCTAAGCGAATTCCTTCGCGGTGATCGCGGCAGGAGTTGTCGAAGAAAAGTTGTCTTGGAACCGGTGTCCCCACTCTTTCAGGGGCAGTGCGGAAGCGGATCTGATCGCGCGTGGGGTACGATGCGGATAAGGAGCGAAAAGCGAAAAAGAAAGCAACGTCCCGGATTACAAGCCATCTAACCTCCAACGGCGAGGTCGCAGCATGGATAAACACCCCAAAATGCCCATACCTAATTTCTGAAAAGATTTGTATGTTCTGTTGGGAGTCTTCTTTGGGATTTGTGAAAACAAACTAATCTGAAGAAAGGAGAAAAGATTATGGATCAAAAAATCATCGACTTATACGATGAATACATCCATGGATTACTAGATCGTCGTGAATTCCTCAAGAAATTGTCAATTCTCGCTGGTGGCACTGCTGCGGCTAACGCTCTGCTGCCTTTCCTGGAAAATAGCTATGCCAAAGCCGAAGTGGTCCCCAAGAATGATCCTCGCCTCAATACGGACGATATCAAGTATCCCGGTGCAACAGGCGATGTTCGTGCCAATTTGGCGAGACCGAAAGGAGATGAAAAACTACCTGGAGTGATCGTCATCCATGAAAACAGAGGTCTTGTTCCCCACATCGAAGACGTTACCAGACGCGTGGCTTTGGAGGGGTTTTTGGCTGTGGCCCCGGACGCTTTATCGCCGCTTGGGGGAACTCCGGAAGATCCTGATAAAGCTCCATCGATGATTCAGACTTTGGATAATCAATCGAACATACGAAATTTCCTTGCTGCGGTAAGATATTTGATGACTCACCCTGCGTCCACTGCAAAGGTCGGAGTCGTAGGCTTCTGTTGGGGAGGAGGAATAGCAAACCAACTTGCAGTTAACTCTCCGGAGTTGATAGCCGTGGTTCCCTTCTACGGTAGGCAACCTGCCCCTGAAGATGTCCCCAAGATCAAGGCATCTTTACTTCTGCATTATGCCGGTCTTGATGAAGGGATTAACAGGGGGATTCCGGCGTACGAGGCCGCTCTAAAGAAGGCATCCACAGATTACAGGTTATATATGTACGAGGGTGCTAAGCATGCGTTTTTCAACGATACAAACGCTGAGCGGTACAACAAGGAAGCGGCCCAACTAGCCTGGGAGCGTACAATCTCATTCTTTAAGGAGAAACTTAAAAAATAACGGTCGGTACCTTGTCAGCTGCGATATTGTGGGTCACCTGGAGGATGGGGACGGGGAAAATCGGTTTCGACAGGTTCCGAGACTCCAAGTTCAGCGGATCATTTGCCCAAGCAGCATTTCTTGTACTTGCGGCCGCTACCACACGGACACGGGTCATTACGACCCGCTCTGGGGCTTGCCTGTGCAGCCTTAGCATGCACCATCATCATCTGCCCTTCAAGGGACTGCCGGCGCCATAGGGCGGATAGCTGTGCAACGAAAGGCCGGCAGTGGGTGAAGAAGCGTTTATAGCCCGCACACAGGTAGTTCAGTCCCCCTTCGCCGTCTGGCGTACGAAGGATGCGATCCTTCGGGCACCCACCATGACACATATTCCGGACCTCGCATGCCTGACAATAGCGGGGTAACGTGTCCAATTTGGCCTGCCCGAATGCTCTCTGCGCTGGGCATTCAAGAAGATCGACCAGTGGAGTCTCCCGGATATTCCCCAGGCGATGTTCCGTGTTGACGAAGTGATCACACGAAAAGAAGTCTCCGTTGTGTTCGATGACGGGAACATCACCGCAGGTCTCCCGAAAGATACACAGCGCATGCTCTTGCCCGAAGGCAGTTCTGGCCGCCTCCTCGAATATCTGCACCTTGATCCGCTCGATATCCTGGCCCACCCATTCGTCGAAGATGGTGCAGAGAAAATTGCCCCAAGCTAGAGCGGACACACTGCGGTGGCTGACGCCACCCTCTTCGTCTGGCTGCGGTTCGACCAGAGGCAGAAATTCCACGTACTGGGCCTTGATCTCTTTGAAGAACCGGTAAACCGGGGTGGGATACTGGACGTTCTGTGCATGGACCACACACAGGATATTGCACGGGATTCGGTGCTGCCGCAAGAGCTTATACCCACGCATCGATTGCTTGTAGGTGGGGTCCTGGCCCTTGGTGACGCGGTAGCGATCGTGCATTTCCTGCGGACCATCCAGGCTGAGGCCTACGCCAAAGCCCTCTGCTGCCAAGAAGCGGCACCAATCCTCATCGAGAAGGGTGCCGTTGGTCTGCATACCGTTGGTGATGCGTCGGTGAGGAGGCTGATGCTTGCGCTGCAGGGCCACAATCTTGCGAAAGTAGTCCAGCCCCAGGATGGTCGGTTCCCCACCATGCCAGCAAAAGTTGATCACCGACCCGGGGGAAGCATCGATGTGCTGAACAATGTACTCCTCCAGGATGTCGTCGGGCATCCGAAACGACTCGGTCTTTGGAAAGAGGTGTTCTTTCTTCAGGTAGTAGCAATAGTGACAGTCCAGGTTGCAAATGGAGCCAGCCGGTTTAGCAAAAACCTGAAATTCGCGGGAAGCTCTGACCATCCGTCAATCCTCAATCTCCGGGCCGAATGACATAAGGCACGTGACTTGATGTGGCCTCGCTTTTAACGGATAGGAAGCTGGAAACATGCTCTTGCCGGACATCATCCAGTCGCCTTCCTCCCCCACGTGGTTGCAGGCCGCGAGGAACACGCCGTCACGCCATCAAAAGGGACGTCAAAAGCGACGTAGGGAACTTATGAAACTTGTTTGTCCGCATGTGATGCGGGCGCCGAAGCAACTTTTCACCGGTGCGGAGGCCGGGAGTCGCCCGGCATGTCTGCTGTCCCGACCATCAGAAGTTGTTCGGAACCGACGTCCCCTGATACGTTGAGGCGAGGTAGCGCCCTGCGTCCGCGGCCCGCGAAGCCTGCGCCTACTTATCTAGGCTCTGCCCGTACTCTTCCGGAGTGTCCAGGTCCAGGAGGATTCCGCGATCCTCGCACTCGACGTTGCGGGCTTCCCCGGCGTGGCGGGCGAGGAGGGTCCGGAGACCGCCGGGAGGGACCTCCCGGAGGATCTCGGGAATGTAGATGGCGGCGATCAGCGGCGGGTGGCCGCGCCGCCCCTCGAAGCAGGGGTAAAAGATCCCGCCAGGTCGTCGATCCCACTCGGCAATGAGTCGGGTGAGCGTCGCGCTTTGCACCAGCGGCATGTCCCCGAGCAAAAGGAAGAACGCGCCCACGCCGGTCGGCAGATCCCGGACCCCGGCCTGGACTGACGTGGACATCCCTTCCTGAAATCGCTCGTTCCGGATCCACGCGACCCCCCGCCGGTCCAGCACGGGAATCAGAAGATCCGCCTGCCAGCCGACGACGACGCGGATGGTCTCAACCCCCGCCTCGTGCACGGTGGAGATGACCCGTTCGATGACAGTGCCGCGACCGAACGGGAGGAGAGGTTTGAAGGAACCCATCCGACTGGAGCGCCCGGCTGCTAGGATGACGGCGGCCAGATCTGGACGGGCCGGCACGACTTAGGACCTCCCGGATTTTGCGGCGCGGGTGGCGACGAGCTGGGCGGCGATGCTCACGGCGATCTCTTCGGGGGTCTCCGCCCCGATGGGCAGGCCGACGGGGCAGACGACCCGTGCGAGATCTTCCGGCGTGAAGCCCTCGCTGGCGAGATGCTGGAAGACAAGGGACCGCTTCCGCAGGCTGCCGATCATCCCGATGTAGCCCGGTCGGCGCCGTAAGGCCTGCCGCAGGATCGCCTCATCCCCACCGTGGCCGCGCGTGACGATGACCACGTAGCCGTCCTCGCTGATGGGAAGGTCCTCCAAGGCGTGGTCGAAGGACGGGGTGACGACCAGCTCGCTGGCCTGGGGGAATCGTTCCCGGGAGGCGAAATCGGCCCGGTCGTCCACCACGACGGTCCGAAACCCGAGGAGGTGGCAGAGCGGGGCGAGGTGCGCCGCGATGTGTCCCCCGCCGAAGATGTAGACCGTGATCGGCGGCGCCAGAGGCTCCAGAAAGTAGCGGATGGTGCCGCGCTCAACGAGCAGGGGAGCCGGCGGGGCAGGGGAGCGGAGCAGATCCCCCGGGAGAGAGTGGCCGGGTGCAGACAGGGACGCCGCGGATCGTCCGCCCGCGACGAGAAAGCGTTCGGTGGCGACGCCGTCGCCCTCCGGAGAGACGGCCGTGACCAGGCAGCCCCGCTCGCCGCGCCTCAGCACGGCGAGGACCTGGGCAAAGAAATCCCGCACGACAGGCGTCCCGTCGAGGAACTCGACGAGCACCTCGACTTGGCCCCCGCACGTCATCCCCTCATCCGAGGCCTGTTGGAGATCCAGCGCGAAGGGTCGGCACAGCGCCCGACCGGTCCGGAGGACTTCCCGGGCCCATGCCGCGGCCTTCTTCTCCAGGACGCCGCCGCCGACGGTCCCGACCGACCCGCCGGCGTCCCGGACGAGCATCTTCGCGCCGGGGCGGCGCGGCCCCGAGCCGGCCAGGCGCAGGACCGTGCACAGCGCGAGCCGCTTGCCGCCAGCGAGAAGCTCTGTCAGGCGCTCATAGAAAGCAGTTGCATCGCCCGCGACGTCCGCGGGCATCTTCTCCGAATCCCAGCTCATGCCAACCTCGTCTCCCGGCGCAGCCCGGGCAAGTGCGCAGGCTGACACCACCCACCCCCATACCACAAGCGCCCTCCGCACGCATCTCCTTTTTCGTGAATCCTGCCGCCTGCGCTCCGCCTTCACAAGGAAAACCCTCCCATTGACAGTGGTCGACAGTGGTCGAGGGACGGCCGAGAGCCCCCCAAGGGTTCCGGTCATCCGACCTTCAGCCGGAACACTCGCCCACCATCTTGACCCCTGATGGGCCGCCCTGCCCGCGGTCCAGAGCCGCCTCCGCCAGGAATCAGAGAGCTTGACAGTGTCCTACAGTTCTAGGTATCTTGTATGACAACAGAGGAGAGAGCATGGCGAAGCTGCAGGTGACGGTCCGGTTGGACAAGGATCAGTTGGTCCGTGCCAGGAAAGCCCTGGGGGTCGAGACGGTGACGGAGACTATCGAGGGGGCGCTGGCGCTGGCCACCGAGAAGGCCACCCACGATGCCATCATCCGGAAGTATAGTGGCGTCGGCGGGAAGAACGCCTTTGCCAACCGCTAATCTGGCCGTACTGGACACGTCGATCTATATCGAGAGCTTCCGCACGGGGCGATTCACGCTGGCGCTCCTGCGCTCCCCGTGGATCGTGCGTTGCTCGGCAGTGGTCCTTCACGAACTTCGGCGTGGCGTGCGGACGCCCCTGGAGGCTCGATTTGTTGGGGAGCTGGCGAGGAAAGTGCGGATCGTCACACCAACCGAAGGGCACTGGCTTGAGTCGGCAGAAGTGCTTTCCCGCATCGGAGCCAAAAAGGGGTACGGTCCCAACAAGTTGAGGGACCTGGCATTCGATACCCTGATCGCCCTCTCCGCCAGAGATTCCGGAGCCACGCTGATCACCTGCAACCGGGAAGACTTCGCCGAGATCGGCAAGCACGTGGCTTTCAAGGTGATCTTCTGGTAGCGGTCCCCGCAGCAGTCGAGGAAGGTCCCCCGTCGCGCTACGGCTTCACTTGGGGCGAAGCCTTGTGACGACCAGGAACGGGCGGCATTTCCTCACCCGCTTCGCCAAGCGCCACCCCGAGGGCCTGGAAGACTACGAGGTGATCTATTTGTAGGTTGTAGGCGCAGGATGGGATGTCCTGCGCCGTGCGCCCGCTCGACTCCCGGCAATTCCCCCATCCAAACAAGGCCCAATGCGAAATTATCAACCGCCAAGGACGCCCAGCGCCCGGGACCGGAATGGATCGAGCGTCCTGCAATGATTTCGACAAGGGTACCTTCGGGACCTTCGGGACATTAGGCTTGACAGGGCACTCCAGGTAGGGGGACAATTTCACGAAGCGCCGGAGAGCGCCGGATGCCTCACGGCGCGAATAGAAGCCCCCTCCGACACGCACTCCGATCGTCGGGCATCTCACACCGGCCAGGAAGCCCTGAGCGCATAGCGAAAAGAGGGAGCTCCAGAGCAGGGGTTGCAGGAAAGGAGGGAGAAGGGAAATCAGGGCCTGCGGTTACGGGAGCGCGGGGACAGCGGGCCCCCGGAATGGCATGACGGTCAACGCGACTGACGACAGGAGGGCTAAGATGAGGATGACACGACGAGAGATTCTGATCGGCGGCACGACCCTGGCGATGTCGCCCTGGCTCGTCTCCCGGGCATTTGCCCAGGGGAAGACGATCAAGATCGGCGCCCTGTATCCCCTGACGGGGAACCTCGCCTCGACGGGCCTGGACTGCAAGCGGGGCGTCGAGATGGCCGTGGACATCATCAACGGCAAGTACGATCTCAACCTCCCCCTGGCGAAGACCGAAGGGCTGCCCAATCTGGGCGGGGCCAAGATCGAGATCGTCTGGGCCGACACCAAGGGCGAGCCGAAGAACGGCCAGGCGGAGGCGGAGCGGCTCGTGACGCAGGACAAGGTGGTGGCGGAGATCGGGGCGTATCAGAGCGCCGTGACCAAGACGGCCAGCCAGGCCACCGAGCGGATGAAGATCCCCTTCGTCTGCTCGGACTCCTCCTCCCCCACCCTCACCGAACGCGACTTCAAGTACTTCTTCCGGGTGAGCCCCCACGACGGGAGCTTCGCGCGGGATCAGTTCAGCTTCCTGAAGGACCTCGAGAAGGTCAAGAAGCAGAAGGTCGAGACCGTGGCCTTGCTGTACGAGAACACGGAGTTCGGCAGTAACGTCGGCAAGGAGGAGCAGAAGTACACCCAGGAGTTCGGCTACAAAGTGGTGGCTGACATCTCCTACGCGGCGAACGCAACGGACGTCACGTCCGAGGTGGGCCGCTTGATCAAGGCCAATCCGGACGTCCTGATGCACGCGTCCTACATCACGGACGCCATCCTGTTCACGAAGACGTTCAAGGAGATGGGCTTCAATCCCAAGGGCTTCGTCACGATGGCCGGGTACATCGAGCCCGGGTACCTGCCCGCCGTGAAGGCCGACGGGGACTACATGATTATCCGCTCGACCTTCGCATTGGACCTGGCCAAGACCAAGCCCCTGATCGCCAAGGTCAACGAGCTCTACAAGAAGAAGTACGGGATGGACATGAGCGAAAACGCCTCCCGGAGCTTCACGGCCCCCTTCGTCGTCGCCGACGCCATCAACCGGGCCAAGACCACGGATCCCGAGGCCATCGTGAAGGCGCTTCAGGGGACCAACATCCCCGGCGATCAGGTGCTCTATCCGTGGAGGGGCATCAAGTTCGACCCCAAGAGCCAGCAGAATATCTACGCCACCGGGACCCTCGTGCAGATCCAGGACGAACAGTACGTCACCGTGTGGCCATTCGAGGCTGCCGCCAAGGACGTGGTGTGGCCGTTCCCGGCCTGGAGGTCCCGGAAGTAGAATTCGCGCGGGGGGAGGGGCCGATCCGGCCCCTCCCCCCGGCGATTGCGCGAAAGGTGGCATGATGGCCGACCAACTGATGCAGCAACTAGTGAACAGCCTGTTGATCGGATCGGTGTACGCCCTCGTCGCCATTGGGCTCACCCTCATCTGGGGGGTCATGAACATCATCAATTTCGCCCACGGCGATTTCCTGATGGTCGGCATGTTCGTTGCGTTCTGGTTCTACACGCTGTTCGGCGTGGACCCGATCTTTTCCATTCCCATCTGCGCCGCCGTCCTGTTCCTTCTGGGCCTGGTGATCTATCGCTACATCGTCAGCAAGGTGATGACCGGCCCGATCCTGGCCCAGCTGGTCGTCACCTTCGGCGTGAGCATCTTCCTGGCCAACCTGGCGGTGATGCTGTGGACGCCGGATTTCCGCCTCATCGACAAGCCGCTTCTCTCCGGGACCTGGACCCTGGGGGCTGTCCAGTTGAGCGTGCCGAAGTTTGCGGCCTCGGTGGGGAGCGTCCTGGTGTCGGCAGCCGTCTTCCTGTTCCTCAGGAAGACCAAGACCGGCAAGGCCATCCTGGCGGTGGAAATGAACCGCGAGTCCGCCCTCCTCGTGGGGATCAACACGGAGCGCATCAACTCCCTGTCCTTCGGCCTGGGCTCTGCCCTGGTGGGAATCGCGGGGGCGTTCCTGTCCATGTACTACTACATCTACCCGCAGGTGGGAGGACTCTTCGGACTCATCTCCTTCTGCATCGTGGCCTTCGGGGGGTTCGGGAGCATCGAGGGGGCGTTCATCGCGGGGATCCTGATCGGATTCGTGCAGACCCTGGGGGGCTACTTCTTCGACCCGGCCTACAAATACGCCATCGTGTTCATGGTCTACCTGATCACCGTCTGGATCCGGCCGCAGGGCCTCTTGGGGGGGTGACGCATGCGGACATTCACACCGAGGCAGATTTCCGTTTCCGCCGTCGTTCTGATCCTCCTCATCCTGTATCCCCTGTTCGTGCGAGGGTCGTTTCCCGTGCACGTCATGATCCTGGTGTTCCTGTTCGGGATGATGGGCGTGGCCTGGAACATCATCGGCGGATTTGCCGGGATGTTCTCCTTCGGCCAGGTGGCCTTCTTCGGGATCGGCGCCTACACATCGTCCTACCTGCTAACGACCTATCACGTCAGTCCGTGGATCGGGCTGCTGGCCGGCGGGGTCCTGGCGGCCCTCGCCGCCGCCGCCATCGGCATCCCCTGCTCGAACCTGCGGGGCCACTACTTCGCCATCGCCAGCATCGCCTTCGCGGAGATCGTCCGGATCCATTTCAATAACTGGAAGCTGATCGGCGCCGCGGAGGGACTGACGCTCCCCATGCTCCCCGAGTCGTTCAGGAACTTCATGTTCCATTCGACGAAGACGCCCTACTACTACATCATCCTGGGGTTCCTGATCCTGTCGCTCATTGCGTGCTCCTGGGTCTCGACCTCGCGGATGGGCTTTTACTTCCGCGCCATCAAGGAAAGCCACGATGTGGCGAAGGTCCTGGGGATCAACTTCGTGCGGTACCGGCTGGGGGCGATCATGATCAGCGCCTTCCTCACCGCCATGGCCGGAACGTTCTACGCGCAGTACATCCTGTACCTGGACCCCGAGAGCGTCCTGATCCTTCCCATCTCCATCCAGATCGTCCTGGTCAGCATGCTGGGTGGGGCGGGCTCCATCATGGGACCGGTCATCGGGGCGGCCATCCTGCTGCCGATCTCCGAGGTGACGCGGGTCTGGCTGGGCTACAAGGGGACCGGGATCGACATGATGATCTACGGGACGCTGATCATGCTGATCTCCGTCTATCAACCCAAGGGAGTCTGGGGGCTCCTCTCGACGATCGGAAGGAGGGAGGCATGAGCAGCCTTCCCCTCCTGGAGGTGCAAGGGGTCAGCAAGCGGTTCGGCGGATTGCTGGCCAACGACGACGTGTCTTTCACGGTGAAGGACGGAGAGATCGTCAGCATCATCGGGCCGAACGGCGCGGGGAAGAGCACGCTCTTCAACTGCATCACGGGCTTCTACCGGCCGAACGCCGGGCGAGTCCTGTACCAGGGGAAGGACATCACCCGCTTCGGCGCAGACCGGATCTGCAAGCTGGGCATCGCCCGGACGTTCCAAATCGTCCAGATCATCAGCGACATGACGGTCCTGGAGAACGTCATGACCGGAGCGTTCCTGCGCAGCGCCAGGAACGGGGCGGCGCGGGCGAAGGCGGAGGAGGTCCTGCGATTCACCGGCCTCTTCGAGAAGCGGAATGCGGCGGCCACGGCGCTCACCATCGCGGACAAGAAGCGGCTGGAGGTGTCCATGGCCCTGGCCACCCGGCCGAAGCTCCTGATGCTGGATGAGGCCATGGCGGGGCTCACGCCCTTCGAGCTCAAGGAGATGATAGGGCTGATCCGCAAGGTGCGGGAGAACGGCGTCACCCTCGTCATCGTCGAGCACGTCATGGAAGCCGTCATGGAGCTGTCGGACCGGGTCATCGTGATCAACTCGGGGAGAATGATCGTCGAGGGCACGCCGAAAGAGGTCGTCGTCAACACCGAGGTCATCCAGGCCTACCTGGGAGAGCGATATCATGTTGGAAGTTAAGGGGGTGTCCGTCGGGTACAGGGACCTTTTGGCGGTACAGGACGTCTCCTTCACAGTGAAGCGGGGGGAGGTGGTGAGCCTCATCGGGTCCAATGGGGCGGGGAAGAGCACCATCCTCCGGACCATCGCCGGTCTGCTCCGCCCCCGGCGCGGGGAGATCCTGCTCGACAACGAGCCCATCCACGTCGTTCCCCCCTACGACATCGTCAAGAAAAAGATCGCCATGGTCCCGGAGGGGCGGCAGCTCTTCGGGCGGCTGTCGGTCTGGGACAATCTCCTCCTCGGGGCCTACGCCCTGGACTCGCGTCAGGAGACAGAGGAGTCCCTGGAGACCGTCCTGCGGCTGTTTCCCCTGCTGGGAGAGCGGAAGGGGCAACGCGCGGAGACGTTGAGCGGCGGGGAGCAGCAGCAACTGGCCATCGCCCGCGGGCTGATGTCGCGCCCATCCCTCCTGATGCTGGACGAACCGTCGCTCGGCATCATGCCAAAGCTGCTCTCCGAGATCTTCCGGACGATTCACGAGATCAGCCAGAAGGGCGTCACCGTCTTTCTCGTCGAGCAGAACGTCTATGAGGCCCTAAGCATCTCCGACAGGGCTTACGTGCTTCAGACCGGTCGGATCGTCCTGGAGGGGAAGGGGGATGAGCTGCTCCGATCCGACTTGGTGAGAAAGGCCTACCTTGGGATGTAGCCGGGACTTCCTGGGAATCCACAGCCAGGCACGAAAAAGGAGTCTGCCATGCAGGCTGACGTGGATCGCATCGTGCGCCGTGCGGATCTGACCGGCTGGAAAACGGTGGAGGTCGAGTACGGGGCCAAGGCCTTCGACGTTCGCGTACCGGGTCACTGCCGGGTCCTGGAGATGAAGGAGGTCCCGCCCCTCAAGGATCCCAGGGCGAGAATGCGCGCGTCCATTCACGGGCCGGTCGGCGGGAGGCCCCTGCCGGAGATCCTGAGGGGAAAGGGCAAGCCCGCCGATCAGCTCATCGTCTGCATCACCACGTCGGACATCACCCGGCCCGTGCCGTACAAGGGAGAGTCGGGGATCCTGCCGCCCCTCCTCGAGCTGCTGCGTCAGGCGGGAATCCGCAGGGAGAACATCACCCTGCTGGTGGGGACGGGGACCCATCGGCCCAGCACTCGGGATGAGAAGGTCGCCATGTTCGGCGAAGAAGTGGTGGCGCAGTACCGGATCGTGGATCACGAGTGCGAGGACGACGCGGAGTTGGTGGACATCGGCAAGACGAGGAGCGGCACCGAGATCCTCATCAACCGGTCCTATTACGAGGCGGACGTCAAGATCGCCACCGCGCTGGTCGAGAGCCACTTCATGGCGGGCGCCTCCGGAGGCCGCAAGGCCATCTGCCCCGCCCTGGTCGGTCGGAAGACCATCGAGAAGTTCCACAGCGTCCAGTTCCTGGATTCACCCCTGGCAACCAACCTCGTCCTGGAAGGGAATCCGTGCCACGAGGAGGCGCTGGAGATCGCCAAGAGGGCCGGCGTGGATTTCATCATCAACACGGTGCTGGACCGCCGCCTGCAACTGATCGATGTCTTCTCCGGCGATCTCGTCCAGGCCCACGCCAAGGCCGTCGAGCTCCTCAGGGGCATCGTCGCCATTCCGGTCGAGCGGGAATACGACATCGTCCTGACGCACGGCGGGTATGTCGGGATCAACCACTACCAGAACGCCAAGGCGGCCGTGAACGCCCTCCCCGTCGTGAAGGAGGGCGGATGCATCCTCCTAGTCGCGTGCGAGCGGGATGAGGACCCCATCGGCCCGACCACGTACAAGACCCTGCTGCACCTCCTAAAGCTGCAGGGGCCGGACGCGTATATGTCCACGCTGCTCCATCCCGGCTGGAAGTTCACGAAGGATCAGTGGGAACCGCAGATGTGGGCGAAGGTGCTCGACAAGGTCGGGGAGGACGGCCTGATCTACTGCTCGTCGTTCCTGTCCCGGGAAGAGCACCGGATCGTCCCGGGAGGGATGGGCTGGGATTATCTGCCCGATCAGCCGTATAAGGACGACGTCGAAAAGACGCGGGCCATGGCTCAGAATGCGACCATCTACGCGGTGAAGCATCCCCGCTGGGGGAGCGCCGACCCCAGCATCGCCTTCATCAAGGAAGGGCCCTACGCCGTCCCGGTCCGCACGCCGAGATCGGCCAAAGTCTAACAGGTTGCTGAAAAACTCGGGAAAACCATCATTTCTTCCATCACCGAGCACGCGGGTTCACGTATAATGCGCCTCGAAGAGAACAGCGATCTCACACTCACGAGGAGGCGCACCGTGCG
>Ga0116137_1000926_pt1 | contig 21456 bp, 24 predicted proteins | sample June2015DPH_20_1_3_FD_88973 | JGI IMG/M metagenome (GOLD analysis project Ga0116137, IMG submission 88973) | Peatland microbial communities from SPRUCE experiment site at the Marcell Experimental Forest, Minnesota, USA - June2015DPH_20_100 | ecosystem: Environmental > Terrestrial > Soil >...
AATCATGATGTCGGGCGGAGCCATCGCCTGCTTCCCTCTCTCCCTCGTCTCGGTATCTCCGTGCCTAACTGACACCTTGAGGTCGAGCCTTCCGCACCACCACTGGAGCCTGTCAAGAAGGTCCCTGTTGAGAGCCCTTAGCGGGGAAATGTAGAGGACCTTTATGCCCCCTCTTGAGTCCTCCTTTATCAAGCGATCGAGTATGGGCAGAAAAGCCGCCTCAGTCTTTCCGGTGCCGGTCGGCGCAATAACAAGGACATTCTTCCCCTCAACTATGAGGGGGATCGCCCTCTTCTGGGGCTCTGTGAGTATCCCAAACCCCCTCTCGCCAACTATCCTCTGTATAGGTTTAGAAAAATTGGACAGGATCTCGTCCATAACCATCAAAGCGACTAACGCAAACCCCCCTAATATCTCTGTTTTCCATGGATTGCGCTTGACTGGAAGCAGCTTCCACCAGCAGATCTTTTTGCAGAGGGAGCATTTGCCTCAAAAATGCTTCAATTTAATATATCTCAAAATACAAGGGAAACTTCATGGTCCAGATAGGCGTCCTTACAACTTACGACCAGGTCCCAGACGAGGTCACAGAGAAGGTAAGGGTCCTTGGCAAGGCCCTTGCTGAGAGGGGATGCATTGTAGTAACGGGTGCCAATGGAGGGCTGATGACAGTGGTTTCAGAGGCGGCCACGATGGCAGGCGGTATAACCGTTGGAATAATGGCGCAGGAGCTTGAGAACATCGACCCCAAGCACAAATGGTACAACCCCTACAACACCATAACCATAAAGACCGGACAGACGTTCACTGCTAGAAGCTCCACCGTTGTAAGGAGCAGCGATGCGGTCATCATTGTTGCTGGAGGGGTGGGATCTCTTACCGAGGTCGCGATCGCCTACAACCTGCGCAAACCTATAATCGCGCTAAAAGGGTCGGGCATGATGGCAGATAAGCTGGCCGAGATGTTCCCTGATGGCTATATTGATCACAGATGCCTTTCTAAGATCCATTTTGTTGAGGATCCTGTCGAAGCAGTCGAATTGGCGTGCAGGCTTGTAAAAGAGGGTTCTAGCCGAGCCTAGTCATCCTTTCTCTTTGAGGTAGTCATAGGCCGATAGTGCGGCAACCGCGCCATCACCGGCAGCGATGATTGCCTGCCTGTACATTAAGTCAGTGATGTCGCCAGCGGCGAAGAGCCCCTCGCAACTGGTCCTCTGGTTTCGGTCGACAACGATCTGCCCTGTCTGATTTGTCTTTACGAGATGCCTTACATAACCAAGATTCGTCTCCCTGCCGATCTCAACAAAGACCATCTGGACGTTCAGTTCCTTCACGACGCCAGTTCTGGTGTCCCTGTACTCGATCGACTCGACCTTGCTACCACCCTTTATTTCGGTCACCAAAGCATAAAGGGCAAGCTCTACGTTTGGAAGCTTCCTCACCCTATCTATTAGCATCTCGTCCGCCCTGAAACCCTCCCTCCTGTGCAGGACGTACACTTTGCTGGCATACTTGCACAGGAGCTCTGCGCTCTGGAACGCAGCGTTCCCGCCGCCGATTACCGCTACCGTCCTGTTCCTCGCAAATGGTGCGTCGCAGGTAGCGCATGTGCTGACGCCATGCCCAAAAAACCTATCCTCCCCTGGCACGTTGAGCCTCCTGTAGGAGCTACCTCCAGTCACCATTACAGCCCTGGCCCAGAAAGTGCCAGCGCTGCTCTTTACATTGAAGATCCCTCCATCCTTGTCGATCCTCTCGACCTCCGCGGTTAGGATCTCAGTCTCAAACTCCTTCACTTGCTGCTCGAATATCTCTGCGAGATTTAGGCCTGATCTGCCAAGGTACCCCAAGTAGTTCTCGATGTTGGCAGTGAGCAGGATCTGCCCGCCGATATCTTTGGTTATCACGATTGTCCTGAGGAGCTTTCTCCTACAGTAGACCGCTGCCGTCATTCCTGCTGGCCCACCGCCGACGATCACAACATCATAAAAGTTATCCATATTGCCCACCAAGGACCCTTTTAGGTCAGATAAAGAGTGTTCCATATAATTTATAACTTTATACCCATGCAGCGGGAAGCGCTCGCGGAGGATTCAACGGTGGGAGCGGTGGAATAAAGTAATTAAATCGCTCCTTCCAATTTTCTTTACAAGGAATCGACAAGTGATTATATTAGCTCTTCAAATAATTTTACTGTGGTCTATAGATGCGCGAATTTGATCTTATCGTGATCGGCAGTGGTTCGGGCCTCGACGTTGCAGTCGCCGCAGCGAATTCGGGTTTGCATGTAGCTGTTGTCGAGAAAGGGCCGCTCGGGGGGACCTGCCTGAACAGGGGCTGCATACCATCCAAGATGCTCATTCATAGCGCCGATGTGGTTGAGACAATAAAGAATGCGGGCAACTTTGGAATAAGGGTCACTGGGTACGAGGTCGACTTCCCATCAATTGTAAAGCATGTGACAGAGACCGTCGACAGGGAGTCCATGGATATAGAAAGGAGCTTTGGCGGATCAGCTAACCCTGTGCTGTTCAAGGGAGAATGCCATTTTGTGGCTGAAAAGACCCTGCAAGTAGGTACCGAGACCATAAAGGCGGGCAAGTTGCTCATCGCTACAGGTACCCGCGCCCGCATTCCAGAAGTGAGCGGTCTTCGGGAATCCGGCTTCATGACGAGCGACGAGGCGCTTCGACTAATGCAGCAACCTAAGGTGCTTACTATACTAGGAGGGGGGTACATTGCAGCAGAGCTGGCGCACTTCTTTGGCACCTTGGGCACGCAGGTAAACATAGTCCAGAGGGGGAGATACCTTCTGGCCAATGAGGACGAGGAGGTGGCTGCAATCTTCACTCATCTCGCCTCGGAAAAATACAACGTTTTTCTTGGCTACGAGCCCATATTGGTAGCCAAGGACGGGGGGTCATTCAACGTCACCCTCCAAAGCATGGAAAACAGGGACGAAACCCGGATTCTGGCTTCCGATCAACTGCTCGTTGCCGTGGGCAGAACACCCAACTCTGATACCCTCGACCTCGAAAAGACTGGGGTGAAGACTGACCCTAAGGGATACATCTTGGCCGACAATTACTTGGAGACTACAACAAAGGGGATATTCACCCTTGGTGATGCTTTGGGCAGGTACCCATTCAAGCACGTCGCGAACCATGAGGCGGCTGTCGCTTACAAAAATATAATGGATCCCGAGAACAAAGTTGAGGTCGACTACACCGCGATGCCCCACGCCATCTTCACGTCCCCACAAATTGCTGGGGTCGGCAAGACCGAACAGCAGCTCAAAGCTGAGAATGCGGGCTACTTCGTCGGCAGGTGGAACTATGCAGAAACGGCAATGGGTGAGGCAATCCAGGACGCCACCGGGTTCGTAAAGTTCCTTATTGATCGTTCAACGCTGAAGATCTTAGGCTGTCATATTATGGGCACAGAAGCCTCCACGCTTATTCATGAAGTCCTTGTGGCTATGAAGTCTGGCGACGGCACAATAAACAGTATATCACAAGTTGTACATGTGCACCCCGCACTTCCCGAGGTTGTGATTAGAGCTGCGGAATACATCATAGACCCTACGCACCACCACGAGCACGCCAATCCGTGATCAAGCTCAAAAAGCTTGTGAGCAAAAATGAGGAAAGGTTCCTAACTACTCATCTTCATAAATGCAAAAGTCCCAATTGCTATAAAGACGGCCATGAATCCCAAAGCAATCCCCGCATCCAACCAGGGGGAGAACTGGTAAATGCCTAACAGCGCGCCCCTCATGCCGTCCACAATATATGTCAGGGGGTTCAGCCTTGTGACGGTCATCAACCAACCTGGCAGGTTCGTTAGTGGGAAGAGTGCCCCAGAGAGGAAGTACAGAGGTAGTACGACAAAACTCTGCACAAGGCCGAAGCCCTCAAAGCTCGTCATCTGAGACCCAATCGCTAGCCCGAGGCTGACAGTGCCCGCTGCCATGCAGAGAACGAAGAAAATTGTAATCGGAAGCGAGGTGATCGTGTAGCTAATGCCAAAGAACACGCCAAGGATCAGCAATATAGCTGCTTGTAGCAGTGAGTCCGTACATCCACCCATCATCTTGCCACTGAAGAGGGTCAGTCTTGAGAGGGGCGCCACTAAAACCTCCTTGAAGAAATCGACCTTCTTATCCCAGACAATGTAAAGGCCAAAGAAGATCGACGTGAAGAGCACAGTCAACATTAACACACCAGGGAAGATGAATGCTTGGTAACTCACTCCGTAGAAGGCTTGGGAACCTCCTCCGCCGACAATAGACCCGAGGCCGCCGCCAAATGCGACCAGCCAAATGAGTGGAGTGACTAGCGAGGATATTATCCTCGACCTCTCCCTTAGAAAGACCTTGACCTCCCTGTACCACAGGGCATAGAAGCCAGAAAGTTCGCTCATGCATTATACCCCTTCGCATACTGCTCTTCTATGGTTTCAGCCGACGCCGACCTGATCTCCTTCCCTGTCAATTGCAGGAAGACGTCATTAAGTGTAGGCTCCCTCAACTCCACATAAGAAGCATTGCCGAGGTTGCATAATACCTCCTGGATGTGGTTGCCTGCCTCGGAAAGATGGATGGTGACCTCACCATCCTTCGACTCGACCTTATTGACGTACGGCAGGGCCTTTATCAAATCGAGGTTTGGGTTCTCCACCCTCGCTTTTATCATGCTCTTCCCCAAATTCATCTTGAGGTTTGCTGGCGAATCAAGCGCAATTATCTTTCCGTGGTCGATAACGGCAACCCTGTCACAGAGGGAGTCCGCCTCCTCCATGTAATGCGTGGTTATCAGTATTGTAACCTTCTCTTCCTTGGAGAGCCTCTCGATATACTCCCAGATATGCTCCCTAGTCTGTGGATCAAGGCCGAGCGTCGGCTCGTCAAGGAAAAGGATCTTTGGCTTGTGTAGCAGACCTCTTGCGAGCTCAAGCCTTCGCCTCATGCCTCCTGAGTATGTCTTTACACGCTCATTCGCCCTATCCTTAAGGTCGACAAGCTGGAGGACCTCGTCTATGCGCTGCCTCCGCAAGTCTTTTGGGACACCAAACATTAGTGCGTGGAGGTAGAGGTTCTCCCACCCGGTAAGTATCTCGTCTGAGCTCGGGGCCTGGAAGACCATCCCGATGGATTTTCTAACTGAACTAGGCTTCTGCCTGACATCGAAACCGTTAACCTGAGCCGCACCCTCCGTGAGCGGCAATAGCGTCGCCAGCATGGATAGAAGGGTTGTCTTGCCTGCTCCGTTAGGACCCAGCAGCCCAAAGATCTCCCCCTCGTCAATCGAGAGATCAATATGATCGACAGCCACCAAATCTTTGAACTTTTTGGTGATGCCTTCCGTCTTTATTATCAACAAAAACACCCCTTTTATTGGCAGATTACACAACTCAACAATTCTCAAATATATATATTGACTAGGTCATCGCCAATTCTCTCCCTTGAGCTAGTCCGAAAAAAGCGAAATAACTCTTATTAAAATGGGGCAAGAAGAGTGACTCGTGGCCTGCCATGAAGAAGAAGAGCTGGACTGAGAAGCTTAATGACAAAAAAGATTTTCCCAAGGTGGAGCCAATCACCGACAAGATGAGCAAGAGGTGGGGGAAAGGCACCATCGTAATACCCGCCCCAATGGAGGTATACGATCTGATGGCACGAGTTCCGGAGGGTAGGGTTGTCACAATAAACGACATTCGCTCTGCTCTGGCGAAAAGACATGGAGCGACCATAGGCTGCCCAATATGCACTGGCATATTCGCAAGGATCGCCGCAAGTGCTTCCGTGGAGGGCAAAGGGATCAAGAAGATCCCTTACTGGAGAATCCTAAAGGTCGGGGGAGTAATCAATGAAAAGTACCCTGGCGGCGCTGAGGTGCAGAAGAAATTGCTTGAAATTGAAGGGCATACAGTCAGGAAGAGGGGCAGCAGGTACGTCGTCCAAGATTACTCTGAGAGACTTGCGAAATTCGGTTAGTTTGATATCGCTAGAACCATTTAAACCATATTAGGGTATACGTTAAGTATCGTGCCATGATCGATCTTGCTGGTGATGATATGAAGGTTCTTGTCACAGGCGCGTCGGGATTTGTGGGGGGGTATTTAGTTGAGGAGCTTGCGCGGTGGGGCCACAGCGTTACTGGGATGGTCCGAAAGAATAGCGACAGGAGTTTTCTCGAAGAGCTCGGGGTAAAGCTAGTTGTGGGCGATCTTGCTGACCCAGATAGTCTGACAAAAGCTACCAAAGGGGTGGACGCAGTTGTTCACCTTGCCGCGTATTATACGTTCAGCGGCAAGAAAGAGGTCTACGAGAGCGTGAATGTGGGTGGGGCGCGCTCCCTCCTTGAGGCGTCGCTTAAAAACCGCGTCATACGCTTCGTATACTGCAGCACCACTGAGGCAATAGGGCCGGTGGAGAAACCACCCGGTGACGAGAACTCGCCTACCAACCCGCAGTACGACTACGGCAGGTCGAAGGTCAAGGCTGAGGGCGTAGTGAAAGACTATGCCTCAAAGGGGCTTGACTATACCATAGTAAGACCCTCAGGGATATATGGTCCTAGGAACGTCGACGATGTGTCATATTGGTTCATCACCTCGGTCTTTAAGAATTCAATCTCGACGCGCTTCATCGTGGGGAGCGGGGAGAGCCTGGTCCAGTTCACCCACATCTCCGATGTTGTCCAAGGGTTTGCTCTTGTGCTTGAGAAGCTCGAGGTGTCAAAGAACCAGGTCTACATAATCAGCGAGGACGGCGCGCATACATACAACGAGACATACAAGATTTTGTGCGACATAAGCGGGAGAAAGCCTCCGCGGATTCACGTCAACCCCTGGCTTGCAAAGGCAATGATTACCCCTGTTGAAGGAATAAACAGAGTTACAGGTCGCGAGAACTTCATGTGGCATACCAAGACCGTAGATTCGGTGACAACTAACAGGTGGTACAGCATTGAGAAGGCAAAGAAGGAGCTCGGGTTCACCCCGAAATATGACCTAAAAACTGGGCTAATGGAGACTGTGAATTGGTACAAGCGGAATGGCTACCTTTAATCGATGATCTTGGTCTTCGACCAAATCGTTATATTCGCCATGGGCATATTGGATAACGGTGGCACTGCATGAAGATCGAAAAAGTTGCTGGTACCAATAATAAGCATAAAGTCTTTGTCTATGCCTTGAGCACCTGCGCTTGGTGCAAGAAGACCAAGAAGTACCTTCAAGACAAGGGAATAGAGTTTGAGTTCGTCGACGTCGATTTATGTGACAAGGAGGACTTGGAACAGGTAAAGAAGGATATATCGAAGCAAGGCTTGGGCATGAGCTTTCCTATAATTATCGTCGATGACAAAAACCATATCGTAGGGTTCAGGGAGGACAAGCTCGACGAGGCGTTCATGGATTGACAACACTTGATTATGTGAGGCAGAGAGCTGAGAGCGACGCGAGGTCGCGTGGCTACAGGCTGAATAGCGACGCCTCCTTTCTGAATGATCTGCTCGAAGGCCTGAAGAAGAACGAGGAGAGATACGGTTACCCGTCCTGTCCCTGCAGGATTGCCACAGGAAAACTGGATCTCGACAGGGACATCATATGCCCCTGCGACTACAGGGATCCGGATGTGGCAGAGTTCGGAGCGTGCTACTGTGCGCTTTACATTCGGGGCGATATTGCAGCAGGCACTCTGCGGGTACAGCCCGTAGCGGAGCGCAGACCGCTTGAGAAGCAGTCAGCTGCTCTCGTAGAACTCTTAGGGACCGAAGTTCAGCCGGCGGCAGCGCCAGAGCCTCCGTCTATGGAAGCACCTAAAGCAGTCTCGGCTGGAAAAGAGATGGTGGCTTTAGCTTCTGATACAAAGCGCCCGGAGATGGGGGGGAAACTAAAGCTATGGTACTGCAAGCAGTGCGGTTACACAGTATTCAGGGAAGAGCCGCCGTACATCTGCCCGATTTGCAAAGCCAAAAAGGAACTGTTTGCCGAGATTTCAATCGAAATAGCTGAGAAGATCTGAAAGGATGGGGGCATTCTTTCCTAAGGTTTAGCGTTCCTTAAACCCCCATAAAGACATATTCTATTCGGCATAAAATTGGCTTCTTTTCCTCTTTTTCTCATCATAAAAACATCATTCTCAACATGATGACTGCACAGAAGATCGATACACGGCATCATGTACCCATATCCACCGCATGAACTCCCCATTAAGCCCTCAAAGGTTGACAAAAAAATTACACCCCTGATGTATGATCCAGGAAAAGAAATGCTTAATAAAAAGCTCCATCGTAATGGTGAGGGTAGTGATTAGTGAATGAGGAGCGCTGCTGGTGGATGCCTTCTATGAAGTGTTTATCCCACTGTTGGCTATTAATTGGTTCTTGCCAACTACGCATTCTTGTGGTCTAAACGATTCACCATTACATAATACTAAATGGGGGATCTTATTGTGAGATTGTCCGGGGCTAAGGCGATAGTAGAGTCTTTGAAGAGCGAGAAGGTAGAGGTCATATTCGGCATACCTGGCGGAATGACCATTCCGCTGTACGACGCGTTCTATGATAGCGACCTGAGGCACATACTGACCAGACACGAGCAGTGCGCTGCCCACATGGCTGATGGCTATGCACGCGTAAAAGGCGTACCTGGTGTATGCACAGCGACTAGCGGACCTGGCGCCACAAACCTCGTCACTGGGATTGCGGTCGCATATATGGACAGTTCACCCATAGTCGCAATAACGGGTCAAGTACCGAGGGCAATGATAGGCAAGGACGCTTTCCAGGAAGCTGACATAGTCGGAATAACGAACCCTATAACTAAGTACTCATTCCAGATCACTTCGGCATCCCAGATACCCGATACTGTTAAGACGGCGTTCCTATTAGCCTCGACAAATAGGAGGGGTCCGGTTCTCATAGACGTCCCCAAAGACGTCTTTTCAGAAGAGGTCGATCTGGATTCCGCTGAGAAGCTCAACATAAAAGGGTATGCCGTGAGGTCTGGAGAACCGCACCCCTACTCGATAAAGAAAGCGCTCGGCCTAATAATGGGCTCTGAGCGGCCAGTGATAATCGCGGGTGGTGGCGTGATAACATCGAATGGAAGTGCAGAGCTCGTGAAGTTCGCTGAACTCATCATGGCCCCTGTCGCAACAACGCTCATGGGAAAGGGGGCGATACCCGAGACGCACCCTCTATCTATCGGCATGCTGGGCATGCACGGGAAGGGTGAGTGCAACATGACCGTCGAGTCTGCTGATCTCATAATCGCCATAGGCATGAGGTTCAGCGACAGGTCCACAGGCAACCTCGAGAACTTTGGCGAGAGCGCAAAAGTCATCCACATTGACATCGACCCAGCAGAGATCGGGAAGAACGTGAGGGTAGATGTTCCGATAGTTGCCGACGCGAAGAAGACGCTCGCGATCCTCGTCTCGAAGCTCTCCGAGGTCGGATCGAAGAGGGGAGAGAACGAGTGGACAAAGAAGCTGCGCGAGCTTAAGGCGCACTACTCTTCAAACTACAGGGAAGCAGACGGCGGGCTCAGACCAGCAAAGCTCATGAAGCTGCTCAGGGATGCGATACCTGGCAGCGCAATCGTAACGACCGGCGTTGGGCAGAATCAGATGTGGGCAGCACTGCACTTCCAGGTACTGGAGCCGAAGACGTTCATAACCTCCGGCGGACTCGGCGCTATGGGCTTCGGCCTTCCAGCGTCGATAGGCGCTAAGGTAGCATCCCCAGAGCGCCCTGTATTCAATATTGATGGCGATGGGGGCTTCATCATGACTGAGCAGGACCTAGCCACCGCTGTGATGGAGGACATTCCCACAGTATCGATAATAATGAATAACAGGGTGTTGGGGATGGTGAGGCAGTGGCAGTGCATGTTCTGCAACAAGCGGTATTCTGAGACCGACCTCGGCAAGGTGCCTGACTTCGTCAAGCTAGCAGAGGCTTACGGGGCAGAGGGTATCCGCATTGAGTCCTACAAAGACTTCGAGACCGCGGTCAAGAGGAGCTTGAAGGCAGAGGTGCCAGTTGTAATCGACGTTCCCATATCCGCTGATGAGAAGGTGCTGCCGATGGTTCCACCAGGCAAGAGGCTAAAAGAGGTTATTTGGTATGGATGAGGGTCTGCATATAATATCGGCAATAGTAGAGGACCGCCCAGGCGTTCTCTTCAAAGTCACCTCCCTGATAAGGAGGCGAGGCTTCAACATCGCGACCATAACAGTGGGGAGCACAGAGAAGGAAAAGGTCTCGAGGATCACCATGACCATGGGAGGCGATGTCAGGATAGTCGAGCAGCTCATCAAGCAACTGAGCAAGATCCCGGATGTAGTGAAGATCACTGAGCTTACTCCCACAGAGTCGGTCTACAGGGAGCTAGCAATAGTGAAGGTCTCTGCACAGGATCAGGCAAAGCGATCGGACATCCTTAACTATATTACCATATTCCGTGGCAGAGTGATCGACGCTTCCAAGGATTCGCTGATAATAGAGATCGTTGGCAGCCCAAACAAGATTAACGCATTTCTAGACCTCATGAAAAGCTTCGGGATAGCGGAGCTTGCACGAACAGGAATGGTGGCACTGGCGAGGGGCACGAAGTCTATGGACGACTGAGACTTTTTTTTTGACTATCGGTGTTTTTATAAAGCGGTTAGCATCTATCTGATGGAAGGTATTAGCTATGGCGGTCATTTATAAAGACAAAGACGCTGACCTGTCTGCCCTAAAGGGCAAGACAGTAGCTGTTCTTGGCTACGGAAGCCAAGGAAGGCATCAGGCCCTTAATATGAAGGACAGTGGGTTGAAGGTCATAATTGGCCTCAGGAAGGGGAGCAAATCCTGTAATACTGCAGAGTGCGAAGGATTCGAGGTCTATGATATTGCTGAGGCATCGAAGAGAGCAGACTTCATAATAATGCTCATACCGGATGTCAACCAGGCGGCAGTCTATAAGGCTGATATCGCACCCTACCTCACTAAAGGCAAGATCCTGGGCGTGTCCCACGGGTTCAATATCCAATTCGGTCTTGTGAAGCCGCCCAAGGATGTCGACGTCATCATGGTGGCTCCCAAGAGCCCGGGCGTGAAGGTGAGGGAAGAGTTCCTGAAGGGATATGGCGTCCCCTCGCTCGTGGCAGTATACCAAGATGCATCCAAGAAGGGCATGAAGGAAGTCCTCGCATGGGCCAAGGCAATAGGCTCAACGAGGCCTGGCGTCATCGAAACGACATTTAAGGAGGAGACCGAGACTGACATTTTTGGTGAACAGTGTGTCCTAGTGGGAGGGCTCATGGAGCTCATCAAGACCGGCTTTGAGGTCCTCACTGAGAAGGGCTACCAGCCTGAGGTCGCGTACTTTGAGGTATGCAACGAGGCCAAGCTCATAATGGATCTCATCTTCGAGGGAGGCTTGGAAAAGATGCTTAAGGGCGTCAGCGACACAGCGAAGTATGGTGGTCTCGCATACGGCCCAAAGGTAATCGACGAGGAGACCAAGGCAAAGATGTTCCTTGTGCTGGACAACATTACCAATGGCAATTTCGCTGAGGAGTGGATGAGCGACCCAGAGGCCAGCAACAGAAACCTTAAGGCGCTCATGGAAGAGACTGCGAAACACCCTATCGAGAAGACTGGCAAGCAGGTAAGGAAGCTGATGGGGCAGGAGAGATAACATTCTCTTTTCCTTTCTTTTTTGATTTTCAAGTTTCAACTTCCGCCTTCGCCTTTTTCCGAGAAAGATAATTACCTCCTAGTACTGAGATTTTACCGAGGATTCATGCCCATTGCAGTCTCGAAGGACGCAGTTAGAAGCTTCCTTATCAGAAGGCAGAAATTCCTGAAGGGAGTCGGAAAAGAAGGCACTCTACAGGCAGTAAGAAACTTGGAGTGCGTGCAAATGGATCCCGTGAGAATAGTCGAAAGAAACCACCACCTAGTGCTCCGCAATAGGGTTGGGGACTATAGGCTCTCCTTCATGGAAGAGCTGCTCTACAGGGACAGGCGGCTCTTCGAATACTGGTGTAATTTGAAATCGATAATACCGATCGAGGACTTTCCTTACTTCAGGTACAGGATGCGGAACCCCTCTGAGTACCCGTCCCCCTTCCTTGGACACATCAAAGAAAAGATGGCCGAACTGAAGGAGGAGATGGTGTACATACTCTCCGAGGTGAAGAAGGACGGTCCACTCTCTGCATCATGCCTGAAGAAGAAGGGGAAGATCAGCGAAAAACTTGCCAATGACGTCCTCCGCCTGCTATGGGACTGCGGCGAGCTTATGGTGCACCATGCTAAGGGCAACGAACGCTATTACGACCTTACGGAACGTCTCCTTCCTCCTGGAATAAAGCTCGAGCCGATAAGCCGGGAAGACTACAATGATTTCATGGTGAGGAAGTATCTCTGGGCTTACGGATTGGCCGACACAAGAGACTGGAAGTTCGGCTGGATACCAATGAAGAGCTCCCAGAGGAGAGAGATCGTCAAAGAGATGGTTCAATTGGGTGAGCTCCATCAGATAGAGGTAGAAGGTCTGAGGAGCAGGTACTATATACTTGAGAAAGACCTTGCACTCTTAGAAAAAACTGAAAGCGCTGTCGGTAACGACATCCTTTTGATCGCGCCTCTGGACAACCTCATCTGGAGCCGCCGCCTAATCTCGGAAGTATTTGACTTTAATTACTCTTGGGAGATGTTCACAGTACCCAAGAAGAGGGTATTTGGCTGCTACGCGATGCCGATTCTGCAGGGAACCCGTTTCATAGGAAGGCTGGATCCGAAGCTCGATCGCAAGAACGGAACCATGATCTTCAACTCGATCTGGATGGAGGATGGGCCAGAGGAAATACCCATCGAATCCCTTGCCGGAGCCCTTCATGGATTTCAGGTCTTTCATGGCGCATCAAAGATCGAAATAAATAGGACAGAGCCAACTTTTTTAAAGGAAGAATTGATTGGATACCAAAAAAGTTATTAGCTCTAAAGGCTATCCATGACTATTATCGAGGGGTAATTAATGGGGGATTACCAAATCGAATTTTGCGTAGACTGATGAGGCTCGGGGTCTCTACGATTTCACAGTGCTTATTTTTTTGCTGTTTTGGAGGAACTATACGATAATAACCTTTAACGTATAGTAAACTATCGTACTAATTCTTAACCTAAACCCAAACCACACATATTTTGAAAATTCACTAATCATGCGCATTATCATTATAGATGAAAACTTTCTCTATAGGAGTTTCAAAGTACTTTGCAATTTTGAACGCCAACCCCAATGAAGGATTGTATTTATCATTCTCTATAGCAAGAATCGTCTGCCTGGTGACGCCAAGGGCTGAAGCAAGATCCTCTTGAGTGATTCTTCGCGTGGCTCTGAGGACTCTCAAATTATTCTCCACCTAATTATCCTCCCAGCTTTTTTCTGTAATAATAGCTAAGCAAAGTGTTGAGAATGAGAATGAAGCTGGCTAGGAAAGCGAGGAGATATCCTATCAGTTCGTAGTTGCCTGTCCCTTCCCAGTTTAATAATATTAATGATAAGCCTATAACAGTCATCGATACTGTGATGATGGCTATGGTGGCAGATGCAGCTTTATTTTGGATAATGACCGTGCGTTCATCATGTACAACTTCAGTAAGACCCTTTCTTAAAAAGAATAGGAAAACAATCCCAAAAGTGACTGCCAACAGACCAATGAAGATGCTGTTCTGAATCACGCTATACGCCACAAGTAACATTATTGCGAAGACTGTTAAAGTCATGATTCGTCTATATTCTTTCAGGTTCATACGACATCATGTCAAATACATTATACATTGTGTAATATAAACTTTACTTTATGAATAGAATATTTTACATGCTCTAAACTACAAAAAAGCATGATACTATTATGAGGACTTTGGTCAGTTCTGCACGAGGAATGGAATTATTCATTAACCCCCAACCCCGGGCAAAGACATGGGCCACAAAAGACCTTTCGGATGGTTAACTACCAAAATAATTTTTATCGTTTTGAAGACCGACTACGCCATATCATGTAGGTGACCATGGAATGTTGCGATATTTGTATTTGTCTCGGTTTCCCTACTTAATCGCGCCTTTTTTTGAGAGTTCGGACTCAGAAAACTCAGTACACCATGAAACTGATGGCACTCAAAAAATCACTATCAAAGGTTTAGTTGATGAGTGGAGAAACTACCATCAGAACTGCATTTCAAATCCCAAACTGATGATCTCGTCATGGTGTCGACAGTGTGTCAAAGCGATTTAAATTAAGAAACATTGATCGGTCGGTTACTATATGATAGTAGGATCACCTCCAAGTCCTATTTGTTGATGATAAACTCATAGTAACCAGTGCGCAATTGGCAGGATTTTTATTTTTTCTGCTAGTTGTTATTGTTGTATGTATTTAGGCAAATGAATGCATGGGCGCCATTGGCGGCAGAGTAGATCAAGCCACAACTGCTAACTTCATTTGACTTTCCCCAAGGGGGTGCCTGATGAAGAATTCCCCTGAGGCGGGTTTGGCATACCAAAGAGATCGTTGCCAAAATATAGGCCACGGTAATTATCAGGAAGTCTTCCATCTGTCTGGTTGTTAAAGGTGTAAGTTATGGGCGGATCAAAGATCTGAACAGGACCTTGGATGTACAGATCCGGACCAGTGCCTAATGAAAGGTTCCCTTGATAGCTCAGAGTGCTGACGGGACCTTGGATGTCGTTATATAAGTTACCAAGAGAGGTGCCTAATGAAGAGTTCCACTGAGGGCCAACGATGTCACCCCATAAGTAACCAGTAGTTGTGCCTGAACCTTGGACTACAAAGTGAAGTAAGACTAACTGTCCCCACTCGTCACCGCCGATGACCGTGTAGACCCCTGGCGGAAAGTTGATCGTCTCGGTGCTGAACCACTGGCTGGAGTTATAATAACCGCTGAAGCTCATTGATGTCGATATGGATTCATTTAGATCATGGTCAAAGGTTGCGTTGCGGGCGATAGCAACGTTGGAAGAAGGATAGAAATCATACTCAGAAGGAGGTCCCCCAGTGAAAACACAGAAAACAGTCCCTGGCAAACCCAGAGGATATAGGATCAGCAGAGAGGTTGTTCCGTTCAAATCGGGCTTGGAATAATAGCCATGAACAATCGCCAGAGCGAACGGGAGATTGCGGAAACTAGGACTGTCGCTGCAGATCTGTTCAGGAAACCCTGAGTATAGCCAGTTGTCGCTTGCTGTGATATTATTGAAATGGGGGAGGGCGTTCGTTTCGTTAAGGGTGATGGAGATTGCTTCCCCCGATTGAAGGAGTGTGGTATTGATTGCCATGTTGAAGGTCAAGCCTAGGGACTCGTTTGTCGTGGATGCGCTTAGTCCAGCCAGTTCATTGTATTTTTGATTGAGATTGAGAAAGCTCTGGTTCAAGCTATTGAAGCTCTCATTCAGATTGCTGAAGGCTGAGCTTAGCTGCTGATTGCTCATATAAAGAGAATAATCGAAAGCAAAGGAGGCACCTAAGATAACTATTAGGATTATCACTACTGCCTCAATTGTCTTCATTAGTCTCAGTCACAATCTACTAGAGTTCCGCTTATACTGCTTGCCATGTTCTAAGATTTCGAACACAGTCGGAAAGAAAAGACTCAATGAGAGCTAAAAAGAAACCTGATCTCATATAGGAATTGGTGTTAGGCCATGGTCAGAAGAAATATCATGGTCATTCTAGTTGTTGCCTTGATAGTGATTATTGCAGGTGTCATGGCTATTCTTTACTTCTACTATCCTAATGTCTTGGGGATAGAACTGCCAGGCTATCAGTTTTCGCAGATCGTGGACAATGGCAATTACTATTCGCTTCAAGCATTTAACACGTCCGAGAACAATGCAACCTTCATCATTTTCAGCACCAACCAATACGGGAGGATAAACTGGCAATCGCCTACCATTGCATTTACACCAGAATGGCACACGTTTTTGCCTAATGCGGGCACGCTTGTTTTGAATTTAGGCACATTATACTTCTGCTTCGTTGCATACCAGTTCAATTACCCATACATGTCAAACGTAAACACAACATGCAATAATATAGTAGCCTTCAATGCTAGCAGTGGAGAGCTTGAAGGCATACGCCAATACATTATACCCCTAGGATCATATCCTGACTTCGTCCTCTCCGACAACAATACTGTCTACTTTGGAACAGTGTCATCACTGACCAATGGCGATATGAATATTGAAGCCTATAATTTAGGCGACTTCTTTTTTGGCATCCATGGCATACAATTGTGGAATTACACAATTGCTAATGTGTCCAATGGAACTTGGGGTACAAGCTATGATGCTGTTGCGCTGGCAAATGGGTATTTGAATGTCACCTTTCTTATGGGAAATTTGGCAGAGCAGACCTTCCTATTGAATGTTAGCACAGGTGAGTTGATACATTAGGGCTAATTTCTTGTATCCCAGTGAGGAGTTTGCGGATTATGAATGGATTCTCCATATTCTTTAGGTCTATCAATAGTCGCTATCTTGAGCCTACTTAAAATAACATTATCAGATAATATTGGTCAGAAGGCAAATGAAAAGAACTTACGTTGCGCTTGTCATCGTAATAGCAGTAGTAGTTATTGGAATCGGTGTATACCTGTCGATCACCAACCTCTTTGTGGACTCCCAAGTATCCCAATTTGCAAACAGATTGAATTCATCTGGCCTTTCGACAACAATGATGGGCAGTTCTTCTGACGACATTCTCTCACCGTTGGGATGCAGGCGCCTCTCCGTTGATGGTGAATGGGTGAGTGTCTTTGTCTATTCTGATTCTTTTTCAGCTGAAGCGGATGCATTGAGGTTAAGTCCTGATGGCGGCTGCTACAAGGGAGGAGGATTCTTAGGATTTGGTACAACCACTTGTGTAGATTGGGTAGATTTTGCTCACTTCTATATGAATCAGAATCTCATCGTTCTTTATGTTGGTCACAACTCAACCTTGCAGAATGCACTACAGAACATTCTGGGACCGCAATTCGCAGGATATTTTGGATAACTCCATCCAGATGCCAAACATGGCGGATTTAGAAGGCTCCTAATTTGTCCCTTCAGGGGCACCACAGGTCAATTAATCATTAAATTCAGACTCGTTGAATCTATAGTTGGGATTGTTATTCATGCGTCTTCCATTCACCGCAAGTGCAATTCCAGTTATCATGATAATAACATATATGTAATATTGGGGATAAGCGAAAAAAATGTCTATCTGAGTGGAGAGGAGAAAGCTAAGCTGAAGAAAGCTGAAAATAAAGATTAAAATGCCTAAAAAAATCAGGATTTTCCCATTCGTCAGTTTGTACTCATCTTCAGCCATTATTATCACTCATATTAAGCAGGTTTTTGCCTATTAGGGTGATGGAGACGGTATCGTTGGTGTTGTAGTCAGCTTGCTCTGCCGTTCCAACAATATCTTATAGATGATATTTTGAAGGTTTGAGATGTCCCCCTCAAACCACATAATCTGTTCAAGATTGATTTCATCAGTAAAACCAATAATCATTCGACTGTTACTCCTGCTACTGCCCAAGAATATGACTAACAACACGACAAAAACGATAAGCCCTATAATAAATAGAAAAAGGAAGAGTACGAGACCCAGGATAACAAGAATTATAATAGACAGAGCAGAATGCGATGCTTCTTCGTTTCCCTCTGTTCGGACTTGGGTTATCTTTTCATAAGGTATTTTCAGATTAAGCTCTGGAATTTCCATATCCTGATCCTTAACGAAGATATGAACGTCCTTCTCTTCAGTGAATCCTGTATGACCACCACGGTATCTTACCGAAAAGACGCTCTCTTTCAGCGTGAATGCGTGGCTTTTTTCTTTATAGGCTTTATACGTCGGGTTATTTTTATTATCATACATTTCAGCATAGGCGAAAGCGTTCTCTGCCTCAACGTACCTTTGCATTTCATAAAAGGCTAGACCTTTGTAAAAGTAAGCCTCAGTCACTTCTCTATTGATGCTGAGAGCAAAATCAAGTTCTTTTATCGCTTCGGGATAGTTTTTTTGATTAACTAATTCTATGCCTCTTTGCAAATGTGTTTGCAAGTCTTCTTTACTTTTGGACACGATTAATGATATAGTCTTGTTTTTTTATATGGATTACGTGGGTCATTGGAAAATTCTTGTGTTTCTTCCTTGAAGCCTTGTTAGTTCCTCCACGGGGTACAGGTCAGTCTTTCATCCCGTGATGATAAATTCTTTTATGTTGTAGAAGTCAGGGTGATAAATTGCTTTGATGGAGATTGGCTTTATGTTGTTCCAAGTACTCAGGGAAGAGTCAGGTTATCTACCCATGAGTTATCTTGATAATTGTTAGGGATATCAAATTGGTAATTTGCGCCCAAATCGGTAATGCCAGTACCATCACTCTGATTATAATATCCTGAGAAGTCTGCAGGAGACCAGATCCTTGTGTGTGTTAAGGACATACCGTCAGTGAATCCTAGAGTTATGGTCCAGACAATATACTCGTTATCGGGAAGAATAATCTCTCTTGGGATAGATTGATAATTTGAATCCTTACCAATATTCAGTCCCTGCAATGCGTAAACAGAACTTCCGTTAAGTTTTACGTCGAACCAGCCTATGGTTTTTGACACATTGTTGTAGATCATGACGGTCATATTGGGCGGGCTCGATTGGAAATTATAATCTAATGTCAGCCCTACATTGGGCGCGGTTTGTGATGGGAAAAGACTGTATGCATATAAAGCTACAAGGGCTACAAGTGCGATTCCTATGAACGCGAAGATTTGTTTATTTTCATCCATTTCCTCATTCCCAAATATGTTATTGCATGACCGTGCGGTAAATCCTTTTATGTTGTAGATGTATCTGAGAAAATAATTAATTATGATGATAACGTATTGTGCGATGGTGCTTGTAGATTAAGTAAGTCTTGATTAATTCACGATGGCCAATGTGAAGCCACCGCTTGAATAACCTGTATCGCTTATTGCATAGTAATGCAAGTCGTATGTGCCTGCAACGGAGGACATGGTTGCGTTCACCAGAATAAGTACTGTTGCATTTGTTCTTGGAGGCAGGACTATGGCTGAAGACGGGATGTATGTCACTTCAACTCCAGTAGGCAATTCAGAATTGTTAGGCGATTGAGAATTGTCAATGGTATTTGCATTGAAATGAATTATTTTTAGATAATCAAACGATCCTACTGTGACATTGATTGTCCCTACTTGCCCTTTTTGCAGATAATAAGCAAACCCAAATTGTCCATACTTCCAAGTGAAACCTGTCATGCCTTCCTCTTCTGTCATTAAACCATTAATCTTTCCAAATATGAAGAAGGAGTAGTAAAGAACCCCGGAGATTGTTAAAACACTTAACGCAACTACAAGTAACACTTTTTCCCGAGTCTTCATTTGCACTCAACAATTCTATATGTTGTTGTGCGGTAAATCTTTTTATGTTGTAGATGCCTGAGAGAATCTATCTACTTTTTCATCAATCATTGAAGGTTTTTCTCTCCAATAGATCTTGCTGTACGCAAGGAAGATGAGGATCCCTCCGACAACAAGCCCAAAAACAAAGCCTATCACACCCATTATTACGAATAGCGAGCCGCTCGGAAGTTGATTATGCCACAATGGCAACAATAGCAGGGTAAATGTAATTATTGCTGCACCGAGGGGAATCAGTGCAAGGATTATCTCTGGTGCAAACAACATTAAATCAGCAGATGGCACATTAAAGTTCACAACCATGAAATTCGTCAAGAAAGCGGTGAAGCCTTGAAAAAACGAAAAAACAAAGCATGCAACTGCCAAAGCACAATAGGTAATTGCGTCCCTCAGATTGTCATTCAACTGAGGCACCATTGACCTTTTTGGGTAAGAGCGGTAATAAGTTTTTGCAAATAATTCTTTATGTTGCAGAAGCCTGAGTGATCAAGCCCAAGGGCAAAGACCTGGCCCAGAAGACCTTTATCGTTGACTGCAAGTCACAAAGTCCAGATGTCTAATTTACGACAAAGTGAAGTAAGACTAACTGCCCCCACTCGTCACCGCCAACGACGGTGTAAATTCCAGTTTGAAAATTGGAAAACGTTGCGTTTACCCCCGCATAATCTAATGGATAGTTATCTGTCCAGTATCCGCTCGCCGTTACCTCGTAGGTCATTGGCAGGCTGGAGCTCCAATTTGGAGCCTCATTCACGCTCGCCACAGCACTCAAGGGCTGGAAGGTAAAGGAGGTTGCAAAGAAACCAGCGGGGCAATAATAATAAATGCCGGGTTGGTAAAGATCCAGAGACTCGGCGGTAGAAATGTTTGAGTATAGATAATATCCCTTGAAAATTGCGAGCCCCATGGGATAGCCGAAGGTGCAGGGACCGAGGTTTAATGATGAAAGCTGCCAATTGCCGGAAGCATTAACGGTATTTGTTGTGTTTAGGGTATTTGTCTCGCTGATGACAATATCGATACCCTGCCCAGATTGAAGGGATGTTGTGTTCATTGCCACCCTGAGGTTCAAGCCTATTGGCTCGTTGGTCATGGATATGCTCTGGGATGCGTTTAGTCCAGCCAGTTCATTATATTTTTGATTGAGATTGTAAAAGCTCTGATTCAGGTTGTTGAAGGAAGAGCTTAGTTGCTGGTTGCTCGCATAAAAAGAATAATCTAGAACGAGGGAGGTACCTAGGGCAACTATTAGAACTACAACTACTACCTCAATCGTCTTCATTGGTCTCAGCCAAAACTTACTTGAGTTCTGCTTATACTGCTTGCCCTGTTCTAGGATTTCGAACAATAAACAATCAATAGGTTCTTCCTGAGAAGGGCAAAAACATGGTTCAGAAGACCTTTATCGTATAGTTGACTATCGAATTAAATTTTAATCCCCAAACCCAGAACTTAAAAGATCTAAAGATACAGGAAAGACTAGTGAGGGTGTAAATACCTAACATTAGAGCTGGCGATTTATGAACAATCGCTTAAAATATCTTCTGGGCATCTTTTTGTTATTAGTATTGGCTATAGCAGTAATTGTCGTAATTGCTCCCTATGCATTACCTGAAAACGTTCAAGCTGTGCCAATCAAAATGACATCTAATTCTGAGCTATTTCTTGGTTTAGATATCAGAGGGCACTTATCCACTAGACTTGCTGACTTTTCGATGACTTGGCAAATCGATTATCAAGGGGATAAGCTTGAGGGAGGAGGACCAGTCACGACGGATGTCTTTGGAAATTTTGTGACTTCAAGTGCCATACAGGCGCCCCTTTCAAACCCGCTGCATTATGGAACGCCTTTAGAAATTAAAGTCATGGTTAATGAATCTGGAAAAATTATCCAGCAGATCTATAATACAACCTATTGAAGAAATTGCTTCTCAACCGAGCAGA
>Ga0116137_1000927_pt1 | contig 21440 bp, 20 predicted proteins | sample June2015DPH_20_1_3_FD_88973 | JGI IMG/M metagenome (GOLD analysis project Ga0116137, IMG submission 88973) | Peatland microbial communities from SPRUCE experiment site at the Marcell Experimental Forest, Minnesota, USA - June2015DPH_20_100 | ecosystem: Environmental > Terrestrial > Soil >...
ACGCCGAGGCTATTGAATATTGCCGGGGGAGTAAATAAAGGCCCGGGTATGGGTTTACGCACGGAAAAAAGGGGCCCCCCCCCCCCCCCCGCGCGCGGGCGCCCGTTCACTTGTCCGATAAGCGTTTACCAGGACCTAGCGGTACTCAACGACTCCCGCATCACTGTTCGCCTGCGTAGCGGCGCCATCAGTGATGGGAGAGTATTCCAAAATATCACCCGAACAACCGACTAGTAACCGGTCACCTGTTTTCCCTGGCATTGAGGCAATCCCGAAACAGGCGTCCGCAAGAATTTCCTGATAGGCGATTTTTCCAACACCATCGTAGAGAAAAAGCAGCGAGCGCTTTAAAGGTCCGTTGCTTTGCAGGACGGCGTAGTACGAGGGGACCTTTGGAAAGTGCACGGGTGTCCCTTGCGGTTGGTTCATGAGGTCACCGAGTGGCGCGTCGTAATGGGCGACAGTTTTGCCCTCGGCATCTAGTACCAAGATGACGGGTCTGTAGCACCCATCATCAGTCTCCCGAGATGGAATCAGAATGTGTCGGGCCTGCGATTCCGCACCCCATCGCGTCAAGGCAAAACCTGAAACATAGTGGTCCGTCAAATAGTGGGCGATGATTTCTCCGCTCGCGTCCCGGACAAGCAATTGGCCTCGCGCATTGCTGTGAAGAATTTCTATTCGCCCATCTCCATTGATGTCTAAGGTCTCAACGTGCCAGACGTTCCTATCCGCTTTTTGCCAGATCTTCTTTCCCTCAGCATTGACGAGGACAACCCCGCCTCCCCCGTTGAAGCCAATAACCACCTGCAACTTGCCTTTGCTATCCAAGCCGCCTCCGACCGAATCATCGACGCCGCCCTTGAGAACACCTCCCGGGTAGCTCCAGCGCTCCTGGCCCTGCTTGTCAAATAGAATCGCATCGGAAGCCCAACACTCGTCGCGCGTCAAAAAACCGTACGTCCCACTCGCGTCTAGCCTTGCGATTTTGACCGGGCAAAAGACGCCCTTCGCGAAACGAACTTCTTTCTTTAGCCGTCCGCCATTGTCCAAGAAATGGGCACCAAGGTTCCCCACGACGGTCAGGGCAGCACCTTCGAGGTCTGCTGGCCAACCCACAAGGATTTCCGTTACTTCGCCGAGGCCCGCTCCCCTGTAAAAAGTGCTTTTCCTAAACTGCCCAGCGCCTCTTATAACGCGCGGTTCTAATTTCTTCAGCTTTTCTCTGGAATCTCGCGCCAATTGGGAATCGATTCGATGAACAAAGTAAACGTCTAAGACTATTAGGGCGAGGATGAACAGACCAAAGGCAATTAGTATCTTCCGTAGCATACGTATTTATCAATGTACATATCCGGTGCTACGAATCACACATTCTTGTCGAAACCGGTTGCCCAGATAAGCAGCGGTGTGGCTAAGTCCTGGTTAGTCGGCACGTGCTTATCCGGTTGTTTCAGGTCGCCACCAGCCGTTGTAGTACAGGGTTCGACGACGCCCAAGATATACCGTTTAGGCTGAAACAACCGGATAAGCAGAAGTCGGCAAACCGGACATGTTCGTTCCAGTACCCACATGGACGGTAACCGCGTTTACCAGGCACTGGCCCCATGAGCTGGCGGAAAGTGCTCTTCCGCCCTTATACGAGTTGGATTGACCGACGAACTCTTTCCCTTTAGCATGGCAGCATTCAACCAGCGCATCTTGTGGGGCTCTCATGACCCATCGGCGCATTTTCTTTTCAGGCCTGTTGTTGCTGTTCCTTGGGACCAACCTTTTCGGCCAAAGCCAGCAAAAGCGAGGGCCATCCACTCCGGAGGAGCGTGCAAAGGTCGTACAGATCGCGCATGCCCTCGAAGCCGATCCATTGCAGCCCGGTAACAAAGACATGCGCACTTGGTTTACGCTGTGGCTGATCGAGGTACCCGATTTCACTGTTCAGGTTTGCGGCGACGAACTCGGGCCGATCTTTTACGAATCGGACCGCAACAAGAATTTTGTAAGCGAGATTTTTGGCCAGAGCATGCTTTCCGCCGCCAGTTTCATTATTGAGCATCCAAAGCAAGCCAAAGACAAGGTTGCCGTCTACACCGCCGGAGTGGAAGGCTCACTTAGGGCTTACCAATCCATCCTCAAGACGCATCCCGAGGCAAGGTGGCCGTTCCTTGATGACCTAATCCTCAAACAGCAAAACGGCGAATTACTGAAGTATGTCGAGAGAGCAACTACCAAATGCAGGAAACTTGGTTAGACGCTGAGGCCAAGGCGCGAGCAGCCGTAAAGGCATATCCGGCACGTTCCAGCGCTTCGTTTGATGCCTAACTCCTGGTAAGTCGGCAAACCGGACATCTTCGTACTGGGACTCCAGTCTTCAGGTCATCGCATTACGCGGGAGTTGCTGACTTTCGTCTCACCAAATACCATCCTGCGTTCATCAAGATGAACAGAACGCCTGCTGCCACCAAATGGGTCACTAGTGCAACTCGCTGATTTTTGGCCTTGGCGACCCGCAGGATTGCTTCGTTATTTGGACTTGGATTCTTGACATAGTTCGAAACAGCCGTTGTGAACTCATGTCGGTCCACGAAAACAGGGACGGCAAAAGACAACGCCGTCGCGAGCACCGCTGTTATCGCGAATTGAGCAGCTATGCGAGCGGTCCTTGTCATAGACCTTCTAGCCTATTCCAAGGTGTGGCGCGACTTCAAAACCAACCGATTCAAGGTGCCCGTTCTGACAATTCCTGGTTACCGGACACTTGAAGTAATGCAGGCTCTCGAACCCTGCTCGCATCGCTTGCCTCCCTCGTAACTCGGACCGGGGGTGTAGGCCGAGATTGCCATTTGATCTTCCGATTAACCGGTAGCATACTACCCGCGAACCCAAATTCCCGTTTTGACCTCCGATTGATGAGTACAGTCACGAGCGGTGTCATCGCGGAGTCAGAAATTGCACCCTAGCGAATGATGAGTCTCGCTTCTGGTATCCTCTGGGTAATCCATTTGGGAGGCTTGCTTGGTTCACATAATCTCATATGACCTCAAAGCGCCTAACGACACGGCTGCCGACTACGACAGAGTAATTGAAGGTCTGAAATTGGTCTACCCAACATGGTGCCATTTGGAGAAATCCGTATGGCTTGTCGAGACAGACCAAGGGGCGGCGGACGTTAGGGACGCAGTTAAAAGCCTTCTGAACCCCCTTGATATTCTCTTTGTTGCGCGACTGTCGGGAAACTGGGGCAGCTTCAATCTGGGCACGACGCGCGCCGAGTGGCTAAAGGGGCGGACATTTTAGGTCTTCTTTCGGAGAGTGCTGGAGGCACACCATGTCGGCTGATCCGGAAAATCCGAAGGACCGTTCAGATCAAGGAATTGCGTCGGCAGGAAAGGTCGCACGCAGCGAAACAAGCAACTCTGAATCCGGGACAAGCTCCACTGAAGCAGATGTGGCTTCACCTGCCCCCCTTGTCGTGGACATAGCCGCACTCGAAGAATACTTTCAATCCATTAAAGAGCTATTTCACGAGACACGCGTTGGATTAGTGAAGGACAACAAGGGCGTGAACGATGCATTTATCTTCTTCTTCGTGTTGTCACTTATTCCGCTGATTCCCCTTGTACTATCAAAGCTCGTGTGGCGGTACTTCGGTTCCACGGTCATCTCCATTCGAACTATACGCTTTCATTTTGGGTCATTCTGGTTCTGGTGGGTTGTATTGTTTATCATCTCGCTGTTGACGCTTCTCATTGCCGTGAAACTCTCCGGAGTGAGCGCAAAGGAAAAGAAGAAATGGCTTTCTCCGCCGCAAATGCGGTTTGCGTACTGCTATGCAATTGTGAATGAGATTGGAAAATACAGGACCAATCAACTTGGGCGGCACATTGACGCAGCCCTCGATTATCTGGACGAGATAGCTGCATCCCTCTTTCCTGCGATGGGCTTACCTTTTAGCCCGTATCCGGACCCATATTTGCGAAGGGAAATCTACGCCTCCCGGCATCAAGTAGGGCTGATGGAAAATGGTCTGACCAATCCACCAAAATGGTATAGATTGCGGCGCGAAACTGAACTCATTCTGAAGGCCTTTGGGGAATTTGTACCGAAGCTTAGGGACAGGCTCAAGGACCGCAAAGACCTTCCCGCAGTCGAGGCAACACTCACATACTTGGCCGCGTACCAGTATCTGGAAATCCCGGAGCTGTCTAGCAGCATGTCGGGAGCACGTTTTGAAGATGAAATGCGATCACTGTTGAGTTTTGCAGCTCGAATGGCGGCGCTGCCCTCTTATCGCTCCGAAGAATTGAAACCGACACCGAAGGAAAAGCTCTCGCTTAAGTTCTTCACGACGCTATCGAAAGTCACTGCCCCTTTCAGTCATGAGAATCAGGTTGTTGCATTTCTCTTCTGGTTGGTCTTCTTGTTCTTGCTCTTCGGCGGCGGCTTTTGGGTGGTGTTGAGACTCTTTTCTATTAAGGTGGACAGTACAGTTATCACGACGCTTATCGGTGGTCCAATTCTAGGAGCACTGACGGCGGTGACAATTCCGCGAGTCGGAAGAAAGAACACTGGAAACTAAAACCTGGCAGCCTACAGTGAGTGTGGCTTGCCTCATTCAACTTACAGAATTTGTACACGGAATATGTATATCGGCATAACAGCTATACGGGTTGGTTTCCTACAGAGGAAGACTATCAACCCCCGCCAGCCGCGCAAGGCTCACCCAGTGTCGTGGATGAGGTCGCCGTCGCCCCGCGCGAATGTCCGAGGCGTAAGGCCGCGAAACCCCAAGGGTCAGAGCGATAGTTGAGATTGTCACATCAGCCAGGCGCGGGCGAATCTTCCCCTTATAGACTGATTCATTCAACCAGTCTGGCTGATCTTCAGGTTTCCAAGCACGCTCGGCCAGCCGGTGCCTTCTTTGCTTTTCACCGAGACGGGCCAAGACCTGAGGAGCTTGGGCAGCAATTCTTCCCATGTGTGCCGCTTTAATGAGTTCCTCTCGGGATATCGTGGAGGAGCACGAAGCGCAGTAAGTAGTCCCTACTCTGATGGCTTTGCCGCAAAGCCGACAGATGGCAGGGGGACGAGGCGCTGATTTGGCTGAGGGATCGACGTGACTACCTTTCGCAGCGCGCCGGTGACTCTGAGTTAGAGGCGTGGCCAGTGTCAGCCTGCCGTATGGCCTCGGCACTGTCGACCACAGGATACGAGCACATCGCTCCGCGTAAGGGGCAACGGCATTACGCCAAGTTAGAGCTGATTCTGAGAGTTGTTTCGCGAATGACCCCATCAGACGACAGTTACCGTCTCGCCGCTCAAAGAACCATTCGCGCCGCAGGGGTGCTCGGCTGAGCCAGTCGAGTAGGTAAGCATCCACCTTCGGTCGCACCGGCTCCATCAGGTCACAGGCCAAGCTATCGCGGGTCTTGCTATCGAGGTGAAGAACTCCAAGGCCCGGGTCTAGCCCGAGCGCGGCAGCCGCTAGACGCGCTTCAGATTCGAGCATGGCATAAAGATAGTTCAAGATTGCGTTTGGAGGATTCACGGCCAAACGAGGGGAGTTGGTCAAGGGAGATACCCGCGCTCCGAAGCGCTGCCAATGTTCGGGCACTCGACGGAGATCAGCCCTGGGAAAACTGATAGAAACCTCGCGCCAAGCACGCCAATACGATTGGGCTGCCTGTGACTCGTACTGGCGAATTGCAGGGACTGTCTTAGATGAATCAACTGCGGCCCGGAAGCCTGCAATTCTGTCAGCGACTTCGAGGTTGTGAAGGCCTTCTCGTGCGACTCGCTCTTGACCCAGTAGTTTTTGAGCAATGAGTTCCTTCGTGATCTGTACTGCGGCTCCCGACTCTTCTGCGAAAGCCTGTGCACGGCGTAGTCGAGCGTCAGATGGCCGGACAGGTCCTGTGGTCGCCAGAACAGAACCGTCCCGGTCAAGCATGACAAAAGAAGCGTCCTGGTCTGCCAGCCAACGGAGTGCGGCAAGTGAGACCATTCCGTCAGCCCCGATTACGACAAGACGCCGCAGGCCGTGGCCTACGCGTGATAGTCGCGCTTCGCGTCGGACAGCACCGATGCCGTCCTGAACGGTCAGGTGTCCCCGATCAACATGCACCTTGATGCCGTAGCCGAAGAGGGTCACGACTCCGTGCCGGGGCGCAAGCAGTTCCGGCGGTACCGGAGCGGAATTGCAGTGCTGAGAATGTTGAGGTACGGTCTGCGTAGCTGCCATTGGAGCTGATACCTCCTTTGGTGGTCAGGGCTTGCCGTCTGCTAGTAACAGACGGCAGGCCCGCGTTCCTCTAGTACTTCCTTTTCAAGTAGGCCTCGACTGCGCGACGGAAAAGTTCGGCCATCGGCGCGCCTGTCTTGTGAGACAGTTTCTTGAGTTTACCCAGAAGGTCTTCCGGCAGCCAAACTGTCGTACGCTTCTTCATGCTAAACAATTGTAGAACGTATGTCGATATATGTCAACCAGCGAGTACAACGAAAATGCCGTTTTTTTTGTTGTAACTGGAGAAATATCAATGTCGCTATGCTCTCGTTTGTCCGATAGAATTGGCTCAAATGCAAGCCAAAAGAAGCACTCCGCATAGCAACCTCACATCGGCTCTGGAGGCGATTGCCAATCTGCTCCTACAAGAACTGCACGAAGTTTTCTTTGACGGACAAGGGATTGCTCTGAGCGCTCACGCTGACATCGAACTTGCACCGGTTGACCAGAAAGGCGGAGCCTTCTACCGCCATTTTCTGCCTTTGCGGAAGGATCTGGTGACAGTGCTCGCTGTCAGCTATCGGCGGTATTTCAAGCCGGCCCTGGCCCACCCGCGCGAAGCGGGACGTGACCCTCACCAGTGGGCATGGGACCAGCTTCTGCCCGCTGTCTGCGCGGCACTGGAATGGATTCGCAACTGGTACATTCTAGCGTGCGACGTTCGACCTTTAGTATCAACCGAGTTCGTCCCTGGACAGCCGCTCTCGATATCCATCCCAACGACTGCTCCACCCCTCCCATCACCGAAATCTTGGCGCGCTCCCGCTTGGCTGTTCAGTGTCGCGCCCACCGTGGGCATAGGACCGCTAAAGACGGAGCACGTTCCGGACACCAGCTCCGAGCAGAGATTGGGCGCGGCACACACTCGCTTGCTGCTCAAGGGAGCCCGGCGGGTGTTCTTGTGGGAATTGGAAACGGCAATCGACACAGTGCGGAACGAGGAAATCGCTGCTGCTGGCGCAATTCCAGAAGCTACGGTAGGCGGACAAGCGGGGGGGCCAAACAAACCTCCGAAGCACTGGTTGAAAGGCTTTGAGGGGCTTGGCCCCCCAAAAACTGATCTATCGCAGTACATGCACAACTTGACAGAAAAGCAGCAGCTAGCTGCTTCGCTGAAGTGGGAGTATGGGCTCGGACTCGCCGAAATTGCTTCGCGAATGGGGATTAACCGGAAGACGGCAGACGAGCACATTGAAGCTGCCAAAAGAAAGATCGACGAGGCCCTTTCAAGCGAGAAGCGCAAGGCCCATCGCGCCAAGAGCAAACCCGAGTAGCCTCTGCGCTGGTCCTCCAGCACCCCACGTCTCCCATCCGGCAAAGTGGCTTTTATTCAGAAACCACACTCTTTATCTCTCACCTTTTCAATCGCTAACCCGTGACACCACCCCACAACACCCCACGCGTGGGGACTTAGGGTGAAGGTACGCCGCTGATTGAGGAGAAAGAAGACCATGCCCAGGAAGAACAGGAAGGCGGATCATCCGGCACGGCTGCGCGTGTTGGCCGTGCTCGCCCGGATGCGGCGCGGAGAATCGCTCTCGCACGCAGCGCCCGTTGAGCACACTACGCCAAGCACAGTTCGGAAACTGGTGGGGAAGCAGCTCAAGCGCGGCCTTTCAGGACGGTACTCAGCCACCCTCGGCGACACGCTCCGGCGCGATTTGAACGTGCTCGGTTTCGACGGTTATGTGCCCGTCGCAGTTCGTTCCTCGAAGCAGGCGCAGCTTGCGTCCGAGCATTTGGTTGCGGTCGCTCGATTCCTAAGGACAGGCGATACCGAATGGCTCAAGCCTTTCGTTGGGAAGCGCGTGGGCGGCGTTGAATTGCTCACTGATCCCGACCGGCTTGGCGTGTTAGCGGACGCTGGCTTGGTCAAGTTGGATGCCCTCTATCGCGAGCATCGCGGCGGCGGACAGGAGAAGTAGGCATGAGGCCCTCGCACAATCCAGCCCGTGCAGCGCGGCGGAAGGTGGAGGCGATAGGGCAACACGAAGCGCAGCGGGTCCGCTGTATCTACTGCGGGAACACCGATCCGCTTCTGGTGCGTCCGCGTCGAATCGCGGGCCACCACATCTTCGGGCGCGACCGCGACCCTCTTGAAGTTCCCGCCTGCCTAAACTGCCACGCGGTTGGGCATGAGCATTTGCAGGACGCTGATGTGCCAATGGCTTGCGAGCGAGAGCCGACCAAGTTTGCTCAGGCGATCTTTCGGGCATTAGGCGTTCATTTCTCGCTGCTGGCCGAGGCGTGCTGGCGATTTGCCAAGAAAATGGAGGAATGATTTGATCCACGATCTCTATCTGCGCGCACACATCGTTGCCTCTAGCACCGTGGGCGAGCGGGCGGACCAACCGCCGAAGCGCTCGCGTTTGCCCAAGCTGTGGCCGGATTACGCTCTTGTTTGGGACACGGAGACAACGCTTAGTCTCGAACAGACGCTTAATTTCGGAGTGTGGCGTTTCTGCGAGCTTCACGGCACAAAATACGTAGCCGTCCAAGAGGGAATCTTCTATCGCGATGGGCTCGGGCGCGAAGACATCCAGGCAATTATTGCCCACGCCCAGAAGCACTTGGCCGATGGGCTCGCAAGCGGCGCAAACGCAGAGTTAACCGTGCTCTCGCGGGCTGCGTTTGTCGAGAAAGTATTTTGGGAATCTGTTCGCGCTGGTGCGTTGATCGTGGGTTTCAATTTGTCGTTTGACATCTCGCGCATCGCCGTGCGCTGGACGGCTGCGCGTAATGGCGGCTTCTCTTTCATTCTCAGCCAGTTGAGCGACAAACGGCTTAAGAATATCCACCGTCCGTGCATCCGTATTGCGCCTCTCAATGGGGTGGCTGAGCAGATCGAATTGACCGCTGTGCGCCGAAAGGACGAGCAGCACAGGTGGCGCCGTGGCCGCTTCCTGGATTTGCACACGCTCGCGTTTGCGCTGACGGATAACAGCTATTCTCTGGCGGATGCAATTCAGGCGTTCGGCTCCCATCCGAAGAAGATGGAGTACGAGCCGACAGGGCAGATCACCGAGAAGGAAATCACCTATGCGCGTCGGGATGTGCACGCTACGCTTGGGTTGCTCAACGCTCTAAAACATGAATACGAGCTACATCCCATTGCTCTCCTGCCTGACCGCGCCTACAGCCCGGCGTCCATCGGCAAGGCATATCTGCGCGCAATGGGAATTGTGGAGCCGATGCGGAAGTTTAAGGACATCCCGCCCAAGATTCACGGAATCGCAATGGCGGCCTATTACGGCGGGCGCGCCGAATGTCGTACCCGGCGTTGGCCGGTCCCTGTGGTGCCAGTTGACCTGACAAGCGAATACCCGAGTGTCGACGCGCTGCTCGGCATCTGGGATGTACTGACGGCGGCACGGCTGACTACCGAGGACGCGACGGAGGACGTGCGCGCGCTGTTGACCAAGGTCGCCTTGGATAGACTTTTCCATCGTGCTTTCTGGAAACAGTTCAACTTTTATGCCCGTGTCATACCCGAGAGCGATATTCTCCCGGTTCGCTCCATGTACGACGGCAAATCTGGCACCTGCAATATCGGCTTAAACGCATTGAACTGGAAACAGCCAATGTGGATTGCCGGACCTGATCTAATCGCCAGCGTACTATTGAGTGGCCATGCTCCAAAGGTCCTAGAGGCTTTCCGCATCATCCCGCACGGAAAGCAGCGCGGCCTCAGGCCGATTAGACTGCGTGGCGCTATCTCGGTTGACCCGAGAAAAGAAGATTTCTTCACCCGCGTCATCGAATATCGGAAACAGAATAAGGCCGATGACCGGCTGCAATATTTCCTCAAAATACTAGCGAACAGCACATCCTATGGAACCTATCTCGAACTGAATCCGGTGAAGATCGACCCGAGCAACCGCCCCCAGATTACGGTCTATTCCGGCGAGCATATATTCAAGCAGCGCGCGCCGGATACCATCGAGCAGCCCGGCAGCTTTTACTTCCCCCTGCTCGGCGCTCTGATTACGTCGGGCGGACGCCTGCTACTGGCAATGATCGAGCGCTGCGTTCGGGATGCTGGCGGGACGTATTTATCCTGCGACACGGATGCGGTAATTATCGTCGCGAGTAGGGCTGGCGGAACAATCCAGATGCCTGATGGCGCTTCCCCGATTAAGGCTCTTTCGTGGAGCGAAGTCGAGCAGATTCGAAGGCGATTCGATTCTCTTTCCCCGTACAATCGCAAGATTGTGCCGCATCTTCTGCGGCTGACTGATGACAATTACGACAAAAATGACGGTCAACGCCAGCTTTTCGGACTGTCGATAGCAGCCAAACGCTATGCGCTCTACACAACGAAATGTGGCCGTCCGTATTGCAGTCATCGCAAGTGCGTCACGATTGTTGATCCCAAAGCCCATGGTTTGATCTTTTTTGCTCCAAGTGAGGAGCGAGAGAACGGCCTACCGAAATGGTGGTGGGAATTGTGGCGTTTTCTTTTAGTGCTCGAATTCAAACAGATTATCGCGCCGGATTCTAACGTCCTGATGGTTGCCGGGCGCGCCATCAACGCTGAGACCGCCGCCGATGTCGATGACCTTCCGTCATGGATCACTCTACCTGCGATGATGAAAATGAGAATCTCAACGCCTCATTATTTCGACCAGATGAAAAGCAAGGCCAGCCCGTTCGGCTTTGTTCTGCATCCTCGAACACGTGACACGCTGAAGCTGACGCTGCTCACCCCGTTCAGCAAAAACCGTGCACAATGGGCGCATTCCCTGTGCATCAACACGCGTAATGGAAAGAGCTATCGTCTGGACGAACTCTCGCAAACGGATACCGTCACTTTGGGCGACATTTTGTGCGGGTATGTCCAGCACCCTGAGATCAAATCGCTCGGGCCGGACGGGGAGAAATGCAAGGCCCATACACGCGGATTGCTACGCCGCATGACGATCAACGGCGGCCTACATCATTGCATTGGAAAAGAGGTTTCGCGGTTTGAACAGGGCAAAGACGACTTCATCGAAAACATCGATGACGTGTGTATTCATTATGACGGCGGGCGGGTGGCTGCTAATGAGAGCTTAGTCGCAGAAATCAACGCGCGTGGATTGCGGCGAACAACTAAAGAGACGGGGCTTGATCGCAAAACGATTCGGGCAATTCTCAATGGAAATAAGGTGAAAACATCGACGCTCGCGAGGGTGGTGATCGGGCTGAGAAGCAGCTTGGAAATCAAAACCAAACGGTAATGCTATTGCTCATCGAGCACATCAACGATTTTCCTTACCACGCCGTCTATGCCTAGCTCGGATGAAACGGCAAGTTTGTCAGCTAATATGGGTGAATGTTCTTTTACCTCCTCGGCACCTATTTTGTGCCATACCGGCAAAATGACGGTCTTCCCGCCACTCTCCCGAGCCGATAAGCCATTTAGCTCCTGAACAGGCCAGTGTTTCGCGAAGAAGTTCTTACTGAGTACGACGACGCCGTAGCGCGAATTTGCCAATCCAAAATCAATGGAAGCCCTGAGGCTATCTCCTATTTTTAATGAGAATTCATCGAACCAAACCGAAACCCCGCTGTCGCGCAGCGCTTTAGCAAGAGGTCGAACGAAATCATCCTTATCCTCGGCTGCGTGGGAGACAAAGACATCCCATTTTTTCGGACTGCCGATGCTCTTTCCCAAAGACTTAGTACGGGTCCGGTTATCGCCGACTTCGGGCGCTTTTGCAGTGCTCTGCTTAGTCGGGAGACCAATTGCAGCGACCATTCCGGCCCTCGCAGCTAGTTGCTGCCGCCGCTGATTGACAAGGCTTCGAATTTGGTTACCGACCTTGCTGTTGAAGTCTGAGATCGACGATTCTAGCCAACTCAAGTGCTGCTTGATGGACTGTAAAGAGCTTTCGTATTCAACTTTTGCAGCAGCTGCATTGTTGTCCGTTCTTGTTTGGACCAAATGAATTTCCCGGCCCCGTATCTCACCTCGCGGCGGATTCATGGTGAAGGTTGTTGGACGGACTTGAAATAGATTTGGGTCGCCTTTGAAGGGAACTGTGAACGTGATCTCAGTACCCTTAATATAAAAAGGTCCACTTCTGTCCCAAATCATTCTCATTGGATCTTGGCTAACATCCACATCCACCTCTCGATATGAGATGTGTGCCTTCTCGTCTTCGAGAACTGGGGTTTCAAGCTTGTACTTAGAGGCGATATCTCGAACAAGCTCATCCTCTGGCTTACTCTCAATTTCTTCAGAACTCAGTTGGCTGACCTCCTGTTTGAGAGTCGCTTCTCGATGTTGGAGTAGATCAAAAACGCTAATTCGATAAAAGAGCAATGGAAGCACGAGGCTTAGGTCCTCCTTTCACACACGCTCGCTTATTTGAAACCAGGCATCTTCGTGAGGGTTTAGGATCGCTGCGACCACATTGGGGAAAATGGTGCTATTCAGCGCCAAGAACTCCTCAATGAGGCTCAAGGCTTTATCATCGGGCAAAATCTCCTGAAAAGTCGACCGTGATATAGCATGAGTCCATATCTGTGGTTGATAGCGGACAAGGGAACTGAGCAAGAACAAAGCAAGATAGTGATACGAGAACTCCGACATATGCAGGCCGTTTATCGGTGAGACTGCACTCATCGTTGATGAAAAGCCACCAGCTAACGGATGCAAACCGGTGTCAATCGTAAAGAGCTTGTTATTATCGTTCGGAACTGGCCGCTCCTCATAGGTACCACTAGCGAACGACATATATGGCTCAGAGAATTCATCGATGGAGGCCTTCCCCATGTTCCGGAAGTAGATAATCGATTTACCCCATCCATGTTGTGCCGAGGTCAGACGCCACTGATCGAGGAACGGGAATTTTCTCCTTAAACAGTTCACGATACTCCTAAGCGATTCGCTGCTGATGAAGAGTTCGTCGTCGTCAACGCGGATTCGAAACTCTTCCTCTTGCTGAAAAGACTGTTCCACCAAGATCAGCTCAGTATTTGAATCTTCACCAAATGTCATTCGATAGAGCGATTCAAGTTCTGGTATACGGCTCAAGATTTCGCGAAGAGACAATTCCACTCCGTAGAGTTTGCTCGAATCGGTCGACGGCAGGCTGACGATACGGTTGTTGGTCGCATTATCGATATAACAGAGCCGCGTCAAAGGCGCCACAACATCGTTGAATTTCTGAAATGCTCCCGCACAGTCAACATGTACCCTCAAATCTTCGATACGTGAATTTCCAGCCGAAACATCACGGATACCATGCGAATGTTTCAACGTTGAAAGAGACTGTAGGCTTTGCGCAATGATCAACGCCTTCGCGAACCCAACCATGCCATAGAACTGCTGCAACGGCCTAATTTCTAGCGACGACGACTCCGCAGCTTCATAGAATAAACGCCCTTGTTGTAAGCAAGCACTAATTTCCCTTGCGAGCGTAGAAGATGGTTCTCTCCCAAACCGCATCTTTACCAGAGGTTTGAGATTCTCTCCGCTCTCAAGGAACTTGCACTTCTGCCAGGCCCGTCCGGCCATAGATCGTGAGTATATTACTGAGCCGATAAGTATGCCAGACTGCGATTCGGCATAGGTCGTGGTGGCGGGATTTGGAGATTTGCTCCTCATCTGTTTTGGTCGCGCCACTCCCTCGCGCCCAGGGGGGTGGTCCCTTTTTCACATGCGTAGACGCATACCCGTCAATAAAGGCACGGGGCGTCATTCCAGCGCGCTAAAAGTACCCCACCCCACACGCCAAACGCGCGCGGCACGCGCCGCGAGGGGGGTGGTCCCTTTTTCCTGTCTGTATCCGCTATCCCGTACTTTTATTGACGGGGTAGATGAACACACCCCCTGTTTCTACCCCACCCCTGGGCAGACGACTCAGCCGAACGCGCAGCACGCCAGGGGGCTGCGACGGGATCGCTTCTGGATGTTGCCTGAGCCCGGGAAAATGTCGCCACCACGGCGCCCTGCACCCCAACCTGGATCGGCCTTCGCGACGTCCCAGGAGCTGCACCCTGCGAAGTCGCGCTTCGCCTTCTGCCTCAGTATTGTTACCCTTACGGTTGGAGTTCGGACGGGCGGATTCTGGCTGCGTCCGGAAAGGCAAGAACCAGAAACCATGAAGATACTGGTATCCGCGCTGTTGTTCCTCTTACTCTATGTCGTCCCCCGCCAAGCGTCTGCCGAAGATACGAAGAGTGAAACGTGCCGCATCACGTTGCCTGGGATCACCTTTACTCGCTCGCTCAACGGAGCCGCCGCTCATGCCAAGGTTGAGGATGGCAGGCTGACTCTTGCGAGTGAAGCGAGGCGGGACAATTTCCGTGACCCGGACGAGAAGCTGTCCAACAACACCGCGCCACTTCTGCTGACCGAGGTTGACAACAAGCAGCCGTTTACCCTGACGGCAAGGATCACACCGACGTTTCTGAAGACGTATGACGCCGGAACGCTCTATATCTACGTGAAAGAGGACCTCTGGCTGAAGATGGCGATGGAAATGGATGAACGCAACAAGACCAGGATGGTCAGCGTTCGCACCATCGGAACCTCTGACGACAATAATCACGACGTCATCGAGGCGAAGAGTGTCTACATGAAGATCTCTTCGGACACGAAGGCCGTCGGGTTCTACTACTCGCTCGACAAGAAGAGCTGGCAGTTGATTCGCCTCTTCAAGAATGACTACCCAGCATCGATCTGGGTGGGGATCAGCACCCAGTCCCCGCTCGGCGAAGGAACGTCCGCGGTCTTCGAGGACATATCTCTGACCGAGCAGAGCATCTCGGACTTCCGACTGGGGATCGCACAGGCCAGCCTCCCGGCGGCACCCGTCGACGTGCGCAAGGAGGACTCCGCCCTACTCCCATTCTCCGGAGCCGTGCTCTACAACAATGTCTATGGCAAGGGCGACATCACGAACTACTGGCAGCTCGTCTTTTGCGGCCAGGACGACGCAGGCTGGGAGTGGGATTGGCCCGAGAGCGCCGGACCGTCCATGAAGAGCTACCCCGAGGTGCTTCTGGGACGATCACCGTGGAGTGAGGCGAGGGCAGGGGACCAGTTGCCCCGTCGGCTGGCCGAAACGCGCCTGACGCTCGATTTCGACTTCGCCACGGTCGGCAGCGGGCTCTGGGTCGAGAGTTTCGACTTCTGGATCACCCGCTCCGACCGACCGAGCTCGAAGGACATCGTGAGCAACCTGACGCTCTGGACCATGAAGCATGGGCTGGAGCCCTCGTACAAAGGCCGCCGCACGACGTTGAGGATCGGCGGGCGCACCTACGAGGCCATCTTCGAGACGCCCACGGAGCGGCCGGACAAGCCGTGGAAGACGCTCTGCCTGGTGGACGCCGAGCCTCGCAGCAAGGGCAGCCTCGAGCTGGGTCCCCTGGTCGATGCCCTGATCGCTCACGGGCTGGCGCAGCCGACTGACTTTCTCGCGACCGCCGAGTTGGGCAGCGAGGTGGCGTACGGGAAGGGCCGCACGACCCTTCGAGTCTTCAGGCTGCGGTAGGGCTATCGTACGCCTTCCTCGATGACAGCGACTCCCCACGAAGGCAAAGCAATTGTGCCATCTCGCTGCACAGTTTCTCCGGACAAAAGATCCTTGCCTGCTGGGAAGCCGTAGCTCGCACGCATGGGAGCCGACGAGTAGTTGAGCACGTAGTGAATTGCGTGCCCATTGGCGAGCACTCCGCTTCGCATAATCGTGGGGAAGTGGAGTGCCTGCTGGGGTCCCCAGAGGCGCGGTAGTCTTCGAACTGCGACGCTTCAAGGACTATAAGGAGGTGACCATTAGGATTTTGACCGAATTGAGAGACGACTGGCGAAAGAGCGGTCTCCACCCACGGCTTGCTACGGAGCTTGACCTGACCCTCGATTCTCTCTCTAAAAGGAGAAAGGAATGGCTGCCAATTCGAAGAACGTAGTCAAGGCCGATCCGAAGGGTATATTCGGGACAGCGGAAGTATATCTAACAGGTGCCTCGATGCTGGCCAATCGGCTGCCTGATCTCATGTTCCCGTGGGTTATGTGCTCAGCGTTCAGTCTAGAGTTGTATTTGAAATGCCTGATTCTGGTTGAACGAGGCACACTTGAAAAAGGCCACGATTTGGCAGACCTGTTTTCCAAGACAACGCCCGAGAGCCAAAAAGCTATTCGCGCCAGCTATGAATCTCATAAAGCTAAAATGGAGGCTATGTATGCCGCAGTTAAGGGCATTCCCGCACCAAAAACCGACTTTGATTATGTCCTACACATAAGTGCAGACGCTTTTGTGAAATTTCGGTATGCCTTCGAACAAGGGACCGGCGGCGGGGATTTTGGCTGGTCGGCCAGTCCTATAAGTGAATGTGTGAGAGGACGGCTGCTTGAGTTGCATCCCGATTGGAGGTCGTAGTGCTTCCGTCCGGGACCATCGCCGGGTCAGTCGGGTTACCGGACAAGTGCTCTGGCGGCTCGACCTATCTGGCAGGACACTCCCCAACCAGCCTAGTAAGGCTCAACCAACGTCGGGGATGAGGCCTCCGTCGACCGGCGCGGATGTCCGACGCGTAAGGCAGCGAAACCCCAAGGGTCAGAGCGATAGTTGAGATTGTCACATCGGCCAGGCGCGGCTGGATTCGTTGGGCGTAGGCCTTGTCGTCGATCCAGTCCGGCTTATCTTCAGGTTTCCAGGCACGCTCGGCCAGCCGGTGACTTCTTTGCTTTTCAGCGAGGCGGAGGCGCACTCAAATAGTGCAAAGGGAGCAGTTTCGCTCCCCCTATCTCCGACCTCGTTGAGAAAAGCACCGGGGCAGGGAACGCAGCGTCTTCGCGCCGCGCTCGCGCTGCCCCGGCTCCTGGAGGAGATCGTCCGCTCTGTTCTAGCCGCCCATCGATTCGTGGAGTGTCTTGATCTGCATCTCGAGCGCCTGGCAATACTGCCGCTCAATCGTCAGTTCCGTCTGCAGCTTTTTCACCAGCAGCTCGAGCCGCATGATTTCGTTCCTCAGCCTTTGGATATCTGCCGCAGTTCCAGCCGCGGGGCGTTGCGTGGCAGCAGGCGGACTCGCCGGGGCGGTTGCCCGTTGGCCAAAGGCTTCCGCAAGAGCTCTCGGCCAAGCCGTCTCGGTGAGGGCCGATTCCGGCGTCACCGGAGGGGGCGGTGCTGGCGGAGGCGCTGCCGGCGGAGCGAAGATCCCGCTCAGCGGACTGGGGGCCGCGGATTCTGCGCTCGGGCGCGGAGGCGCTTGGGGTTTGGGGTACAGGAGGCCCTTTACCCGCGCGATCAGCTCCTGTGGCTGGAAGGGCTTGCGGATCAACTCGTCGGCTTTCACGGCAATGGCTTTGTCGGCGACGCTCTTGTTCACCACGCCGGACATTAGGATCACGGGTGTCGATCCGAAAACCGGGTGCTGCTTGATGTAGTCGCAGACCTCGTAGCCGTCCTTATCCGGCATGATCACGTCGGTAATCACGGCGTCTGGCGCCAGTTCCTCGAACTGCTCGAGGGCCGTGGCCGCGTCGGGACAGGTCACCACGCTGATGTTCTCCCGGCGGAAGGCGATCTTGATCACCTCGCGCATGGTGGCGCTATCGTCGATGAAATAGACCGTCGGCGCGTGCGCTGGGGCCGCGTCGGAAGCCGGAGTGAGTGTCGCTGATTCGCTCATTGCGCTTCCTTTTCCGCCATGCCGCGCCCCGCTTCGTCCACCTCGCGCATGGCATCGAGCATCAAGTCTGTGGCCGAGCGCAGCACCGTGCGCTGCACGGAAACCGCTCCGTAGACGAACTTGTACACGCCCGCCCCGGCCTGCTCGCAGTTCTTGAAGATGTGGATCACTGCTTCGTCGCCGAACAGGCTTCCCGTCTCGGCGTGGGTAATCTCGCCCGCATCGAAGAAAATCACGCCGTCGGTGTCTCCCGCATTGACGTGTAGCGCGCCCGTCTGGTGCGCTTGCACCAACATTTGCACCACGCCGGTCAGATCGTGGTGGCTCAGGCTGCCGCTGAGGCTCGTGTCTGCTGCCGCCAGCATTTGGGTCGGCTGGAAACCCTCCTGCCGGCTCACCAAAATGCTCTTTACGTGCGAGGCAATGGTCGCCGGGTTCCGGTGCCGGTCGATATAGTCGTCGCAGCCTGCTTGAAACGCCTCCATCAGCGCTCTCTGGCTGCCGTCCCCCAGCGCGATGACGGGAATGCTCGCGGTCTTTGAGTCCGCATGGATGATCTTGACGATCTCGAGGGCGCCCATCTCGCGCAAGCTGGTCGAGCAGAGAATCGCTGCCGGGGTGTCGTATTCCAGCATGGTCAGCGCGTACGCTGACTGCGTGCACGAAACCACGTCAAACCCCTCGTGTTTCAGGGCGTCGTTGAGCCGCTTCGAGAAATACACGTTGCTGTCCACAAGCACGATCTTCGGCAGCCGCGGGGTGGCGCTGGGGGAAGTCATGGACGCGCCTCCTGGGATTGCGCTGCGGCGATCTCCTCTTCTCTCACCGGCCCCGGCGTCAGGTATTCAAGGTTCAGCACCTCGATCATCTCTCCGTCGTGCGAAAGCCATCCGGCCACGTGGGCCGGGTGATCCCCGCCCCGTTGCGGCGTCATCTCCGCCGCGATGAGTTCGCATTCGGCCGAGACCGGCAAGGCCACCCACTCCCGGCTCGCTCCATATTGCCGCGCCGCAATCAAGTAGAACCGCCGCGCCGGAAGCCGCGCGCCGGTCAATTGCTGTGCAATCTCGCACACCGGCACGACCCGGCCACGCCGGAGGAGCACTCCTTCCACCTGCGGCGTCCGGTGCGGGAACCGATGAGTCCGTCCCGGGGTCACCATTTCGCCCACGTCCTCAGCATGCAGCGCAAAGCGCCGCTCACCTAAGCGGAGCAGCACGAAGGATTGCGACTCGAGCTCGATTCCGAGGCTCACGTGGTCGTTTGCTCTCCTTCTGTTTCGTCCTCTGCCGCAGAAGCTTCTGCGGCACGATCGGTCTCGTCCGCCTCGCGCTTCGCAGCGAGCGCCGCGTCCAGCCGTTCCAGTTGGCTCGGGCTCAACAGGCCATCGGGGTTCACCACTGGCACAACCGTGTCCTCCATCGCCGCGAGTCCCCGGTACCACGACCGTTCTTCGCCGCAGAAGGCTTGTGGCAAGGCAATCAGGCGCGAGATCGTGGCCATGCGGTCGATCGTGTCCACCAGCAAGGCTGCTCGCGACCGCCGCAGCAGGAACACCAGTGTGGCCGTCGTTGACGGCAGCCCGAAGAGCGTGGCCCCGTGAACCACGTAAATCGTCCGCCGCCCCCGCACGATGGTGTGGCGCACCTGCTTGAATTCCGGGCCTGGAAGCTCTGCTGCCGAGACAGCCAGGTTGTCGGTGCTCCGGATCTCCTGCACGACATTCGCGGAGATCGCAAAGGCTTGCTGTCCGATGCGGAACAGAATCACCTGTTCGGTTCGCCCACCAGGTTTTGGCGTAGTGTATCCGCCGTGCCTGCTGGGGGTCGTAGCGCGCTTGGCAGGCATCACCGTGCTCCTACAGGTGCCGGCCGGCATAGGCCGACGACGCGCTTCTCAATCGCGGGGTAGATTTCGTCTAAGGGAAGAACCACGTCGATCGCGCCAGCCTTGATGGCCTCAGCCGGCATCCCAAATATCACCGAGGTCTCTTCGTTCTGTGCGATCGTCAAGCCTGCGGCGGCCTTGACGGCTTTCATGCCACGCGCGCCGTCGTTTCCCATTCCGGTCAGCACCACTCCGATGGACATGGCCCCGGCGTAAGCAGCCACGGTCTCGAGCGTCACGTCGATGCATGGCAGGTAGCCGTCGATCCGTCCGCTGTTGTCGAGCTGGATGCGCCCGGTCGGATTCACCCTCAGGTGGTGCGATCCCGGGCAGACGTACATCGTTGACGGCTGCAGTACTTCGCCATGTTCCGCTTCCTTCACGCGGATGGAGGTGAAGTCGGCCAATTGCACCGCGTACTGACTCGTGAAAGACGCCGGCATGTGTTGCACTAGGATCACGGCGCCGGGAAATTCCTTGGTAAAGCCGGGCGCCAATCGCATCACTGTCGCCGGCCCGCCTGTCGATGCCGCCATGACCACGACGGGGAAGCGCTGGTCGGGCGACGGCATCCGGTCGGCCCGCTCCAAAGATGTGATCGCCGGGATCGTCATTGGAGGTGCTGCCAATGGTCTGGGCATTGCCGCTGTTCGCACGACTCGCACCTTGACCGCCATGCGCAACTTGCGCAGCAGTTCTTCGCGCACGGTCTGCATGTCCAGGTCCACCGTGGCCGAGGGCTTGGCCACGAATTCGATGGCGCCGAGCTCGAGCGCCTTCAGCGTGCTGTCGGCGCCTTCTTTCGATTCCGAACTCACGATCACGATCGGGCGCGGGTTCCGCGACATGATCAGTTCGGTGGCCTCGAGCCCGTCCATGTGCGGCATATTGATGTCCATCGTGATGAGGTCGGGCTTGAGCGACTCCGCGAGCGCCACGGCTTCGTTGCCATCCTTGGCGTACGCCACAACTTGCAGCAGCGGGTCAGCGTTGATGATTCTCTCAAGCACCTTGCACATGAACGTGGAATCTTCCACCACGAGAACGCGATACTTTTTTGTGGTGGGCTGAATCATGTCCGTCTAGACCGTCACCGGCTGCTCTGATTCGGCTCCCATCAACTGCTCCACGACCGCCACGAGCTGGTCTTCCTGCACGGGCTTCGTAAGAAAGGCCGCGGCGCCTTCCTTCATGGCCCGTTCACGGTGTTTCTCGCCCGCGCGCGAGGTCAGCACCATCACCGGAATCCGCCGCGTGGCCGCGCTCTGTCGCAACTGCGCCATCAGTTCGTAACCCGTCATTCGCGGCATTTCGAGGTCTGTGATCACCAGGTGGCATCCGAACTGGGTCACGAGCTCGGCCGCTTCAAGCCCATCGGAAGCCAACTTCACGCGGTAGCCCGCTTTCTCCAGCATCCGCCCAACGAACTTTCTGACGCTGATGGAGTCGTCGGCGATCACCACCACGCGTTCCTGCTGAATGCGGTCCACCGCTTCGCTCGGTATGCTGCCCTTGGCCACTGCCGCCGCGCCCGGTGCGAACACCCGCGCTGCACTGACGGTCGCTTGGAGCGCCCGGTGCTCGCTCGGCTCCGACGCCACCATACGGTTCAGGTCGATCAGCAGGATCAAGCTGCCGTCGGGGG
>Ga0116137_1000954_pt1 | contig 21135 bp, 24 predicted proteins | sample June2015DPH_20_1_3_FD_88973 | JGI IMG/M metagenome (GOLD analysis project Ga0116137, IMG submission 88973) | Peatland microbial communities from SPRUCE experiment site at the Marcell Experimental Forest, Minnesota, USA - June2015DPH_20_100 | ecosystem: Environmental > Terrestrial > Soil >...
ACCAGCAGCACCGAATCGGTCACGCCCCCGGTCGCACCGAAGTAGTCCCGTTCCCACCGGACGGTCGCCCACCATTCGTCAAACCCTTTCCCGGCTCGGACCTCCGGGCCGGCGCCCGCCCTCGATAATCCTTCAAAGGACAGGGTGGTTCAATCCCCCTCTCCGGCTCGACCTAGATCACCGAAGAGGGTGCAATGTCGATTACACCCACTGCGGACTGAGGACCTGAACTGGGACGATTCCGTTCGATTGTGGTCGCACCTAATGATCGACGAGTTGCCGCTTCGGCTGAGTTGTCCGACTTGTTCGCCGAAGTCTGTATTCGTATCTTCTAACAAAGGCCCTCGGATCCTTCTCTCGACTGAATATGGGCCGAACAGCGCCAATCAAGTCCTGGAATTCCTCAGGAACTTTCTTCTGTGGGCGCGAGGCCTTACGTTTTCGAGCCTGAGAAACAAGCCTCTGGAATTGTTCCTTGAACTTTGGCGGAATGTCTCCTCGCTGAGTCTGGAGAGGAATCAATGGATTGGATCTTCGGGGGAGCTTTCGAATCTCATTGAGGAGCTGTTGGTCGGCCGTCACAAAGAAGTCGCAAGCTGTCGCCAAAGCAATCCCTACATGAATTGCATCGGGAGCTGAGAAATTCGCTCTCTGTTGGAGGGAGGTAGCCTCCGTCCAGATTTCGGTGGCATCGATCTTTCTGAGTACGGCTTTGGTTTTTAGAGACTGGACCAATCTGAAGACGTCAGAGTAGCAGCGGGCACAGTCTGAAGGCGTTAGATCTCGTGGGTGATTCCTTACTTCATTGGGGACGTAACCGCGGCTGACAAGTGATCGAAAGTGAGCGCTGTCCTGGTGCTGCTGGACAGCCTCCATTAGCGCGAATGTCGAGACGACACATAGGAGATCAGTCTCGGCTCTGATCTGATCCCGAATAAACTCGGAGGTCTTGTTCCCCCGCGCGGCTTCCAGCCAATCTAGAATGACGTTTGCATCGAGATAGAATTCGATTCTAGGGTTCATGGGCTTTCATCGACTGGAAGCGTGCCTTCTCTTGGAAGCTGGTTCGAAGGCCTTCAAGTCGATGTCGTCGACCGAGGGCAGTTCGGGGAAATCCTCTGTGACGTCAAGCAGTGTCCCCATCTTCGATAGGACAACTAATGCATTCTGGACCCGAGGGTCGGGGTGATCGCTAAGGCGCTCAGAGACGACCTTCAGTCTATCCGTGAGTCTCTGGAGTTCGATCTTGAAACCCGCTTTGCCCGGCTTGTCCGCGGAGTCGGCGACTTCCTGCAGTGCATCGATCATGGCAGACTTGAATTCGCCGAGCAGATCGAAGTCGTCGAGAGTTAGAATTACTCTCAAAGAGCGCGAGAGGGCTTCGAGTCCCTGGAGCAGTCTGGCGACACGCCTTCTGGTGAACTCGGTATCGGGCACCATCCGGTCTAGAAGAGAGGCGTACAGGCGCGCCTTCCGAGACAGACTTGCTTGATTCTGTAGTACGTCCACCCCAGTTAGGAGCAGATAGAACACGTCCTGGGGGGAGAACACAATGCCGAGACTGCCGCCGATTTCCTTGAGGTCGGGATTCCCTTCGCCACCCTTGCGTTTTCTCTTAGGCGGTGAGACAATGGCAATCGCCGTGTCATCGGCCATCTTCTAGGCTCATGTGAATCGGGTTCTTGAATACATGGAGCTTGACCAAGATGCACGCTTCGGAGGACGTCCGTGAGGTAGGCGTGTGCAAACATGGTTGCGACCCAATCACCAAAATCGGAGCCTAAAGCGGTCCTCGACCGTGGTTGCAAGCGCGATTGCAACTACTCTCACTCGAGACGCTAGTTTTCAAACGTACGGATTGCCGTTGCCATCAGAGTTCGGGGATCCAGATTGCCGCCGCGGCGTCTCCGAACGGAGTCGCCTTGCCTACGAGATACTCACCTCCAATCCAGCAGCAGACTAGAGCGTCGAGAGCGTCCTCGTAGCGCTTGAGGGCCGACAGTGTCAAAGTCGCAGAATCGGGAAGGTCCAATGGGATTCTGCTGATGTTCTTGCGCAGCGCTGCCAGGATACGCTGCCACTCCTCGAGCAGCTTGAGTCGGCGTTCGGCTAGCGAAAGCTCTGGCCAATAACTGCGAGTCCGTGATGTCTTGTACATCAGGCGGTCCTTCGATGGACAGAGACTCAATAGCGCGGGATGCGGGTATACCTCGATCAGCGCATGAGCGGCTCCCAACGGCGTCGTCTTGGTGGCAAGGGGATACCCTTGGGCTTCGAAGTCTCTCCGAAGCTGATCGGAGAGCTCACCGGGGCGTTCTCGGCTCGGCGAGTGGGTCGCGCATTTCCGACTCCCGAACTCCCTCGAGACTTGGTCATCGGCCTCGCGCCGTCCGTCTATTCGGTCGGTCGATAGAGGCATGTCAACTGAAATCACATCGACTCGTTCCCCGCAGAGAAGAGTCGATGCATCGAGGAGCTGAGTTACGTCTGGCGGCGAGCCTTTGGGGACTTCGGTCCAGTCCACGTTCACTCCCTTCCCTAGATCTATGAACGCGTTGTAGCTCGGTGCCAGCCCGATGCATTCCCAAGTTCCAGAGACATTGCGGACTAGGGCTACCCCACTCGGTTTGTGGAGCGTCCACGCCGCATCGATACCTAGGATGGAGGTCACAGCCAGCAACCTACTTCTCGCGCTAAGTGCCTATCGGACCCATCGATATGTTGCAGGCAGGCTGAGTGGGCGCCCGCGAGAAACACACTGAAATCGTATCGTAGTTGCAAGAGGCGTTGCACCCACCGCGGTTTCGCGACAAGTATCTGACGCCGTCCCCCACAGGGGAGGGGGGGGACGGGCATCACTTTTAGCGATCTGTTGCTGGGTCCGCTACGGTTCTTCTGTGCCAGGACAGAAATCAGTCCAACACACCCCAAGTCGGGCGCCGGTCCCCTTCGTGAAGTGGGCCGGGGGCAAGGCCGCACTCTCAGGCAGAGTTGTCAAACTTGTCGAGGGAAAGCCATTTCGCCGTTACTTCGAGCCCTTCGTAGGGGGCGGGGCAGTATTCTTTGCTCTACGACCAAAGAAGGCCGTACTCTCGGACTCGAATCCAGAACTCATAAACGCGTACACTCAGATTCAGTCTAACGTCGAGAAGGTTATCCACGAACTGACTCGTCACCAGGACGCACATTCGAAAGCCCACTACTATTCTGTTCGAGCGAACCCGCCGAAGGATCTGCCTGCGCGGGCCGCTTGGTTTCTCTACCTGAACCGAACGTGTTACAATGGCCTCTGGCGGGTCAATTCCACGGGGGGCTTCAACGTCCCGATGGGCTCGTACAAGAATCCGCGTATCGTGGATCCGGAGAAATTGCGGAGAGCCAGCAAGGCACTCAAGAACACAAGGATCATTTGCGCGGACTTCGAGGCGGCAATTACACGATTGCGTCCGCGGCCCGTGTTCGGGGATGTTGTCTATTTCGATCCGCCGTACGTTCCGCTCAACAAGACCTCACAGTTTACGTCCTATACAAAAGAGGATTTCACCGAAGACGATCAGCGAAGGTTAGCTAGGGTTGCACGCATGCTCGCCGAAAGAGGAGTCCTAGTGATTCTCAGCAACTCCGAGACGCCCCTCATCCGGTCGCTCTTCTCTGACCCTCCTTTTACTATCGAGGTTGTTCACATGCCCAGGGCGATCAGCAGTGTGGGGTCAAGGCGGGGAAAGATTCCCGAGCTCCTGATTCACAACTAGAAGGACGATCTATCCATGGTGCCTCGCCCGACCAATCGAGAACTGTGGGTGAAGATCTTCACCGACCTGGAAATCGATCCGGACCAGGATGTGAGTTACGTCACCGCAGAACAAGTTCGTCGGATCTCACAGAGAGAGGCTCGAAACATGGCATACATGGACGAGCAAGCTAAGGTACCTTCCATCTTCGGGTCGCACTCCCTCTTCATTCTACCGGTCTCAAACGGGAGGTACGCGATTGTCCGAGGGAAGGGGTATCACGACCTAGAGGTCGAATCGATCATCTACGAGGATTTCCAGCCTTCTTTTCCTCCGGGAACCAGTGTGTTGGATCCCGAGAAGAGCGAAGGATCCGCAGTCTCCTACGCCTGGAATACGGGGATCATCTCGCACGTCACCGGCCAGCCCTCCCTCCTCCTAGGACCACCCGGGCGTTTCGCACTCGACCCCTTCGATTTCAAAATCGATGGATACGCCCAGCTTCATCAGGCGGGTGCACAGGCGGAGATTGACGGATTCTACTACTCGAGCCAGTCGGCGTGCCTCATGGAGTTCAAAGCCCGAGAATGCACGGATTTCCTCATTCGGCAGCTCTACTACCCCTATCGTCACTGGTCTGGACGCGCGGCGAGATACAACTGGGAAGCTGTGCGACCCTTCTTCGTCGACTTTAGCTTAGACCCGCTCACCTTCCGTTTCTTCGAGTACGGGTTCGAGGATCCGACAGATTACGAATCGATCAGGTTGGTCTCGGCCCGCGGGTTGAGGGTCAAGGATTCGATACGGCCATTGCGAGGTCTCCTCGACGTCAGTCCGGAGCAGTCGCTCGCCTCTCTCACTCCTCAAGCGGACAACATCGAGCGAGTACTGCGGGTGCCTTTCCTAGTGGCAGGGGGCCAGTCCAATGCATTCTTAGTCGCAGAGTCGGAGGGGTTCACGCAACGGCAGAGCTCCTACTATCGCCGGGCTGCCGAGGCTTTGGGATTCGTCATTCGACGCGGAGGCGATTATGAACTCACTGATCTGGGCCGAAGGTTCGTCTCCTCGGGGCCGGTTCAGAGGAACGAACTGGCTACGATCCAACTGGCAAGGATACCCGCGATTCACGAGATCCTTGAGAGAGTCTCAGCCGGCGGAGGAGAGTCGATGACAAGAACTCGGGTGGGGGAGATCTTGCAAAGCCACGACCCTCGGATCCATGGCAGCACTGTTCCACGCCGAACCATGACAGTTCTCGCCTGGCTTCGGTGGGTCCAGCAGACGACCGGGTTATTGACAGTCGACGCGTTGGGAACTGTACGCCCGACCCCCCGACTATTGCTCTAAGTGTGGGTGTGTGGTTGATTGCACACATCGATGGACAAGCCCGGGTGCAGCGACTTTGGGGCCATCATATAACCATGAGCGACCTACGCGAACCTGAGTGAACCATGGCGCAGCCGGTTACCCCTGGCAATCCGGGGGGTGGAGGGGTCTCGGGAGCTGGATTGACAATCTCACTATCGGTGATTATCGCGGCCATCTGGGCGGGAATCTGGGGTTTCAATTGGGCAGCCACTCATCTAGATCCCGGCGCGATGTTTCTTTCAATCCTCGTCGGTCTGGTAGCCGGTGTCATCCTGACCTACAAGCTCGTTGATCGTGCCTTCGACGCCGTAACCACCGTTGAACAGCTGTACTACCAAGCAGTCGCGGAAGCATCGAAGGCCGGCAAGGACCCAACGCTCGTTCCCCTGCCGGTCAACGTCAGGATGCAGTGGCATCCCAACAAGCCCAATCCCTAGCTCGCCAATTCGGCCGACCCAGCCGCAAGTAGACGGACTCTCTCTCTCTGGCACGGGGGTGAGGATCTCAGGGTTGACCTGCCAGCGCGATTAGTAGTAAGGAGTGCGGCACCCACAGTCAAGAGCGGGTGTAATGACCATTATTGCCTGGGCGGCAGGATTTCTGACGACCGTCACCCGGGGGCACCCCAATTCCCCGAAACCCGGGGATACTCCGCGTATCCTTGCGCACACTCGGGGGGTCTGGAGAGTATATCGTGAGCAGAGCGCCTAGTTCGCAAACCCGAGAATCGATGAAGCAGGAGTGGCTCCTTCGGGGCCGACGTCCCGCATCCATAGCATGGGTCGCCGTGGCGTTCATGGTCGTGGGCCTTGTCCTGACGTCTGGTCTCCTCGTCGTAATCCACGCTCGCCCGCTGGCGGCCAGTTCCGCCACCTCTGCGAGAAGCATTGCGCAGGGCGCGGGCACTACCCCTGCCTCGCCGTATCCGGGGAGCGTCGCGACCCAGTCGATTCCCGTTGGCGCGGGACCCACGGGAGTGGCCTATGATAGCGCGAATGACCAGCTGTTCGTGACCAATGGGGGTTCGGACAACGTCACCGTGATTCAGGGAGACACGGACGCCATTGTGGGGTCCATCCCCGTCGGTTCCGACCCGACCGGGCCGGCCTATGATCCCCGGAACGGGGATGTGTACGTGGCCAACATGATGTCGGCCAACGTCTCGGTCCTGAACGGGACAACCGACAAAGTCGTGGAGACGGTTCCCGTCGAGCCCTACCCGTTGGGCGTCACGTACGACAGCTCGAACGATGACCTGTACGTCGAACAGGCGGGCACCGCCCCGACTACGTACCAATCGGGCAATCTCACCATCATCAACGGGACGACGAACGTCGTCACCGGCTCCATCCTGATTGGGGTCGGTCTCGACGGAGGCGGACCCGACGGGGTCGCGTACGACGGGGCGAACGGCAACCTGTACGTGAGCGCGAACTACCTGAGCCCCATGATCGTCATGCAGAGCAGCGATGTCGTCGAAGTGAACGGTTCCACAAACACCGTCGTTTCAACGACCCAAGTCGGGGACTCTGCAGCGTTCCTGGATTGCGCCGCGTACGACCCGAAGATTGAAGTGATTGACGTGTGCAATTGGGCCCAGGATTATGTGTCCTTGTTCTCCGCTCCGGCCAACGCCGTCCTCACACGGATCCCGGTCGGGGTGGAGCCGATTGCGGCAGCCTTCGACCCCTCTGAAAACGCGATGGCCGTCGTCAACAACGGCACCGACAATGTGACCCTTATCAACGCCACCTTGCACGCGGGAAACTTGGGCTCAATCCCGGTCGGTTCGGAGCCTGACGCCGTCGCCTACGATGCCCGGAACCACGGTCTGTACGTCGCCGACTGGGCCTCCGACAACGTCACCGTCATCGGAGCGATCACGCCGCCTCCCCCGGCGACATTCTCGGTGACTTTCACCGAATCGGGGCTGCCGCGGGGAACGCCCTGGACGGTCAATTTGAACGGGACGCTCCAGAGTTCCACCGGCTCGTACGTCGTATTCTCGGAGCCAAACGGGACGTACGACTACATGGTGTACTCGTGGTCGACCTTTGAGGCGATCGTCAATGGAGGTCAGGTCCAGGTGAATGCTTCCGACGTCGACATCTCCGTCCAATTCGCTCCCACCGCCTGGCTTGAATTCGATGTCGCGGGGCTCCCGTCGGACGTCGTTTGGACCCTTACCGTCTGGAACGGATCTCCGCACCGGGCCCTCATCTCGCTCACGAGCGGTCCAGAAAACGGGCTTCAGCTCATCTGCAACATGACGTACTCTTACTCGGTCACGTTCCCGGGGCCGTACGCTATTTGGAACGCGTACGGAAACGTGACCCTCGCCCTCCACGGCACCACGGTCAACATCTCCATTCCCTCCGGAATCTCCGCTGCCTCCGTCCCGCCGTGGACTCAGTACGGGCTCATCGCAACGATCGTCACGTTGATCGTGGGGACTCTCGTCGTGGTCCTTTGGCGTCGGCCCCCGTCCAGGGACGATCAAGCTGGCCACCCCTGACTGCCAATCATTTCCCACGAGCCATCGCCTTGAGCAGAGGCTCGCGGCCTTCTTGCTGCGGTTCACCGCGAGGTCCTCGAGTACGTTGGCTACCGCGCGGCGTAATGACCATTGCACGCACGACTAATCGGTGCGTGCAAGGTTGACCGATCGGCCCTTGGCTTGAACTGCTAGCCAACGACGGCCCGTTTAAGGGAGCACTAGCAGACCAGGGAGGGTTTGGCTCGGGAGACCGGCCCAAGTCCGAGTGACCACGCCGTTCAGGCTACGACCAGTATACGCGGCAAGTCACTCGCGACGGTCAATCGCAGGCTCTACTCCTGGCAGTCTAGTTCCGACTCTTCGCCTGAGTGCCGCAAGCACATCCGCGGTATCGTATCTACGTGCCAAGGCGTCGAGGTAGCCTTCGTCAAGCCGGCCCGCGTACTCGACAGCAAGCAGCTCCGCCTGTTTCATCAGGTCTTCTTCTCTGGCTGGCAAATTCTGCCAATGCTTCAGTTCTGCCAGCCTCTTCACAATGAGATCCTCGATTGCTGCCAGGAGGACCGGTCCATAGGGGGTCTGAATAGTTTGAAGGTGTTCTCGACTTCCTGTGTAGGGAGATCGAAGTAGGTCTATCTCAATCTTCCAATCCTCGTGCCACCAGATCCGACCAGCCCGAACAAAGCCCCAAGACTCGACAACCTTGATGGCCTCCGACCGCCGATCGACCACGACGTCTATGTCACCTGAGACGTAACTACCAGTTAGATACACTTCGATTGCGGATCCCCCGACTATGATGGCGGGTTCCTTCGTCGCGACTGAAAGAAGTGCTCCGATTCGCAGGACCCTTTCGTAACTCGTCTTCGCCGAGGTCACGGCTTGCTCGACCTCGGCTCGCGAGACTGCCGTCATCCTGACTTGCGCGAGGTGCTGAGACCCATTCGAGCAAGAATCCGATCCTTCTCCGGCGGCCGCTCGAACTCCTTTGCGAATCGCGAGGCGATTGCCGGGTTCGGTTTGTAACGAGAACCGTCAAACCAGGTCCTCGTACCCGCGGCAAGTTCCTTGACGCGGCCTGCCCGTTCCGACTTGCCAACAGACCAATCGTCTACCCAGGCGATTCGTACCCGCCTCTGGAGAAGAGTCCGCATGTCATTGTCCAGAAGAACCCATCCCGAACCTTTTCGAACTAGGAGACCCTTTCCCGCGAGTCGAGCAATCTCCTGGTACGCCTTCGGGAGAGGGACGTCCCCCGTCTTTCCGACTCGATATGCAGTCATAGGGCGGGATGCCCCTGCGAGAACTGCGAGAGTGCGGACCCGGGTCTCGCTGCCGAATGCAGCGACAAGCAGCGGGTCAATATCGGACTTCATACACCGATAGATGATTTAGGGACCTTATTACCCTATTGGGGTAATACAGGGCCGAATTTAGCCTTCGATCCTTGGTTCGGAGAAGGGGTTCCATGACGGTAGACTGCCATGATGCCAAGAGGCCCGAATCGTCCACCTTTGTACGCAACAACCCGCTCAGGTGTCGGTAAGTGCAACAGTTGTTACACCCGCTCGCTGGGAGAGACGGTCGACGCAACGTTCGAGTCTCTGACTCTCCTTCCGATCTCAGTTCTCAAACCTCGATCCGCAGTTCGTGCAGAACCGATTACTCTCGTCCTCGACTTCCGCGCCGCAGTCTGTGCATGCCAAGGGCTCCTCGCGCGACCCTTTCGGGAGGGATTGGCCGCAGGCACCGCAGAATCGGTCGTTGGGTCGCGCAGACCTCCCGCAGGTCGGACACTTCCTGGCCATTATCCCATTCGAACACAACCCAGTCTGGTAAGAGCTTAGCCAATTCCCTGGCCGTTGAACCCGTTCAGACTCGAACCGCGGCTAGTACTTCAGAGACTCTCGACCGGAGGTGCAACAGGCATTGCACCCAGACGACGGGATTTAACGGCCAATCCTGGGCAGAACCGCGTCCCTTGCGACGACAGCCTCTGACGAGTAGGTTCCTATAGGTGGAGGTCATCGCCGTTCCCATGGCAGGACCTACCGTCAGTCCGGCGACATTGCCCGGTTGGATCACGCTTGGTCAAGTCATCGTCGGAGTCGGGGCGATAATCATCTTCATCGGATTCATCTTCGGGGCGCTCGCCGCGGGCAGTATCGGGACCTCTGCGACGAACCAGGGGAATGTCCAGAACTACGTGAACGACCTGGAGGCATTCTTCGTCCTCACCGGATTGGGAATCCTCATCGCGATGGCTGGGTGGGGCTTCCACTCGATCTGGCCCAAGTTCAAGGCTCGGCCGCGCCCGGCACCCACGTACGTCCCACCCGTAGCGCCGGCTCCCGCTCCGGCGGGCATGGCGGCCCCTCCGCCTCCCCCGCTGGCCGCTCTGAACTGCCCCAAGTGCGGAAACCCGACCACCTACATCGCTCAGTACGGGCGGTACTATTGCTTCACCGACAAGCAGTACGTCTGATTCTTTCGGGTTCACCGGGCCGTCGCGGGTAGGTCGGCCGGCATTCCGAAGCCTATCGTGGATGTCCAGGCTGCGACCAGAACCGCCTCCCGTCGCGGGCGGAGCCGGTTTTCCTTCGGATGTGGCTGCAACAGCCGATGCACCTACTCAAGCGAACGTCCAATCGGCAAATCCACCATCCGTCAGCGAGCCGCTCGCACATTTGTGGCTCCTCATCGCCGTAGCGAAAGTACGGGTCGGTTGCCGTTACCGGTAGATGGACTCGCGGTGTCCCACCTTGAGAACTAGCACGAACAGATCAGTCTGATCGACCTCAACAATGATTCGGAAGTCTCCGACACGGAGCCGGAAATAGGGTAAACCAGTCAGGCGCCTGAGCTGACGCATGGGCTCATCACGTAACCCCTCGACCCTGTCAAAGATCCTCTTCGCAACACTTCGGTCGAGCTTTGCCAGTTGTCGGGCCGCAGACTCGGACCAGAGGACTCGGAAAGCCATCAGAAGCCCATGGCCTTTCGAACCTGGTCAGATGTCAGGTACTTGCCGGCACGAATCTCTCGACGTGCATCCTCGATTTCGGTCTTGGTCTTCTCATCCAGCTCACGAAGATCTTCCAAGACTCGCTCGAGAACATCGTTGAAGGTCTCTCGCGGGTGAAGCTTCATTCCCTCCAAGGTGTGCTTGAGGTCTGTGCTGAGTTGGATGGTCGTGGTCGCCATGGGTTCCTGACAGTTGGCCGAATATTTATAGTATGCCATAGCAGGCTATGGCGATGCGTAGCCGAAACGCTGGGAGGAGCGCGAGATGGAGACAATGGTGCGGGACGACAGAGTCCGGGAAACGTGACGGCCGACTTACATCGCACGGTAGGTGGAAGGCTGGTTGCACCTTCCCAGATCGTGTGAGGGCTGACCGCTGCGTACCGGCTGTCACGTCTGCAGGCGACCTCAGTGAAGCGCGACGGCCAGCGCGGGTGAGGTATCAGGCTCCACGACCACCGCGGTCCCATACGCAAGAATCTCGGTCATTGATCCGCCCATTTCGGACGTGTCGAACCCGAGAGAGACGACGGCATTTCCCCCCAAGGTCTTCGCATGAGCGGCGAGTCGATCCATGGCTTGACGGCGCGTTTGCTCGAGTAACTGAGTGTACACTTTGATCTCTCCGCCTGCCCAGGCGCGGAAGTAGGCCCCGATGTTCTGCCCCAATCCGCGAGACCTAACGATCAATCCGAACGTAGCCCCGATCACTCGTGTGACGTGATACCCTGAGACGAACGGCGTCGTCACGACGATCACATCGGTCGGAGGAGCGAAGGGATTCGGCACATCAGGGGGCGCGACGGAAGCGGACATCGGTTGGCCAGGGCGAAGGAACGTATGGCCTTAGCTCGGTGTCTGCAACGATTGTTGCACATACTAGTCGGATGTGCCGAACCTTGCACCTCCTTTCGCCAGATTCGTCCTACTAGCGTGGCGATTTTGATTTCACTACAGTGGTCTCTCTAGCGACTGCATTCGAGTGCGTCGCAGAGACTTTGCGATGCGGACAGTCACCCCTCGACGGTTACGTTATATACATGTTCCGATGTTATCGGAATATGGCACTCACGTACAATGACGTGGTCACTTCACTATTCGGTAGCGAGCCCTTCACATCTCGGGATTTCGCGCGAAAGGTTGAGAACCCTCGTGCAGCCAAGGTCCTCAGCGAGCTGAAACACCGTGGCTTGGTAGAACGATTGGGAAGGGGGACGTACCGATGCCTGAACCCGGAAGATCGCCCGGACCTGAGAAGGGGGGAATGGAACCGAGTCCGCAGCATCGTCCTATCAGGACCTGGGCCGAAGGCTTGGGCTGGGGAAACCGCCGTAGAACATTGGACAGGTGGTCGGTATAGGCTTGCACCATCGCTTTACTCGCGAGTTTTCACTTTGGCGATTCCATCGAATCGAGAGAAGGTCTGGAAAGAATACCTCGCGAATCATGGAGTTTCAACCACACGTCGAAAGCGGGTGGGAGCGCGGGTCGAGCTCGTCCCGACGGAGGAACTCAAGCCGACCTGGGTCGAGGGTGAACCGGTGGTCCCACGGCGTGATGTGGAACGCATGATTAGAGAACATCCGACTCTCTACGGTGATGCAGAGAGGCTACTCCTTGACCGACCTTGATGCGCGGGAACGAGCTGTTCTCTCGCTCATGGACCGCTGGCCCTGGGATTTGGGTGGAGTGGTCATTGGAGGGTACGCAGTCATCGCCTACGGCCCGCCAAGATACTCAGACGACGTAGACGTCGTGCTTCCGAAAGCATCCGCAGTCTTAATTCGAGCTTGGCTGAAGAGTCAGGAACTGAAGTTCCTCAAACACTCAGTCCCCAATCCCCAGAATTTCGAAGGGCAAGTCGAACGGTACAAGTCCTCTGACATCACGCTGGACCTCCATGTAGACGCAGTGCGCGATCGGGATGCGAAAGTCGACGTTCCCGAAGATTGGATATCCAAGAATGCCCGCCGGATGAAGTTGGAGACGCTTTCTGGGCGGACAGAGGTCAACGTCCCCATTGCCCGACCCGAGGCTATCTGGGCACTGAAACTGCAGGCCGGTCGGCCGAGGGATATTGGCGACTTATTCGCAATATCGGAAACGCCTTTCGACTCGGAAGAGGTCACGTCTCTCTTCCGTCATCTTCGAGCCGAGACTCTGATTGCCAAGCTCCACTCGGTTCAATCCAAACTAAAGGAACGCAAGATGTTTGTAGATTCGCTAAGCCGCCGCCAACTTGGGAGTCCAAGGGATAAGGAGAACATACGCAGATGGTCTCGGTTCGTGTCCACGGTCGATAGGATAGTCATGCCCCTGGATGTGGATAGGGAGTCTCACCCGAGCTGAGTCCTGTACTGTAAGTGTTCGATCCATTCGCCGCCCGCCAGGATCGCCGCCGAGGCTAACGGGCGACCTCGGTGCAAGGCTGATTGAACCGTTTCCGTGGCCGCGAGGAAGTCACGCGCTCCACTCGAATAGGGGCAAGCGCAATTGCCTTTCTCAACTTCCAAGGCTCCGCGCAGACATCGCGGCGAGGTTCGGGGATATGGAGTTGCACCGCCTAGATCCGGAGCACGAACTCGAGCGGCTCCGCGAGTTCCTTTCAGAGTCCGATCCACACGACTATCTCTTAGAGGACATCGACGAGTGGATTCGGGACGGCCGGTGCTGGGTGGGGGTAGAAGGAGGAAGTTGGGTCGCCTTCGGCCGAATTCACGATCTTGGTCACGGGGCAGGTTGGGTGAGCGGTCTCCGTGTCGGACTCTCAAAACGGAGGCAGGGCCTTGGCAGCCAGCTCCTGAGCGACATGTTGTCCGACGCTCGTTCCGTTGGACTCACGGAGCTTCGCGCGGTGATTGAGGCTGAAAATCTGGCATCACGACGGCTGTTCGCTCGGCACGGGTTTCTCCCGATAATCGAGATGACCTTGCGCCGGGCAAAAGCGATAACTGTGGGCGCCGAACCTCTCCGCCTTGCAGGGACCGGAGATCGGCTAGACGGTCCGGTTGGATGGGTTCCCGCTCTGACCGGACGGGTCGATATTCTACCCGGAGCGGAGGGCGGGCGATTCGGCCGTTGGGACCCTCACATCGTGGACCGTTGGATTACGGAAGGCAAGCTGTACGTGGGTCCCGGTTTGGCCGCGGCAGTTCAAGTGGACTGGCTGCGGGAGCCTCGGACCATGTGGGTCAATCCGCTCCAGGGGCCGCCGGGGGTTCTCCTTCCCGCAATCGCGCTGCTGGCGAAGGCCCTTGAGCAGGAGGAATGGCAGGCGTATCTGCCGTCCACCGACCATCTAAGGCAGGTGTATGCGGATCTTGGATTGAGCGCCCACGCTTTCTGGGGAGATCGCATTCATCTCTACGAGCGAACCGAGGCACCGTCCGCTTCGCCTTGAGGTCAGCGACGTTTCGCCGGTCGGCGATCGCAAGTAGCGATTTCACCCTCCTCGGGGGCCCGATTCTAGTATTGAAACACTGTCGATAACTCTGCATTTCATTGCGGCAGTATCGAAATCGATCCAGGAGGTGTTAGGGTCGCTCGGGCCTCTGGCATTCTGCTACGGAAGGTCCCTAGCCGTTGACACGTCTCCCAGCAGGACTTGCTTGTGGGTGCAACAGCCGACCCACCCACTCGCTCGAGGGCAAGCGCTTCAGCTCTCCCGTGAACCATCAGGAAGTCGCTCGGGTCTTCGATAGCTCGGGGTTCTTATCCTAAGAAACCTTCCCAGTCCCATGGATACTCTCTCCCTCGTCACTCCCTGTTCACGAGCCCTTGGTCGTAGCGATGCCTAAAGAGCCGTACTCCGAGGAAGAGGTCGCCAAGGGTGTTTGGCAAATCTCTGGGTTTCACGGTTCGGGCTCCGGCGTGAATGCCGCGGTTCTGACCGGCGAGAAACATGCCATCATCGTCGACACCCTCTATCAGCCGAAGGAGGCCCGTCGGCTGTTCAAGAGGATCCAAGGTTGGGGCATCGAACCGCTCGCGCTGGTCAACACTCATTGGCACACGGATCACACCGTGGGAAACTCCCTGTTTGACTGCCCGGTCTGGGGCCAGACTCTGGGTCCAAGGTATCTGAAGATCTACTGGCCGAAGTGGGTCGGCGACCCGAGAGATAAGCGAGCCGGAGGTCTTCGCCTAAAAGTTCCCGACCGATTGTTCGTGAGACGGGCTACACTCGACCTCGATGGAGAAGCTGTCGAGCTGATTCACGTGCCGGGCCACACTCCCGACTCTGTCGGCGTGTTCTTGCCTGATCGTCGGGTCTTCGTCGCCGGAGACGCTGTCATGGCACTACCCTTCGTCTGGTTCGGCAGCAGCCTCGAGTCTATTCGCTCCCTCCGGAGAATTCGACGCCTCCGGCCGCGGATGATCGTTCAGGGCCACGGTCCACCGTGCTCAAGCGACCGGTTAGAGGCGGACATTCGATATCTCGAAAAGCTTCGGAAGGCCGTTGTGACTGCGCGACGTTCCGGAATTCCTCGAAAGAAGGCACTCGAAATGCCCCTCGAAGATTTCCTTCCGCCTTCACGTGTTCGCGCCCTTGGGGAACCATGGAAACAGATCCACAACGCAAACCTTCAGAGAGTTTGGATCGAGACAGCGAAGGGTCGGTAGGGAACTGATAGGGTGCGCGTTCTGGCGCGGCGCGGAGTCTGACACGGCGATTTGCGACGAATGTGTGTGCAAAGCTGATTGCACACACGGGCGAGCGGCCGATTCGAGCGGAATGTTAAACAAGCTACTTGATTACTAAATCAGTAACTTTAATGTATATTCAACACATGGGTGACATATGGACGTTCGGTCGCTTTCCAAGACAGAGGCGAAGGTCGTCCTTTCCCTGGAAGCCGAGGGTCTCGAGCTCGTTACCCTCGACGGGATTCGGAAACGGGCGGCGGTTTCTCCCGGATTCTCCCGCAAACTGGCGCACGACCTGGTGCAGCGAGGCTGGCTCCAGAGAGTCCGTCGGGGGACTTACCTTCTGAACCCGAGCCGCCACGGTCCGGACGCCCTGCCGGATGCCGACCCCCTGCGCATCGGGAGTCGACTCGTCGAACCGTACTACTTTGGATTCGCCACGGCCGCCGAGCTCGAGGGACTCTTCCCTCAGGCGAGTCGTGTATACTACATCGTGACGACGGCACGCTGGGTTCCGAGCAGGGAGCGTGCCGGGCGGTTCCGCGTGGTTCGAGTCACCCCGAGACGGTTCTTCGGGGCCCACACCCTCCTTCGTCGCGGTGTCGAGCTCAAGGTGAGCGACCGTGAGCGAACCCTCGTGGATTCCCTCAACCGACCCGAGTTCTCCGGGGGAATGGCTGGGGTGGCACAGATATTCGCCTTGGCCAAGCCCAAGCTAAACTGGTCCCGCTTCGGTTCGTACCTCGATCGATTCGGCAATCGAAGCCTCACCCTGCGGGCGGGATTCCTCGCGGAGCGCATCCGGCCCTCCCTCCTCCCTCCCAGCTCATGGGTCCGTGCCCGACTTCCGGACCGCGACGAGCCGTACGTACCATTGGGACCCCCGAAAACCCACGGTCGTCGTGGGAAAATCGACCCTCGATGGCACGTGATCCGAAATGTGCCCGACGTCTCGCTTTTCGCCGAGGGTGAGATCCAATGATCCCGCGCGTAGCCGCGAATCGATTTGCGAACCGGATGGGGGTCGATTTGCACATCGCCCAGCAGGAGGTGGTCCTGCTCTACGCGCTCAACGCTCTCGCGACGTCTCGCGTGGCGGATCGTCTCGTCTTCAAGGGCGGCACCTACGTCCGGATGATGGTGACGGGCGACGCGGGCCGGCTGAGCGAGGACCTCGATTTCACTAACAACGGCCTTCCCGAGGACCCTCGCGCTCTCCTGGATGACGCCTTCGCCGCTCCTCACTTCGGAGTGCAGTTCCGAGTAGTGGAGCCATACCGTACTGCAGCGCGTAACTGGGCTTGCGGTGTGGAGTACGCCCACGAATGGGACCGAGGAAGATTTCGGTTCGAAATCAGTTACCGCGAGGCGCCTTTTCTCCCCCCCCTCCGCTGGCGCCCGCTCGATCAGCTGTACTTCGCCGACTTACCGTTCCCCGTACCGGAGATCCCCTGTCTCCGGCTGGAGGAGGCGATTGCCGAGAAGTTGCGCGCGATCCAGCAACGGGCCACGGAACGTGACCTCTACGATGCGACCCGGTACGGTCAAAAGGGGTTCGACCAAGACCTCGTTCGCTTGCTGGCGGTGGGAAAGCTCTGGAACGACCACCAGGCTCTGAACCCCGATGGAATCCTTCGAACTCTCGCGGGAGGACGAAAGGAATGGCCGGACCTGGAGCGACTGATCGGGCGGGCCCGCCGGCAGAACTGGAACCGGCTGACAGCGGACGCGGCCGATCGTTTCTCGTTCCTTCGGAAGCTGACCCCGCTCGAACACGAGCTGATTCTGGATGCCCGGCGCCATCAGCTCCGGACCAAGCTCGAACAGGCCTTGCGCCCGTTCGCATCCAGGAAGTAGCCCCGAACTGGGTGCAACAGCCAACACACCCTCCTCCTCGCTCAGCGGAGATTTGTGACCCCCACATCTTGCGCAAACCGACCGATTTTTGTCAAAGTGTGGGGGTCACGAAATTCTCTGTAGGGTCTCTCGAGGGGCCTAACCGTTCCTCCATTGATTCTTCGCGGGGAAATTCATGGATTCGCGGTTCACCCTAGACGTTGACCAAACAGGTGCAACAGCCTCTTCACCTCCGTCGGTAACGACTGCTTGTAAGGCTGATAGCCTCGAGAATGGGTGACCTTCGGGGGCTGGAGACTTGTCCACGCTCGCCCGGCTACGGCGCGTGATTGCGAGTGTGCCGCGAGGGAAGGTGATCACGTACGGTCAAGTGGCTGAATTCGCTGGATTCCCGGGCGTCGCGCGTCTGACCGTGAGAGCGTTGTATGGGGAGACAGGGCTACCTTGGCATCGCGTGGTTGCCGCTGGCGGCAGGATCGCCTTGACGGGGGAGGGCGGTCGGGAACAGCGCCTACGGCTGAGCATGGAGGGCGTGACTTTCCGAGGGGGCCGGGTTCGAATGGATCTCCATGGCTGGGCCCCAAGAGCCCGCAAGGGCCATTGAGGTCCATGAGCGCAACCGCGCTCTCGTAATGCGACGTTATACGGCTGCAACAATCATTGTACCCATCGCTCCGGCGAAGGGCAAGCGGTGATTGCCAACCGTTCCGGTGTTGCTAGGAAGGTCCGTAGGCAATCACAGCGACTCTCGTTCCGGAGCGGTCTCGAGGTACCGGAAGACGACGCTGCTCACTACTAGGAAGGCGATCGCAAGTCCGATCGGAACCAGGATCGAACCGGCCGACGTCAGCGGTGTGGGGTATCCCGATAGCGGCCCATTCGATAGTTCCGTGGAAAGGAAGTTCCTCAGGTAGAAGACAAGAGTCAATCGAGGTGCGGAACCTGGTAGGAGCGGCACTAGCTCCTCCCAAAGGAACCCGTAGAGGAGTCCGATGAGGAGGGCTGCGCGGCTGACCAGCCCAAGGAACAGGAAGAATCCACCGTACGCCACCGCAGCAAGGATTGCCGCGGCGGCGAGCGTTACGGGCACGTCGGCCGAATACATGGTCCCACCGCTGAGGACGGCGATCAAGAGCGGGACGAGGGTCGCCGGAACAACGAGGACCAGCGCCGCGGCGAGAGATCCGAGGTACTTTCCGATCACAATCATTGGACGCGTAATCGACCGGTCGGAGAGATAGAGCAAGGTTTCGTTGTCGATCTCGTTGCGGAACTGCGCGACGGACAAAACGAGAACGATTACCATCGTCACGATCGGCAGCGTCAGAACTGCGAAGAGTCCCTCGGCGGAGTCGGAAAGCGTGTTCGCGGCGGGATGGGTGGACGCAACCGAGGCGACAATGAGGCTCGGAACGAGCGCGAATCCGGCTAGGCCGATAAGTCGCGCTCCCCGGAGGCTCCCCCGCAGTGAGAGCCAAGTGACGGCGCCCAACCGGGTCAACTCCCCGGTCATCGTCCACCCCCGGCAAGGTAGCGGAACACCGCGTCCAGGTTGTCGTCGGCGCTGTGGACGGAACGAACCGCGAGATTCTCCGTCACGACCAACGCCGGGAGGGCCGCATAGAACGCCTCCGGGGAGCGCGTAAGCACCCGGAGCTTCTCGGGGCCGGCGAACTCAATGGAGACGACATGGTCCCACGCGCCGAGGAGCCGGGCAAGTCCGCGAGGGTCCGGGGTCTCCAAGTCGACCATGTGGGGGTGCGAGTCGATGAGGTCGCGGATCCGGTGCAAGTCTCCTTGGGCGATTGCCTGTCCGTGAGAGATCATCACGATCTGTCCCGTGAGCCGTTCAACCTCGTAGAGGACGTGTGAGCTCACGATCAGGTGGTGGCCGGTCGTGCTCAGCTGCCGCATCAAGGCGCTGAGGGTTGCCCGCCCCACCGGGTCGACCCCGTTCAGCGGTTCGTCCAAGAGAATGAGCTCGGGGTCGTGGGCGATGCACTGCGCGAGCTTGATTCGCTGCCGCATTCCCTTGCTGTACGCCTTCAGCCGACGGTCGCGAGCCTCCGTTAGCCCTACGGTCTCGATCGCCCGGCCCGCACGTTCCTGTGCGTTGGCTCGAGAGAATCCATCGACCCTCAACAGGGTCGTGACAAAATCGAACCCGGTCATCCAATCGAAGAGAGCAGCATGCTCCGGGCAGTATCCCACACGTCGTCGAAACTCGCCCTGCCCCCACGCCGGGAATCCAAGGAGGGTCAATGATCCAGCGTCCGACCGAAGTTGTCCTGCGAGCAAGCGGAAGAGTGTCGACTTGCCCGCCCCGTTCGGCCCGACCAGTCCGGTGATCCCCGAGGGGAACGAAGCGGTAAACCGATTCAACCCGAGCACCTCACCGTAGCGCTTGGTGACCGAATCGGCGTCGACCACCCCTGTCATTCCCCCACCACCTCCACCCGAGAGATCCTCCAGCCGGCGAAGATCGCGAGGAGCCCTCCCCCGAATGCCAGCAATGCCGCCGAGGTGAGAGGATCGGTCGCGAACGGTCCCGAGATCCCGAACGCGCTCTGGGCCACGCTGAGGATGTCTGTGATCGGGCTCGCATAGGCGGCGGAACTGTTGCCCGTGAGCCCAGAGACCAACGGGGCGCCGATCTCGAGAGAAAGGACCACTCCGAAAATGGCGACCCCTGCGTAGAGGCTTCGGGTCGTCAGCGACGAAAGCGCGAGGGCCAAGCCGGTGAAGAATACCGATGCCAGAAGGCCGGTCGCCACGAACGCACCGGCACCGGCAAGGACGAGCGATGCGGGAGCCCAGCCAAGCGCCAGAATGACAGCGAGTCCCAGCAACGCCGGACCCACCGCCGCGATCACCATCCATGTGCCCGTGGCGGCAGTCTTGGCGGCAAGGTAGTCGATCCGACGGATCGGACGGGAGAAGTAGAGGGTGATCGAGCGATTCCCCACATCTTCGGCGAGGCTGCCCGCGCCCACCGAAGTCGCCACAATGAGCATGAGGAACGGCCAAGCGGGCGACGCGTACGGAGTTTCGAATGTCGCCAGCGTGAGCGAGCCGGTCAGCGATGCGAAATCGGTGTTGATCGTCAGGACCAGAGTCACCGCCAGGTACGTCAGGGCGAGAACCAGTATCGTACCCAAACCAGCACGGCGGAGGAGCTCTCGGTGAACAATTGCCAGCGTTCGGTGAATCCGCCCCGTCCTCGCGACCGGGGCCGCGCCGTATCGAGGGGCGCTGATACTCATGGGACCGGCCCGCCCGGGTTTTCGTTCACGAGTGACAAGAACAGGTCCTCGATCGTACGGACGGAGGGGCAAAGATACCGCACCTGCGTCCGGGTCTCGTTCGCCGCTTCGAACACCGGCCGAGTGTCGCCAGAGGGAAGAACGACGCGAAGTTCCGACCCCTGCGGTCGCACATCGATGCCCTTTCGGGAGAGGGCCATGATGAATTCAGCGACTTCCCCTCTGATTCGGACGACCGTTTCCGGGTTCTTGCCCGAGAGAAGACGTTCCACGGGTCCGGCGGCAAGCAGTCTCCCCGCGTTGAGAAGTAACACCTGGTCGACCAGCCCCTCGGTATCCGGCAGAAGGTGAGTGGAGAGCACGAAGCTCCGACCTCCGAGCCTCGAAAGGGCTGCGACAAGCCCCAACATTTCTTCCCGCCCCTCCGGGTCGAGACCCGAGGTAGGCTCGTCCAGGAGGCACAACGGGGGATCGTGCACGATCGCCTGGGCCAACTTCACCCGTTGCCGCATCCCGACCGAGTACTCGCGGATCTTGCGGTAGCGTTGTTCCTTGAGACCGACGAACTCTAGCACCTCGTGCGCCCGGCTCATTGCGGTCTCCCGCGGGAGTCCGCTCACCCTCCCCATGTAGGCAACGAAGCCCACGCCGCTGAGGTCAGGCATGAGGCAGTCGTGTTCGGGCATGTATCCCACCTGCTCCCTGATCATGAGGTGCTCCTTCTGTGGGTCGCGGCCCAACACCGATA
>Ga0116137_1000959_pt1 | contig 21009 bp, 14 predicted proteins | sample June2015DPH_20_1_3_FD_88973 | JGI IMG/M metagenome (GOLD analysis project Ga0116137, IMG submission 88973) | Peatland microbial communities from SPRUCE experiment site at the Marcell Experimental Forest, Minnesota, USA - June2015DPH_20_100 | ecosystem: Environmental > Terrestrial > Soil >...
GACCTCTTCGGCTGGCGCGAGCCGGCGCTGCCCCCGGCTCGGACCGCGCGTCTGGCGCAGACGATCGCGAGCTGGACGAGTGAGGGCGACCGAGTGGTGCTGGCGTCGGATCAGGCTCCCCGCCTGGCCGAGCTGTTGACCGAGCAGGGCATGCCGACGGCCGCCATCGACCGAATCGCCGAAGCGCCCGCCCCCGGCACCAGGACGCTCGTCGGTCGCAGCCTCAACGGCGGCTTCGCCGATGGCCCCGACGGCCTCGTGCTGGTCACAGACCGTGAGCTGTTCGGGGCCGTCCGAGTTCGCCGGCCCAAGGCCCTGCGGCGCGTCGTTCCGCGCGACGTGCTGGAGCGCCTGACGCCGGGCGATCTCGTCGTCCACATCGATCACGGCATCGCCCGCTACGAGCGGATGTTGCGCCGCGGGATCGCCGGCGAAGAGCGCGACTACCTGGAGCTGGGCTTCGCCGGGACCGACAAGATCTTTCTCCCTGTCGAGCAGATCAGCCGCATCAGCCGCTACTCCGGCGGCGAGAACCCCGAGCTGAGCAAGCTCGGCGGCAGCGAGTGGCTGCGGACCAAGCAGCGCGTCAAGCGCGCGGTCACCGACCTCGCCAAAGAGCTGCTCGAGATCTATGCCGCGAGAGCCACCGCACCCGGCTTCGCCTACCCGCCCGATACCCCGTGGCAGCAGGAGCTCGAGGCTTCGTTCCCGTACGAAGAGACGCTGGACCAGCTGCGGGCCACGGCGGAGGTCAAGCTCGACATGGAGGCCGGCCGTCCGATGGACCGCCTGGTCGTCGGCGACGTCGGCTACGGCAAGACGGAGGTCGCGCTGCGCGGCGCCTTCAAGGCCATCCAGGGCGGCAAGCAGGTCGCCGTGCTCGTTCCCACCACCGTCCTCGCGGCCCAGCACTACGAGACCTTCAGCCAGCGCCTCGCCGCCTTCCCGGTGACCATCCGTCTGCTCAGCCGCTTCGTTTCGCAGAAGGAGCAGGAGGCGACCGTGGAGGGGCTGGCGGAGGGCTCGATCGACATCGTCATCGGCACTCACCGCCTTCTCAGCAAGGACGTCCGGTTCAAGGATCTGGGCACGGTCATCGTCGACGAGGAACAGCGCTTTGGGGTGGCGGCCAAGGAGCGGCTCAAGAAGCTGCGCCGGGAGGTCGATGTCCTGACGCTCTCCGCCACGCCGATCCCGCGCACGCTCAACCTGGCCCTGGCCGGCGTCCGCGACATGTCGCTGATCGAGACGCCACCCGAGGACCGCCTCCCGATCCAGACCCGTGTCGCCGAGGCCTCTGCCGGGCTCGTCCGCGACGCCATCCTGCGCGAGCTGGATCGTGGCGGGCAGGTCTTCTTCGTTCACAACCGCGTCGAGACGATCGAGGCCCAGGCCGATCAGCTGCGCCAGCTGCTGCCCGGAGTCCGGATCGCGGTCGGCCACGGCCAGATGCCGGAGGGCCGGCTCGAGAGGGTGATGATCGCCTTCGCCGGCGGCGCGACGGATGTCCTGGTTTGCACCACGATCATCGAATCGGGCCTCGACATACCGAACGCCAACACGATCATCATCGACCGAGCCGACACCCTGGGCCTGGCCCAGCTGTACCAGCTCCGCGGCCGGGTCGGCCGATCGTCCCGTCGTGCCTACGCGTACCTGCTGTACCGGCGGCGCGAGAAGCTCTCGGACGTGGCCCGCAAGCGGTTGCAGGCGATCTTCAACGCCTCGGAGCTGGGGGCCGGATTCCAGATCGCTCTCTCGGACCTGGAGATTCGGGGTGCCGGCAACATCCTGGGCGCGGAGCAGCATGGCCACGTGGCTGCCGTCGGCTTCGACCTCTACACGCGTCTGCTCGCCGAGGCGGTCGAGGAGCAGAAGGCCGAATTCGAAGGCCGGACGCCCGGGATCGAGCGGCCTGGCGCGGTCGTCGACCTCCCGGTGGACGCCCACCTGCCGGATGCCTACGTACCCGACACCGCCCAGAAGCTCGAGCTCTACCGGCGCCTCGGGCGCGTCCGAACCGCCGGCGAGCTGGCCGCCTTCCGCCAGGAGCTGGCCGATCGTTTCGGGCCGCCGCCGCCGCCGGTCCTGCGTCTGCTCGAGGTGGTGGAGCTGCGCATGGCCGCCGAGGCGGCCGGGGTAGCGTCGATATCGCGCGAGGAGGGCGAGCTGGTCGTCCGGCTGGGCACGCTGACGCGGGCTTCGGCGATGCGAGCGCTCGCTCCGATGGGCCGCGAGGTCGTCCGGTTCGGCTCGAACCAGGCCCGCATCCGCCTGCCGCGCGACCCCGTCCGGGCCTGGAGCGTGGCCCAGTCAGTGGTAGCGAGACTCCTCCCGGCAGCGCGGGAGCAGCGCGAGCAGCGCGAGCGCGCAGCCGCCGCCCAGGCCGCCCCGGGCTGACGGCGACGCCGGCCGGGGGCCCCGTTTGGCCGGAATCGGCCTCGATCGCGTACCCTATGCTCGGCCCGGGGCGGAGACGAAGCTGCGGGCCGGGCCGAGGGCCCGTCACCCGCCGCCGGTCAGTTCCGTCGCATCCCGCGTCACGGGGACCGGACAGAAGGACAAGGGATGCAGCGAACAGGCAGGAGAAGCGCGGCCGGGGGCGGCGAGAAGGACAACTTCCGCCCGGACATCGAGGGCCTGCGTGGCGTTGCCGTCCTGCTCGTGGTCTTCTTCCACGCCGCCCTGCTGTCCAACTCGGACCTCAAAGTCCCCGGCGGCTACATAGGCGTCGATCTCTTCTTCGTCATCTCCGGGTTCCTGATCACCGGCCTCCTGATCCGCGAGCGCGAGCGCACCGGCAAAATCAGCTTCTCCAAGTTCTACGCCCGACGAGTGCGACGGATCCTGCCCGCCGCGGCGGTCGTGCTGCTCGTCACGATTCCGCTCTCGTACGTGCTGGTCACGCTCATCCAGCGCCCGGACGCGATGGAGGACGGCGCCTCCGCCGCGCTCTCGATCGCCAACATCCGCTTCGCCCTCACCACGAACTACTTCAACCCGGTCAGCTACTCGCCCTTCCTGCACTTCTGGTCGCTCGGCGTGGAAGAGCAGTTCTACTTCGTCTGGCCGGCGCTGCTCTTCGTGGCGGCGTGGCGCAGCCCGCGCCTGGGTGCCGGGCTGGCGCTGGGCTTGATCGTCGTGGTTTCGTTCCTGGCCAGCCTGTACATGACCGAGGCCAACCCCAGCTGGGCCTTCTACATGCTGCCGACGCGGGCGTGGCAGCTGGCGGCCGGCGGCCTGCTCGCCATCGGCGCCGGTTCGTTCGCTCGCATACCCGGTTTCGTGCGCCCGCTGGTTTCGCAGCTGCTGGTGATCCTGGGGTGGCTGGCGCTCGGGGCTCTGCTCTTCGACGCCTTCGCGCTCGACTCGAACGTCCCGTACCCGGGCACGGCGGCTCTCGTGCCGACCATTGCCGGCGTTCTGCTGATCGCCTCGGGCGCCGAGGCGCATGGCCCCGGCGTGATCCTGCGGTCGCTGCCGATCCGCTTCATTGGCAAGATCAGCTACTCGCTCTACCTGTGGCACTGGCCGATGCTGATCCTGGGTGGGATCTACCTGCAGGGAACGTTGCAGCCGATCGTTTCGCCGGGCGAGGTTCAGCAGTTCCTGACGCCGGGGCAGGCCCTCGCGCTCGCGCTCCTCTCCATTCCGGTTGCTACGGTGAGCTGGGGTCTTGTCGAGGAGCCCTTCCGGCGCGGCTACATCCCGTTGCCCCGCCCCAGCCGGACCGTGGTCGCCGGGCTGACGGCGATGGTCCTGGTGGCCATCTTCGCCACGAGCTTCCAGTGGGGTGCGGAGAACACCCTGAACAACCTGGGTGGAGGGCCCGAGGCGGTCGTCGAGGCGACCAACACGCCGCTGCCCGACGACACCGCCTCTACCGCGACGGCGACGCCTCTGGCCACCTTCGCCACGCCCGAGCCGGGTCAAACGCCGACGCCCACTCCGATGATGACGCCGGCTCTCACGTTCGCCCCGGCTCCTCCGGCGCCCACTTCGTTTGCTGTCACGAACGCCCTGCGGCCGACGCTGGCCAACGCCCCAACAGATTACGAGCAGCCCTGGAAGGACAACTGCCTGGGCTGGGAATCGACGACGGTCCCGCCGGCGTGGGGCAAGTGCGTCTACGGCGACATCCACGGCACTTACCAGGTGGCGCTGATCGGCGACTCGCATGGGTCGGCCCTATTTCCCGCGATCAACGCGGTGGCCAAGGCGCACGGCTGGAAGCTCGTGGTCTATCTGAAGATCGACTGCTCGTTCGTCGACATCCCGATCACGGACATCAACCTCAAGCGCCCATACACTGAGTGCGCGACCTGGAACAACAACGTCATCGCGCGGCTGAAGGCCCATCCACCGAACCTGGCCATCGTCGCCATGAGCCGCTGGATCTTCAACGTGAATGCAGCCGATGCCAGCATCACCGCCCAGGGCAACGCCATGGCCCGCGAGATGGAGAAGATCCCCAGCTCCAGCCAGCTGGTGATGATCCAGGACATCCCCGACCCGTGGAACATGAGCATCCCGGACTGCCTGTCGAGCAATCTCTCGGACTACAGGCGCTGCGCCTACAGCCGCAGCGTCGCCTACAACGCGAACATGGGCAAGCGGGAGGCCGTGGCGGTCAAGGACACGGGCGCGGGCCTGATCAACCTGACCGCTGCCATCTGCCCCGGCACGGGCGCGTGCCCGGCGGTGATCAACGGCATGATCGTCTTCCGGGATCAGCACCACCTGACGGCGACCTTCTCCAAGTCGCTGGGGCCGGTGATCGATCAGCAGCTCGTGGCGATCCTGAACAAATCGTCCTCCCCTGCGCCGCCGACGCCATCGCCCTCGCCCTCGCCCTCGCCCTCGCCCGCTGGCTGATCTCTCGCGGAGCGCGGCTCTGCCGGCCCCGCTCATGGTCGCGCCGGGCACCCGGATTCGGCAGGTTTACCGGTCGAATGTGAGTGGCGCTGCGGTAGACTTCGCCTGCGAAAGCAGCTCATCGCCTGACCCGGAGGACCGCCTCGACATGACCGCCGAGGAACTGCGCGCCAAGATTCGCGAGATCCCCGACTTCCCCAAGCCGGGCATCCTCTTCTACGACATAACAACCCTTCTCAAAGACGCGGACGCGTATCGCCAGGCGATCGACCTCATGATCGAGCCGTACCGAGGGGCGCGCGTGGAGGCCGTCGTCGGCATGGAGTCCAGAGGGTTCATATTCAGCGGCCCGATCGCATACCAGCTCCACGCCGGTCTCGTGCCGGTGCGCAAGCTCGGCAAGCTGCCGTCGGAAACGGTCTCGGTCGAGTACGCGCTCGAGTACGGCTCCAACACGCTCGAGATCCACAAGGACGCAATCAGACCCGGCCAGCGGATCCTCATAGTGGACGATCTGCTCGCCACCGGCGGCACCGTCCGTGGCACGATCGAGCTGGTCGAACGGTTGCAGGGCAAGATCGTCGGCCTGGGGTTCCTCGTCGAGCTGCTCGCCCTCAAGGGGCGCGACCGCCTGGGTGGTTACAAAACGACGAGCGTCATCCAGTACTGATCCGCGGACATGATCAAGTGAGCTTTTCAGGCGACCAGGACAAAGCAACCGCCCGGGGCGGTTTCGAGCGATCCGTGCGCCCGGGCGAGCGGCGCGGCCTCCGGGTGCGACGGTGACGACGCGGGCCATCGCCGAGCGCGAGCGCGACGCCCTCGCCGTCCACGAGACAACCGATCGGGCGATGCTGAGGGCATTCCTGGAGACGGATCGCCTCTTCTCCGCGTACGCCCTGTGCGATCTGGACGACCGCGAATTCCTTCGCACTCGCTGGGGAGTCGCCACTTCAGGCGGACGCCCGGTGGCCGTGGTGCTCCAGTACGCCGGCTATTCGCCGCAGCCGATCTTCGTCATGGGTGAAAACGATGGCATCGAGGCGATCCTGGCGTCCGTCATCAAGCCACGCACCGCCTACGTCGCCGCGCGGTTAGAGAACCTGCGCGCGGTCGCGGTCCGATACCGTGTGGATCCGGGACCCGAGATGGTCCGAATGTGGACGGACCGGTCGCATTTCCGACCCTTCCCGGCCGAGGTTCAGCGCCTCCTGCCGGTCGAGATCGGCGAGCTCAATCGGCTGTACCAGCTGGGCTTCGCGTCCTGGCTACCGGCCAGCGCCATCGCCGACGGGCTCTACTACGGCATCCGCTCCGGCGGCCGGCTCGTTTCCGCTGCCGGCACGCATGTCATCAGCGCCTCGGCGCGTCTGGCTGTGGTGGGCAACGTCATGACCCACGTCGACTATCGCGGCCGCGGCTACGCCACCGCCGTCACTAGCGCGGTCACCTCGGAGCTGCTGCGCTTCTGCGACCAGGTCGTGCTCAACGTCCGGGCCGACAATCCGCCGGCTTTGGCCGCCTACCGACGCCTTGGCTACCAGGCCTACGTGACCTTCGAGGAAAGGCTCATTCACCGCAGCGAACCGGCCTGGAGCGGCTGGACGGGCCAGATCCGTCGCCTCTTCAGCGGCCGCAAGGAGTCCTGACCCCATGTCTACGACGACTCGACCGACATCCGCCGAGCCCAGCCTGCCGCCGCACGACCTGGCGGATCTGGCGCTGGCCCCCGACGGCGTCCTCCGGATCGAGTGGGCCGATCGGGAGATGCCGGTCCTTCGCCTGATCCGCGAGCGCTTCCAACGGGACAAGCCGCTCCAGGGACTGCGGCTGGCGGCGTGCCTGCACGTGACCAGCGAGACGGCGAACCTGGTCCGGACGCTGAAGGCGGGCGGGGCCGGTGTCGTGCTGTGCGCCTCGAACCCCCTCTCCACCCAGGACGATGTTGCCGCGGCGCTGGTCGTCAACTACGGGATCTCGGTCTTCGCCCGCCACGGCGCCGACCGCAGCCTCTACTACAGACACCTCAACCGCGCCGCCGACACGCACCCCCACATGACCATGGACGACGGCTGCGACCTCGTCACGCTGATCCACCAGGAGCGGCGGAGCCAGCTGGCGGAGATCGTGGCCGGCACCGAGGAGACCACGACCGGCGTCATCCGCCTGCGGGCCATGGCCGCCGACGGGGCCCTGGGCTACCCGGTCGTGGCCGTGAACGAGGCCCTGACCAAGCACCTGTTCGACAACCGGTACGGCACCGGCCAGTCCACACTGGACGGCGTGCTGCGCGCCACGAACCACCTCATCGCCGGGCGGCACGTCGTGGTGGCGGGCTACGGCTGGTGCGGGCGCGGCATCGCCTCGCGGTTCCGGGGCATGGGCGCGCAGGTCGCGGTCGTGGAGGTGGATCAGGTCCGGGCTCTCGAAGCGCTGATGGACGGCAACCTGGTCATGACGATGGGCGACGCCGCGCCCTGGGGCGATATCTTCATCACGGCTACCGGCGACATCCACGTCATCCGGGCCGAGCACTTCAAGGTCATGCGCGACGGCGCGGTCATGTGCAACTCGGGCCACTTCGACGTCGAGCTGGACCTGACCGCCCTGAAGGAGCTGGCCAGGGGTCGGATTCGCAGGGTCCGAGAGAACGTCGAGGAGTACGACCTGGGCGACCGGCGGGTCCACGTCCTGGCCGAAGGCCGGCTCGTCAACCTGGGCGCCGCGGAGGGTCACCCGGCGGCGGTGATGGACATGAGCTTCGCCAACCAGGCCCTCAGCGCGGAGTGGCTGCGAGGCCATGCCGCGGACCTCGGCAGCGGCGTCCACGACGTGCCGGAGGCGATCGATCGGGAGGTCGCGCGGCTCAAACTGGAGGCCATGGGGATCGTGCTCGACGCCCTCACGGCGGAGCAAGCCGAGTACATGGGGTCCTGGCAGCACGGCACCTGAGCCGCGGCCGCCCCGCCGACGGCGGCCTTCCGTGGCTACAACCCAGGCGGTGCCCCGGAAGGGCGGCGCCCACGTGCTACCCTTCGAACTGCCGCGCGGCGGAGGCCCCCTGCCCTGATCGCTCGAGCGACAACCCTGGAGAACGATGGCCAGCTTCTTCGACGACCCGCAGTACCTGTTCACCTCTGAGTCCGTGACCGAGGGCCATCCGGACAAGATGTGCGACCAGATCTCCGACGCGATCCTGGACGCTATCCTGACCGACGACCCGGATGCGCGCGTCGCCTGCGAGACGGCCACGACCACCGGCATCGTTCTGGTCCTGGGCGAGATCACGACCTCCACGTACGTGGACTTCCAGTCGGTGGTGCGTGACACGGTCAAGGCCATCGGCTACACCAACGCTGAGTACGGGTTCGACTATCAGACCTGCGGCACGCTGGTCAGCGTCAAGGAGCAGTCGCCCGACATCGCCATGGGCGTGGACTCCGACGGCCACGAGTTGGGGGCCGGCGACCAGGGCATGATGGTCGGGTTCGCCTGCCGCGAGACGCCCGAGCTCATGCCGCTGCCGATCGCGCTGGCCCATCGCCTCGCGCGACGCCTGGCCGACGTCCGCAAGAGCGGCCAGCTGCCCTACCTGCGCCCCGACGGCAAGACCCAGGTCACGGTCGAGTACGAGCGCGGCGTGCCCAGGCGAGTCGCCAACGTCGTGGTCGCGGCCCAGCACGATCCCGATATCGCCTGCGAGCGGCTCCGCGCCGACATCATGGATACGGTCATCCTGCCTTCGATCCCGATCGCGCTACGACCCCGGGACCCGGAAGTCCACATCAACGCCACTGGCCGTTTCGTCATCGGCGGCCCCATGGGCGATGCCGGCCTGACCGGCCGCAAGATCATCGTGGATACGTACGGCGGCATGGCCCGCCACGGCGGCGGCGCCTTCTCGGGCAAGGACCCGACCAAGGTCGATCGCTCGGCCAGCTACGCCGCTCGCTGGGTCTCGAAGAACGTCGTCGCGGCGGGTCTGGCCGACCGTTTCGAGATCCAGCTCGCCTACACCATCGGCATTGCCCGGCCGGCCTCGATCTCGATCGAGACGTTCGGGACGGAGCGGGTGCCGGGCGAACGAATCCTGGCCGCGATCGAGAAGCATTTCGACCTTCGGCCGGCGGCGATCATCGATGCCCTGGACCTGCAGCGGGCCATTTACAGGCCGACCGCCGCGTACGGGCACTTTGGTCGGACGGACGTCGACTTCACATGGGAGCGGATCGACAAGGCCGAGGCCCTGGCAGACGAATGCGGGGTTGCCATCCCCGGCGCCACCGCCGGATCCTGACCGCATGTACGCCGTCGTGCTCGCTGGCGGAGTCGGAACGCGGCTGTGGCCGCTCAGCACTCCCGAGCGCCCCAAGCCGTTTCTGCGGCTGATCGGGGATGACACCCTCATCCAGCGCTCCGTGGCACGGCTCGCACCGCTGCTGGAGCCGCGCGATGTCTACGTGGTGACGGAGCGGCGGTACCTCGACATAGCCCGCCAGCAGCTGCCGGCCATCCCGACGCCCAACTTCAGCGGTGAGCCGATGGGCCGCAACACCGCGGCGGCCGTGGCCATCGCGGCCGAGGCGATCGACCGGCCGGCGGACGAGGCGATGATCGTGGTCCCGGCCGACGCCCACATCGCCGACGAGGCGGGCCTGCGCGCCGCCCTGGCGGTGGCCGGCGACGTGGCCTCGGGCGGCTCCCTGGTGACGCTGGGCGTGAAGCCGGACCGTCCCGAGACCGGGTACGGCTACGTCATGGCGCGGCCGCCGGCTCGAGTGGTGGCCGGGCGCGACACGTTCACGGTGGAGCGGTTCGTGGAGAAGCCCACCGCGCAACGGGCCAATGAGCTGATCGCGACAGGGCTCGCACACTGGAACGCCGGCATCTTCGTGTGGACACGCGCCACGATCCGCTACCGGCTGTCGCGGCACGCTCCCGAGATCGTCGGACCCATCGCCGCCGCCTGCGCGTCGGGCGCACCGGAAGACCTCGACCTCGTGTATCCCACGCTGAGAGCCACCTCGATCGACTACGCCGTGATGGAGCCCGCGTCGCTGGAGGGTGCCGTCGCGGTCGTGCCCATCGATGTCGGCTGGAACGACCTTGGCAGCTGGGCGGCGTTACGAGACGCCTGGCACACGGCTTCGCGCGGCGGCGCCGGCCCGGCTAATCCCGACGGGGCCGGGGTCCAAGAAGCCGGTATGGCGGGCACCGGACACAGACGCGACATCGGGTCCTCGAACAGCCTCGTCCTGGCGGGCGACCGGTTGGTGGTGACCATCGGACTCACCGACGCCATCGTCGTGGACACGCCCGACGCGCTCCTCGTCTGCGCCGCGGATCGCTCGCAGGACGTGCGCGTGATCGCCGAGGAGATGACCGGGTCCAGCCAGCCCGCACCGACCAGGGAGACCACCAGGTGAGCGCCACAACGGCAACCTCGGCGCCGACTCGGATCGTCTTCGGTACGGACGGCTGGCGTGGCCGAACTGCGGACGAGTTCACCTTCGAGAATGTCCGGCGCTGCGCACGGGCCGTGGCCGAGTACGTGGTCGAGCGCGGCGAGCAGTCCAGGGGGATCGTCGTCGCCTTCGACCGCCGCTTCGCCAGCGAGCATTTCGCCGCGGCGGCCGCGGAGGTCGTGTTGGCCCACGCTATCCCGGTCGCCCTGGCGGCAGAGGCCGTGCCGACGCAGATGTCCTCGTTCGAGGTGGTTCAGCGCGGGTCGGCGGCCGGCATCGTCATCACCGCCAGCCACAACCCCTGGACGGACAACGGCTTCAAGATCAAGTCGCCGACGGGCGCGGCGGCGGGTCCCGAGATGCTCTCCGCGGTCGAGGCGCTGCTGGCCGCGGACGCGGGCAGGCCGATTCCCAGGCGGCCACTCGCCGACGCCGAGGCCGCGGGCATGCTGGCGCGTTTCGACCCGTACGCCGGCTACCTGGACTTCATCCGCCCGAACCTGGATCTTGACCGCCTGGCGGCGGCCGACCTGAGCGTCCTGGTCGATCCGCTCTACGGCTCGGGGGCGGGCTGGCTGCCGCGGCTTCTCGCCGGCGGCAGGATCCGTCTGACCGAGATCCACTCGGAGCGGAACCCCTACTTCGGTGGCGTGAACCCGGAGCCGATCCCACCCAACGTGAACGACGCCCTGGCCAGGCTGGCCGGCGGCGGGTACGACCTGGGGCTGCTCCTCGACGGCGATGCCGATCGGGCCGGTCTGGCCGACGAGCGCGGCACCTTCGTCACCACGCTGCAGATCTTCGGCCTGCTGATGTACTACCTGGCGGAGCACCGAGGCCTGCGGGCGCCGGTCGTCAAGACCGTCAACGAGACGTCCATGGCGGAACGGCTGGGCGAGCGCTACGGGGTACCCGTCTACGAAACCCCTGTCGGGTTCAAGTACGTGGGCCCCAGGATGATCGAGACCGGGGCCATGATGGGCGGCGAAGAATCGGGCGGCTTCGGCTTTGGCATGCATCTGCCCGAGCGCGACGGCATCTTCGCGGATCTGATGCTGCTCGACCTGTTCGTCTGCGAGAGGGCCGCCGGCCGATGGCCGGCGAGCACGGCGATCGCCCACCTGCACGAGATTGCCGGGCCCTCGAGCTATCGGCGTGCGGACCTGCACTTCGAGCGGGCGAGCTACCCGTCCCTCAAGGTCCGCCTGCTGGCCGAGCTGCCGGACCGAGCTCCGGCACAGCTGGCCGGACGGCCGGTCGTGCGCACGCAGCCACTCTCGACTGGCGACGGCTTCAAGTTCTTCGCCGACGACGGATCGTGGCTGCTCGTCCGTTTCAGCGGCACCGAGCCTCTGGTTCGGGTCTACACCGAGGCCGCGACGACGGCCGCGGTCGAGGCGAACCTCGCCGCCGGCGAGAGAATCGTCCACGGCGCCTGAACCGCTCCCTCGACTCGAACGAGCGTTCTGGTCCCTGATGGCGCGGGCAGGTCGACCCTCGTTTCGACAACCGGCGCCCCGGCGTCGGGTTCCTCGGTGGCCGAAACAAGGGATGCGCAACGGCCGTCAGATCTGCCGTTCGTACGTCTACGAACTGGCAATTCGGTCATCTGGGAACTCCCGCTCACAATTGGCTCGCAGCTGTAAAGTGAGGCGAACCGGCCCGGCCGCTCGTGTGGGCGGTCGGCGGCGGGACCTCTTCGGGGCAAGCAGGGCGACGGAGGGTACACGCGATGCATAGCACTCTCATCGGGAAGGTCGAGAAGGCAAATCGCTACGCCCGTGAGCTGGATCGGATCACCTTCGAACAGCTCGCCGTCTCGTTCAAGGGCGACAACGACACTCATACAGTCCGACTCGACGGCGGAGCCTGGCAGTGCACCTGCCACTTCTTTGAGAGCTGGGGATCGTGCGTCCACGTACTCGCCCTGCAGAAGGTCCTGGGCGTCATGCTCCCCGAAACCGCACAGGTGTCCATCTTCAACGCCCAGCCTGCGGTGCCCGCGTAGGGGACGGCAGGAGGAGCACAATCGGTCTTGCGGATTTCGAGGTCGGCCTACTGCCTCGACCTCGTCGACACTGGGGGAACATGTGAACGATAGAGGACTGCTCGTGAATCACCGCGGCTTCCGCACCGCCGCCCTGGCCAGTGCCGCCCTCGTCGGGGCGCTGGCCGTCACGGCGTGCTCCAGCTCCGCACAGCCCACGCCCATCTACGTCGTCAGGACCCCGACGCCGACTGTCGCAGCGCAAACTCCCACGCCAACGGCCACGCAGGGGGCCGAGACCACCATCACGCCCCTGCCGTCCTTCCCGACTCCGGCGCCGCCCACGGCGCCGGCCACCCCGACCCCGACCAGCAAACCGACGGCAACCCCGTCGGCCGGCCCCACCTCGCCCGCCGCGTTCTGCACTGGCGGCTCCGGCAACCAGCCTGAGTTCGTTAAAGCCGCCAACACGCTGAAATGGAACTTCTATTGCGCCAGCCTCCCCAAGGGCTGGTCCCTGGTGTCCATGACCTGGGATGCCACCACGTTGCCCGGTGGGGCCAAGATCAGCTACAAGGGTTCGAGCGGCGCAACGATCAAAGTCTTCGAGGGCAAGTGGTGCCTGATGACTCCCAGCGATTGCCCGGCCCAGAGCGGCGTCTCTCTCGGCGCCGGCAGCTTCGGCGGCCTGTCCGGCAACGTCTACGCCACCGCTGACGGCGGTTTAGGGATCTACGTGGCTCCGGGAACCTCGCACGCGTACCAGCTCGACGGCTACAACATGACCCAGGCGACGCTGGTGGGCATCGGCACCGATCTGAAGGTCGTGCCCAAGTCGTGAGCCGGGCGTTCGATCGGCGGCTCGCCGATCGAACCTGCCTCTGACCCATACCGAGCGGCTGCTCATCGAGCGGCCGCTCGGTCGTATCCGGGCTAGGCTTCGGGCGTCGGCGCGGGCGTCTCGGGCTTGGGGGCGCGGACCTGCTTGCGGGCCATGGGCTGCGGCGCGGCCGCGGACCCCGGCTCCACCTCCTGGTCCTCGCCGGCCTGGGGCAGGCGCGGGACGCGAACCGGCCTGCCCTCGCGCTCTTCGATCCGGCGCGCGGCCCGCACGGCCACGGGTTGGGCGTCGACTCGCATGTGTCCCAGGTAGTAGAAGAAGAATGCTGCGACCACGGCCGCCACGGGAATGCCGAAGATGGCGCCAGGGATGCCGGCCAGCTTGGTGCCGATCATGACCGAGCCCAGGACCACGACCGGGTGGAGACCCACCGCCTCGGCCATCAATCGCGGCTGGATGGCGTTCATCAGCACGAACCAGCCGACGACCATGATGATGAGAACGGGCAGGACGGCATCGGGCACGAAGAAGATCGCTACGAGCACCGGCGGCATCCATGAGATGAATGGACCGAAGAACGGGATCGCCTGCAGCACGCCCGACGAAACCGCCGTCACCGGCATGTAGGGCAAGCCGAGCAGCAGGCTGGCAGCCATGGACACGGCGCCGTACATGAGCCCAATCAGAGCCTGGCCGCGCAGGAAGCCGCCAAACGAGCGCGAGATGCTGTGCTCGAGCAGCTTCGCTTCGTCCTTGTAGGCAGGTGGGACCAGGCGGAAGAGGAAGCTGACGATTCGCTCGCGGTCGACGGACATGTAGAGCGAGAGGAAGAACACGAAGAGCAGGTTGCCCATGATGCCAAGGCTGGCGAACGCGATGTCGCCCAGCGGCTGGACCAGGGCGTCGGCGCCGTTCTTGAGGTTGATCAGGGCGTTAGTCATCTGGTCTGCCAGGTGGATCTGGCTCAGGCCGATCGAGTCCAGCCTCTGTTGCCACGGCGCCAGGATCGTGGTGAGCTGGTCCGGCGTGGGCCAGTTGCTCACCAGGGTGCTGACCGAGCCGTAGAGCTGCTGCGCCACGACGATGAGGGCGGCGAGCACGACGACGATCAACAGGCTGTAGACGATGATCACGGCGATGGCCCGCGGCAACCTCGGGAATAAATGCAGCAGGCCGTTGGCCAGCGGGCTCAGGATGAAGGCGAGCAGCCAGGCCAGGAAGAAGATCATGATCACGTCGTTGAAGTACGCGATCAGGCTGGTCACGAAGTAGACGACGACGAAGGCGACCGCCACCGTCCCCAGGATCAGCAGGGCAGTCAGCCAGCGATGCTCGCGTTCGGTCAGCTGGAAGGGTCCTGCGGAAGGTTGTTCGCTCATCCTCCCCGATCCTCTACGCAGACTTACTCCGGAATGGTACGCCGCGGCAAGCGGCCCGGCCTGCTCCGATCGTTGGCGGCCGCGATCCCGCCGGCGGCCCGTCGATCCCGGGCGCTCGCTGCCGATCCCGGGCGCTCGGCGCCGTGTCTCGAGGCGACCTAGCGCAGGCCCATACGTTCGCGGACTTCGGCCATGGTGGCCTCGGCAATCGGTCGAATCCGTTCGGCGCCTTCATCCAGGATGGCGCGCAGCCGGGTCGGGTCGGCCATCAGCTCCCTGTACGTTTCTCGCGCCGGGGCGTAGTGGGCGATGATCCGCTCCGCCAGCAGCTTCTTGGTGTCGACACAACCGGTTCGGGCGGTTCGCTCGCCGTCCCAGATCGCCTCGTAGTCGTCGCCGAAATGGCGGTGTAGCTGGCAGACGTTGCATACCTGCGGCCGCCCCGGGTCCGATCGGAGGATGCGCTGCGTGTCGGTCACCATCGACGTGACCTGCTTGCGGATCACGTCGGGCTCGGCCAGGACCTCGATCGTGTTGGCGAGCGACTTGCTCATCTTGCGCTGGCCGTCCGTGCCCAGGACCACCGGCGCCTCCGTGTAGACCGCCTTCGGCTCGGGGAAGGTCTCGCCGTATCGGGCATTGAAGGCACGCACGATCTCGCGGCTCAGCTCCAGGTGCGCGGCCTGGTCCTTGCCGACAGGCACGAGCGACGCCTTGTAGATGACGATGTCAGCCGCCTGCAGGACGGGGTAGGTGAGCAGGCCGTGGTTGACGTCGTCCGGCTGGTTCTCGCGCTTCTCCTTGTACGTCGGGGTGCGCTGCAGCCAGCCGACGGGGGTCACGGTGTTGAAGAGCCAGCACAGCTCGGTGACTTCCGGTCGGTCCGACTGTACGAAGAGGGTGCAGCGCTTCGGGTCCAGGCCCAGGGCGATCAGAGCGGCCGCCATCTCGAGGGTCTGGCGGCGCAGCATCTCCGGATCGTGGACGTGGGTCAGGGCGTGGTAGTCCACCACGCAGTAGATCGCCTCATAACGCTCCGCGAGCGCCACGTAGTTGCGGATCGCACCCAGGTCGTTGCCCAGGTGGGGCCGGCCGGTGGGCTGGATGCCGCTGAAGATGCGGGGCTTGACCGGCAGGCTGGAGGGCCGAGCTGCAGGAGAGGCGGAGGCGTCAGTCATCATGAGGCGAGTTTAGCGGACGAGGCCGGTCGAGCCAGTCGAAAGCGCGCACCTCTGGCAGCCGGCGCGGGACTACCATGGCCGCTGGCGTAGGGCGCCGAATGGCACGCCCTGGCGAGAAGACTCGTTGCTACTCGATACTCTGGTATCGACTGCACTGGTGGCGGTGCCCGGGGTTGGAGGAAACGGAGGATGGCGGCGGACCGTCGACTGATCGGTCGGCGCTGGTGGGCTTGCCCGTGCCGGCGGTCCGGTCTGGCGGGCGTTCTCCTGCTCGCAGCGGCGATGATCGCAGGCTGCACGGGCCTGCCCGCAGCGTCGACCGAGACCCCGCCCCAGACAAGAACGGCCGCGCCGACGGCGATCGAAACGCTGACGGCCGCGCCGACGGCGATCGAAACGCTGACGGCCGCGCCGACCGACACTCCCGCCGGGATCGAGACGCCCACGCCTTCCGCCAGTCCTCTGCCGACGGTGGCCGGGCGGGTGCTTCGCTGGGCTTCCGTTTCCCTTCCGGCGGCTCTGGTCGCGAGCACGGACTCACCCTTCCAGGATGCGCTCTTCGGCTGGAGCCGCGGGTACCTGGCATTCCACGAGAACGTCGACAGCGGCTCGGCCGTCCCCTGGACCTCGGCCGACGGGCGCGACTGGCTGCAGGGCCGGTCGCTCGACATGACCGGACTCAGCCAGGGAGCCCAGGTCGAACAGGTCGTCGAGGGGCCGGCCGGTCTCCTTGCCCTCGGTCGCGCCCCCGGCTGCGCCGACGACGGGTCCGGTTGCATGCCCGAGCCCGCGACCGCGCTGTGGGCCTCCACCGATGGAGTGAGCTGGATTCGAGTCGACCTGCACAAGGCCTTCGGCGGCGCTGCTGTCGGAGACGTTTCGGCCGGGCCGAAGGGATACATGGCGGTCAGCAGGTCGAGCGACGCCGGCGCGGCCGTGCCGGCGATCTGGCTGTCGGCGGATGGGCAGAACTGGCGTGCCTCCTCGCTGCCGTCGGCCACATTCGGGGCTGCCTACCTGGCGCGGGGCACCGTTCTTGGGGGCGGCTTTCTGGTAGCGGGTCGGATCGGCAGCCTGGAGGGCTGGGGCGGCGGCTATTTCCCGTCGACGACGCCCGCGATCTGGTGGTCGGCGGATGGCTCCGAATGGAGTCGCGTGACGCTGTCCGATGTCGCGTCGGCTCCACAGGCGGAGGCCACGATCACGAAGGTCGCCGACGGCAAGCTAGTTGCCCACGTGGTCAGCTGGGACTGCGTGTGTCCGCCCGAGGGCGACGGCCAGGCCTGGACCTCGACCGATGGACGCACATGGAAAGCAGCGACGGGGCAGTTCCCGTCTCCGGCGGTGGTGCTTTCCGACGGCCACCAGGCGCTGCAGGTCGTCTCCTCCGACGGAGCCCTGACGGTGGCCGCTTCCGCGGACGGGTTCAGGTGGGCGCAAGTCGCCGTCTCGGGCTCGGGACCCGCCGATCTCTTGGACGAGGCTTACGGTCCGTCGGGTGTGCTGGTCGAAGACTCGGATGGAAACCTCTGGCTGGCCAACATGAGCGACGCCGGTTCGAGCTGAGGCGACGAACGCGGCTTTGGCCGCCGCTGGCCTCCGCCGATCCTCGCGTTTGTCCGGTGCCACCGGACAGGAGTCGCCGAACCGCATGGATCCCGCCGGCCGGACGGCTGGGCGGGGCCTCGAAACGGCCATCTGGCCCGGCTGGGTGCGCATCAAGGCCGGGCCGGCGGCGCCATCGGAGCGCGCCCCCTCGCCGGCCCCGGTATCCAGCCAGTTCGTGGAATCTGTCCGGCACAGCCGGACACCTGCAAGATCCGGCCGGCCGGCCGGCCCTGGAGGCGCCCGACCGAGGGCCAGCGCCAGGTCCATCGCAGCCGGCTGCGGACCGGGCAGCGGCGAACAGAGGGGCCGGCGCCTCAGGTACCATTCCCGGACGACCTGCTACCCGTTGGTCGATCGCCGGCTGCGGTGCCACCTCGGCCCCGCTGGCCCCAGTCCAGTCCGCCCGTGACCTCCGAAAACCGACCACTCCGCGTCGCGATCCTCGGCGTGGGCACCGTCGGTGCGGAGGTGGCCCGGGGCTTCCTTCACAGCCCGCACCGGCAGATCGGCCCGGCCGGCGGACGAATGCTGGAGCTCGTGGCGATCGCCGACATGAACGTCCAGGGCGCCGTCGACCGCGGCATGCCGCGCCAGCTCATCGTGTCCGATGCCGCGGCCGTGGTCCGGCGCGACGACGTGGATGTCTTCGTGGAGCTGCTGGGCGGGGACGAGCCGGCCCGGTCCCTGATCGTCGAGGCGTTGGCCGCAGGCAAGCCGGTGGTCACGGCCAACAAGCACGTCCTGGCCCACCACGGCGCGGAGCTGGAGAAGATCGCCCGCGCGAACGGCGCGCCCCTCCGGTTCGAGGCTTCGGTCTGCGGCGGCACTCCCGTGCTCGACCCGATCGCCCGCGATCTCGCGGCCAACCGCGTCCGGCACGTCCGCGGCATCGTCAACGGCAGCACCAACTTCATCCTGACCCAGATGACGCAGGCCAGGCGCAGCTACGAAGAGGTCCTTGCTGCCGCCCAGGCCCAGGGCTACGTCGAGCACGATCCCCGCGCCGACGTGGAGGGCCACGATGCCGCCAACAAGCTCGCCGTGCTGACCCGCCTCGCCTTCGGCGCCTGGCCGCGCATCGAATCGATCGTGGCCTGCCCACCCTCGTTGCGCGGCGACGGCAAGCCCGGTATCACCGGCGTATCCGCCAGCGACATCGCCGGCGCCGTGGGGCTCGGCCTCGCCATTCGCCTCGTGGCCACGGCCAGCACGCCGGGAACCGCGGAGCCGGACTTCGGGCTTGCGGGCTCCGTCATGACCTCGGCCGTGCCGGTGGGCGCGCCGCTCGGTCGGACCGATGGCGTCCTGAACCGCCTCGAGGTGGACGCCGACCCGGTCGGTCGAGTCTCGTTCGAGGGTCCCGGAGCCGGGGGCCCGGCAACCAGCAGCGCGGTCCTGGCCGACATCCTGGAAGTGGCGCGGACCGGACTCAGCACCTGGGCGGACCTGCCGCCCGCCGCCGACGAGCTGGTCGTCCTGGCCGACGATCGCGCCACCATCCGCCGGCAGTGGTTCGTCTGCCTGCCCGGCGTGCTCCCGGACGAGGTTCCGGGTCGTCTCGCCGAGGAAATGGCCGGCCCGCCGCCGAGTGCCGTGCCGCGGCATCGGAGCCGGACCTGGGTCGCCGTCCAGACCCGGCCGCTGCCGCTGGCCGAGGTTCGCGAAGCGATCGAGCCGCTGGTCGCCGCCGACCGCGACGTGCCCATCTACCCGATCCTGACCTCGTAGCCGGAGCGATCGAAGTGTCCGCATCCCGCGCCAGCCGCTCGCCCGCCAACCGCTCGCCCGCCAACCGCTCGCCCGCCAACCCGGCTGCGGTCGCCTCTCCGGCTGGCGCAGGCGCCATCGCTCGCCCGCGCCTGGTGGAGCGCTACCGCGAGTTCCTGCCGATCACCGAGCGGACCCCGATCATCAGCCTGGGCGAGGGCTTCACGCCGCTGGTCCGGATCGACCACATCGCCGGGCGCATCGGCGTGCCGAACCTCTACGTGAAGTACGAGGGCATGAACCCGACCGGCTCGTTCAAGGACCGGGGCATGGTCGTGGCCATCTCCAAGGCCGTCGAAGAGGGCGCGCGGGCGGTCATCTGCGCCTCCACCGGCAACACCTCGGCCTCCGCCGCGGCCTACGGCGCCGCCGCGGGCGTGGAGGTGATCGTCGTCCTGCCCAAGGGCAAGATCGCCCTGGGCAAGCTGATCCAGGCGCTCGCCGCCGGGGCGAAGATCGTGGCCGTGGACGGCAACTTCGACGAGGCTCTGCGCGTGGTGCGCGAGATGGCCGAGCAGAAGGTCCACCCGGTAACGCTGGTCAACTCGATCAACCCGTACCGGATCGACGGCCAGACGACCGCCGCCTTCGAGGTCTGCGACGACCTGGGCCGAGCGCCCGACATCCTGGCCATCCCGGTCGGCAACGCCGGCAACATCACCGCGTACTGGGCCGGGTTCAACCGCTACGCGGCAGCCGGGCGGATCGGCGCGAAGCCGCGCATGTACGGCTTCCAGGCGGCCGGCGCGGCGCCGATCGTGCTGGGCCATCCCGTCGAGAAGCCCGAAACGATCGCCACTGCCATTCGCATCGGCAATCCGGCTTCGTGGCGCCAGGCCGTGGCGGCCCGCGATGAGTCCGGGGGGCTCATCGAGACGGTCAGCGACGACGAGATCGTGGCCGCGTATCGGGACCTGGCCACGAGCCAGGGGATCTTCTGCGAGCCCGCTTCGGCGGCGAGCCTGGCGGGCGTTTGCAGGCTCGCCGCGGCGGGGCGGATCGACCGGAACGCCACTGTTGTGTGCGTCCTGACGGGCCACGGTCTGAAGGATCCCGAGACGGCCGAGCGGACGGCCGGCGGCGCCGGCGCGATCCTCGAGGCGGCCCCAACCACCGCGGGCGTCATGCGCGCCCTCGGCTGGTAGCGCGTACGGGCGGGGAGCGTCATGAGCTGGACCGATCGACTGGCCGGACGGCGACTCATAGTCGAGGTGCCGGCGACGACCGCGAACCTCGGCGCCGGCTACGACTGCCTTGGGCTGGCGCTCGAAGTCGTCAACCGCATCGAGGTCGAGCCGCTGCCGGGTTCCGGCGGGGGGGTAGAGCTTGCGGTTGAGGGCGATGGCGCCGCAGAAATCCCGGCCGATCGATCCAATCGCTTCCTCGTCGCCCTCGAGAAGGGCCTGCGACGCTCCGGCGACGAGCTGCCGGCGGGTCTTGGCTGGCGCCTGCGGATGCGCAACGACGTGCCTCTGGGGCGGGGGCTGGGGTCGTCCGCCACCGCGACCGTCGGCGGCCTCGTCGCGGCCAACGCGCTGCTGGATCGAATGCTGACCGTGTCCGACCTGCTGGCCATGGCGAGTGAGATCGAGGGCCACGCGGACAACGCCGCGGCCGCGCTGCTTGGTGGCTTCGTCGTCGTGGACGGACGCGGCGATTCCCCCGTTGCTCTCCGCTTCGACGCCCCGGTTTCACTGCGATGCGTGCTCTTCATTCCCGAACGCCAGCTCTCCACCGAATCCATGCGCGCCTGCCTGCCGGCCCAGGTCCCCTTCGCCGCCGCCGCCGCCAACCTGGGCCGCGTGGCTCTGGGCGTGGCCGGTCTCTCCCAGGGTCGCCTGGAAGTGCTGGATCGCCTCACTCGCGACGAGCTCCACGAGCCCTACAGGGCCCGTCTCTTCCCGGA
>Ga0116137_1000972_pt1 | contig 20746 bp, 15 predicted proteins | sample June2015DPH_20_1_3_FD_88973 | JGI IMG/M metagenome (GOLD analysis project Ga0116137, IMG submission 88973) | Peatland microbial communities from SPRUCE experiment site at the Marcell Experimental Forest, Minnesota, USA - June2015DPH_20_100 | ecosystem: Environmental > Terrestrial > Soil >...
CCAGCTTGGCCAGCGCGCTCTCCAGGCCGTGCGGGTTGCGGGTCAGCTCCACCGACGACGCGTCCGCGAGGTATTCGCGCTGGCGGCTGACCGCCATCTGCACGAGCGCGCCGAAGACGTAGCTGACGGCCGCCATGACAACTCCGACCAGCAGCAGGATGATCGCGAGCCCGCCGACTCCTCCACTGTTGTTGTTGCGGCGCCCGCCGCCGAACCAGAACGTGTATCGCAGGAAGAAGCCTGCCAGCAGCGCTAAGCTGCCGACCATCACGCCCACGATCAAGGTGAAGCGAATGTCGTAGTTCCGGACATGGGACATCTCGTGGCCGAGGACGCCCTGAAGCTCTTCGCGGGTCATCTTCTGCAGCAGGCCGCTCGTCACGGCCACCGAAGAGTGCTGGGGGTCGCGGCCCGTGGCGAAGGCGTTGGGCGAAGGGTCGTCGATGATGTAGACCTTGGGCATCGGCACACCCGCCGCGATCGCCATCTCGTTGATTACGTCGTACAGGGCCGGGGCCTGTTGCGGGCTGATCTCCCGGGCGTGTGAACTCGACAGCACGAGCTTGTCGCCGCCGTAGTAGGAGAACAGGGCGCTGATGGTGCCGATGCCGACGGCGATGGCAAGGGCGACGATCCCGAACGCCACCTCGTCGCCGCTGCCATAGCCGATGCTGAAACCAATCACGAAGCCGAAGACGGCCAGGAAGGCGATGACGAGCAGGGCAAGCAGAACCGACTTGCGGCGATTGGCCGATTCCTCGGAGTAGAAGGTCGTTGTCACGGACGTGCAGCCTCAGGGGGGCATGGCCGCGCCGCTGGTTGCGGTGCGGCCCGAACTCCTATCCCAGGTTTACGACGGGGACCTCGGCGGCCTCGGGCTCGGCCTCGAAGAACTCGCGCTTGGTGAAGCCCAACGGCCCCGCGATGAGGACGTTCGGGAAGACCTGCAGCGAGTTGTTGAAGTCGAGGACGCTGGCGTTGTAGTGCTGGCGTGCGAACGAGATCTGGTTCTCGGTCGTGGTCAGCTGCTCCTGCAGCGACAGAACGTTCTCGTTGGCCTTGAGCTGCGGGTAGTTCTCCACGACGGCGAAGAGCGAACGCAGAGCGCCGGTCAGGACGTTCTCCGCCTGCGCCTGTGCGGCGGGCCCCTGTGCGCCCGCAGCGATGGCGCCGGCGCGCGCCTCGGTGACCTGGGTCAGGACGCCCTTCTCGAAGTCCATGTAGCCCTTCACGGCGTTGACCAGATTCGGGATCAGGTCGTGGCGTCGCTTGAGCTGCACCTGGATCTGCGAATTGGCCTCGTCTACGCGATTGCGCTTCGTCACGAGGCCGTTGTAGATGCCGACCAGGATGAGGACCAGGACTACGAGAACGACGACGATGATGATGATCGGGAGCATGTCCCTCCTCCGATGGAAGTGGGCCGCACCAGGAGCGTGCGGGGTCAGTCTAGCAGGCGTCTACCTGAGCCACGCCTGAAGGTCCGCCGAAGCGGGAGCAGGCCCGGCGGGCGGCCGCTCAATGGTTGTCACGCTGGTTCGACTCGCCGGATCGGCCGAAGGTTCGTTCGCGAGCCGCCGGGTAGGCCGCGTCCGTGTCCTCGCACGTGCGGCTTCGAGTCGAGGAAATCCGGGTTGCCTCCGTGACGGGCAGCCGGACGACTTCGCGGGATGCGTAGCCGGCGCGCCGGCCGAACGTGCCGCCGACGCCAGTCGCTATCCGTAGAGAGTGGTGGGCGGTGCAGGACTCGAACCTGCGACATCCTCGGTGTAAACGAGGCGCTCTGACCACTGAGCTAACCGCCCGGGGAGCCGCGGTGGCCGCGCAGGCCGTCTTGCGGCCGGAGGTGTTGGGTCAGCGAGAGGATGGTGCCCAGGCCGGGACTTGAACCCGGATGGATTGCTCCATACGCCCCTCAAACGTACGCGTATACCAATTCCGCCACCTGGGCACGAACACGAGCGCGACGCCTCCGCGCCGCCTGGATGATGCCTGGTGCCGAGGAGGGGATTTGAACCCCTACAGCCTTGCGGCCACTGGCTCCTGAAACCAGCGCGTCTGCCAATTCCGCCACCTCGGCGCGCACAGCCACGGTTCTACCCGTCGCTGGCGAGGCGCCAGTCTAGCACATCCCAGTAGCGGCCCGACGGATCCGCGATCTCATTCGTCGAGACCCCCTGGACGCGATCCGCGACGACGAATTCGTAGTCGGCGAAACATATCGGCAGCATGAGCACGTTCGTCGACACATACTTCTCAAGCGCCGAAATCGCGGCCTGGCGAGCGGTGGGGTCGCTCGTGGTCCTCACGGCCATGAGCAGGGCGTCCAGCGATTTGTCGGACACCCCGGACAGGTTCGACCCCGCCGGCGCCACCTGGCTGGACAGCAGCAGCGGGCTCACGTCCGGGTCCAGCCCGAGCTGGTAGTCGACCACGGCCGCGTCGAAATCCCCGTTGTCGAGGTCCTGCCCGTAGTCGGTGGCGTCGACCGCTTGCAGGCTCACCTGCAGCCCGAGTGCCTGCCAGTCCCGGACGACCTCCCCGGCGATCGCAAAAGCGATCGGATTCGTGGTCGAGTCCGGGCTCAGGAGCCTGATCGCGTACGGGCTGTTGCCCGGCGGCACCGTCCAGCCCGAGGCGCCCCGGGCCCAGCCCGCGCTGGTGAGGTCCGCCTGCGCGGCGGCGGTGTCGTAGGTTGGCGCCACGACGGCGCTCGAATCGTAGCTGGAGGACCAGCTGGGCAGGGGCACGTCGGCGATCGTGCCGCGGCCGCGCAGCGTCGCGGCAAGGATCTGCGGACGGTCGATGGCTGTCAGCAGCCCCTGCCGCACGTTCAGGCTGCCGAACTCGGGATGCGCGCTGCGCTGGTTCAGGACCACCGAGATCATGCTGGTGAAGGGATACAGCAACAGGTGCGAGCCGCCGCCGGAGGCCACCGTGTCGGCCGCAATCGGTGGCAGGCCCCCCAGCGCGTCGATCGTGCCTGCCTGGAACGCCTTCACGACCGACGCCTGATCGGCAAAGAAGACGAGCTCGACGTACTGGACGTTGCCGGGGATTTCGACGCTGGCGCCTGCCGTGGCGACGCTGGAAGCGGTAGCACCGGGTGCCGAACCGCTCGTGCCGGCGGCGGCAGATCCCGCCGCCGATGGGCTGGTGACAGACGAGGTGCCAGTCGACGAGGCGGCGGTCGACGGGGCGGATCCCGAGACTCTGACCAGCAGAGCGTTGCTGTCGTCGATCTCGATGATGCGGAACGGGCCGTCGCCGATGGGATTGGCGCTGTAGTCCGAGTCGGCCAGATCCGTGACGTCCGTGTCGCCCAGGAGATGCTCCGGCAGGATCGGCAGGAGTGCCTGGCGCGCGAAGCCACCCAGAGGTGTGGGCAGCGTGAACCTGACGACGTAAGCGTTCACCACCGTGACCCTGATGCCCTGCCAGGACGCACCGAGCGGCCCGTCGTAGTTCGGGTCCTGGGCCAGGGCCACCGTGAAGGCGACGTCCGTCGCGGTGACCGGCTGGCCGTCTTCCCAGCGGGCGTCGTGCCTCAGGTCGAAGGTGTACGTCAGGCCGTCCCCCGAGACGCTCCACGAAGCGGCCAGATCGGGCACGAGCGTGCCATCCGGCCCGGCCTTGAGAAGCCCGCGAAAGAGCAGGGCGACGAGATCTCGGTCGGCCTGCGTACTCGCGGTCAGCGGGTTGATCGAACTGGGATGGCCGATGACGCCCTCTCGATACGTCAGCCCGGGGGCCGGGGTGATGTAGATCGGCGTGGGCTCCGGTGACTGCACGGCATCGTTGGCGAACATGGCCACTCCCACCACCGCCAGCAGGATGACGAGAGCGGCAACGGCAAGCCGGTCGCGAACGGTCATGGAGTGGATATCTGCCTTGCCCTCGACGCGCAGCCGCCCGGCGGGATCAGCTCGTGGGCAGAAGGAAGCTCGCCTCGGAGAACACGCAAAACAGGATCGCCAGCAGGATCGTGAACTGCCAGAGACGTCGCTCGATCCCGCGCCGGCTGCGATAGACGGAGGAATCGCCGCCGAAGGTGGCCGACAGCCCGGAGCCGCGCGCCTGCATCAGGATGGCGAGCATCAGGAAGACGCCTACCAGGTCTTGGCCAACGGCCAGCATTGAGTTCACGGTTCGCAGCGACCTCGTTGTGATTTGCCGGACAGCGGACCGGCGCATGGTAGCACACAGTCGCGGCTTTCCGGCCCGAGGGGTCGAGAGGGCGCAACCGCGGGCCGCATTCTCCGACTAGCTCCGGGGCGCCAGGAGGGAGTGCCCGGTGACATCGGGCCATGGCTTCAAACCGCCGATCTCGAGCAGCGTCGGCGTCACGTCGGCGAGGCGCCCGTTCTCGAGCTTCCTGCCATCCATGCAACGCCCGACACCCACGAATGGAACGGGGTTCAGCGAATGCTTGGTGACAGGATTGCCGGCCTTGTCCTTCATCTCGTCGGCGTTGCCGTGGTCCGCCGTGATGAAGAGGACCGCGCCCTGTGCCGCGGGATCGCCCCCGTCCACTGCCAGGACGGCGTGGGCGACGCGACCCAGGCACCCGTCCACGGTCTCGCAGGCCTTCACCGTCGCCTCCCAGACGCCAGTGTGGCCCACCATGTCCGGATTGGCGAAATTGGCCACGATCAGGTCGTATTTGCCCGAGCCGATCGCCTCGACAAGTGCGTCGCACACGCCTTCGGCCGCCATCGACGGCTGCAGGTCGTACGTGGCGATCTTGAGGCTGGGGACCAGCAGTCGATCCTCGCCCGGCCAGGGCTCCTCGCGACCGCCGTTGAAGAAGTAGGTCACGTGGGCGTACTTCTCCGTTTCGGCGACGTGGAACTGCTTCCAGCCGGCCTTCGAAACCGCTTCGGCCAGAGACGGGACGACCTCGGGCCCGAAGACGACGTGCACCGGCAGGTCCGCTTCGTATTCGGTCATCGTGGCGTAGAAGATGCCCCTGGGTGCGGGCCCCGCCGCGTTCCGATCGAAGCCCGAGAAATCCGCATCGGCCAGGGCATGGGAGAGCTGGCGGGCACGGTCGGCGCGGAAGTTGCAGTGCAAGACGGCGTCGCCATCGGCGATCCGGCCGTGGTCCACGCCGTCGATGACGGTCGGCGTGATGAACTCGTCGTTCTCGCCGCGGGCGTAGCCGGCCTCGACTGCCGCCACGGCGGACGGGGCGTGGAAATCGGCCACGCCATGAACGATGGCGTCGTAGCCCTTGCCGGTCCGCTCCCAGCGCTTGTCGCGGTCCATGGCGTAATAGCGGCCGCCGATCGTGGCGATCTTCGCATCCGGATGGACGGCCGCGAGTCGCTTCTCCAGATCGGGCACGAACTCGATGGCCGACCGGGGCGGCGTGTCACGGCCATCGAGCAGGCCGTGGACCCGAATCCGCCCGACGCCCTGGCGAGCGGCCAGCTCAACGACGCCCACCAGGTGCCGGTCGTTGGCGTGGACGCCACCGGGGCCGACGAGGCTGATCAGGTGCAGGGTTTGGCCGTCTTCCTTGGCCCGGGCGCAGAGCGCCAGAAGGACCGGCCGCGTGAAGAACGAGCCGGTGGAGATTGCCCGGTCGATACGGGGCAGATCCTGCAACACCGGCTGCCCGGTACCGAGATTCAGGTGGCCCACCTCGGAGTTGCCCATCTGACCCTTGGGCAGGCCCACGAACTCCTCTGACGCCTCGAGCGAGCTGTGGGGCCAGCGTTCCAGGAAGGCGCGCCAGTTGGGCATGCGCGCCTGGGCGATGGCGTCGACTTCGCGCTTGCGACCGATGCCGAAGCCGTCGAGAACGACCAGGACGATCGGGCGGGGGCGCCTGGCGGCTGCAGTCATGCCTTCCTGCCGTCCGCGGCGGCTCGAGCGCGGGCGGTCACGGCGGCGCGAGCCACCATGCCGGCCATCTCGTCCGGCTTGAGAGAGGCTCCGCCCACGAGGCCGCCGTCGATTGAAGGCTCGGCCAGGAACTCGCCGATGTTGGCGCTGGTGACGCTACCGCCGTAGAGGACTGGCACATCGTCGGCGGCGTCGCCCCAGGCCAAATCGGCCGAAAGCGTGGCGCGGATGGATTCGGCCATCGCCGCGGCATCCGCTCCGGAAGCCGTGCGGCCGGTGCCGATGGCCCAGACCGGCTCGTAGGCGATCACCAGGCCGGCCGCCAGGAGCGTCTCGACCTCCTTGCCCGCCAGGGCGCCGCGCAGCTGGGTGGCCACGACTTCCACCGCGCGTCCGGCCTCGCGTTCATCGAGGAGCTCGCCGACGCAGAGGATGGGACGCAACCCGGCCGTCACGGCCCGGGACAGCTTCTTGCCGATCAGCTCGTCGTTCTCGAACTCGTCGCGCCGGCGTTCCGAATGACCGAGGATGACCCAGCTGGCCAGCCCGGCGAGCATCGACGCGGAGATCTCGCCGGTGTACGCGCCGGCCTGCTCGGAGTGCACGTTCTGGGCGCCCACGGCAACGTTCTTCCCGATCAGCGCGTCCCGAACCGCGGCAAGGCACACATACGGCGGGCAGATGACTCGTACCACCTCGGGTTCCTCCGTCCGGGCGGCGATTGTCGCGGCCAGCTGTCCAGCATCCGCGGGAGTGGTGTTCATCTTCCAGTTTGCGGCAATGATCACAGGCCTCATGCCGTCAATGATGACAGAGCGCGACGCCGGCCCGGAGGGACACTCGGCCCCTCGGTCCGCGACCGAACGACCCCGTCGGTGTGTCACTCAGCCCCTCGCGTCGGCCACGAGGCCGGTTCGCGCAAAGTGCCGTCCGCGGGCGCGCGATCAGGCCCTGGAGATTCGCTTCCCTGCTCCCTCGTCCGCGTGAAGGGCCAGCCATTCGATGCGCTCCAGGGCCCGCTGGACGGCCGACCGATGGGCCTGCAATCGCTCGGCCAGCTCCGTCAGGGTCGCCTCGGGGACTTCCCGCCGGGCGTCGGCCACGAGCCGGACGAGATTCGACTGCCGGGCCAGCCGTCCGTCGGCCTCCACGGCATCGATCGCCTCGAGCTGCCGGGCAGCGGCTGCGACGGCCCGCTGCAGGTTGGCCGACTCGGCGTTGATCACCCGATTCAGCTCGCCGCGAACCGAACGCGCCACCTGGCGCGCCTCCAGGTCCAGCAACGCCGCTCCCCCACCCACGAGCCGCACGAACGTACCCACGGTTTCGGCGCTCTTCCACGTCACTACTCCCCGGCCGCGGCGCACCCGCCACGATGCCGGCAGGCCCAGCTCTCCCAGGCATCGGGCCAAGATCTCGGCCTGCGAGGCGCCAACGACGAACTCCAGGTGCGTCTGTCCCGACGAGAGGCTGAGCGATCCGTGGGCCAGAAAGAGGCCGCGCAAGTAAGCCGCCCGGCAATGTTCGGCCGAGCCGGCCCAGTCGAACGACGCGCCGGCAGAGGCGAGAGCTGCGAGAGCCGCGTCGGGATGCGCGTCTGCGTCGGTTCGGTTCCGTCGCAGGCGCAGCTCCAGCCTCACGACGGCTCGGCGCCGGCGTTCGAGAGCCCCCGCCAGGCCGGCGCTTTCGGCCTGCCGACAGCACCTCCGAGGAGGGTCGATCGCTGCCAGCTCGGCCCGGAGCGCCTCGGCCAGATCGCGCTCGGCGGTGGTCAAGCCGCTGCCCCCAACCCCTCCGCCGACGGCTGCCCGGTCACGCGGCCCCTTCCGATGCGGCCCCTTCCGATCACGCCGTCCGCACCGGCCGCACGGGCCGCGATCGGCGGCGTCCGTAGGTCTCGCTCTCGTAGATCTTCATGATCGCGGCGGCCAGTCGCGCCGGGTCATGGTGATGCGAGTTATCGGCATCCACGACATCCTCCAGCACCAGACGCGGGGTGTTGGTCGCGGGCCACACGGACGCCGGGGGCCAGCGCAGCCTGACCGGCTCAGCAGCATATCCGCCCGGGCGCCTGGCACCGAACTGGTTGTTCGCCAGGACGACGTCGAGGAGCTGCGGCCCGGTGTGGCGCTCGATGGCGGCCAGATGGTCGGCCAGATCGTAGCCTTCGGTTTCCCCAGGCTGAGTCGCCACGTTGCAGACGAAGATCCGGACCGCGCCGGACACGCGAACCGCATCCGTGATCTCGGGCAGCAGGAGGCTCGGCAGGATGCTGGTGTAGAGGCTACCGGGCCCGATAACGATCAGGTCCGCCTCGACGATGGCGTGCCGGGCATCTTCGCTCGCGGCGACGCCGTCGGGCGTCAGCCAGACCTTGTCGATGCCCGTGGACCTGGCGATCGCGGATTGGCCGACGACCTCGGCTCCATCGACCAGGGCCGCATGGAGCGTCACCGCCGTCGCGGTGGCGGGGACTACCTGGCCGCGCACGGCCAGGACCCGGTTCATCTGCCGCACGCCCTCTTCGAAATCGCCGCCCTGGACCGACGACATCGCCGCCAGCAGCAGGTTGCCGATGGTGTGGCCCCCGAGCGCGTCCGCGTCGTCGCCGGGGAAGCGGTATTGCAGCAGCTCGCCCATGAGCGGCTCGGCATCGGCCAGGGCCACGATGCAGTTGCGGATGTCGCCAACGGCGGGAATGCCGAGCGATTCGCGGAGCCTGCCCGACGAGCCGCCGTCGTCGGCAACGGTCACCACGGCGGTGATGTTGCTGGTGTGCTCCTTGAGACCGCGCAGCAACGTGGAGAGCCCCGTGCCGCCGCCCAGCACCGCGATCCGCGGGCCACGGGCGAGGAATCGCTTCTGGTAGATCACCTCGACCAGCGGCTGGTCGGCCTCGGCCGGCACGAACGGCGTGACGAGCACGCGCACGATTCGCCACGCGCCGAAGGCGAAGAGGGCGACGCCCGTCGTGCCCACTATCAGAGCCCGGACACCGTATGGCAGGAACTGCAGGGTCAACACCGACACCAAGGCCTGCGGCGGGCCGGTGATCGTGTAGTCGCGGTAGACCTCGCGGAGCCACAGCGCGCCGGCCAGGGCCAGGCCCAGCTCTCCCACGAACACCAGGACCAGCCAGCGCTTGACTCCGACTCCCGGCCTCAGCCAGCGTCTCCACCCTCTGGCAACGCCACGGAAACCGGGGAGCCTCATTCGCGCTCCAGCTCCCGGTGGAAGACGGCGACGGTGCCATAGCCTCGGCCCTCAAGCCAGGCGCGAAGCTGTTCGGCGATGACGATCGATCGGTGGTAGCCGCCGGTGCAGCCGATGGCCACGGTCAGGCTCGTCTTGCCCTCGCTCTTGAAGCCGGGAATCGTGAGATCGAGGAAGCGAGCCAAGAAGTCAAAGAACTGCTGCGCGATCGGCTGGCCCATGACGTAGTCGCGGACCGCCGGCGTCAGGCCGGAGAGGTGACGCAGCTCGTCCACGTAGTACGGGTTCTCCATGAACCGAACGTCGAAGACCAGGTCGGCTTCCAGCGGCACGCCGTACTTGAACCCGAAGCTGATCAGCTGGAACACGATCCCGGCATCGGAAGCGTCGTCCGCGAGGTGGGCGAAGATCCGCTCCTTGAGTTGTCTCAGGGACAGGTCGGACGTGTCGACGACGATGTCCGACTCGGCCCGAATTGGATCCAGCAGACGGCGCTCCTCGGCGATCGAGCCGGCGATCCCACGCTTTCCGGCGAGCGGATGTCGATGGCGCGTCTCGGAGAATCGCCGAATGAGAACCTCATCGCGAGCCTCCAGGAAGATCACCCGCGGAGTGATGCCTCGACCCTCGAGCGCCCCGCGCATGGCTGCGAGAGCCAGCGGAGCGTCGCCGGCGCGAACGTCCAGCACGATCGCCACTTTCTCGAAGCGCTGCCGGTCCTCGGACACGAGCTCGGCCAGCGCGGGCAGCAACTCGCCCGGCAGATTGTCCATGCAGGTGTAACCGAGATCCTCGAACAGCTTCGTGGCCGCCGTCTTGCCCGCTCCCGAGAGGCCGGAGAGGATCACGACCCGCTGCTCGACGTCCCGTCCTCGGGTGGCGGGGGCGTTGGGATCCGCTCTCCGACGCGTCTCACCAGCGCTGGGGCCACGAGCCGGCGCCCTCTCGGCCCGTCGCCCCTGCTGCTCCCTCACGCCCTTGCCCGCGGCGGCGGCTGCCTGACTGGCGCTGGGGGCAAGACCGCGGCCTGTCCCGGCATCACCGTCGTGGACGGAGCGCGGCCGGGCAGGAGGCTTGCGAGCGGGCGGCAGCCGATGGTCGACCGCCGGCGGATCGGCGGCCGCGTTCAGGCGATCTGCCTCGCTGCTCATGGGGTAAGTCTATAGCGGCCCGGTACACCGGCGGCCCGGCCCGATCCGCGGCCGTGCTAGACCGGCACCTTCAGGCGAGCCGCCCACTCGGCCGCGGCCGCGGCGAGCGATTCGGCGACGTCCGGGGCAGGGCGCCCGTGCGTCGCCCGCGGGAGCGAGGCGGCACCGGTGATGCCGCGCGATACGTTCACCAGCAGTCCCCCACCCGGCCACTCTCCGGCGGGGGGCGCGCTGGCCGGCCCATGGCGGAGCACCGGCTCTACCTCGCCGCCCTGCGCCCCCACTCCGGGCACGAGAAGTGCCAGCTCCGGCGCGATCGCCCTGATCTGGCCGAGCTCCAGCGGCGCCGTGGCCCCCACGACGAGACCCACCGTGCCGCCGGGACCCCAGGTCCGGGCACGGCGGGCGACCCGGGCGTACAGTGGCTCCTCGGGCACCCCGAGCTCAGCATCCCCGGCCACAAGTAGCGATTGCAGCTCACCTGCCCCTGGATTCGAGGTCCGGCACAGCACGTACGCGAATCTGTCGCTCCGAGCCAGCAGCGGCTCCACCGCCTCCGATCCCAGGTATGGATTGACCGTGACCGCGTCACAGTCGAGGATATCGAAGAGGGCCGCGGCCTGACGCGCGGCCGTCGTCCCGATGTCACCTCTCTTGGCATCGCCGACGAAGAGGACCTCGGCCGGGACACGAGCGCGCAGCCGCTCCAGGGCCGCGACCCCGGCGGCCCCGAACGCCTCGAAAAACGCCAGGTTCGGCTTGACGGCCGCGGCATACGGCAGGGCCGCGCCCAGCAATACCTCGCAGAAGCACTCAACCCCCGCCAGGTCGCGGCTGAACCCAGCGGGCAGCGCGTCGGGCACCGGGTCCATGCCGACGCACAGGACGGAACCGACAGATCGTGTCCGCTCGCCGAGTCGCGCCAGGTAGGTGCCCATCGCCAAAGGTTAACCGACGGGGATCAACAGATCACGACGGAGTGGCGGCGGGAGACGCCGTCGAGGCCGGAGCGGCCGAGACCGGGCCGGTTGGGACCGCGGTGGCTGAACCGCTGGGCGCGGGCGAGGCCGTCGCGGCCGGCGCCGGTCCATAGCCGGGGATGTACCAGGCCGCCGGCGAGGCTCCGTCCAGGCCGCTGTAATCGGTCAGATGAGGCTCGATCTTGAAGGTCATGTTCGTCCCGGTCCCGGAGATGTGGACCATGTTGAGATCCACGATCGTGCCGGTGAGGTGCATGTAGACGAGTTCATCCCCGGCCGGCGACCAGACCGGTGCCCATGAGGCGCCGTCCGAGGTCACCTGGGCGACCTGCTTGCCGGACGTCGCGTCCAGGACGACGACGTTTAGCGTGTTGCCGGTGACCTTGGTCGCGGCCACATACTGGCCGTCCGGCGACCAGGACGCAGCCCGGTAGCCCGCCGCCAGTTTGCGAGATACACCGCCTTTGTAGATCCATATGCTCGGCGCGCCGTACTTGCCCGATTGCCCTTCCATGGTGTACGCGAGCTCGCTGGCGTTGGGTGAGAACCTTGGATCAGAGAGACCCAGCGGCGAGGTCTCGCTAAGCGGCAGCGCGGCTCCAATCTTGCCCGTCGCGACGGTGACATAGTGGATCCCCATGTCCTGCACCCCTGGGACCGTGGGGCCATCGGAGGCGACCGCGACTACGGTCCCGCTATACGAGACCGAGGGCTGACGGATCCAGTAGAAGGTCGTCAGCTGGCCCTGCCTGATGAGTCCTGAGCGGATGTCCTTCTTGCCGGTCCCATCGGGATGAATGCGGCACAGGACCGGGTAGTAGAGCGTGAACCTGGCGATGGCCCCGCCCTGGTCGGGGTCGTACCACCGCCCGGTCGTCACGCGCGTGTCGATGTAGTAGATCCACTGGCCGTCAGGAGAGAAGGCGGGCTGCGAAGCCGCCGAGCCGTTCACCGGCACGGTGAGCTGGCGTGCCGTCGTCCCACTCTGGACCCACAGGCTGCCGTTTTCGACGTAGACCAGCGTGCCCGGAACGGAGATCTGGGGATTGGTGGCAATCGTTGCGGTGGGCTGCGGCGTCGGGGTCTGCCCGCTCGCGACCGGCACCGGCGTGGCGGAGGGCGTCTCCTCGGAGTTGGCGAGGGTTGGAGTCCAGTTGCGGTAGACCTGGAAGGTCAGCAGCCCCGCGATCAGCAGACCGACGAGGGACAGAACTGGAGCGACACTGATTGCCCCGCGGCCCGGGAAGGCCCGACGGACGGGCGGCTTCTCGGGAGCGATCTGGTCGATCATCGCGGATACGCCCCGCCCCGGCCCCCGGACACCCTCCCACCAGCGCCGGCCAAGTCGAACGCCGGGCTGGCGCCCGCGGTTGCCACATCCAGCACTTCGAGCTGGATCGATTCGAACCCCCCGAAGCGGCGGCTGGCCGCTCTAGCCACGATGTCTATGAGGTCGCCCTCCCGCAGGGACAATGCCAGGTCCGGCCGCCGAAAGGCGACAGCGTCGAGTACGTCTCTTCCACGCCCAAGGACCAGCTGAGTATGCCCTCCGGATGCCGAACGCGCTCGGACGACCGTGAACCCGGTCACGCCCAGGGCGGGCGCCGGATTGCCGGGACCTGTCGGCTCCAGCATCTCCAGTTCGTGCACGAGCCCATAGTCTATGGCGGAGGCCGGCAGTAGCAGGTCCAGGCGCAGCTCTGAGCGGCCGGAACGGCGCGGCGCCGCCTCGGCCAGCTGGAGAAAGCGCCGCACGAACTCAGGCCAGCGGTCGGCCCGGATGTCGAAGCCGGCTGCGGCCGCATGGCCGCCATGGCGGACCAGCAGGTCGCTGCAGGTGGCCAGCGCCTCGGCCAGGTGCCAACCCTCGGGGCCCCGGCAGGAGGCGCGCAACAGGCCGGCCTCCGGATCGAGCGGCGAAGCCACCACGGCGGGGCGACCCGTTTCTTCGGTGAGCCGGCCCGCGATCAGGCCGACGATGCCCACGGGCCACTCACCCCGGACGAGCATGGCCGGCGGAAGCCCCGCGTCATCCGCTCCATCGGCGCGCCCGAGCCGCGGCGCGATCTGCGCGCTGTCGCCGAATCCGTCGGGCTCGCCGGACGCCGCGGCCAGCCCGAGCATGACTCGGGCTTCGGCCAGACCGGTCCTGGTCACCTCGCGCCTGTTGGTGTTGGCGGCCTCGATCTCGACGGCCAGCCGGTCCGCCTCCTCGGGATCGACGGCCAGCAGCAATCGCTCGGCGCGGGCCGCCTCTCCTACCCTGCCCGCGGCGTTGAGTCGCGGGGCCAGGGCGAAGCCGATGTCGTCGAGATCCGCCTTCGCCGCCGCGATCCCCGCGCGGGTCAACAGCGCCGCCAGCCCGGGCCGGCGGGCCCGCCGGAGCTGATCGAGGCCGAGCCTGGCGATCGCACGGTTCTCACCGAGAATCGGCGCGACGTCCGCGACCGTGCCGATGGCCGCCAGGTCCGTCAGCTCTCGAGCCGCATCCGAAAGGCCGGCTCCGCCGGGCTCGTCCAGCAGCAGCTGGGCCACCTTCCAGGCCACGCCGGCGCCGGTCAGACGGCGCTCCGGGTATCTGCCGTCGGCACGCTGAGGATTCACCACGGCGACCGCGGCGGACGGCCATGTGCCAGCGTGGTGATGGTCGGTGACCAGGACGTCGATGCCGCTGCTGGCCGCTTCCTCGATCTCGGGTCCGCTGCTGGTACCGCAGTCCGCGGTCAGGATCAGGGTTTGCCCTTCGGCTCCGGCCCGCTCGATCGCTCGCCGCGACAGGCCGTGGCCGTCGACCAGGCGTTCGGGTACGTAGCCCTCCGCGTCCAACCCCAGGCCTCGCAGCGCCAGGACCAGGATAGCCAGCCCCGTCAGGCCGTCCGCATCGAAGTCCCCGTAGACCAGGACACGCTCGCCCCGCGCCCGGGCCAGCGTCACCCGCCGGAGAGCGGCTTCGGCATCGGGAAGCAGCCTCGGATCGTGCAGCGCCTCCTCCGGAGCTCCCAGAAAGAAGCCCAGCTCCTGCGGAGTGGAGATGCCGCGGGCCGCCAGCAACGTCAGCAGCCGCGCTGACATGCCCTGTTGACGAGCGATCGCAACGCACGCCGGATCCACGGCCACAACAGGCGGAGCGATCCAGCGGTAGAGCGGCTCGATCACGTCGCGCAGCATGCCACGATCCGCTTACGCCCGACGTATCCGGCCCTTATCGAGCATGACCCCGGCAATACGCGGTTCAGGCGTTGGACCGCCGTCCGCTGCGAGCCAGTGCCAACCTCTCGGCCTGGCGGCGATCGTCCCACAGCTGCCAGACGACGAGCAGCGGGCTGGCATTGAAGATCGAGGAGTAGGTGCCGGAGATGATGCCGATGAGCAGCGCCAGCACGAAGTAGTGGATGGAAGAACCCGCGAAGAAGAGCAGCGCGGTGAGCGTCAGGACGACCGTGAAGCTGGTGTTGATCGAACGGCCGAACGTCTGCAGGATCGAGTGATTGACGATCCGGTCGAACGGCTCGCCGGCATGACGGGCCCGGTTCTCGCGAATGCGGTCGTAGACGACGATAGTGTCATGAACGCTGAAGCCGATGACGGTGAGCATCGCGGTGACGAAGAGCGAATCGATCTGGACCCCGAAGACCGTCCCCAGGATCGCGAAGGTGCCGACGACGACGATAACGTCGTGGAGCAGAGCCGCCAGGGCCGTGGCGCCGAACTTGATGCTGTGGAACCGGATGCCGACCCAGATCAGGATGCCGAGCGAGCCGAGAAGAATGAGCAGGACCGTCTGCTGGATGAGCTGGCTGCTGATGATCGGCCCCACGGTCGTCGTCTGGCGGGTGCAGGAGATCGGGCCGAGCTTGGGATCTGCCTCCATCGCGGTCGCTATCTCAGCCAGCTTGCCCGTGGCAGGCAGCTGTACGCAGGACGCGCTGTTCTGAGCGGTGCCGCTCGGCGTCGGAGACGCGCTGGCCGAGGCGGAAGGGCTCGGACTCGGCGATGGCGTCGGCGAGGGCGTGGGGCTGGCCGTCGCGCTCGCGGACGCACTGGCTGCGGGGCTGGCGCTCGCGGACGCGCTGGCTCCGGCCGTTGCGGAGGGTGTCGCGCTCGGACTCGGCGGTGGCGAGGCGTTGGGAGTCTCCGAAGCGCTGGCGGAGGCCGACGCGCTGGCCGACGCGGACGCGGCCGGCGTGGGCGTTGGCGGAGCCTCCGTGGGCTGGGGGAAGAGATCCACCTGCTTGGTTCGGATCGTGAAGTTGTGGGCGGTGTCCTCAGTCACCTCGACGTCGGTGACGCCGTGCTGCACGAACACGGCCCTGACCTCGTCCGCGGAGGCGTTCGGGTTCTTGAACTGGATCACCAGCTGGGTACCGCCGGTGTAGTCGACCGAGAACTGGAGGCCGACCTTGCCGTTGGTGAGCGGTGTCAGCAGGATGAAGATGAGCCCCGGGACGACGATCAGGCCCGAGAAGAGGAAGAACCAGTTCCGCTTCCCGATGACGTCAAACACGACCGCGGGCCTCCCTGCGGTAGCGACCTGGCAGGGTCCGAGCCTGGAACTCCTCATCCGTCACGCCGTAAAGCCAGGCCTTCGCGGCGAAGCCCTGCCTGACGAGCACCCGGAGCAGCGTGCGGGAGACGGTGACGGCAGTGAACAAGGACGTGGCCACGCCGATCATGAGGACCAGGGCGAAGCCCTTGATGGTGGCCGACCCGAGGAAGTAGAGGATCGACGCGGTGATCAGGCTCGACACGTTGGAGTCGAAGATCGAGTTCCAGGCCCGGTTGAAGCCTGCCTCGATCGCGGTGACCAGCGTCTTACCGGCCCGGAGCTCCTCCTTGGTTCTCTCGAAGATCAGGATGTTGGCGTCGACCGCCATTCCTACCGAGAGCACGAAGCCCGCGATCCCGGCCAGGGTGAGGGTGACGGGGATTATCCGGAACAGCGCCAGCACGGCGATGCCGTAGTAGCTCAGGGCCAGGCAGGCGACCAGGCCGGGCAGGCGGTAGTAGACAAGCATGAAGAGCAGGACGAGGCCGATACCGATGCCGCCCGCGAGGACTGTCTCGTTCAGGAAGCTCTGACCCAGCGTTGCCGGGATGTCTGAATCGAACACCATCTTCAACGGGAACGGGAGGGCGCCGTACTGCAGAATGGTGGCCAGCTGGCTGGCCGACTGGGCCGTGAAGTTACCGCTGATCTCGGCGGTGCCGTTGGTGATCGCCTCCGCGATGTACGGCACCTCCTGGACGACACCATCCAGCACGATCATGAAGTAGCTGCCCACGTTGGCGCTGCTCCAGGTCGAGAAGGCCGCGGACGCGGTGCTCTTGAGAGCGAGGTTGACCGCCCACTCGGCCGGCGTGCGCGAAGTGTCGTAGTAGGACCGGACCTGGCTGCCGTCCACCTGGTTACCGGAGAACAGGGGCGTGCCCATCGCGCTGGTGACCGTTTCGCCCACGGTTGGCAGAGGCGCGGTACCGGAGACCTGGCTGCCCGTGGACGCGTCGTAGTAGCCGTAGGTGGTGCGGTCAAGCGGGATGAAGGTCAGTGAACCGGGCGTTCCCACCAGGTCCCTGATCTGCTGGGGGTTCGCGGCACCCGGCACCTCTACCACGATCTGGTCGGTGCCCTGGGTCTCCACGACGGCCTCGATCGTGCCCGTGCTGTTGACGCGGTTCTCGACGATGCCCTGGATCGTCGACATGGCGGACGAGTCCGGGTAGCTGACGACCCCGGTCTTCGGGTCGGTTATCGGCTGCGCCTGGTACGTGACGGAGTAGCCGCCCTTGAGGTCGAGCCCCAGCTTCGTGTCGAGTGCCTGGTTCGGGCCGCCGTTGATGTTGCTGAGCACCACGAAGTGCGAGCCCGGCAGGTCGATGTAGATGGCGAGCGCGCCCAGGACCACGATCAGGAGCGGAACGAATCGTCGCACGAGGCGGGATGATAGCAGGGCCGCCCTGGCGGCGCGCGGCGGCACCAGCGGCGGCGCCGTCTCCTATCCCTCCAGGCCAGCCTTGATCCTCGCCGCCAGCGCGGGCCCGATGCCGGGCACGGCAGCGATCTGCTCTACCGGCGCCTCTCGGACTCTCTTCGCGGAACCGAAGACGCGCAACAGCGCAGCCCTCCGTTTGGGCCCCACGCCCGGCAGGTCGTCGAAGGCCGAGCGAGTGGCGGCCTTCGCCCGCAGCGCGCGGTGGTAGGTGATCGCGAAGCGGTGGGCCTCGTCACGCAGCCGTTGCATCAGGTACAGCGCCGGCGATGTGGTCGGCAACAGCACCGGGTCCTCGCGCTCCGGCAGGAAGATCTCCTCCCGTTCCTTGGCCAGCCCGACCACCGCCAGATCGTGGTAGCCCAGCTCGCTCAGCACTTCCCTGGCTGCGGAGAGCTGCCCCTTGCCGCCGTCGATCACGACGAGGTCCGGGAGTCGCCAGCGCAACTCCTCCTCGCTGCCCTCGTCACCGGCTTTCGCTCGAACGAAGCGGCGCCTCAGCACCTCCTGGTGGCTGGCGAAGTCGTTCGGACCCGAGACCGTCTTGATGCGGAAGCGGCGGTACTCGCCGGTACGCGGACGGCCATCCTCGAAGACGACCATGCTCCCCACGGACTGGGCCCCCTGGAAGTTGCTGATGTCGTAGCACTCGATCCGATGGGGCGCGGCCGGCAGGTCCAGTGCGTCGGCGAGCTCGTCGAGCGCCGCAAGGGTCTTGCCCTGGTCGGCCAGCCAGCGGGCGTGCTCACGCGCCATCGTCTCGGTGGCGTTCCGAGCGGCCAGCTCCAGCAGCTCCCGCTTCTCGCCGCGCTGCGGGACGCGGAGGTGGACAGCCGCGCCCCGTCGTCCGGCCAGGAAACCCTCCAGTTGCACCGCGTCGTCCGGGAGAACGGACATCATCACCGCCGGCGGGATCGACGTCGCCCTCTCGTAATACTGCTGGACGAAGCCCGCCAGCACTGTGGCATCGTCCGTTTCGCGAGGGGCGTCCAGCAGGAACACGTCGCGCCCCACCATCTTCCCGGCGCGGACCGCGAAGAGCTGCACAGCGGCCTGGGTATCCTGGCGGGCCAGCCCCAGCACGTCCTCCTCGGTGCTGGCGTGGGCGGCCATCTTCTGCGACTCCATCGTCCGTTCGATGGCCCGGACCTTGTCCCGGAGGGCCGCCGCACGCTCGTATTCGGTCGCCGCGGAGGCCTCCGCCATCTGCCTGGAAAGCTCGCGCGCGACGACCTCCTGCCGGCCTTCGAGGAACCGAACGATCTGCTCGACCTGGGCTCGATAGTCGGCCTTCGATATGTAGCCCACGCAGGGCGCCTGGCAGCGCTTGATGTGGTAGAGCAGGCACGGCCGATCGATCGCCGTGCGGCCTTCGCGGATGTCCAGCGTGCACGTCCGGAACGGGAAGATGCGCCGGATTAGGTTCATCGCCTCGTCCACGCTCACGGCCGAGGCGTATGGCCCGAAATAGCGGCTGCCGTCGGCCGGCAGCTTGCGTGTCCGCTCGACGCGGGGGAAATCCTCGGCCAGCGTGATCTTGATGAAGGGATAGCTCTTGTCATCCTTGAGCCGGACGTTGTAGCGCGGCCGGTAGCGCTTGACCAGGTTGATCTCAAGCAGCAGCGCCTCGCTGACGGAGTCGGTCATCGTGTACTCGAGGTCGGCGATCCGCTCGATGACGCTGCGGATGAGCTGGCTCTCGCCGCCGCCGGTCTGCTTCTGCCAGTAGCTGCGGACGCGATTGCGCAGGCTCTGGGCCTTGCCGACGTATATCACCATTCCGCGCGCGTCCTTCATCAGGTACACGCCCGGCCGGTCGGGCAGGCGTTTGAGTGTCGCCTCAAGCTCGGGAGTCACCGGCCGATTCTATGCGTCCCTGCGGCGGCGGCCAGGCCAGCAGCCCTGCTCCTACGAGATCCAGTCTCCAGAGGCCAAGACCTCGCCCGTGAAGAAGTCGATGTCGACGAAAGTGCCTGCCGCATTCAGCGGTCCCTCGTAGTAGCGGAGGAACGAAACGGACCAGATCAGCGCCCATAGCCGCTGTCCATTTCGACGCCAGCCGTAGCCTTGGCGAGTTCGTCCGCCGTGGGATGGACCGCGTTCGTCGCAATCGCAGTTGCTTGCGCCACGGTTCCTGGCAGGGAAGAGCCCGAAGCCCGGACGACCTCGGACCCGTCCGGCCGCGTCCGAGCGTCCCGGTCGCCCGAGCCTTCGAGCTCCGGAAGCTACCTACGGGTAGTTGGGGGCGGAGCGAGCCAGCTCTATGTCGTGCGGGTGGCTCTCGACCTGGCCTGAGTGTGTCACCTGGACGAAGCGGGCCTTGACGCGCAGGTCCGCGATCGATTCGGCGCCGCAATACGTCATGCCGGCCCGCACGCCGCCGATGAGCTGGTACAGGATCCCGGACAGGGGCCCGGCGACGGAGACGAGCGCCTCCACTCCCTCCGGCACGAGCTTGTGGCGGTCCACCTGCGGATAGCGGTCGCTGCCGGCCGACATCGCCCCGAACGAGCCCATGCCGCGGTATTCCTTGACGACGCGGCCGCCCACCCGCTCGGCCTCGCCGGGACTCTCCTCCGCCACCGCCAGCAGCCGGCCCAGCATCACCGAATCCGCTCCGGCGGCGAGGGCCTTGACGATGTCGCCGGAGTAGCGGATGCCACCGTCGCCGATGATCGGGACGTCGTGGGTTTGAACCTCGGCGGCGCACATCATGATTGCCGTGAGCTGCGGAACCCCGACGCCGGCCACGATCCTGGTCGTGCAGATGCTGCCGGGGCCGATGCCCACCTTCACGCCGTCCGCGCCCGCCTCGATGAGCGCGGCCGTTCCCTCGGGAGTGGCCACGTTCCCGGCCACGAGGTCGACCACGTCGCCGTAGGAGGCGCGGTAGCGGCGCAGGGCGTCGATCACGTTGCGGGTGTGGCCGTGCGCGGTGTCCACGACGAGGCCATCGACTCCGGCACGGACCAACGCCTCGGCCCGGGCCACCGAGTCCGCGCCCACGCCGACGGCGGCGGTCACGCGCAGCCGCCCGCGGGAATCCAGGTTGGCGAGCCCGGCCTCCGCCGGCACCGCGGCCGCCTTGACGGCCGCGACCTGCTCAGCCTGGCGCTCCGGCGCCTGATTGCGATGGATCACGCCGATGCCACCCTCGAGGGCCATGGCAATAGCCATCCGGTCTTCGGTGACCGTGTCCATGGCCGCGCTGACGATCGGCGTATTGAGGGCGATGTGCCGCGAGAATCGGCTCTTCACGCTGGCGTCGCCAGGGAGGATCTCGGAGTACTGGGGGATGAGCAGGACGTCGTCGAAAGTCAGCCCCAGCAGCGGCCGACTCAGGACCGCCCCGGCTACCTGGTCGGCCTCGGCCCGTCCGTTCTGCCCGGTCGCCATCTGATCTCCTGCTTCTCCCAGGCTCGCTCGATCGACCCGGCTGGCCGATCCGCGCCTGGAGGCCGGCGCTTCGTTGGCGGACATTCTATGGGTCGAGGAGGTCGCCGTCCGATCGAACTGCCCGCCGACGCGCATACCGGACGCCCCTCCCGCACGTGCACGTCGCTCG
>Ga0116137_1000981_pt1 | contig 20646 bp, 20 predicted proteins | sample June2015DPH_20_1_3_FD_88973 | JGI IMG/M metagenome (GOLD analysis project Ga0116137, IMG submission 88973) | Peatland microbial communities from SPRUCE experiment site at the Marcell Experimental Forest, Minnesota, USA - June2015DPH_20_100 | ecosystem: Environmental > Terrestrial > Soil >...
CGACTTGGAGGAGACCGGATTCGGCCGCATCACCCATCGACCTATACTCGACCGGCAACTCCGAAAGTGACACCCGCGAGCTCCTCCAGTGAGGCCCGTTCCCGATGATCGACCTGCGCAGCGACACTGTCACGCACCCGACCCCCGCCATGCGCAAAGCCATGTACGAAGCCGAGCTCGGCGACGACGTCTTCGGCGACGATCCCACGGTCAACGCCCTGGAAGAGCGCGCCGCGGAGCTGCTCGGCAAGGAGGCGGCCCTGTTCGTGGCCAGCGGCACGATGGGCAATCTCGTGGCCCAGCTGGGGCACCTGGCCCGCGGCCAGGAGACGATCGCCGGCGCTTCGACGCACATCGTCTCGGACGAGCAGGCCGGCCATGCCGTCGTCGTCGGCACCTCCGTCAAGCAGATGCGGGAACGTCCCGACGGCACGTGGGACCTCGGCGAGCTGGAGGAGGCCTTTCGCGACCCGCGCGACCCCCACGAGCCCATCACCGGTCTCGTAGCGCTGGAAAACACCCACGCCCACTCTATGGGCCGCCCGCTGCCGCTCGACTACACCGGCGCCGTCGCCGGGATCGCGCACGCGCACGGCGTCGCCCTTCATGTCGACGGAGCGCGCTTCTTCAACGCCACGGTCGCCCTCGGACTGTCGCCGCGCGAGCTCGCCGGCCCGGCCGACTCGGTCACGTTCTGCCTGTCCAAGGGACTCGCCTGTCCGATAGGTTCGATGGTCGTGGGCAGCCGCGACTTCGTGGCCCTGGCCCGCCGCGGCCGCAAGCTCGTCGGCGGCGGCATGCGCCAGGTCGGCGTTCTCGCGGCAGCCGGCCTCGTCGCCCTCGGTGGCGGCCCGGAAGGCACGATCGAGCGTCTTGCGGAGGACCACGCCAACGCCCGGCGCCTGGCCGAAGGACTCGCCGCCCTCGACGGCATCGAATCCGCCGGCGGCCTCGCCCAGCCGGCGCTCGGACCCCTGGACCCGGGCCGCGTCCAGACCAACTTCGTCGTCTTCCGCGTGCGTCGCGACCGGGCCGAGTTCCTGGACGCTCTCCGCGGGCGTGGCATCCTGATGGTCGAATACCCGCACGGGACGATACGGGCCGTGACGCACTACGGCGTCGAAGCGACGGACATCGAGCGGGTCCTGGCCGCGTGCGCCGCGGCTCTCGAGGAGACGTCCGCGGCGCACGCGGCCGTCCGGCACTGACAAGGCCACGATCGCGCACTGGAGCCCAAACATGGCAGAGCTAGTCCTTCCCCGACCAGCCTCACAGCCCACGGCCGGCCCGGCGGACGGGCGTTTCTGGGAGATCGTCGAAGCCGACTTCCGGCGGATGATGGATCGGCACCCCATCCTGGCCACCTACGTCGGCCTCCACGGCGCCGACGACCGCCTCGACGACGCCACTCGCGACGAGGTCGTGCAGGAGATCGCCGACGCGCACCGGCTCGAGCGCGAGCTGGAGGCGGTCAGGCCGAACGAGCTGTCGGACAGCGTCCGCTTCGAGCGCGAGCTGGCCCTCCACAACGTCCGCCGCGAGCTCTTCGACCTCGAGGTCCATCGCGTCTGGGAACGCCGATCCACGGCCATGGACGCCGTCGGGGACGCCCTCTTCTCGCTCTTCGCCCGCGATTTCGCGCCGCTGAAGGTCCGGCTCGCGTCGATCACCTCGCGACTCGAGGCCGTGCCCGCGTTCCTGGAGCAGCACAAGACGCGGGCCACCGCACCCCAGGTCCGGCTCTGGCAGGAGCTCGAGATCGAGTCGGGCGGAGAGATGCCCGCCCTCTTCGGGGAGATCAAGGCGGCCGGCCGCGGCGTGCTGGACGAGCGTGCCCAGGCCCGCTTGAACGGTGCCGTGGCAACGGCCTCGGCCGCGGTCGTAGCCTACGTGGAGACCATCAAGGCGAAGATGGGTTCCGCGGTCGAGAGCTGGGCACTCGGCTCCGAGGCGTACGACCTGCTTGTCGGCCTGCGCGCCTTCGACGGCCTGGACGCCTCGCAGATACTCGAGATCGGTGAGCAGCAGCTGGCCCTCAACAAGGCCGCGCGCGTGGGCGACGCCCGGCGCATCGACCCGACCGTCGACGAGCCCACGGTCGTGGACCGCGTCAAGTCGAACCACCCCGGGACCTTCGACGAGGCGCTGGCCGCCTACAAGGACGCCATGCTCCGCGCCCGAGCTCACATCGTCGAGCGCGACCTGGCCACCATGCCCGCCGGCGAGCAGATCTCCGTCATCCCGACGCCGGAGTACCTGCGGACGGTGATCCCGTTCGCTGCCTACTTCGAGCCGCCCAAGTTCGACAAGCATCCGTCGGGCATCTACATCGTCACGCCATCCGTGCGTGACGACCCGAACGCGATGCGCGAGCACAACTACGCCTCGATCAGCAACACCAGCGTCCACGAGGCGTACCCCGGCCACCACATGCAGCTCTCCGCCGCCGTGGCCCACCCATCGCTCGTGCGGCTGCTCGTCGACGCCCCCGAGTTCGTCGAGGGCTGGGGCATGTACAGCGAGCAGATGATGCGCGAGCAGGGCTTCGACGACGGGCCCGAGTTCCTGCTGGCGATGCACACCGACGCCATCTGGCGAGCCTGCCGGATCATCCTGGACGTCCGGATGCACCGCGGCGAGCTTGGCCTCGAGCAGGCGACGGCGATGCTCATCGAGCACACCAGCTTCGAGCAGGCCAACGCCCAGGCCGAAGTCTTCCGCTACACCTACACGCCGACGTACCAGCTCAGCTACCTGCTGGGCAAGGTGCTGCTGCTCCAGCTGCGGTCGGACGAGCAGCGCCGGCTGGGCGGCCGCTTCAGCCTGAAGCGCTTCCACGACACGCTCCTGAACAACGGCAGCCTGCCGATCAGCTTCCATCGCCGGCTGCTCGCGGCCGAGGCCGACGGCAAGGGATAGCGACGCGTCGTGCTGGTCATACCGTCGATCGACGTCGAGAACGGCCGCTCCCGCATCGTCCACTGGCCGGGCGCGGCCGCGGGTCAGGGAACCCCGACCGATCGGCCGGACCGGATCGCCGAGCGGTTCGTGGCGGCTGGCGCGCGCCTGATCCACCTCGTGGATGTGGACGGCGCCCGTGCGGGCAGGCCCGTGAACCTGGAGGCGATTGGCCGCGTGGCCGGCCGCGTGGCGGTGCCGCTCCAGCTGGCCGGGGGGCTGGAGGCAGCGGACAACATTCGTCTTGCCTTCGCCGCCGGAGCCACCCGCGTGGTCGTCTCGATGGCCATGGCGGACCGCCCCGACGCCCTCCGGGAATGCCTTGCCGTGGCCGGCGACTGGCTGGCCGTCGGGCTCGATCCACGCCCGCAGCGCATTGCCGCGTATCCTTGGCACCGACCCGCGCCGCCGAGCCTGATGGATCTGGCCGGCGAGCTGGTGGACCTGGGGGTTCGCCGGCTCGTCCTGTCGCACGGCGGAGGGCGTCCGGATCCGGCATTCCTCGCCCGACTGGCACGGGAGACCCGGGCCGAGGTCTTCGTCGCCGGCGGGTCCGTGGATCTGGATTCGATACGGGCCCTGCGCGACGCCGCGATCGCAGGCATCATCCTAGGAGAGCCGCTCCTGTCCGGAGCCGTAGACTTCGCCAAAGCCCTGGAGGCCGCTTCATGACCCTCGCCACCATATCGTCCTCGCCGCGCCGGCTCGCGACCATCGGCCTCGTCGCGTGGCTGGTGGCCGCCTGCGCCGTGCCCACCAACGCGCCAACGGACTCGCCCACGCCAGAGCCTACGATCCCGCCCACCGCGCCCGCGTATACGCTGGGCCCGACGCCGAGCGCCTGCCCCACCTCGGCCCCGGCCGCGATGGCCGCCGGCACCACCGCCACGGTCACCATGACCACCAACTACGGCACGATCGTGATCAAGGTGGAGGCCAACCTCGGGCCCAATGCCGCCGGCGCCTTCATCGCGCTGGCCCGCTGCGGCTACTACAACAACGTCGTCTTCCATCGCGTCGTGCCGAACTTCGTCATCCAGGCGGGCGACGGCGAGTACGCACGCCTGCCCAACCTCGACCCCGACAAGTACGGCCAGGGCGGCCCCGGCTGGACGATTCCGGACGACAAGGTCACCACGTCCTACAAGCAGGGCACGGTGGCGATGGCCAACACGGGCGCTGCCAACTCGGGCAGTTCCCAGTTCTTCATCGTGCTCACCGACTCCGCCTTCGACGGCGTCGCCGCCACCTACTCGATCTTCGGCAACGTCACGTCCGGGATGGACGTCGTCGACAAGATCGCCCAGATCCCGCTGGGCGGCGAACCGGCAAGCGCGACCGACCAGCCGGACATCCCGCTCCTGCCGGCCGTGATCACCAGCACGATCGTTACCACGCCTTGACCGACATCTGACCGTGAGCGGGGCGCCCGCCGCGCGGCACTGCCGCGGGGCACCGTGTGCTCAACCGCCTTTCGGCCGTCCGCGGCAACCTTGTCGGAGCCAACGCCGGCCCAGCCAGCGAGGAGAAACTGATGACCAGGGCGACGATCGAGACCGACAAGGGCGCCATCGAGATCGAGATCAGCGAGAAAGGCGCCCCCAAAGCGGCGGCCAACTTCATCGAGCTGGCCCGCAAGGGCTACTACGACGGCGTCATCTTCCACCGGCTGGTGCCGGGCTTCGTGATCCAGGGCGGCGACGGCCAGTACGGCAAGATCGACAAGCTCGACAACGGTCGGGTTGGCACGGGCGGGCCCGGCTACAGCTTCGCCGACGAGCCGTTCGCGGGCGACTACGTTCGGGGCGCGGTGGCCATGGCGAATGCCGGGCCGAACACCAACGGCAGCCAGTTCTTCATCTGCCTGGCGGATCTCTCGGGCGGCCGATTGCCCAAGCAGTACACGCTCTTCGGGCGGGTCACCAGGGGCATGGACGTCGTCGATGCCATCGCCGCCTCGAAGCGAGATGGTCGCGACCGGCCGATCGAACCGACGGCGATGCGCTCGGTCAAGATCGCGGACTGACTCGGCCGGTCCTCGTCGGCCCCGGGGCCCGAGCCGAGGGGCGGTCCGGCACCATCACGCAGGGCCTCGGGGGCCTGTCGCCTGAGGTCCATGCGGCGGCTTTCCCGGGACGTTCCGCGGGATGCAACGAAGCCGTAACCTAAACCTCACAAAGTTGCGGGATTTTAACCCGATCGCACGCCAGAACCCTTGGTTTGTAGGCTGAAAGGGCGGTAGACTTTAGAAGCTGCCAGTCAGCCTGTTGCCCCAGTTACAAGGTCATGGGTAGGTCGGGTTAGGGTAGTCGGTGCAGCCGACGTGATAGATGCCTTTGTAGCGTGGCAGAAGACGGTCCGTTTCTGACGGGTCGACCCTTCACCGGGACAGCAACGAAGCGGCTCCTCCGGGAGCCGCTTCGGATTCTCAGCCGGTCCCCGGAGCCGCCATGGACTTCGGCGGCGGTGTTCCAGAGGGCGGCCCCGGCCCGCACGCGGCCCTGCGACGAGCCCGCTATCCGAGCCAGCTGTCCGGGCCCGCTACCCCGGTCGGGGCGCCGCTGCTATCCTTGCCTCCCGTGCGGTCGGTCGCAGCTCGACCGGGCCCCGCACCGTCGCGCGCCCGTAGCTCAGTGGATAGAGCGTTGGCCTCCGGAGCCGAAGGTCGCAGGTTCGAATCCTGTCGGGCGCGCCATTGCAACCTGTTCTGGCAAGGCCAGGGAGAGGCCGTGGGCGTAGGCAGCGGGCGTAAGCCGCGCCGACACAAACTCCCGCCCTGACACGACGATCCGTTCGTAGATCGCATGGAGCAGCTCGCTCCTCGCCTCCGGGTCGTCCGCTTGCTGCCAGGTCTCCGATAGGGCCCGCAGCCACTCCACGGCCCGGTCCGCCGGAACCCCAACCTGCGAAGTCTGCTCAACCTCGGCCAGCGACGCTCGCAGGTGCCTGAGGCGCTCTAGGTAGCTCTGGTCGCTCATCCCACCTGCCACGTGTTCGAGGGCAAGCTCGCGCATCTGACGTTCGATCCGGGATCGGTCGATGGCGACGGGTCGGACGGTTGAGCCAAGAGCGGCCACCACTCTGGCGATCACCCCGTCGGAAAGATCGATTGCGCCGATCTGGGCAAGGATCGGGTTCTCCCATGTGTCGGCGGGCAGTCGTGCCGCCCGGCCCCAGGCCTCGCACGGCTTGGGGTGGAGCTTGCGGTAGCGGCGATTGGCGGCCCAGCCGTCGCTCCGTATACGGCGGCCACAGACGCACTCGAGCAGGCCTCCCAGAAGATCGACTCGATCGCGGCGGTGCGGACCGCTGCCCCTGCATTTGGTCCGCCTGATCTCCTCGACTCTGGCCCACAGCTCGTCGGACACTGGAGGATTGGATCGCCAGGGTGCGTGCTTTCGAGTTTCGTTGGGGCCGCGGTGTCTGCGGATCCAGCCGTTGTACAGGGGGTTCATCAGGATGCAGCGAATCCGGGATGTCTCGAGTCCAGTCTCGATGGCGAGTTGCTGGGCGCTCAGGGTTCCCAAGGCGTAGCGTTCGAACAGGCCCACAGCGGCCCCGATCGTGGCCGGGTCGATCTGGAGCGTGTTGGGTGGCTCCGGAGATCGCCGGAAACCCAGGGGAGCATGACCGCCGGGGTCGTTCTCCTGGGCGAATTTGGCGGCATAGCCCTGGGTTATCCGTTCTGAGAGGCGGCGGCTGTACTTCTCGGCTCCTGCCGACTCCGCCACCAGTTCGTCCCAGTCGTTGGGATCGGAACTGATGATCCGCCGGTCGCACATCACCAGAGCCACGCCTGCGGGGTGAAGGTGGTCTTCGAGCAGCTCGAGCGTCCGGCGCAGGTTGCGCTGCCAGCGGTCCGAGTAGCCTGCGAGCAGGAGATCGAAGCCCCCCGCCTTCGCCTCCGCGAGCATGTCCGTCATGGTCGCCGAGCGCCAGACGGTCGTGCCGCTGTGGGCTACCTGGAAGACGCGCCCGGTGTCGATGAGGCCGTAGCGCTCGATGAAGCGATCCTGCTGCTCGCGCTGACTCGCCGGGCCGAAGCGATCGTACTGACCGGCGGTGGACTCCCGAATCCAGCGTGCCGCCCTCAAGCCCCGGATGTCGTCGAGAGAGCGAGCCAGCTGCTTCATGCCGCCCTGCCTCTTCTGCTCTTGCACATCCGAGGCATATTCCCTCTGGCGTCAAGCGCTTCAGCGCGCATCTGGTCGGGGCCGCGGGGGTAGCGGTCGTGGAGGGCCTCGACGTAGCGGGCAAGGGCGGCGATGAGCTGGTCGGAGTGGCACGGACCCGGACCCGTGGGCGACTCGCTGACCGTCGGCACCGGAGCGGCCGGGACGGCTTCCCAAGAGGCGCCAGCGGGCCCGGTCTGACCCGCGGGTGGCCTCGCATTCGTCCGATGACCCGATCGGGGCGTGGTGGCGCTCAAAGGTGTTACAGAGGCGTTACCGGCGACGTTGCGAGACCTGCACAGACGGGCCCGGCAGGCCGGGCCGCAGGTGGTCTTGTCGATCCGCGCCGAAGACAGCAGGGGCTCGCCGCAGGCGAGGCAGACCCGGACGTTCATGGCCGTGGCGCCCCGGGGTGGCAAGTGCCGCAGTACGCCGAGCCGTCGGCTCGCAGGGCTGGCACGTGTCCGGAGCCGAGGTCGGCCCAGCAGCGCCAGCTTGCGAGAACTTGGTCGGCCTCGGGATGACCGATTGGACCGGTATCGTCTACAGCCGAAGAGTGCGAGACGGGGCCTGGCTCTGAGGCCATGAAGGACGGCGGAGACAGTTCCAGGGCAAGAAGCAGGTTCTCGGTGGTGCCCCGTTCCCGATGCAGATCCACGAGCAGCCGCGCGGTGTCGGGCCCCTGGACGCGGTAGCAGCGGATCAGGTAGTCGATCTGGTTGGCGCGGACGAGCCGGCCCTGGATGCGCTCCAGAGTGGCGATCAACTCGCCCAGAGCCGCGTCGGACGGAGCGTTGAAGCGAACCTGTACTCCCTTGCGCAGTTCGGCGAGTTCGGCGCGGCCATATCGGACGGTATTGACCTCGCACGCGTAGGTAGGGTCCGTAGATTCCCTGGAGGAGTAAGGAGATTCACCCTTCTCTCTCAAGGGAGTGCTATCGGTACCTACGCGCGTGCGCGTCACGCGCGCGTAGCTATCGACGAGCCTGGGGATGTCGGCAGTCGGGACGTCCGCCGCCCCGGCCTTCGGGCCCAATCCGGGGATCTGGAGCCAGCGAATCTCACGGGCGACGCCGGTCAGGGCTTCGGCGATGCGCTCCATGTGCCGATAGCCGGGCTCGTCATTGTCGGGCCAGAGGACGACGATCCTGTCCCGCAGCACGTCCAGAACGGACGTCGACGGAACGAGTGCCGCACCAGTCACCGTGGCCACGGCCGGCAGACTTGCCCGCCAGACCGCGTCGCAATCCTTAGGTCCCTCGGTCAAGACGACCGGGACTTCGAGAGGCACCCGCCCCAGGCGCTCGGAGCCATACAGCGGCAACTCGGACACCGAGACTCCGCCCAGGCCCGGGCGTCCGTCGGGACCATCCCACCAGATGGCCTTGTCCGAGGTGCGCACGAGAGTGGCCCGAAGGACGCCTGAGGCATCACGGACCGCATAACGCCGCTCGGGCTCGGCGAAGCCAGCGAACTCGAGGACACCTAACGGATCGGGCAGATCGGAGCGCGTGGTCATGCTGGTCCTGTGGAGGACCAAAACAAAGGCCGTCCCTGGTCGAGTTGAATCATCGACCGGAGGTTAGAGGTCCAGAACGGGCCTTCCCAGCGGGGTAAGTGTGGCTCTCCGCAGGCCGACGCTTACCCCACCCCCTACAAGGTCATCTGACCTCGTTCGTACTCATCGAGCGTGAGAATGGGCTGGATATGGGGCCGTTCCCGCAGCAGTCGCCTGGCTGAGTCGATGCCTTGACGGACATCCTTGCGCCGGCTGTCGAGGACTCCGGCACGTGTGTCAGGGTCCGCCGCGGGCGATGCGAATTCGGCGAGGGCGAGTGCGCTCAAAGTCTCGTGTTGAACGAGATTGCGGAATAGCCAATCAACGTTGCGGATGATCGTCTGCCGGCGCTTGTTCGGCTTGGGTCCGAGCGGCACGAGTGGATCCTCGACGCTCTGCAGGTACAGCTCGGCCTCCTCGACGTACTCCGCCAGGCGGGTCCGAGCCAGAGCGACCGAGTCCCCGCGGTGCACGTAGAAGGGCGGGAATGCTTTGTATTCGGCGACCCTCGGCCTTTCGGTCTCGTTCCAGTACCAGTCCTGGATCAAGGGCGGGTCGGCCGGCGTGGGCGGCGGTGAGGTCCAGGTGTCTTCCGGGTTCCAGATGCTGCCCTCCGTCCATACGAGCTGCTCCACTACGTCAGTCAGGTACCAGGTGAAAGCTCCGATCGCGGCTCGGGCAAGCCAGGGCCAGGGCAGGCCAAGCCCCGCCATGAATGCCGCGATCTCCGCCTCGACCTCGGCGTTCGACATAGGAGCAGCCGGCTCGTCTCCGGCTGGCTCCGGGTGCCAAGGCTCCAGAGCCGCCAGGAAACGTCCGTAGCCTGGGTCTGGAATTCCCATTGCCCGGTAGGTCCGCCGCTCATAAGGGGACTGCTCTATCCGGATCGCGTTGCGTTCGACGACTCCAGATCGGCGACCGAGATCGGCGAAGAAGCGGCGGAGGGGTTCATGCTCGGAGAGCAGCGCAAAGAGTCGGACCCGAGCGATACCGGCGCCGGTCTGAGCGCCTTTCTCCCAGTCGGGTAAGTCCTCGTTGACGTTGAAATGCCGCGCCTGCTTGTGGCGCACCTCCCGAGTCACCTGGGCGCCAGCCTAGACTCGGCAGACCGGCGGGCGACCGAGTGGATCGAACTCGAAGGGAGCGGGGTCACCTGGCAACGATACGTTGCGCCAGCGGCGTTTGGCGAGCTGGGTTTAGATGCCTACGGCGACTCCCTAACGGCTCGCTCAGTCACCAAGGCAGCCCGACCGGGTATCTTGAGGGCATATGGAGGACCAGCCCAAAGGTCTCGCCGAGGAGCTGGTGGCGGTCGCTGCGTTCGCCACTGCGTGGATGCGCGGAGGGCACCCGCCGCCACTCGATCGCTGGCAGTTCCGGGCCATGCCGGGCATGTTCGCGGTGACCGTGCTCGATGATGCCGGGAAGGAGGTCCCCTGGGAGGGAGCCGAGCAGTTCGTGCACGGGCGGGGCGTCTTCTGGCGTCTGCCGCCCGACGCCTCGGGCGTACTTCCAGGCCTCTGGAACAAGTGGGCCGACGGCCCTCGGCGGCGCGCCCACCCTGGCGGGCGATACCCGTACAACACCGATCTGTTGGCCACCTGCAAGGCCGACCCGCGTATCAGTCTCCTGTTCGCCATCGGCCCGCCATCCGTTCGGGGAGCCCAGATCTGGACCCAGTCGAGCTGCGGTCTCGACCTGGGCGTCGAGTCGCCATTCGGGCCGGACGGGAAGATCGAGCCGGCTTTTCGACAGGTGCCCAGCAGCATCCCAGGCTTGCCACGGTACGAGACCGATCTGCCGGCGCCACCGTCGCTCGACCGCTTGGCTCGCCCTGGCCGCCACCGCGCTGCTTCCTGGCAGGGAGCCTGGGGCGGACGGGTCTGGGGCGCGATCGTGGTCAGCGCCCGTGGCTACCCTGATCTACGCGTCCTGCAGGTTGCCCTCCACGAGAACTGGACCACCGAAGGCGACGTTCGTCGCGCGATAGCGGAGTCCCTGGCGCGTACCCGCTTCTGGGGGTCGTCAGCCGACGGCCACGCCATGATTTGCAGAGACGACGCGGATGCACTGATCCTCTCGGCCGTGGACCAGCTGATCCGGCAGGTCAAACGTGGCCACCACACCCCCGCCTACCCCATCGGGCGGAGCTATCTGCGCCTGCTGATACGAAAAGACCTGGCCGCGCTCGCCGACCGATCGGCAGACGCGCAGTCAAGTCTTCCGTTGGACGAGCCAGGCAATGAGGAAGACGATCAAGAGGGCGACCGACACCTTGGCCATGGCGGCCCACTTCGCTCCGGCACCACCAGCCTGCTCGACGGTAGGCCCGCCAACCAGCCCGAGACGAGTCCGTGGAGCGATCGCAACCTCAGGAGAGTGACCGCCCGACTGGCTCAGAACGACGGGCACCCGAGCCTCACCCTTCTTACTCCCGAGGAGCGCCGCGGATACGAGAACCGAGCCATCGATGAGCTGCGCGAGCGTCATCGACTGGGCGAGATGCGCGAGGCAATCCGCGAACTCCTCGACAAGCGCGGAGTTACGCTGACGCCCGAAGCGATACAGCAGTTCGTCGCCCGCCACAGGGGAGAAGCCTCCGACGAACTGAACCGCTCCGTCTGGGCATACCTGGCTCGGGAGCGACGACCGCGCTCCGGGTGAACCCGTCAGGTGAGGTCCTGGCGCAGGGCCCGATCCGACATCCGACCTTAGCGGGCCCCGCCTGTCTGGCCCTCATCGCGGTCTAGAATGTGGGCGGGACGGCCGCCCCTCCCACGGCCCTCGGTCGTCTCCTCTAAGCCTCCGTCACCCTCCCCCCTCGGGCGACGGGGGCTCTTCTCTGTTGGCGCCGACTCGACCTAGACCCCGATCGCCTGCGCCACCTCGCGCCAGGCCCGATCCTCCTGGCCCTCCAGGCGGCGCAGGTACACGGTCGTCACGGCCAGGCTGGAGTGGTCCAGGAACGCGCTGACTTGCTCGATCGACTCTCCGGCCTCTCGCCGGAGCTTCGCAGCGGTGTGCCGGAGCACGTGGATCCCGGTCGGCGCCAGTCCAGCCGCGTGGAGGTACCGGCGAAACCGGGCGTAGAACGTCCCGCTCGTGACACCCCCCGGCCGGGCTCCCGCCTGCCAGAGCGACTCAGTCGGTGCCATGGTCGCCAGCTCCTTGCCGGCGTCCGCCAGGGACGTACAGATCGCCTCGTAGGCAGGGCGTGGCAGTTCACGCCTTCCCCTCTTGCCGCCCTTGCCCCGGTAGGAGTAGTAGGCGGTCTCGCCCTCTAGGCTGAGGTCGCCTGCCCGCAGGCCGATCACCTCGGCCCGACGGCGGCCGGTCAGCACGAGCGTCAGCAGGATGGCCCGGTCGCGTCGGCCAGCTATGGTGTCAGGGACAACGGCCAGTAGCCGCCGCACATCATCCGCGCTGTATCCACGGGCTGGAGCCTGAACGCTTCTGGGTCGCTCGACCGCGTCGGTCGGGTTGGAGACAACGAGACCCATGCGGATCAGGAAGCGGTAGAAGGACGAGAGGCAAGCTATCCGGGCGCCGACCGTCGTGGCAGAGGGAGTCCGCCCGGACTTGCCGATGCCGTGAACGAAGGCGAGAACATCGGCCGGCTTCACCCGGTCGGGTGTCTTGCCCAGGTCGGCGAAGAACGGCCAGAGCATCCGGCCGTAGGACTCCACGGTGCGTCGGGAGCCCGAGCGGTTGCCCTTCTCGACTAGGAACGCGTACAGGGCCTGGTCCCAGGCAGACGGGTCTCCGCTGGCAAGGGCGGGGAGTGGTTGAGCGGTCATCGTGGGCGCCTCGGGTGCGAGATGGTCGCCTACATCCATCACTCGGCCGGCCCCCGAAAGCAACACCATCGCGGCATCGTCACCAGGAGACGGCAAGAGTGGGGCCCAACCCGTCGCCGCATGCCGTCCCCAGAAGGACCCGGTTCCGAGCGGTCGAGACACGCACTACGACGATCCGTAGGCGGCTGTGACTTCTCCACCGCGCGGCGCTCGGCCCTGTCATTGCTGCATAACATGGTGGTGACCTACAGATGATGGTTAATGCGATTGTGACACTGGGCACTTCCAGGGCACCTTCTAATATGTGCGAATCCGTACTGGAGCGACTCGCAGAAGAAGGTGAGTGCTATGAACACGATCGTTGCCCGCCGCTGGTGGGCGCTCGGCCCGATGGCCCTCGCGGTGTTCGCGGTCACCCTCGACGTCACCGTCGTCAACGTAGCTCTACCCACCCTGGCAGGCACCCTGAAGGCCTCCGAATCCCAGCTGCAATGGTTCGTCACCGCTTACACCCTCGCCCTGGTCCCAGGCATGCTGCCGGCCGGACTGATTGGCGACCGGTACGGCCGCAAGACGCTCCTTTGCGGTGCCCTGCTGCTGTTCGTGGCGGGGTCGCTGGGATGCGCATACGCGTCCGGGCCCGAGATGTTCATCGTCGCGCGGGTCGCGCTTGGACTGGCCGGGGCAACGCTCATCGTCATGGTCCTCTCCCTGATCACCGCGCTGTTCAGCGAGGCGGAGCGCCCGCGGGCTATCGGGATCTGGGGGGCCGCGAACTTCATCGGCCTGCCGCTCGGGCCGATCCTGGGCGGGTGGCTCCTCAGCAACGTCTGGTGGGGCTGGGTCTTCCTGATGAACGTGCCCGTCGCGCTGCTTGGACTCGTAGCGGTCGTCGCCCTCGTGCCCGAGTCGAAGGCGTCAAAAGCGCCTGGCATCGACTTTCTCGGGGTGCTCCTTTCCAGCGCGGGTCTGGTCGCCATCATGTACGGCGTGGTGCAGGCAGGCGACAACGGTTGGGGCGGCGTGGGCGCCTTGGCCTGGGCGTCGGCCGGCCTGGCCGTCCTCGCCCTCTTCGTGCTCTGGGAGCACTGGCTCGCCGGGCGGCCGGGCCTGCAGCCGCTCGTCGACCTCTCGCTCTTCCGCTCGCGCAGCTTCAGCTGGGGGGCCATCTGCACTTCGTTCGGCGTGTTCGGCCTGTTTGGCGTGATGTTCACCCTGCCCCAGTACTTCCAAGCGATCATGGGCGTCGACGCGCAAGGCTCTGGGTTCCGTCTCCTGCCCGTCGTCGGCGGCATGCTTGTCGGACTCCTGCTGTTCTTCGTCGTGGCTGATCGCATCGGGGCGAAGCTCAGCGTCGCAATCGGGTTCGCTATTGTCGTGGTGGGCACGACGATCGGCACGACGATGACAAGGACCAGCGGCGATCCGTTCATCGCGGCATGGTCGTTCATCACGGGCGCGGGGGCCGGCCTCGGCTTTGGTACCGCGGCGTCGGCGGCCCTCGTCGAACTCTCGGCCGAGCGCAGCGGAGTGGGCTCTGCGCTTCTGCAGGCCATCGTGAAGCTCGGCCCGGCGTTCGGCGCATCGATCCTGGGGAGCGTGCTGAACTCGACGTACCAGGCCCAGGTGGCCGTGACCGGGCTGCCAGCGTCGGCGGCCGCTACAGTGAAGGCCAGCGTCTTCGGTGGAATTGCAGTGGCGAAGCAGCTCGGGTCCCCGGCGCTGCTCAACTCGGCGCAGACGTCCTTCGTCGCCGGGCTCGATGACGCGCTGCGCTTCACGGCCGGCGTGACCGTGGTTGCCATCCTGCTCGCGCTGCTCTTCCTGCCCTCACGGGCGCGGGCGGCCGGTGCGGCCAAGGCAGCCAAGTCCGAAACGGGCCCGGTCCTGGTGGGCTAGGACGATGACCGCACCGAAGGAAAACCATGCACCGCCTGCGTCGTGAAGCTCGTCGTTGGCTGGGCGTTCCAGGACTGCGCCCGACCCACCACTGGAGGTAACCAATGGATGCCATACACGCCGACGAACCACCCAAATTGGGCCTGCGCGAGCGCAAGAAGGCGAAGACCCGCGCGCTTATCCAGCAGATTGCGCTGCGCCTCTTCCGCGACCAGGGTTACGCCGCCACCTCGATCGAAGAGATTGCGGAGGCCGCGGAGGTCTCAACCACCACCGTCTTTCGCTATTTCCCCACGAAGGCGGATCTCGTCATCTACGACGACCTGGACGCGCGGTTGATCGAGGCGGTCCACGCGCAGCCGGCAGAGCTGAACGTGGTCCAGGTGGTGCGGAACGCGGTCCGGTCCGTGTTCGGCGGGTTGACGGACCACGATATGGATGCGCAGCGTCAGCGCGATCAACTGATGTGGCGCGAACCCGAGGTGCGCGCAGCGATGCTCGCGGAACTCGTCCGCACACTGCGCGAGGTTGTCCAGCTCGTGGCCGAGCGCACGGGCCTGCCGGCCGACGACGAGAGGGTGATCGCAACCGCGGGTGCCGGCATCGGCGTGTCCCTTGCGGCATGGTTCGCCTGCGAAGGCGACACATCGTTGGCGCGCTACCCCCGTCTGTTCGACTCCGCGATCGCTCACCTGGAGTCGGGCTTGCCGCTGTAGCCCGGCGGCCCCATCGAACACGTCTTCGCACAAGTCGACCGCCGGCGTCGACCGTCGGCGCTGCAGCGAGGGCAGCAGAGCGAGCCCTCAAGCCTGACCCGACGTCTCATCCGACGCTTGTCTGGCCGGGCATGCGGTCGTCTCAACGCCCTTCACACACGGCCCTGCGGGCACGACCTCCCGCAGTGGATACGGGCGGTCGAGTCGGGCCGAAACCCCATGCTGTCTGAGATACGCGTCGACACCGTCAGCCCCGATCGCGCGATCGGTCGCTGCGCATCGGAAGCCAGGACGCCATCGCAATCGAAGGTAGCCGATCCAACACGCCTGACCCCTGGCGCGACGGCGCGATGGTCGCCGGAGAGCACTATCGCCCGATCGTGTGTGAATGATCACCCCGAGAGGGTTTGAGGCCGAGATGACAAGCGAAGCGGCGTGACCCTGAACGTCGCCTCTCTCGGCGGTGGCCATTATGGATACTGTGCCGTACTGCCCAGCGCCGAACGACAATCTGCCTGCAGAGGATCGCCCATCATCGAGATCGGCCAAGATTCCCCGGGCGTTTGACCCATTCTCGCCTGTTCAACGGTCTTGATAGGTGAAGAGCCAAATCGCCAGGGAAGGGCCGAGAGTGCAAATGGCCATCGAGACCGTCCCGACGCGACTGCTGAGCGACGATTCTCTCGAGCAGTTGATGACGGAGCGCTATCTGGACCTGATCCGGCTGGCTTTCCTCATCCTCCATGATCAGGCTGATGCCGAGGACGCGACACAGCTCGCTCTGGAGCGGGCCTGGCGGTCCCGGGCTGAGCTGCGTTCTGCGGGCAGCACCCTGTTCTGGCTCCGTAGGATAGTCGTCCGCGAGGCCCTGCGAGCCCGATCGTCGCCATGGCGCTTGCTGCGGTTGCAATCGCATGTCCTAGACATCGAGCCTGCCGGAGAGTTACCGAGCGCACCCAACCAATCCGAACGGCTCGACGTCGTCCGCGCCTTCAGGCACCTGTCCGCCGACCAGAGCGCCGTCGTGGTGCTTCACCACTACCTCGCGTACCCGGTCTCGGAAGTGGCGGAGATGCTCGGCGTGCCACTTGAGACTGTCCGTTCGCGGCTGCGGCTGGCAATGCGGCAGCTTCGCGAGGAGCTTCGAGATGCCTGAGATGACGGATGAACAGCTTGGGGAAGAGCTTCGCAAGGCCCTCGCCGCTGAAGCTATGTCAATAGAAGTCACCGACGCGGCGGGACGAGTGGCTCGAGTCCGGGCCCGACAGGCCCGTGATCGCTCCCGGCGTCCATGGGCACTCGCCGGGATCGCAGCGGCGCTGATCGTCGCGCTTGTGGCCGGCATCGGTTACGTGGCTTGGCGCTCACGGCCGGAGACGGGTCCGGGTGCGACGGCGCTGGCGACGCCATCCGCCACGGTGACGGCCGAGCCGTCAAGCACCCAGGCAGTCACTCCCGCGTCTGCGGGCACGTTCGTCCCGACGGGCTCGATGAACGTCGGTCGGTCAGGCGCCACTGCCACTCTCCTGGCCGATGGGCGCGTGCTCATCGCCGGAGGTTGGGGGAGCGACTCGACGCCTCTCGCCTCAGCCGAGTTGTACGACCCGGCGACCGGCACCTTCAGCCTGATCGGTTCGATGTCGACCGCGCGTGCGGCTCTGAACGGGACGGCTACGCTGCTCTCCGACGGGCGCGTCCTCTTCGCGGGGGGCGCCGACGACACCGGAACCATCGCCACGGCGGAGCTCTTCGACCCGGCGACGGGCACCTTCAGCCCAGCTGGATCGATGACGACCGCGCGCGACGGCCAGACCGCAACGCTACTTCCGAACGGTCTCGTTCTCATCGCCGGCGGCGAGGGCCGGGACGGCATGGCTCTCGCCTCAGCCGAGCTGTACGACCCGGCGACCGGCAAGTTCACTCTCACCGGCTCGATGGCGGTCGCTCGCATAACCCAGTCGGCAACACTTCTTCCGAACGACCGAGTCCTGATCGCGGGCGGCGTGACCACTACTGGGACTCCTGCGAAGGGCATAGAGCCTTCGGGCCCCCTCACCTCAGCCGAGCTGTACGACCCCGCGACCGGCAAGTTCAGCCCTACTGGATCGATGACGACCGCTCGCGGCCTCCCGACCACAACTCTCCTCGCCGACGGTCGCGTCCTGTTCGCCGGAGGGGCGGACCATAGCGGGACGTCTCTACTGTCGGCCGAGCTGTACGACCCGACCACGGGCCAGTTCAACCCAACCGGCTCTATGACATCGAGCGGGTACAGCGGGTACAAGCCCGCTGCGGCTCTCCTATCCGATGGGCGGGTGCTCATCGTCGGAGGCGGGATCCCGTTCACATTCCTGACCACCGCTCAGCTGTACGACCCGAAGACCGGCACCTTCGGCCTGACCGGCTCGATGTCGATAGGACGTTCCGCTGCAACGGCCACGTTGCTCCAGAACGGGCGCGTCCTCATTGCCGGAGGTGTCGGAGTCGGCAACGCGGCTCTCGCCTCAGCTGAGTTGTACCAGCCGTAGGTCGGTCGCAGGCTAGCCTCGGCCGCCGTGACGCCGGTGCCCCATCACGATGGCTTGTTAGTGCCTTGGCGGCAACCTCAGCGGCTTCGTTGGGGAGACGGCAGAGGGATCGCCTGCGCCTTCGCCGGTGGCTTGGGCAGGCGGCGGCTCGGCCTTGTAGTCGCGCTTGCGGCGTCCCGACGGCATCGCCACGGACGTGGCCGCCGCTTCGGTCTTGCAGTAGCGCGTACAACGGCTGGTGGCACGAACCCCGCTAGTCAACTGAGACAGTCAGGCCCCGACGCACACAGCTCGGCTGGTCGGCCGTGCGGCCGTCCGGCGAACCATCGCCAGGGCCGGCCGTCGATCTGCTCCCGCTGCCGGCGCGCGGGCGCCGGCGTCAATCCTGAGCCCCGGGCGGAATGACAGCCCCGGCCGGGGCTTCCCTCTCTCTCGGCGATCCGCCGTGCGCGAGCTGCGCCCACGAGCCGAGCTGCGCACCGCGGAGCGAGCTCGAGACACGTGGCGTGGTCTCGGGGCCGATTGTCGATCGAGGGGCCGGCGATCTGTCGTGTGCCGGCTACCGCGCTCACGCCTGGCCGCAGCGCCACGCTCCGCCGTTGAAGAGCTGGATGGGGGGCCGACGGCCTCCGTCGTGCCGCTGTCGGCAGCGCTGCCGGTGTAAGGGCGAGGAACGGTCGGCCGGGTAAGCCGCGAGTAGAATCCAGATCATGCCAGGCGAGCAGGGTGAGTTCATCGAGGCCGGCAGCGACCTCCAGCGATATCGCGGCCACAGTTCCGGGTCGTGGATCTGCGCCGTGTGTAACGTGGAGGCCATCACGGAGCACGACAGGGCCGAGTGCCACCGCTGCTCAGATTGGGGCGGGTGTGGCCGAGACTGCACGCTAAGCCGGATCGTCTGCCCGAAGTGCGGCCGCGATCGGGCTATGTGAGCCCGTGGGCGGTGCGGCGGATCGCGCCGGCCTCCGCTCCGCTAGTCGCCTGCTAGCTGTCAAGGTGAGTCCTGAGCTGGTGCCCGTGCGCCTCGACATACGGGGCCCAGCGCTTCTGCACCTCGGCCCAGCGATTCAGCAGGTCCAGCGTCCAGACCTCGATCGCCCGAGATGCTTGCTCCATGGAAGACCAGGACAGGCGCGTCGACTCCCGTGTGGTGGAGTGCTGGTCGGGGGGCGCGTAGAGCCACGCCTGCCCGTCTTCGAAGCCGAGGCCACTGCTTGTGGCCATCCGGATCTTGGGCCTCCGACCGTCGTAGGGGCCGGGTGACCACGGGATGGGGCCCCAGTCGATCTCGCGCTCGTCCTTGTCACTGAAGTGCATGAACATGTCTCGGAAGCGCTCAGCCTTGCGATGGAGTTCACCGAGCGCGTCCGGATCCATCGGCACCGAGTCCAGCCAGGGCGCGCGGCGCGTCACCTCTAGGGTGTGAGAAAGCGCAAGATAGAAGGCTAGGACGGTCGCCATCGCATCGCCGAACGCTTGGAACGTGTCCGGCTGCAGTCTCGGGGTGGCCAAGCGTGCTGCCTCAAGACGCTGCAGCATGGTCGCCGTCCAGGCGCCGGCCATCGACAGGTGCATCTGCACCGTTCCGGGCTGCAGGACGGTCAGTGCGCGCGGTGCCACCTGACCCACCCCTTCACGCTCGCGAACACCACCACGACTGGGGCGCCTTCGCTCGGTGAGTCTACGCTCCAGCCGGTCAAATAAGCCTCAGATAAGTCCCGCCCGCTACTGTTCGCCGCAGCCTCCGCTCCGCGGGTCACCGACGATCCCGGCCTGCTGCCGGCCAGTTCGAGCGGCTACGTCGGGGGCCTTCTGGGCGGGAGGCGGGGTGGCTTCGCTCGCTGCGTTCACGCTCCCGCCGCCTCCCGAAGCGGTATGTTGTCGCCCTGCGCCCCGGCAGATAGGCCCCACGGTTCGGAGGTACGCGCGTCCATGGATCAGACGGGCCGACCGGCGGGTCGGGCTGAATGTGCGGATTGCGGTCTCGACCTGCCCATGGTCGCGGGCACGCCCGAAGAGCCTGTTGTCCCATGCCCGCGATGTGGCTCGCAGCGGCGCAACGGCTTCGCCTTCGCGGGAGTCGCTACGGCGACCGGCAACGCTGGTAGCCCTAAGGCCGTCGCGAAGGAGCCGGATCCTGACTATCACGGCGGGAGGCTACGGAAGCCAGCGCGAGAGCGAAGCGTCGGCATGGACCTGTCCGCCGACGCCATCGAGCGGTCAGTGCGGCGAGACATCGACCGAATGGGCGACCTTTACGAGGAGACGATCCTGAACCCGGACGGCTCCACCTACCGGCACGGTATAGAACCGCTCCGCGAGCATCTCGGCCACGGTTCCGACAAGCCGAACAAGGCAACCTAGCTCGACGATCCCGGCTGGTGCCGGCCAGCTCGTGTGGCTGCGTCGGGGGTCCGCGGTCCGACAGTCACTGTGGCCGGATCTGGATTTCCTCCTCAACGACACGACGTATCTGGCCCTCGTCGTCGAGGTCGATCTCGCGGCGGTTGATCGTGACCTTCTCGGCCCGACCCCGGAACTTGTCACGTATCCAGTCGGCGATGATGGCTGCCGTGACACCGGTTGCCACCGACATGACGAACGCGTACACCGCCGGGATGTCGACGCCCCGGGACTCGATGGCGCCCTCGTAGCGGAGTGTCGTCCCTGGAGGGCCCGGGATCTCCATCCCCTGCGAGTTGCTGTTCCCGGCGAGCAGGCTCCGCATGTAGAGCATGTCGCGACTGGTGACCTCGATCTGCACGGGCTATACCTCTGGCAGTGGGCGGCTGGGCGGTTCGACACGAGACTACCCTGCGCGACGTGGACGCCAATCAGGCGGCCCGTCATAGCCGTAAGTAGGAGGCGCGATGCTGTCTCTGAAGAACTTCGCAGCACGGCTGCCGGGCGGCGCGGCTCGTGCTTGGGCACCGCTCTTGGGCGAGGCGACCGAGGCCAAGGGTGCCATCTATGCGCGCAACACTTGCCCGCACTGCTCGTCACGTCTGGTCAAGCTCC
>Ga0116137_1001027_pt1 | contig 20011 bp, 12 predicted proteins | sample June2015DPH_20_1_3_FD_88973 | JGI IMG/M metagenome (GOLD analysis project Ga0116137, IMG submission 88973) | Peatland microbial communities from SPRUCE experiment site at the Marcell Experimental Forest, Minnesota, USA - June2015DPH_20_100 | ecosystem: Environmental > Terrestrial > Soil >...
CCGTAAGTTGGACGTTTCAGCCGCCCGCAATATCTCATCGACCTGCTCGATTTCGAGATAATCGGGTATTTTGGTCATGATGATACAAAAGATAGGTTTTGTATCTTAAAGATTGTCATTTTGCGCTTCTTTTAAGTGTGATACCGCGAATTTATACAAAAAGGCTAATTTTGACATAAAAAATCTTCCAGCCTAGGATTTTTATAAGGTCTTTTTTAATATTAATTGAATTATAAATCACGTCCCGATGTCGTCTACCCTCTTCTAAAAATGTCATCATTTCGGTGAAACCGTCAAACGAAGACTCAAAAGTGAGAGTTAGCGGCTGCGTTTGCGGGGTTGCTTGAACTCATCAAAATACTGCTTGCAAGACCGAAGCTCATACCAAAATCGAGAAACAGCCGGGTATTTTGATCTTCGACTAATACTTTATTGCCGCCAATTTCATCAACTCCCCCATAGAAAGTCAGAGAAGTCACCGTTAGGTGAGGGGCGTAAGCTGAGAAAAGTGTTTTGGAAATCGCGATGCTAGCTGAAAGCCAATATAAAGTTCTATGATGAAAGATTAGCGTATTTCAACTATTGATGTGTTGTGCCTTAATTGTTTGATGAAGTTTTTCTGAACGAGTTTCGATACTGCTATCTGCTTTGACTTGAAGTCGTTGAGCTAGTTGTTGTTCTTCAAATATTCCAGCCTTTACTTTAAAATCCAAGACGAGACTGCGCGTGAAGGTGTATATCCACAACCACATGTTGTTGCCCATCTTGTATGACACATAACTTTTTTGACCCCACTGGGGATCATCGACGTCCAAGTTATCGCGAATAATCTGATCCACTCTCAAGAGCATCTCTTTCGTATCAGGACTGCATCTTTTTTCGAGATGCCACGACCTTCCGTTAGTCTTCCACGGGCTACCTCCGCCGTCGGAAGGCCCTCCGGTTTCCGCAAATTTGCTGATAGGTAGTGGTATGATAATGTGAGGCTCAAGAAAGGTCGTCTCACCATCTTGGTACAACTCTGTTTCGATGACCTTGATGTCGATGAAATAACTAGCGACATCGGTAGCAATCGCCTAGCGACCCATAACCGCTCCAGTCTGAGGCTGAATCTCTAGGAACAACGGGTATTGTGAAGTAATTTTGCCTATATCTATACATTGCTGTTCTTCAAGATGCTGCAGCGCGTTAATTTGATTTCTGATCGGCGAGTCCGATGCTCCGTGAAAGCGGGAATCTTAAAGGAACTCCCCGTATTCAATTTCTTGGAGTAAATCGGCATAACCCTCCGGATCTTGATCGTCACGAAGAAATCGCTCTGAAGGAATCGCAGCATAACGGATTTTGAACCGCTCTTCTAACTCCCCCGGTCTTAATGTGAAGATGTCCATGAATCCGTACGAATCAAAAAGATCCACATCAGGATACCCGTAATCTTGTGAGTACCCATCGTCACACGGCTTCATGTGTTCGACCTCCAAACGCATTTCAGTTGAATGCGTTTCCTGCGCAGACATGCCCCTAAACTCAGTCTGTCCGTCTTCTTTTATTGTCCAGCTGTACTCTAGAGAAACTGGTTTGCCGACTGGCATATCATGCCGCACCGCTTCAATGGCTGCTATCCACAAGACGACAAGAGGGTGTAATGTCTTGCCTTTCAGGGGGGACACCGCGATAGCAATAGGACGATGAAAGCCGTTTGGATACAGACACGTCCTAAAGAGTCGAGCTGCTTCTTTACAATCAGTGGTAAGCAAGGTATGAAGACTACTCCCCTCCTGTTGCAACCTCTTAACAACGGGAATCGGCACTTGCCTTTGTTTTATCTTCACGTTTGATTGAGACGATAACTCCCGCGTGGGGGTTAGATAAACGGAGTTGCGAACCGCCCATACAAGTGCGGCTGCCTCCGCAGTTTCCTCCGGCCACTCCATGAACCGCCCTCTGCTCCCCTGTAGCCGCTCTGCTGCCTTCCTCGGACGCCCCCTCTTTCTCTCTCTCTTTTTGAAGAACGGTGAAGGGCCGGGAATGAGTCTCTCTGATACCCATCGCGTAAGCGTGCCTTCAGGGATGCTAATGCCCAGCTTCTTCAATCGCTCTTGGAGTTCATTATGATTCATTTGAGATGCGCTTGACTTTCACAAGGTCGTGAATCTTTATATATTCTCACTCGCTTGCATCGCTGAAATCGAGTTATGAAGTAGACTTGTCTTATGATAAAGGCTACGATTTTCTAGAACCAATAGGTATTTGATGACTTTCATGAGGCCCGACGGCAATAATAGGATTGCACCTGTGGAGCCACGCAAGGACAATAACACCCAGGACAATGCAGTGGCCTCGCCTCTCAAGCCCTTCGATGCGGCGTTCGAATACACTCGGCGCGGCTGGTCCCTGCTCCCGCTCAAGGTGGGGGAGAAAGCGCCAAACGGGGAGCTCGTGCCACACGGCTATAAAGACGCAACAACTGACTTGGACTTGATAAACGCGTGGTGGTCTGCATATCCAGAATCTAACATCGGCGTTCGTGTAGGATTCGAGACCGACCTTCTTGTTATCGACATCGATATGCACGACAGTGATGGCAAGGCTTCTCTGAGAAGACTCGAAAAAGAAAATGGTAAGCTTCCCGAGACTTACACCAACGAGACAGCTGGCAATGGACTGCACTATTTTTTCAAGTTCCCAGAGGCACTCAAGAACGTCGAGTTACGCGCACTACTCGCCCCTGGAGTTGACCTTAAGCACAACGGCCACGTGGTAATGCCTCCCAGCTTGGTGAACGGAAAAGCCTATAAGAACGTTGTAAGTGGCGAAATTGCCGGACTCCCTCCGCAGTGGGTCGACCTCTGCAAAAAGCAGGAGCCGACCTACGAAGAATGGACCCAGATACGCCGCTCTGCCAATCCAACCGGTGAGAGCTTCTGCGAGCAGCATGGCTTATCGATGAGCGACGTATTGCCAAGGCCACCTAACGCTAAAAGAACTGGTGACGGGTATCTTTGCAAGCACCCAATACACGGGGCAACTGGAGGTGGCAATTTGTTCATTAACGAACGCCTCGACCTGTGGTGCTGCTATCGACATTGTACGGGTGGAGATGCGTTGACTTGGAAGGCAGTTTCTATGGGTCTTATAAACTGTGAGAATGCGGGCAGACTTGATCCAGACACATTCAAGGCAGTGATAAGTGCACTTAAAGACGAAGGTGTAGTACAAGACGATTCAATACTAGTGGACGCAACAGAAACGGGAGCCTTAGAGACGACTGACTCAGACGTTACTGCGTCGGGGCACCTTTACATTCACGATCCAAATGACCCGAAAAACGCCATAGTTACCATCAATGGCGATAAGAAGGAATTCAGAAAGCTGACGCCAATCCCTCAGGTTGAGATCACCGGAACCACAACCGACATTGCCAGGTTAATCGCACAGGTTAAAGAGCATTTCAGCATTGAGGAAGACTATAACATACTAGGGCCAGTCTGTGCACTCCTTTCTGCATTTCTGCCGAATGAACCCGACATCATAGGCATCGTGCAGCCTTCTGGTGGCCTCAAAACTGAGATCCTACGCACGTTTGGCGAATCAGAGAACCAGTTCTGTTACCCACTCTCTAGTGTTACCGAAAACACGTTTGTCTCCGGCTTTGACAAAAACCTGGATACGACGCCACTGCTACGAGGAAGGCCTATTATCGTAAAGGATCTCACCACCCTTCTCAGCAAGCGGGAAGACACGCGAAGCGCGATCTTCGCCGATTTCCGTGAGATCACTGATGGCTACATAAGAAAGGAGTTCGGCAGCGGTGTCAAAAAGGAATACCACAACATACATTCGAGTCTGATCTTTGGCTCTACACCGGCAATAGAGCACTATTACTCGCTGTATTCAAACCTCGGTGCTCGCATGGTTTTTCTCAAGCCACGGAACGATCCAAAGAAGGCGCGAGAGCAGAGTCGGAAGAACCAGGGCAAGATAAAGCAGATCCGCAAGGAACTAAGCGAAGCTATGTTGTCGTATATTGACTTTCAGCTGCGACGACTCGACGTTGAGGGGTTGCCGGAACTCTCCGACGAAATGGCCGAATAGATCGGGGAGTATTGTGACTTTCTTGCAATTGTGCGTTATCCGGTTCATTACGATCATAGAGGAGAGATTGACCAGCTGCCGACTCCCGAGTTTCCGACGCGGCTCAACAACACTATTTCAAAACTCGCTCAAGTTCATGCCTTCATCTACGAACGGAGTGCGGTCGAAGAGCCTGACAAAGAATTCGCGCTGAGGATCTGCGCTGATAACGTGCCAATCATGAGGGCCAAGATCATGTTGGCGCTCAAAGAGACCTGGCTCACTACGTCCGAGATCAGTGAACAGTGTGATATCTCAACGCGCACCCTCAACCGGAAGCTCTCGGAACTCCAAGCCCTGGGAATCTGCGAGTTTATGAGCGGCAAAACGGCTGGCGCTCAGGTTGACTTCTACGACGGGCGCTCGAATCACTACAAGTTGTCCAGTCAGTGGGTGGGTGTCATTGAGAAATATAGACCAGCAATCTGTAAAGGTGTAGGCACTGACAGAAATATATGTACTGATAAAGAAGCGGACGCTCACCCCTCCACGAATTGCTGGTCTATATTAGAAGAGACGTGTGAAAAAAATATAGAAGCTCTCCAAGACAGCCCCATTCCCGTGCATCGCGCATCAGATCGTGTCGAAGTTGTGAACGCAATACGCGATGTGATGGTCGCGTGGCGCAATGCTTCAAGTGACCGAAGCGGGACTAACAAGGTAAAGCGCACGAACTTTATCAACCTTGTATCGGCAACTGTGCGGCAACAGCACCCAGAGTTTATCGGCCGTGACATCGAGGGTGAGATTACACATCTTGCTGAGACTGACCCTGAGATTCGAGCGTTGTTAGCAGAGCTTACAGCGGAGGCTTAACAAAGGGCGAACTATTCATCTGAACCCCTGCTCGCGCTGTGTGGCTGTTATCAACATATCACTTAGTAATATATCGACATCTTTTTAGATCACTTATTATAAGGTACTTTCTGAATCCTCAAAAAAATACTATTGGATCGCAGCTCAGAAATGACATAGACCACTAAATAGTCATTTCATTATTGAAAGAAATGAGAAGAAACTAACGCATACAGAATCTTTACTTCAACGGGCTACCCCTAGGCATTTTTTCCCTCTAAACGAATTTGCTTTCAGCAAAACAGAAGCACTCCGGCAAATCCCTACAGCTCGTAGCAGGGGCCAATGCGCTTTTTGCCACGTTGTGACATCTAGCGATTGCAGCAACTAACAGGCCACAATAATATCAACACCCTAGCGGTCTATCTCCAATTTTGACGACCGGGACCTGCATGATGTTTATAAGCGCGTGCCATTCTATCTAAGGAAGCATCCGCCCCTGACACTTGCATGATATAAATGAATTACTGGGGGAGCGTTGACCTTGCAGCCAACCGGGCCGCTAGTAGAGTTCACTTTATATTAGGACTTGCGGTTGCCTGCGCCGAAATCGGCTTCTAATCAGATACCCAGGCCGGAAGAAAGAAGAGCAAGAATTTCCAGCTTCTTTGCCAAAGCGGAACTTCACGTTGATTTTTTTACTCGGCATTCAAAAATTACAAGCAAGCAACAACAAACAGCCAGAAGCCTATCGCTATTTTTCTAGGAAAAGAGACTACTTTGTTGGTCACCTCCTTTCCTTATGTTAGCGGGTTCGGCCCCACGTTTATTTCAAATAAAATCGCGCTCGATACGTTCGTGTTTGTATAAAGCAGATATTCATTATACGTTGACGCGGTGTCTGTGAATTTTAAGCTTGTATCTGCACTTGTTGACAGCCTTCCGAGTGCTGCTTGTGCCGCTGACTGTCCGAAGTGAGTTGTATGCGCGTCGCTTACCAAGCCGGCATGGGGCTGGCTCAAGGCTTGATACCTTTGCGTCATTGCGTCAACGGTTCCATTTGTCACACTCCCCATCACAACATCGCCGTTAGGCAACGTCGCAAGAATGCGTAATAAGTCTACAGATCCAACCGTGCCGGCGGGCGCTTCTGTCAAAGTTGCGCCAGGATACTCGGCACCAAGCTCCGATTCGAGCTTTCTAAGTACCGGGTCGAACGTCTTAGTGCCCGGCGTCGCGGCGTTAGCTGTCGGCGTTGCCGTAGCCTTCGGTGTCGTCGTGGCTTGCGCTGGGTATTGCGCTGGCGTGACTGAAACCGCTGTCTCTGATGAAGTGCTAGATTGTGGTACAAATGCACTTACAACCCAAGCTAGCAAGATGAGAACTATCAAGCCAGACAGAACATATCGCTTCTTAAGGCGATGTTGCGCCTGGGGTGGTGGAGTATAAGTTCGTTGCCGCGACTGCGGGCTCGACGCGGCCGGTGGAGCTGTGCGCGCCCCCGGTGGAACAGCTCTAACAAACGCAATACTGCAATTTGAACAAAACCTAGGGACAGCAGATTCGGCGCTCCACAATTTCGACAATATTTTCGGTTTGCCATGCTATTTCTCCCTCAACCAGTCGCTCAAGAAATGAGCGGCATGTAATTCGTTTCAGAAGTCGCGTAGCAAAGGTCTTATAAGCGGCTTAAATGTTGTCGTTTCGCTGCGTTGTGCGGCCCTTTTCGCCTATACGTAGGAGCCCCAATTAACTAACGACCAGTGAAGAACGTAGTGACCAGGTTCCTACTCTTGCTCATTCTTGTGCTGCCTTCATCCTTGGCGATTTGAAAGTAAACTCCCAAAGTCAGTGTAATGGAGACAAACGGGAAGCAAAGTCCCCCAACAAGAGAGAGTTCTTAGCGGACTGGTCGGGGTAACTGTCAGCTGCTGATTTGTGATTAAGACTAGCGATGCACAGACAAGAGAATAGTAAGCACGTATGTCATGCCAGTTGCTTCTTTAAATCAGCAAGGGAGAAACAAATGGGGGCATCAAAAAACGTCTTTACAAAAAAGGTGCGAAACCGGACAGCGCATTGCTAAATTGGATCAACGGGCCCATGTATGCCCCTCTTTTTTGGACGTTACGGAGTTACTTGTAGTTTCACGTTGTTTGGGGGCCCACGGCCATTTTTCCCTTGCAAAATTGTTTCCCTTTAGCAAAACAGAAGCGCTGTAGCAATTTTTGGATAGTCCCCCTAGGCGCCAAAGCAATGAAACACTACAAAATCACTCATCTGTATTGTATGAAATATGGATCGTATTCAATTACGAAACCTTTGCGTCGCTCTTAATAAGGAATTACGTTTCCTCTCCGCTTTCTAGGATTTTGTACAGGTAGTCTCTGATCTCAGGTGCTAGAAGTTGCCAATGTGATGACCCCTCAATTTTCATCATTAGTAGTCCTATTTCTACGTCGTCTCCAAGAATATCCCGCAATCGAAGAAGGCTTTTTCTTAAATATTCCTTGTTTGATCGGAAATTGTCGCGCGCGATTTTTATGATCTCCCAGACGATGGTGTTCTCTATTTCACTAAAAAACCTGGGGGGTGGAAACTCAAGTTGCTGCGTATAATACCTCAATGTATAGAGTTCAACTAGCCGTTCTATTCTTGGCTGCCAAATTACCCTTCCGTCGGTAGCTGTCTTTACCAATGTCCTAACGTAAGCGTACTTGACTGGTGGCGTTGGGCAGGTGCGATACAACTTTCTGAGTTCAGTTAAGCATTGTTCCGTTTTTTGCCAATTGCCTAGGTCGTAGGATTCTACAGCATCCGCCAAAGCTTGCGCATATTGATCGTTAGTCGCATCGGGATCTTCACTATATAAGCGAGCTAGCTCGTCTAGCCAAACCCCTACTTGATCACTTCCTTCTTTGCGAACTTGATCACTTCCTTCTCCGCGAGCTATTTTACGAAACGCTATAGCTTCTCTCAGCGCGAGCGAGTACTGTCTATCACATCGCAAATCCTTGCGCTCTTCACAAAGGGCTTTCAGTCTTAGCAGATACGACTGCGTTTCATCGAATTTAGCTGATTTTCCGTAAGGAATCGCAGCATTTCGCAATGCCATGGCAAGCAAAGGACGTAGGTTGTTCTCTTGACGCTGTTTACAGAGCTCTGTTAATTCTGTCAGGCAGTTTTCCATTTGCCCAAGTTCGTTAGCGTTACCGTAAGCGAATATAGTGTTTACTAGCCCTTCAGCAAGTCGTATAACGGCTGTTTCATCCATCTTGTTCAGGTTTCTCAATTGTTCCAAGCAGTATTCAACATCTCCAGGTGAAAAAACATCCCCATAGTAATACGTCGCATTGAGCAAGCAGCCTCCAAAAGAGTCTGTAACGTCAGAATGTTGAAAGCCATCAGCAAGAACCTCATAGCATTTTTTCCATTGACTTATATTCTGCCTTGTGATAGCAATGGAAAGCTGATTCCTAAAAAGACCTGAAAGCAAACCTACAGCTTTGAAATACTCTGGGGTAAATGATCTACAATCCGCGTCGTTAAGGAGTTCCCAGACGTTGCTTAGCAAACGTGAGACTCGGTCGCGGCTACGTTTGTCAAATTGCATAGAGCGGCTGAGATTTAAAGCCAGTCTGCGAGGAGCTATTATCGCAAGCCTCTTCCACATTTTTTGAAACATTTTACCTCTAATAAACTGGCTTGTTATAAAATCGGCAATTGGATCTGGTTTAATGAAGTACCTTTCGTCTTGATTATAAAGAAACTCAAGCGGCTCCTCAGAGACTAAATCAAAAATATCCTCAAATGTTGAAAATTGCCTATCCGGCATAGCGACTTTTAAAAGCTTTTTGTCATTCTCCCAATCGACGGGAGCCAATACAGCAATCATTGCGATGATGTTTTCGACGTCCTCAGGTCTTCTCTCTACCCTTCGCGCGACATCGAAAATGAGCCTTGACTTTCTTTGAGCTAAGACCTCCTGCAGTTTTGGGACATCCTTTGTGACTTTGAATAGTTCTGCGTAAATTGCGGCATAAACAAAGCTGTCTTGGCATTGCGACTCTATTTGTCTTGCTACAGCTAAAGGGATCCCCGGGTAATTGGTGAGAAGAAATTCAACTATGTCTCCACCCTTAACATCAATAGTGTCAAAGTCCTGCTGCATTCTCTGCAGCTTGAGCGTAATCAGGTTTCTGAAAAGAGGCCGAGACACAACCAGCAATTTAACGATATTGTTGCCAGACGCGGCATCTGAAATTAAATGTATAAGATTATCCTGATAGCTTTCGCCAACAGTATCTTCAACTATAAAGAGTGCGTTTCCAGAAAACGGAAGCTCGTTACATTGTATATATGGGCGCTTAAAATAGACGTTCCAATCTTGCAGCTCGTCGAGCTGATCAGCAAATTCGATCGCTAATCTAGTTTTTCCAGTGCCGCCTTCACCTACGAGGATCCCGAATCTGTTCTTGCTGCGCAAGAATTGCCAAAGTTGGGACATTTCAGAGTCTCTGCCAACGAATTTAAACTTCAGCAGCTTTGCAATTGGATCCGTTTCTTTAAACTGTTGCAAAGACCAGAACGGTCGTTCTTTAATAGACTGGAGTTCACGCACGACAGCAAGATGATTCTCCTCGATATCTTGAGCGACTCGAGTTTTGAGTGCCTCTATCTCGCTTTCAGTCTTCCCGCTGATCTCTTCTAATAGACAATCGAAAAACTCTTGGACCGAAATACCGATTGTTTCGGACAACTTATCAGCCAAGATACTCTTTTCTTTTTCGCCCCATCTAGCAGGGTGAAGTTCAAACCCCATCTTGATTGATGCAGTAACAGCACCGTCAAAAGTAATGCCTGGCTCAGCGAATACCGCAAATCCACGTTCGCTGAGCCAGCTAGTGATTTTTTCTTTAGTCTGTTTGACGCTCATTGCTGCTGGCTTCTCGGTTCTAACCTTGTGTTACTCTTTGAAGATCAGCACAGAGCAAAGTCAGATTTTTTTCGCTCTGTTAAACAATTGAGTTTATGTGCTTTAATTGTAAAGCTTGCGTTTTAAAGTGGCAAAGGGGGGTTGCTATAAACAAATGGCTTTAACAGGCGAATCTTACCTCCGCCCAACACTTCATATACACGTCATACACTTGCTGAGGCAGCGGATGCTTATAAAATCGCCAATCGACTCCAAGGCGCCAGCGAATCGTCATATGCGATAGGATGGCTTTGGAATACAAACTGCTTTTGCTGAATAGGTTGCTGCTATTCTGACTTTGAGCAACCCTTCGAGAGGGCCGGAATTGGCTAGTACTCCAAAATTTCAAAAAGACCTAATAATAACCAGGGATATCTGACCAATTGTTGAGTCTAAGTCGCTCGAGATAAGCACGCTTTAGCCTGATTAGTAATGCTAATTCGGTGTTTACTCCGAGCGTTTGGCTGCATTCTGAAGTGAGACCTATTGCCTTTTGATACCAAGTGTCAGCTAACTCATACGCCTGTCGTAACCCGCCAAGCTCTTGCGTCAGCTCTTTGATTTCAGCTGCTTTTTGAGAGATCAGCAACTTGTCTGTATTTGACTCAGTTTCTCGGATATCTCGCCACAGAGCTTTGATCATTTGTCCCAGGTGTTGATCTCCCTCTGCTAGCGCGTACAATACAGGGACGGTTGCATTTCCCATAATGATGTCTTCTTGCACGTCGCTTATTTGATCACAAAGTTGTCTCAGTCTTCCGAAGCAAGCCGAAAGCTGTTTAACATTCTGGTCCACTGGCTTTGAATTAATGATGAACGAAGCTTGTACTGTAGTCGAAAAGTACAAGCACGTCAAAGGTGAAAACTGCGACTCGAGAATCCACTGAAGGATTTTTTGCGGTCTGGATAAGCTCTTTTCTTCATATCTCAATTTCATCTCACAGTAGAGAGAAGTGTAGAGCCGCGCGTAGTTGGACGTTACGAGTCCAATGATATCACTCGCCTTCGGTAGCTCGCACATATCAGCGATCCCGTCATTAAACAGATAAAGATCTACTAAAGTATCCTTGTTTTTAAATGACATTTGGATAGCTGATTTCAACTTCTGGCTAACAAAATCAAGACGTTCATCGATCCTAAGTAGTGGAAGTGAGACTGCCTTGATGAACGCACGTCCAAATAATAAGTGATGTTTATGAACTCCCCCCGTGCTAGATGCGGCTGCAAAAATTGGCAGTAGATGCCTTTCGAGCTTCGTATTTGGCACAGAAGACAAAGCTGTTTCAAGCATCAAACTCGAGGCAGAGCCTCTTTTTTTTTGGAGTCCTACGAATATCAAATGAATGCTTTTTGCATATTTCTCTTGAAAGTATCTAATGACCGCGTCATTATAGCCAACAGGATCAGCCATCATGAACTTGTCTTCATAGAGTTTCAATGAGTCATTAAGTTTCATTGGTGGCACAACCGTGTTGAAGATTCTCCCGAGCCTAGGGACAAATGTGCCCATCAACTCTGTCGGCTTTCTCCCACAAACTCCTGAACTCCTCCTCCAGTTGCCAGTACAGTTCAGTTTCTGAACCAAAAGTTAATTCGGAGCTGATGGGCTTACAGACAATAGTAGGACACTCATCGCCCTTTCTGTTGTTGAGATGAAAAGTTGCAAAAATCGTATCTTCAGTACCTACCATCCACAGATAGATGATATGATCGTGCAAAACCCTATATTCAAATCTAGCTTGCTGCTCCAATGATAAGCTATTTTTGAATTTCTTTAAGCGCTTGATTGTCGAGCAGATTAAGCTGGCCGCCGAAGCGTGATCAAGATCTGGATCTATCTTGACATTGAGTTGAACACCTCGTGGAGAATAAGTCAAAATCCTTATGTGTCCGCCATTTTGCAGGCAGTCCATGAACACGTTCTTCACATCCGTGTACTCGAAACTGTGTAAGTACCTGCTTAAGACAAAAACACTTTCAGCCGATCGTATCTGCTTGTGAATTCCACTGATTTCTATTTCGCTTCTTCTTGGCTTTAGGTCAATCAAGCCTGTTTTGCTGCAAATTGATGATGCACGATCAAAGTTTTGTACAGTCGCTCCTAGGGTTTGAACTTGGTCAACGATTTTATCTATGTTGCGACGGCGCAACAAGAGAGCAGCTCCCAATAGGAACAAGACGCTGAGAATGCTCGCAGTGACATATTGTGTTGGTAACGCCCCTATGGTGAAGAGGATCAATATAACAAGTGCCACAATAAGCGCAAGATAATCGGGAATCGAAGATAGAATATTAGAGAGCTTCTGCCAGCTGCCATCGGACAATAGTTAACCCCCCACAACTGCTTGGCATACAAAGATCGTATTACTATCAGACCGACAATAGATCTAATTTACGGATTTTTCACTTCATTTAACACAGCAGCAAGACGCATCGTTGCCTGAAGCGATTTCTTCTTACCTACTACTAACGATATTGAACACAGTATCCTTCCAGTATGGTAGGTACACATTATACACCTGCTCAGGGAGCGGATGTCGATATGTGCACACGAAACGCCTGAAACGCCGCGCTTGAGAATGCTTGCTGTTGGTTAATGCTACTAACCACCAAACTAAGCGCAATATAGCTAACCGCAGCGTGTTTGACCCCCCCACCTTTTTTTAAGCCAGACTATAGGTATCCTTGATCTACAATGCGCCCAGCTCTCGCACGCTCTTCTCGACATTATCCCATTGAAGAAGAACTGATCCGTCTCGGTCGATGTAAATAAACGTGTCAAATTGTCTGTCCTGATATTCAATCCACGAACCGCTATTGACAAACGACTTATTGGTTCCGTTATCCTCAGCGCGGCTTATTTCCGGCACGTGTGTATGACCGAAGACGATGACGTCGGCGTCAATGGTGTCTTTTTCCCGCTTATAGTAGCGCTTGTCTATCAGTTGTTGGACGTTTGTCTGCTGTGTGCTTTTTTTGCGATATCGAATTTGTCCCGAATGATGCGTGTATTCGTAATAGAGGAACGTTAAAGCGCCAAAGACCCACAGAACTCCTAAAAACACAAAGAACCCCCAGAGCAACAGTGCGACTGTTATGGGGAATGACAGCAGCGACGCGCTTTGGAGCAAGCTAGCTACCCATATGAATAGCAGAGGCAGCCAATTGGTAAACAGCGCGAAGAACACGGAAGTCGCTAGCAGAGCCGCTCCAAGCCGTGGAAACCACTTGAAATTGCGAGACATCGCAAAGTTCCGTGCCATAAAATCTCCGAGTTTCAGCACCGCTGGAAATCTGAAAAAGTCGAATTGGTGCCCGTGAAGGAAGAAGTACGTTTTGCCGCCAATTTGCTCTCCTCGGTATTTCTTCCCCGGCTTTTCGCTTAGATTGTCTGGGTAGTGGTCAGAACGTACTAGAATCCGAGAGCCGTTCTCGAGCGGGGGGTAATCTTTCTCGTAACTCCCCATCACGTGATCGTGATTGCCTGAGACGTATACGGTCTCAGGAGCAAAAGCGAGCAGTGAGTTGAAGCTATCGAAGCTCTCCTTAAATGCGAGGGAGGCGTCGCCGTTGCGTGGCGCCCAGTATTCGAGAATATCGCCGAGAAGGATGATTTTCAACGGCGCCTCGAGGGTTTTCTCTCCATTAAAGGTCAGAATCTTCCGATCTGACGTGATGAGCCAGTGCAGGAAATTCTCAAACCTTGCCTTAGACTCGGGTTCAAAGCCAAAATGAGTATCGGAAACGACGATAACGGGGCCGTCGCCCAATGCAATCCACACCTCGGTAAATATGATAGCATATTAGCCCTTTAAAGCCCTATCGAATTGAAGCTGCGTGTGCGACAAACAGCACACGTCCTCATCATGAATCGGTTCTTAGCTTAGCTTACCTACTATCAGGCTTTGCAGTACCGCAGATAACAAAGTTGTTAGAGGAGAGCCTCGCACCCTTGGCTGATGAGGTGCAGCTGCTCACAAGCCACAGCGCGCATGGCCTCAAAAAAAGCGGCCGTGAGGCTGATAGCAAGTTCTTTACGTTGAAGGTACTTCACAAAACCTTCCAAGCGGGCAGGCGCTTTGGCTCGTAGTTTACCCCTACAATGCAAGCCGCTATTACCCCCAAAGTGGCCCAGTTACCGTTCAATCCAGTGGCACGTGGTCACAACAAGTCTACATCGGCACGGCTGCACAAGGTATCAACCAGCAGTATGATATCCTAATTGTTTTAGCAAACAACAGCGCAATCAGTGCGTTCAACAGCTACCTAAGCAAAAGTGCAGGCGGTTATAATGGGCTAGAACACCTTCCCAGCGGGGTGACGATTCTAAAAAAGGTAACAGTGACAAGGGTTTAGCCCCATTCGACCAACAACTCAACGTGGACAAGCTGGGTACTCGCTAAATACGAGAAAACAGTGCCGGCATGGCGACGTATCTACCGCAGGCGAGCGTTGCAGCAAAGGTGGTCGTGACCTAACGAATCATTAGAGCTGAGTTCTATCGTACAGCGCCCCGCCATTCTCATATGTCTCCCGATACGTAAAACCCAGCCCAAAAAAAAGGCGAGTCAAATGGGCTTGAGCCCATCTTTTCAATAACTGGTTTATAAGCGCTAGCCAGCCGTGGCGACATATGCTCATCGAGCCATGCTAAGACCTGCCCCGATGTCATGCGCGCTAAACGTCTTTCAGCTTCGTTGAGGGCGTTCGGAACAAGACGGGCTTCGGTGCCTAATAACTCGAAAAATTGGTCTAGCAGAATGACGGTCGCTAGATCATCGACGCTCCACAGGCTACCTATCACATATTGTGCACCTGCCGAAAGAAACACGCTTGGTAAACCTATGAATTCTGCCCCCAGCTCAGTGCGAGCTAATCCGCTCTTGCAAGCACCCATCACCACGCTTCGACAGTTAGGCAAGAGTATACCGCCGAACAGTTGGGGAAACGTTACCTCTTGATCAGAACCGACCTTCAAAAAGCTTGCTGCAGGGTTGGCGGGGTAATATTCACCGTGGCACGCAAAGATTAGATCACTCGTTTGACCGCTACTTACTTGCGTGCGAATCTGTTCCCAAGAGGGATGCGGAAGTATGATGGCCTTATTGGGAAATATCTCCTCTAACGATTTGCGGAGCCCCGCATAAAGCCACGAGCCCTCGTCCTGATCGTTGAATACCATAGTTACCCCGCTTGCGGGGCTTCCAGCACTTAAGTGCTCACGTGTGAGCAAACTTATGGTCTGGGCATAGCTAATGTCACAGTACTCAATAAGCGGCCGTCCTTTGATGCATATCGCTTGCAATGGAACTTCGTTCATATACAAGCGCGGAAAAACTACTAGACGCAACGGAGCCTCAGGCGCTCGCCGCGCGATGTTTAGTATGCTCTGCATTATGCTTTCGACTAGTCCTTTGTAACCCGAAAGCAGGCGCCTAACTGCGGCAGAGATGACGGCTTCAATTTCTTGTGCTTCTGCATTCTGCTGTTGAAGCTTTTCAATTTCGGCAAGAGCCGCGTGGTATTCGCGATGAAGCTCCTTGCACGTACCTTCATTCACCTCGTCACTGATAGCGACTAGCGCTTGGAACCGTTGGCTCAGGTCAAGAAGAAAGACAGTCGAGCGAACGCGTCCGATATCAAAGAATAAGAAGAATGTATTGGGCGGGAGAGCGCCTTGGAGAGACAAGAAATCGCTTACTATTTGATCGGTTAGTTGCTGCTTCAAAAACTGTGGTGGTAGCTCAGTTCGCTCGTTCAAGTATTTATATCGCGAGTCGTACTGATCGGGTAATTCGCCTAGGTATTGTTCAAAAGTCTCAGGAACCGAAGTCAAATGACGGTGAAATACCTCTTGTGCTTTTTTGAAATCAGTGGGCGTGTCTAAGATACTTGATTGTACTGCCCAAATCTCGGTCGCCAGCGTTGCTATTTCGCGTGGCCCTCTGGTCTCTATCAAAGCGAGGATGTCATGAATGCCCATTTTTATTTGATCCCACAGAGGCTCGCTTTCAGTGCGTGCTTCAAAAAAGAAGGTGAAGTACGTTGTTGCACAGCTTAGTGCCGTCTCTGTGTAAGGGCGGAACATCTGCTGTTTAATAACACGTGCAAGTGGAATAAACGAATGGCTTGCCAGATGGCTATCAAAGCGCTGTCGGGCCTCACGATAGATTTGCTCGGCTTTCACGAGCCCTTCTGCGAATTTTTGTGGCTGCTTGCTGTTAGATTGTGCGATTCGCACCCACTGAGTTCCTAGCTCGTAAGATGAGAGAGCGTACCAATAAGAAAACAGCAAGATCTGGTCACATTGTCTCGCCTTTTCAAACTGCTCGATAGCTTCCGATGGATGATCGGGCTTGAGCTTGCTCAGTGCGTACGCGTGCAGCCTGTAGAAGTGTGCAATCTCTGTGTCTAAGCTCCATTCAAGCGCTTCTTGGATGCCAATTTTAAGCTGGTCGATTGCTCCGTCGATTTGGTCCTGATCTAGATAAATGAGAGCCAGAAAGCGTCGAGCAACAATCCGATAATAGACATAGTCCGCGGTGCCACATCTCTCAATAATATTTAGCAATGCGCTCGCACAAGCCTGTCCCGATAGATTGCCCTTCAATTCAGAGAAATTGTGTTTAAGCTCGGCCCACGTTTTATAAAAATATAAGTTCTCTACGATTGGGTTACACCCATTTTGAGGGGAATCGGAATCCAAGAAGGCCTTTGACCATTTCGTATAAAAGTTGTGGTACTGTTCTAGTTGTGCCTCAATATATTCTCGGACATCCCTAAATAGCTCCGGCTCATCTCCCTGCAACTTTCGTAATGTATCATAGGCTATTTCAATAGAGTTCTCGGCCAAATCATCGTTGACGTGCGTTTGTGCGGTTGAGTAAAGCAAAGAGGCAATCACGTGATGTTTGGCGAGAGATAGATCTGTAAGGTTCATCGTTACAAGTTGAAAAAAGAACGTAAGCCAATAGGCGTGCAATCTACGCCAGTGAACCCATAGATCTAACTCGTCTTCAAAACGCTGAATCTCTTCATTATCATGCAAGACCGTTGCGAAAAGGGCAGCCATCTCTTGCCTTTTAGCAAAAAGTGTCTTATAATCGAAGTTGACGTCTTGCATTTCCTTCAGCACTTGCTGAAAGACCCGCTGCTGGTCGCTCGTTAGTCGATCTAATGAAGGACGAGGGAGCGGAACTGCTGTCTCCAAGATCTCACCCAATATTTAACAGTCAAATCACGTCATTTGCTACTACATTAGGTAGGAATAAGGAAAATTTGCTATGGTTTTTTAAGCGTTAGTCGACGGTGTGCTCGGTGCTGCAGGCTTTATTGTAAGTTTGAGTTCGTGAGTTGTTTTTACATCGCCTTCACCCTTTACGACGAGAGAGACAGTTCCTGAAGTGTCAACAACAAAATTCAAACTGACCACGGCATCTTTCAGCTTGAAAACAGGAGGCTCATCGGCAGCTGCCTGCATGCACTGCTTGACCTCAACAATCGAATTAACTAAATTTGCTTCTAAGTCTTCTCCGCCGAGCATTGCTGTTTGAGCCACTAACGAGGGTTCAAGCGTGACTTGGATTGTCTGTGTTTCTTCTTTAGAATGATCCATTCCGATTTCAAATATGTTCCATTTGAATCCGCCGCCGATGAGCTTTTTAGTGTACGCCTGTAGTGTCAACTCAAGCTCGCTCACTGTAAGAGGGGCATCAGCGGTCTGCAATTCTGCACGATTAATAGCTCGCTTGATAGTTTTTATAATGCTATCAATTTCCGTCTGCTTGTTTTCCACTTCTTCATTTGCTGACATCGAAAAACCTCAACTTAACACGAAATTTAAAGAAGTTCAACACTTGAAATTTGCGATCGTTAGATAGTTCAAAGCAAGGCTAACACATTGTTGAAACACTCGCTGGTAATGGGTTTAGATCTTCAGAGCGCTCTTCAAAGAGATTCAATTAGCTTTTTCTTTGCCTGCTCATACTCGTCGTCTGACAGCTTGTGCTTATCGTGCAATTCTGAGAGTGTTTTTAGCTGCTTACTCACGTCTTTCGTTCCAGTTGCTGATGATGTGGCGGTTGCTTTGGCTCCGAAATAGAACCCCGCTGCGGCTGTCAGGAAGCCCGCAAGGACGCCCAAAAGTGTATTAATGAGCGAATTGCTCGAGGTGACGGCGGTACTTATCGTGCCGTTGATAGTGGTGTTGTTTGAAGCGACGAGCACCATATCGCGGTTAGTTACTATGAGGAAGAATATCGCTATGCCTACTACAACTATCGGCAAAATCGAAAGTGTGCTTCTTGTCACTGGGGTTGGACTGACACTCTGCTGTATCGCCTTAAATGCGATACTGAGATCCTCAGGTTTAGTCCCTGTGGTTTTTTGTTCTTTGAGAACACGCTCTATTCTTGCCTCCTCAGATCGTCGCTGAAAAGCATTGATAATAAGAGGCACAAGCTGAAGCACCAATGCTAGGAAGATTAGGATAATGACCAAGCTAGTAAACAGATCAAGGGCCATTTGGCACCTCACCTCCCGAACAATTTACTATCTTTGATCTTTTCTTAAAGTTACCGCTTTACAACGAAGCTGGTGCAATTGCCTCCGCCAATTTGTTGGAGCTTAAGTAAAGCATCACAGGCGCTGACCCGACTTGGAAGGTAAAAGGATAAAGAATTAGAGTCTAATTGAGACCTAAAACTAGAAAGCATTAGTATAAGCTGTGCTCATATTTGTGCTGTCAAACTGCAGATATGCCTCTATTGTGCTAAGGCTGCTGTGCCCTAAAAGCAGCTGTAGCCGCCGTAGATCCATTCCGCTGCGGACCAGGTGAATCGCAAAACTGTGCCGCAGAGTATGCGGGTGCACGTCCACGCCTATCGTGTTGCCATATCTTTTGACAATGTAGCGGATTTGTCTGCTTGTAAGATCGAAAATAGGCCGCTCCTCCCCGATATTTTGTGCCGAAACATAGTCGGAGAGCATCTTGAGAGTCTCTTCGTCAAGAAGCACCCTCCTTTGCTTGCCTCGTTTGGCTTTGGTAATGTTAACCACCTGGTTGCTCCACTCAATATCTCCGGGTTTAATATTAACTAACTCATTCACTCGGACTCCGGTGCGCCATAACACTCGAATGAGTAGATAGTCTCTCAGATTTGCAATTTTGGCGGCTTCAAGCATTGCATCGACTTGCTCTCGCTCCAAATAATCGGTAATATTCTTCACATTTCCGAAAATATACATTTTAGGAAATAAAGCTTGCGATTTTGCTGCTCTTTGCAGTCTAATGCTTGCGGTTTATACAAAGAGGCAAATTCAATCTGTTTCTGGAGTACTTTCTGTTATAATTCAATTTTTTTTATAAAATTGATTTTGATATTAATCGAACGACGAATGAGCTAAAAAATCCGCCCGGGCGCTTTGTTGCAATCCTTTGCTGTCTAATCTGTTCGCGACACAGAAGTCAAGCTTTGTTGAAGTATAAATCTTCCGAAGTTTTGAACCTGCAAACTTCAAGAGTTCAAAATAAACTAACTTCTAAAAAATAGAACTCATAATGTACCGATATCCGACTTAAAAACGGTGGCGTTTTAATGCGGTTTTTTGCTTTTTAGAGTCTGATCTCGGCGAGTTGGTTTCTTACTAAGAGTACTAAATATATTTGTAAATTTATAGCGTCGTCAACTAGTGCCATCGTCGGCCGCGACGATCGAGGCTGTTTTTTTTGCTTGCCATAACTTTGTTACCATTTTGTTACCATTTTTGTGTTAAACGTGACGTGTCTTACATTCGCCAGGTTTCCGACAGAAAGTATATTGATGCGCACTGTAAACCTGACATGAGGTTACTACATGCGTTTCATGGTTAAATGTAACTACCTTTTAAATAAGAGGGACCTATGATTCCGGCCACTCGCGTCGTCAGATCGTCTTGCAGGGGCTGCCATGGCGTCTGCCAGGTCCTTGTCCATATGGAGAGCGACAGGGTCGTCAGGGTTACAGGCGACCCGGACAGCCCGACGAGCCGGGGTTACATCTGCCCGAAGGGGGCGGCCGCCCCTGAGATACTCTACCATAAGGATCGGCTCACCCATCCATTGAAAAG
>Ga0116137_1001039_pt1 | contig 19791 bp, 17 predicted proteins | sample June2015DPH_20_1_3_FD_88973 | JGI IMG/M metagenome (GOLD analysis project Ga0116137, IMG submission 88973) | Peatland microbial communities from SPRUCE experiment site at the Marcell Experimental Forest, Minnesota, USA - June2015DPH_20_100 | ecosystem: Environmental > Terrestrial > Soil >...
CGACATTTGTCGGCGTCGTTCTGACATATGTCGGAGCCGATAATTATGCCATTGAATTCATTGGAGTTACAGCAACGACCGATTTTGACATATGTCGGAGCCGTTCCGACAATTGTCGGAATCACTCCAACAATGGTCTTTGCCTGCTAGAAAATGTTCTCCGGCCTCGAGACAATCTTCTCAAAGGCGCAGACTGTAGTCGAGATCGCGGAGACCATTTTCTCCGCTTTCTAGAACTTAGTCTGGACGATCAAGACAACGTTCTTCGTCGTGTAGAATATAGTCGGCGTAACCCAGACACGTTTCTCAGAAGCGGAACCCATTTTCTACGCCTCTGAGACTGGTTTCTCCATCACGGAGAAGATCCTCGGCGAAGTGCCGGCCGTGTTCGGAGGGCATCATTGGAATTTGCCAACGAAGCTAACAGGTGGGGATTAATTCACGCTTACGTCGCGGCGTGTAAGCGCGTCAGATCCATAGAGAAAGGCGCGGCGGACGCAGAGCGGGCGAAGCAGTGATACACGCCTTCCTGCCCTTCCCGGACGTATTGGCTGCGCGGCAAGGCCATGGTTCACCTCTTTCAGATATTTCTAATGGGGAACTCATGGAAAGTGCCAAGAAAAAGAATCAAATAAATGGGTGTCCAGACTTTCCAGACTTTCATCCCAGTAGGTTCGAGTCCTACCTGAGGAGCCAGAAATTCAAAGCCATCCCCAATAGATGAATCCATATAAAAATCAATAGCTTCCAGCGTCATTGGGCTTGTTATCGAGAGGATCTGCAAAGCCGTATTCATAAAAATGTCGCTGCAGTGAAATATTGGCTATTGAAAATGAGGATTTTAATCCTGAGTGGAAATTCACTGTCCACTGCCCGCCCAGTATCCGCTAACCGCCAGTTCCTGAACGGTCGATATTAATTTTCAGAGGCGTCGGATGGTAGAGTAGGCTAACGTGAGTGTCAGTCAGGATTTCATGGAAGACATCAAAAACTACATCACCATAAACGATATCCTTCAAGTTCGAGTCCTCGAAAATCTGGATACGGCTACCTATTACAGCAGGGTCAATGACATATCCGAAGGGCGGCTGGTCATTGCCTGGCCCACGCATCGTAGAATACGCCTGCTCGTTCACCGGGATCAGATCTTGGAATTTCATTATTTTCACGATGAAGTGCCGCATGAATTTTCAGGTCTCGTGGATGAAATGAGTACGGAACCTCTGCCCGAAATAACCATTATTCTGAGCAATATTATCACAAGAGTTCAAAGGCGCCAGAATTTCCGGATCAAGGCGATGATTCCAGTCGAGATTACGGGCACGATCAAAGGTCCGCGAGATGATTCGATCATACCGTTGAATATTCGCACCGTTACATGCGATTTCAGCGCGGGCGGGATAGCGATCCGATACTCGAAAATGATTCCGGAGGGCAGCCTGTTGGAGATCAAACTGTCATTGCCTGACAATGCCCCGGTCATAAAACTGCCTTGCTGCGTGGTGTATTCAGAAAATCAGGAAGACCAGCGTTCGACGTACCGGACGGGTATACGCTATCTGGCGATAACCGAATCAGAAAGGGCGCGGATTGTGCGCTATGTATACCAAACCCAGCTGAAAGGCCTTCACCCGTGAAATTCGAGATTACAATCTCGAATCTTGAATCCCGCATTTCACATCAACAATCAGGCACCTTGCTGAATGGAGCGGGGGAAACGTGGACAGGATAGTGGGTGTCCAGATTATTTGCTAGAGGGGCATGTCTTTATTCTTTCGTAACTTTGATTACCTCAGCAACGTTTTTGAATTTAGTGTCTTTGATGCTCACTTTTGCACCTTTTGCCAAGCTAATACCCGTTTGAAGGTTCCGAAACTCACCGCCGATGAAGCTTGCACTTCCTCCCTCCATCTTAACACCAGTAGCACCAGATGATCCGGCAGATTTATCCTTTTCGTTTTTTGACTGCCTTCCGCTACCCGTATTGAACGTGCTCATGATGCGCTCCGATTGCGCCCCGCACATCTTACATTGCGTTACATCATCGGCTGATTCGATACGTCGCAACCGTTCTGTTATCTCACCGCACTCCACGCATTTGTACTCGTAAAGGGGCATTCAGTAATCACTCCTACAATCAAGGCAAAACGAAAATTGCATCTGCAGTGCTAACGCGTGAATTTTTCATGTCAATCTCGATACCATTCACTGTCAGGTGCACAGTTCCGTCAGTCTCTACCAAAATTCTCGTATCTTCCAGAGACATGTCTAGATAGACAATTTCCAGTCCGTGTGGAGGTCTAGCTTTTAGCTGGAGCATAAGATTACTTGGTTCAGTCCAAACCTCAATTGTGGAGCCCGACACCTTAAGGTCCCAAACACCTATTAAACAACGCCATTCGTTTCGATCAATCTCAAGCGTGGGCTCACCATTTGGGGTGAAGAACTTGGCACTTAGACGTGGCGGCCCTTCAGGGGTCTCTGGCGGTTCAATGGAAAACCATTGGTCGCGTCCCTTCCGCACAATACAACTAATGTCCTTAAAACAATTGTTGCCTACGAACGCCTCGAAAGGTGTATTTATATCAAAAGCATCTTTTGCGAAACCCTGCTTAAAGGTCCTTGGTGCTCTTCGGGCTTCCAGAACTCGGGCTTTCGACCAGATCCCTCTTGTAACACGGTCGTGACACGAACCACACAAAAGCGCGATCTTTTGGGGGTCATGGGTATTAGCTTCCGCGAATGGCGGATCAATATGTTCATACTGCACAATCGCCATGCCGCAAATCACGCAACCAAACCCGCACTCTTGGCGGATCTGCCGACGGACATCTTCTGGTATGTGCCGGTCTAATCCATGGATGTTTTTAGAAATATGACCACCTGAAAATACATGGTTTGCACGGTCCCGTTGCATGCTCCTTGGAGCTTCGGGGTGGGTCTGAGCCCTAGCAGAGGACCTGCCTTGATCAGGTATATCGCGTATCCTGGTTCGCTACCGCTAGACAAGTAGGGGTGCTAGACCTTCGGGAATTGGGCCGCCCATAAAAAAACCCTGCTCAGTGACGCCGATGCCAACTTGAGAGCCAATGATCATATTCCCCTGGAAATGGCTATTGCCCACTCTGATTCCGGCAGAAGAGATTTCACACTCAGGCAAGGACCCGGCGAGGTCTCGCAGAAGCTTCTTCGCGGGTGAATAAAAATAGGACTCCTTGCCATCGAGGAAGATCACGAAACCTTCATCCCGTTCCGAATATTCGATACCTACTGCCGGTTTGTCGGCAACAATCTCTGGAGTAGCGACCACACCACCCAAATAAACGAGCGAGAGAGCTCCGTTGCTATGGCCAATTACTGCTCGCTTACCCCACAGTAGTGGAATCTGTACCTGCGCGAATATCTGAGTTCCAAGTTTTAGATTCATTCAGTCCCTCTCACGATTGCTTGCAGATCCCTAATCGCCCGCCAGCTTTGAAGAAGAAGAGTCTGCGCGTCATTAGTCGCTTGCTCTTGATCAAATTCGCCAATGAGGTCGATTTGTCTTTCTCCAGAGAGGCTTAATCTAACCACCTGCTCTCCCATAACAGTGACCGTCGCGACTATTGGGCTGCGAATGCCTACCATATCAGCCAGGATAAGAGTGAACCTTTGAGTTATCGAACCATCCTCTTCGACTTTGTTGCGTAGGTCCTCGATGGCGTAAATCGTTTCAGCGGACAAATTGATCCCTTGCTCCCGCAACTGGTCTGCAAAGACCAACAGCCGGTCCACTACCTTTTGGATATTTGCAGGTCTCTCCCCTAACCTTTGATCCAGATCAGTTTCGGTTCGAACCGCTGTAATCTTTGCGGACTTGCCTTCTTCAGACTGCGCTCCGTTTGCAAAGATATCATCGTTGCTGATTATGAGTATCGGCTGTCCAGCGCTCTTTGCAATCCTGACTGCTTGACACCATATAATCCGGTCCCGCATCTCCTCTGCTTCCGCCCTGTGTGGAAGCGGATGTAATCGGAAAGAGGTACGTCTTTCTGCTTCTCGATAGTCCTCAAGAAGCGGCATCTCGTGAACACACTTGGGACAGTGCCTGCGAATAATTTCCAACATTTCTGGTGAGGTATGGTATTCAAATGCGGGCGAGACGGAATAACCTTGCGAGGTCAAGAGCTTAAATGCGCAATACAGCTTATCATCAGCCTGTTTAACCGTTGTTGCCAGAAATGCATTGATCTCCGTCCGGACAGTGTCAACGATGACGATTGTATCTCCGCGATAGGTTGCACGCTCCAATTGGATACGAAACTTCTCCGGCACCCTACCGCTTTGGTACTCCTGAACACCCAGGCTTCGGATGTAGTTTGTGTCCAAGATAATGATATAGCGTTCAGGCAATCCGCTCTCCATAGCGTGGCTTCCCTTTGTCAGACAAAGCCTGATGGTATCGATTGCTGATGAAACAACATATTTTAATCTTAAACGATGTTGCCATCAATCGATAGTAGTTGGGAATAACCCCAAAATGAAACCGATCAAAAGCTATGCCATTATGCCCACCCGCACACCTAAACCGCCTGACAATGACCCCGCCTACCTCTGAGCCACAATTAGCCACAGTAGCAATTTGGATTTTTTATTTTTTCTTGGGGCACTCGCGCGGTTAATCATGCTTCCGCCTTCACCCGATTCCTATTGGCGACAACTCGACCCGGTCCCGCCTGGACAAGCTGCCGAATCCACAATTCTAAAAAACTTTCCATTGGCGGATTCCGAGGGGCACGTTTCCGGATTCAGGTTTGAGCCGGGGACGGTTCCGGAAACCGTAGACTCTACGGTCGGAACGGAAAGCGACAAACCAAGCCGGACAATTACCGGAAGACGAAGCAGACAGACTCGGCATTCGAGGGAACCTGGCAGGCAAACCGCAACAAGGCTCGAAACGGCTCCCACTGGAACCAAATTGGAACCAATTTCCATGATTTAGGATTTTTGCCTGATTTCAATTAGCTATAAGTGATTGGTTCTAAATGGTGAGCCGTGTAGGAATCGAACCTACAACCTACTGATTAAGAGTCAGTTGCTCTGCCAATTGAGCTAACGGCCCACTCTTCTTCGCAGGAATGCCCCCCAGATGCAACATCATCCCGGGACAGCACAACGCCCAAGAATTTAGCATGCCGCAGCCTCGATGTGAAGCCAGTTTTTGTCGGAATCGGCATCGGAATCGCTATCGCTATCGTGATCGGGAATCGGATTCGATTGCGATTACGATACCGATACCGAATTGATAGCCGCTGCGGGCGGGACGCCCGCGCTCCCAGGATCTACTTTTTCGGGTAGGGTGGCGGAGGAGGAATCCTCACCGGCGCGGCCTTCATCTCCTCCAGAATCACCTCGATCGCCTTGTTCAACTGCTCGTCGATGCCCGCGTATTCCTTGGCCGGATCGTTGTCGACCACGATGTCCGGATCGACTCCGTGCCCTTCCATGATCCATTCCTTCCCGGCCAGGTCATACCTCGAGAATTCCGGCTTGTTCAGATATCCGCCGTCCACGATCGGCAGCGTCGCGCGAATTCCAACCACGCCGCCCCACGACCGTTTCCCGATCAGCTTCCCCAGCTTGTATTGCCTGAAGCGGTACGGAAAAATATCTCCGTCCGAGGCCGAAAATTCGTCCATCAGGCAGACCTTCGGACCGGGAATCATCCCCCCGGGGTTTAAGCTAGGGGCCGTGTTGCGCGCGATTTCAATCATCGCCGCTTCGCGCCGCAGCCGCTCAATCAGCATCGGCGAAACATTCCCGCCCCCGTTGCCGCGAACGTCGACGATCAAAGCCTCCTTCCGCAGTTGCGGATAGTAGTACCGGACAAATTCGTTCAGCCCGTTCACCTGCATATCGGGAACGTGAATGTATCCGACCCGTCCCTGGGTGGCTTTCTCGACCTTCTCCAGATTCCCCTGCACCCAGTCGTAATAATACAGAGGCCGCTCGTCAGCGATCGGGACCACCACCGTAACGCGGCTTCCCGCCTCCTCCGGCTTTGCGTTGAGTTTGAGCTGCACCTGTTTCCCGACCGTATTTACCAGGGATTCAAAAATGTCCCTCATCTGATTTGTGGGTTTTCCGTTCACTTCCAGGATGAAATCGCCTTCGCGCGCATCGACTCCGATGTCCGTCAGCGGCGATCGTGTTTCCTTGTCCCAGTTCTGGCCCTTCAGAATTTTCCCGATCCGGAAATATCCTGAAGCGGAATCTTTTTCGAGTACGGCGCCAAGCAGCCCGGTCTGGATCCGGTCTTTATGCGGCATGTCTCCGCCGCCCACATAGGTGTGGCCGGCGCTCAGCTCACCGATCATCTCCCCGATGATGTACGTGAGATCCGCGCGATGCCGCACAAACGCCACGAGCGGTTCGTACTTCTGCCGGACTTTTGCCCAATCCACGCCATGCATGTTCGGGTCGTAGAAGAAATCGCGCATCTGTCGCCAGGAAGCATCGAAGATCTGTTTCCATTCCTCCGCCTTATCCACATTGACCTTCAGGTCCGACAAGTTCAGCTTGTCGCTGAATTCGGCCTTGGCAGCCGGCAAATCGGCGATGAAGTAGGAACCATTCTGCAACACCAGTATCTTCTTGGCGTCCGCGGATATTTCGTATCCATTCACATCCGCCAGTTCCGTTTCCTTCAGCTTTTCCAGATCGAACATGCACAGTTTGTTTTTCTCATCCCCTTTACGCCTCAGGTAATAAAGCCTGTTCGCGACCGAAACCAGGTGTCGATAGTTTGCGCCGGCTACCGGAAATTCAGCAATGCGCTCCCGGATGCCGTCGACATCAACCTTCACGACGACCGGTTTCGGCTGCGCGTCCGGTTTCTTTTCGTTCTCTTTGGATTCCTTTTCGCTGTCCTTGATTTTGACCTCGTCGCTCCTGGGCTCGAATGGAGACCTGGTCTCTTTGGCCAGCGTGATGAGGTAGATCTTCGCCATGTCGCTGTAGCTGTAGTTAAACTCGGTTTGGCCGTACGTGGGATTGAAGGTCCGGTCGGATACGAGGAACAGATACTTGCCATCGGAGCTGAAAGCCGGCCCGCCCGAATCGAACCAGCCGTCAGTCACGGCGTACTTTTCCTTCTTCGCAGCAGAATAGAGATAGATTGCCTGCATCTTGTTTTCTTCCTGCTGAGCGTAAGCAATCCACTGGCTGTCCGGCGACCAGTCGAATTCCGTGATCTCCCAAACCTTCGCCTGGGCAACCTGCGTGACTTCGCCGGAAGCCACATCCACATACTGCAGCCGAAGCTTTTTGTCGGACCAGAGCAGTTTCCTGCTGTCCGGAGACCACAGGACACCGAATTTGTAGGTGTCCGCTCCGTGCGTCAACTGTTTCGCCGGGCTCGATCCGTCCTGCGGCATGATGTAGATTTCGTCTTCACCCGACGCATCGGAGATATAGGCAATCCATTTCCCGTCCGGAGACCACGCGGACGCGCGCTCCTGAATGCCGGAAGTATTGGTCAGGTTGCGCGCATTCCCATATTTCGCGGGGACCGTGAAAATTTCGCCCCGGGCGCCGAATAGAGCGCGGCTGCCATCGGGGGAGATCTCGTAATCCGTGATATTTTTGCTGACGTCAATCCATCCGCCGCGGCCCGTCGCCTGGTCGTCCGCCACAACGATCGGAACTTTTTCGGCTTTTTGGCTCTTGAGGTCAAAGCGGTAGATGTACCCGCCATTCTCAAAAACGATGGCATCGTCCCCCAACGACGGGAATTTGATGTCGAAGTCCGCGAAACTGGTCAGCTTTTGCGTCTGCTTGTTCCCCAGATCGTAGGCATACAGATTGAAGCGCTTGTTTTCATCGCGGTCCGAAATGAAATAGATCCTGTTCCCGGCCCACATGGGGAAAACGTCTTGCGCCGGATTGTTTGTTATGTTGACCGTCTGTTTGCTTTCGAAATCGTAGATCCAGATATCGTCGGCCTGCCCGCCGCGATAACGTTTCCAGGTCCGGAATTCGCGGAAGATCCGGTTATAGGCCAGCTTTTTTCCGTCAGGCGAGTAGGAACAGAATCCGCCGCGCGGCAGCGGCAACGGCTCCGAAAGACCGCCTTCAGTCGAAACCAGAAGCAGGTCCCCTTTGAAATCGATCCACTGGTTTTTGCGGGATCGATAGATGATCTGGTTGCCGTTCTTCCAGCCCATGACGATGTTGTTCGGCCCCATGCGGTCGGAGACATCGTCGCGATCGAGCGTCGCGGTATAGGTCAGCCGTTTGGGGATTCCTCCCTCCGAGGGCATCAGGCAGACCTCGGTGTTGCCGTCGTATTGGCCCGTAAACGCAAGGAATTCCCCGTTGGGAGAGAACCGGGCAAACATCTCATAGCCGGCATCGCTGGTCAGTTTGCGGGCAATTCCTCCTTTTGAGGAAACGGTATACAGGTCCCCCGCATAGCTGAAGACGATCCGGTTTCCGTGAATTGCCGGAAAGCGCAGAAGCCGGGTTTCCGGTTGAGCGAAAGCTTCCATCGCGAGGGTTACGAGCAAGAATGAAAAAAAGGATATTCGCAGTTTCATGGTTTTTCCCCGTAGTGAATCATTAATAATACCGCAAAAAACAAAAACGCCACGGATCTCCCAGCGCGACCGGGACCCGCAATCAAACGAAAGGGTAGAGCCTCTGGTTGACCGTATGGGGCGGCGCTGGAAGGGCCATCTCAAAACTTATGTTTCGGCCACGCGAAAATTTTATTGAGGCCCGAAGGGCCGCCAGTGAAATAGCCCCGGCCGTCAGGCCGGGGTTTAGAAGGAATGAGGAATGAGCGCCGAAGGCGCGGCACTAAGCAAATACTGCAATTATGGCCAGTTCCTAATTCGTGTGGTGCCGCGCCTTCGGCGCTCATTTGTTCCACTATCTTTATCCCGGCCTGGCGGCCGGGCCTAGCTACTGCCGGTCCTTCGGACCTGATCGTGAATTTTAAGACACTCTCTGGAGAACCGCCTCACATGCTGGAATAAAAAGCTTTCTGAAAAAGCAAGAAACTGAACGTTTGTTATCACGGATTTGTCTCCGTGATAATCCGTGAAATCCGTGGCGTTTTTTATGGTATTTTTCTAACAAATGTCCTATGGAGGAGTGAAATGAGCGGACCAACCCAGCTATTGATCGGAGGCAAATTCCAGAACGCGCGCTCAGGAAAAACTTTCCCATCCATCAATCCCGCAACCGAAGAAGTCCTCGCAGATGTGGCCGAAGCGGATGCCCCAGACATCGACGCCGCCGTCAAAGCGGCGAGGGCGGCATTTGAAAGCAACGAGTGGCGGCTCATTGGCGCTCGCGAACGCTCGAAGCTGCTTTGGAAATTGGGCGATCTGATCATGAGCAACGCCGACGAACTCGCGATGACCGAAAGCCTCGACAACGGAAAACCGATATCTGAATCCCGGCACATTGACATCCCTTCGGCGGCCGAGACTTTTTATTACTACGCCGGCTGGTGCACGAAAATCGAGGGGGAGACCATCCCGGTACCGGGCAATTTTTTCAACTACACTCTGCGTGAACCCTATGGAGTGTGCGGCATCATCACGCCCTGGAATTTTCCGCTCCTGATGGTCGCATGGAAATTGGCCCCCGCGCTTGCGTGCGGCAACACGGCCGTGCTCAAAGTCGCGGAAGAAACACCTCTCACGGGACTGCGGCTGGGACAACTCTGCCAGGAAGCGGGATTCCCGGACGGCGTCGTCAACGTGGTCCCCGGATTCGGAGAAACGGCCGGCCACGCGCTCGTCGCACATCCGGATGTCGACAAGATATCCTTTACGGGCAGCACGTCTGTCGGGAAAGAAATTGTGCGCACTTCCGCGGAAACTCTCAAGAAAGTCTCGCTCGAATTGGGCGGAAAATCGCCGAACATCGTCTTTGCCGATTCCGATCTCGAAGCCGCCGCCAGAGGCGCCTTCAACGGCATTTTCTACGGCAAAGGGGAAGTCTGCAATGCCGGGTCGCGCCTGTTCGTCGAGAAGAGCATTCATGACAAGCTGATGGGAAGGCTTCTCGACAGGGCCGCAAAGCTCGAACCGGGGGATCCGCAAAACCCGAAAACGCGGCTGGGTGCGCTCGTCTCCAAAGCCCAGATGGAGCGGGTGCTTCATTATGTCGAAATCGGCCGGGCCGAAGGCGCCAAGCCCGTTTTGTCCGGAGGACGCGCGGGAACACGCGGCTACTTTGTAAGACCAACGATTTTTGATTCCGCAACTCCATCGATGCGGATCGCGCAGGAAGAAATTTTCGGTCCTGTCCTCACCGTCCTGACTTTTGAAGATGTCGACGAACTCGTGCAGATGGCAAATTCCACAATCTACGGGCTGGCGGCCGCGATCTGGACCCGGGATATTGCAAAGGCGCACAAACTTGCCCGCCGGATTCAGGCCGGCACGATTTGGATCAATGCGTACAATATGCTCTCGCCCGAGTCGCCCTTCGGCGGGTACAAGCAGTCAGGCTTTGGGCGCGAGCTGGGGCGCTGCGGCATCGATTTGTACACACAGGTGAAATCAGTTTGGGTTTCGCTGGATTGATAACCACGAAACACACGAAAAACACGAAATGAATTCCTTTCGTGTATTTCGTGTGTTTCGTGGTTAAAGGATTTTCAATTCCGAACCGACTGCAACGAACTTGTCGATTCCGTAATCGAGGTCCTGCTCCGAGTGGGTGGCGGAGATCATGACGCGAATGCGGGCTTTCCCCATCGGCACCGTCGGAAACCCGATTGCCATCGCAAAAACGCCTTCATCGAAAAGCCGCCGGCTGAATTCCTGGGCCGTCTTCGCCTCCCCCAACATTACTGGAGTAATGGGGGTCCCGCTCTGTCCGGTGTTGAAACCGGCCTTCCGCATCTTTTCCTTGAAATAGCGCGTGTTGCTCCAGAGCTTCCGGACCAGATCGTCTGAAGACTCGAGAATGTCAACGGCCGCGCTGCAGGCCGCGACGTCCGCCGGGGTAAGCGCGCTGGAAAACAGGAAAGGTCTTCCCTTCTGGCGGAGGTGCTCGATGATGATCTCCTTCCCCGCCACAAAACCGCCGACCACACCGAAAGCCTTGGAAAGGGTACCGATCTCCACGTCCACACGGCCATGCATATGAAAATGATCGACGGCGCCGCGCCCCCCTTCGCCAAGAACTCCTTCACCGTGCGCGTCGTCCACCATGATCATTGCGTTATACTTTTCCGCCAGCTCAACCAGCGGCGGCAGCGGCGCGATGTCGCCATCCATGGAAAAAACTCCATCCGTAATGATTAAGGTGCGGCGACCTGCGCCGGGAGTGTTTTCCCTGAGCTTCTGTTCCAGCGATGCGGGATTGCAGTGCTCAAACCTGATAATCGGGGCGCCGGAGAGACGGCATCCATCGATAATCGAAGCATGGTTCAACTCATCTGAAAAAATCAGATCGTCTTTTCCAACCAAGGCTGGGATCGTGGCGACGTTGGAATTGAAGCCCGACTGGAATGAAATCACAGCTTCGACTCGCTTAAAACGGGCAAGCTTTTTTTCAAGCTCCGTGTGAAGGACCATCGTTCCGGCAATAGACCGGACCGCAGCCGGACCCACACCGAATTTTTCAATCGCGGCTTGAGCCGCCTGTTTCAGCCGCGCATCATTGGCGAATCCGAGGTAGTTATTCGAACAGAGGTTCAACACCCTTTTGCCGTCCACTGCGATCCACGCCCCCTGAGCAGATTCGACGGTTCTTATTCTTACCAGCAGCCCTTCCCTTTCCAAATGCGCCCGCTCATCTTCAATGAATTGCAACTTGCTATTCGAGTCCTGAGCCATGGTGGACCTCCGGGAAATTTATGTTAGCACAAGAACCCCCCGGGAGCGCCGGCGTCTCGCCTGCTCTTTTGCGGCGCATATGAAGCAGTGCTGGTTCGAAACGCTGCAAAAGAGCAGGCGAGACGCCGGCGCTCCCGGGACCAATCATTACACTTATGTAGCCTTTTTGCGCCCTCAGTTACAACAAAGTATTATCAATCCCATTCCCCGATTCCTGCTTCAGCTATTTAAAACTTTAATTTAAAAGTACTTCAAGAAAATGACACGACGCCTCTATTTTGGTCCTTGTTTTGCTTCTTCCTATGCCGGATACGTTTATTCGGATCGACAATGAGGAGGTTTTAATGAACCAGCCGCTGCAAAACATGCAGTACAGCGCGGACGCTTTGTTCTTGATGATCGGCGCAGTGATGATTTTCTCCATGCACGCCGGCTTTGCTTTTCTCGAAGCAGGCTCCGTCAGGACTAAGAATCAAGTCAACGCATTAGTCAAAATCTTCGCCGACTGGTCTGTTTCAACGGTCGCTTATTTTCTGATCGGCTTCCCCATTGCATACGGCATTTCCTTCTGGGGGAACGCCGGATCGATTTTGAATATGATCAATGGGACCGCAACGGAAGGAGCGAGAGGCTTCGATCTGCTCCACTGTTTCTTTCTGACCACCTTTGCCGCGTGTGTTCCTGCGATTGTTTCGGGCGGAATCGCGGAGAGAGCCCGCTTTTGGCCGCAGGTTGCAGCGGGAGGTTTGTTCACCGGGCTCGCCTATCCTTTTTTTGAGTCTTTCGTCTGGGGACGATTTGGAGCGTTCCAAGGCTGGATAAAAGGTTTTTCAGGCGCTCCCTTCCATGATTTTGCGGGATCGGTCGTCGTGCACTCGATGGGCGGATGGCTTGCCTTGCCGGCGATCATCATTCTTGGACCGAGAATAGGACGGTGGGTGAACGGCAAGAGCATCGCAATCCCTGCTTCGAATATTCCATATCTTTCGCTTGGAAGCTGGATCCTGTCTATCGGCTGGTTCGGTTTCAACGTGATGAGCGCTCAACGTTTCCAGGGAATCAGCGGATTGGTCGCCGTCAATTCGCTTTTCGCGATGGTAGGAGGCGTTCTTTTCGCCATTGTCTTCTCCAGAAACGATCCTGGTTTTGCACACAATGGCGCTCTTGCCGGTTTGATTGCCATCTGCGCGGGTTCGGATATTGTCCATCCCTTTGGCGCATTCCTGATCGGTGGAATCGGTGCGCTCATTTTTGTCTATGGATATAAATTCGAGACGGAACGGCTGAAGATCGACGACGTGCTCGGAGTATGGCCGTTACACGGTGTCGCCGGATCCTGGGGAGGCATAGCCGCAGGAATATTCGGCGCCAGAGCGCTGGGGGGCGTGGGCGGAATTTCGTTCCTGGCGCAGTGTTCCGGCACGTTCGCCGCGATCGGATACGCTTCGGTGGTTGGGGCGGCTGTATATCTTGCCCTCAAGTACACGGTAGGGATACGCCTGAGCAGAGAAGAGGAACTCAGAGGATCCGATATTTCAATTCATCGCGTCAGCGCTTATCCGGAACAGGATTTCGGGACTGGCAGCAGTCCGGCTCTCATTGAACAGAAGAGTGTCGCTCATCCGGCACGAGTTCCCGCAGTTTCTGAACGCGTTGCTGAATAATATTGCCTAGTGTAGTGTTTTACAAATGGATTAACCTATTCTGCCCGGTTTTCGGTAGTGTCAATCCGGAGGCCCGGAGGGCCGGCAGTACACTAGGCCCGGCCGTCAGGCCGGGATAAAGTCAAAAACGCTATTGAGCGCCGAAGGCGCGGCACAAAAACGCTTGTTTAAGTGCCGCGCCTTCGGCGCTCATCTTTAATGTTTGCTTAATCCCGGCCTGACGGCCGGGCCTACCGCACTATCGGTCCTTCGGACCTGGACGTCATGCGATCCCGCATCCCATTGTATAAGTTAACTCTCTTGCGCAACGCGACACTAGATCTAACTGCGGATTTCACGGATGTGATCGTGTTAATCCGTGAAATCCGCGGTCGATTTCCCTTCAATGTGCGTCGGCGCCCATCCGCATTCACCGGCGGCTCTTTCCTGAAATCTTCAAAGCTCGAGGGATAAAAATGCGAGTTCTGGACAAACACCCGGGCCGGGGACATTATTAACCCGGATTAAAGAATTTTTATGAACATTCCTCCGGATTGGCAAATCAATATATCCGACAGGCATTTTAAAAACTGATTTTTTAGGACTGATTCTCCGGATTCTCACACCATTTGCGAGGTGTTTATGAGCATTCTTAAAACTCTCAAGGTCTCTCAATTCCGGTATTGTCTTGCATTGGTAATCCTGCTCTTTGCCTGCAGCGCAGTTTTACTTGCTCAACAGGAAGATAAGAACAAGGAAAAGAAGGAGGAGCCTCCAAAGAAGACTTCTCAGGAAAAGCAGAAGGGCCAAGGTGAACCGCGCCGAGGTGGACCGGCACAAAACAAACCTTCCCAACCTGCCCCGGCACAGTCGAATCCAAGGACCTCAAATCAGCCCCAGACAGGCAACGACCAGAACAAGGGTCAGAAAACAACTGACCAGCCGCAATCCCGCGAAAAGCAAAATCCCGATTTGCAGAACCAGGAGAACCGTCGGACAGAACGGACAAACCAAGGCCAGCAGCAGGGTCAACCGGCCGCACCGCCTCAGAAACAAGAGCAACCCAATGTCAATCGAAACGAAATGGGGCGAGGGGGCAACCAGCCAAGTGGGCAGGCCAACACAACATCACGGCCGGTTCCGCAGCACGGAAAGCCGGGAACTCCTGCTCAACCCCAGATAGTCCGTTATCCCAACGGACAGCCGCATACAGTCCGGACGGCGGATGGAGGCATGGTGCGCAGAAGCGCCACCGGACAGGTCGTCGAAGTGCACACTCCGGGAGGCGCGGTAATCCGCCACGCCCCTACCGGCATTCGCCGCGTGGAAGTGGTGCGTCCGGGCAACAGGTTGGTTGTTACAAGCGGCCGCAACTACGGTTACGTGCAAAGGCCGGTTGTTATTGCCAATCGCTCCTTTGTGCAGAGAACGTATGTTTCCCGGGGAGTGATTTATACCCGGGTCTATCGCCCCGTAATCTTTGGCGGAATAACGCTGCAAATATACACTCCGGTGCGTTATTACCGGCCGGCATTCTATGCCTGGGCTTATAATCCGTGGCCTCGTCCCATTATGTACACATGGGGATGGGGAGCGGCGCCCTGGTACGTGTTCTACGGCGGCTATTTCGTTCCTTATCCCACTTATGTCGGTCCCATATACTGGCTGACGGACTATCTGATTGCGGACGCCATGGCATCGGCTTATCAAGAGCGGATTGACGCCTTGAGTGCTCCTCCGCCACCTTATGCAGTCATGCCCCGGACGGAACTTACTCCTGAGGTCAAACAGTTTGTTGCGGATGAAGTGCGCCGGCAGATCGACATGGAACGGGGTGAAAGCCAGAACGCAAATTCGGCGGCTTACAATCCGGACATGGCGCCACCTCTGTTTGCAGACAACTCACGGCACACTTTTGTCGTGTCCAATGCACTCCTGGTGAATTCGGGATTGCGCGAATGCACGTTGAGCGAAGGCGACGTCATCCAGACATTGGGAGTTCCGCCGATGAACTCTCCCGTCGCCGATGTTGGTGTGCTTGCCAGCAAGCCGATGGAATGCAGGAAAGGAAGCGTGGTTTCGATTCCCCTTCCGGATCTTCAGGAAATGCAGAACTACATGCGCGAAACGGTGGAGCGTGGGTTAGGAGAGCTTCAAACACGCGGAGGACAGTCAGGACTGCCTGCGCCGCCGCCCAATTCTGCAAATACAATCGAGACGCCGTTCGCCGCCCAGGTTCATCCGGACAATAATGCCGCTCAAGAACTGACCCAAACCGAGCAGGAAGCCAACCAGGCCGAAAAGAATGTGGTCGATCAGAGTTCGGTCGTCGCCGGCCAAACCGGCGCTTCCCCCGCAACAATCTCGCTTGGCCAGAAGATCGATGAGGTGGTGGCGATTCAGGGTCAGCCTCAGAAAATCGTCGATCTGGGCAACAAAAAAATCTATGTGTACCCGGACCTGAAGATCACGTTCATTGACGGCCAGGTAGCCGACGTGCAGTGACAAAAGTTCTTTTTATGTGGGGACGGCTCTCCAGAGCCGTCCCCCCCAGAGCGATCATAGAGCTGAAAAGCCGGACGGGTCTAGAGACCCGTCCGCACATGTGTTCCATGATCTCTCCAGCGCCCCCAATGATACCCTTGAAATCTATTTACACTTTGTGACCGATGCGGTAAAGATGAGTCAGGGTCCGCAAGATGAGGCTTCCGCTCGCAATTGCAGGAGAAGACAGACAGGTATCTCCCAAAGAGTTCTTCCCGAGAATTTTGAATTCAGGTCCTGCCTGAATGACATAGGTGTCGCCATCTTCGTTCAGGCAGAAGATGCAGCTGTTGTATGCCCACGGCGAGCTGGTGAATCCGGAGCTGGCAGAGTCAATCCGCTGCTTGCCATAGATCTCCTTCCCTGTTTTTGCATCATGACAGGTAAGAAACCCGGAATCGAGCAGGGTGTAATATAAGCCGCCGTATATGATGGGTGAGGGAACGTAAGGCCCGCCCTGTGGAAGGCTCCATGCGATGTATTCGCTTCCGGGTTTGTTGTCCGCAGGAGTGATGTCGCCGCTTGCGCCCGGCCTGATGGCGTACACCGGCCGTTTCTCATCAGTGGGGTACCCCGATGCAACATACAGCAAGCCATCAGAGGCAAAGGGAGACGGAATAGCCAGCAGCGACATGCCGGTGATTTCCCAGAGCAGATTTCCGTTCAGATCGTAGGAACGCACCTTTTTTGTCCCGACGGTGACGATCTCAGTGCGCCGCTCATTGCGCCAGATGTAGGGAGTTGCCCAGGTCGTCGGCTCATCCCGGGTCACTCTCCAGATCTCGCGGCCCGTCAGCTTGTCGAGGGCTAACATGTAAGACTGTTTTTCGTTGTCATTGACGATGTACAGGCGTCCTTCATGAAGCGCGGGAGACGAACCCGTGCCGTAGCCGTATCGAGTTTCTATCAGCGGCCATTCCTTCGACCACAGAATCTTCCCTGTCATATCGAGACAGTAGGTCCCGACGTCCCCGAAATGAGCGTACACACGCTCACCATCGGTTACCGGAGTCTCCGAGGCAAAGCTGTTCTTCGGGTGGCGCGATACCTTGGGAACTCCTTTGAAGAGCTCTGTCGCCCAGCGCGTCTTGCCGCTGCTAATATCGAAGGAATCGAGCATCCATCGGTGCTCATCCGGCGGCGGATAATACTGCTGTCTTCCGCCGAACATCCCCTTGCGCTGCAGACCCTCGCCGGCAGTGCTGACGGTGCTTTGAATGAAGATCTGATCGTTCCAGACGACCGGTGAGGACCAGCCCCGGCCGGGGACGTCGATCCGCCACAACACGTTTTCGCTATCGCTCCATGTCAGCGGAAGTCTCCGATCATCGCCGGCGATTCCGCGCGCTCCGGGACCGCGAAACTGCGGCCAGGAATCTGCCAGGAGCGCTCTAGCCGGCAGACAGGCCACCAATCCTTTTAATAAATCTCTTCGTCGCATAACCAGAGTATAAGCAAACGGCAGGGGCAAAACAAAAGCATCTTTTTGTGTCATGTCCTGCGATCTCTGTATAGAATGGGGCCGAGATCCACACGAAGCCAGGCGGAGGTCGCTCATGCCAAGACAAAGGAGCTTTGGTCTGACTATCCTCTTCGGCATCGTAATGATTCTGTTAACAATCTTTCTAACCGGCGCGAAAAAAGTCTACGCCCAGACAAATGCTCAGGAAACAGTCAAAGTCGCGAACGAAGCGGTACAAAATGGAGCACGGTTTGCAATTTACCTCGTCAAGCATCCTCCTTCCGAACCATACACATTGTTGGCAGAAAAAACCGCTTTAGCGGATCTTCTGCTGGAAGAAAAGCCGATCCTGACGGAAGAAGATATCGATTCCTACCGTATCTCCCCGGAGGGGAGGCATTTCATCAAACTGAAACCCGGCATAAAAGTGCGTATATTACCCAGTCCACCAGGAGGCGTAGTCCTGGACCAGGGATTCGTGATCGTCGCCGACGGTATTCGAATCTATCGCGGGGATTTCAGCTCACCCATCTCCAATTACATGCCAATGGATCCTGTCGTCAGTGTTCCATTAACCTCTCCTGGCTCAGCCGCAGAGCTTCAGACCGATATCGAAATTGGCCCTGCTCCGATAAGACCAGCTCCGAAAGATCTGCGTGCCGACCCGAGAATTCTAAAAGTGCTGCAAGATATCGGCAAGCTGGACACTGAGCCGAACGCGGGGGGCTGGGGGGAATCCTTTCAATCTGTCAGGGCGCGGCTTACTGCTGACAAGCCCACTTGGAGACAGGGTGACGAGCCAAGTTTCAAAGTGGAAATCCAGAACGGCGGAAACAATGTACTGCAAATTGCAACAGGCCCGAATGCATACCGCACTTTTGTGGACGGCGTTTTGTTCGAAGCCTCCGGCGCACCTTTTAATCCGCTAAATCCGGGAAACCTTTATCAAAGCGCTATTATTCTCAAGCCTGGAATCTGGCGTTCGCAAGGCAAGCTACTTGATCTCAAACCCGGGAAACACGCAATCCAGGTAATGATCGATTCCATCGCGTCACAGTACGGTTCCCTTCGCTTCCTGAGCAATCCGGTTGAGATCGAAATTCTTCCGGCGGACGCAAACAAATAGGCAAGGTTGCGAAGCACAGACAGACCTGTGGAGTATTTACTACTGGAGGGAATTTATGTCCGATTCAGAGATCAAGCCGGATTATGCTGCATTGGATCTTTCGACTGAAATTCAAAAGGCGGACAGGAAGGGGACGCTGCTGGTTTCACTTCCGAAGTGGATTCTGGCCGTGGTCATTGCATGGCAGATCCGCCTTTCAATCGAAGCGCTGGTAGGCGAGCATGCGATCCCGTCGCTGCTCATCAGATTCTGGCGCCAGGCCAGCATATGGGAAGTGGCCTCCTGGGGAGCGGGAATGCTTGGCCTGATATTCGGGTTTTACAGCCGGCATCTTCTGAAAAGGCAAGTTGTCCGGGATTTGTCCCGCCTCTCTTCTATCGAGAAGCGCTTGGACGCTATCGCGGAGATTCCAGGCGGTCCAACCGCAGCCCCGGACAGGAGTGCGAGTTAATGCCTTCCCTGCCATTCCTCTACCTTCCGGATGCCATTACTCTAATTCTTCTAATGATCGCGCTCAGCATGTTGAGAAGCGCTGCCGTCATTCACATCAGACAAGAACTTCTCGTCGTTCATAAAGAAATGCTTGTCTACTGGCTGGACAATCGGCTGGATCGCACGGATCGAGGATATCTGGCTCTCCGCAGTCTGATTGAATCCTCCATCAGGATTGTGTCCCGGCTCTCGCCCGCCAGGCTCCTGTTTGTCCGCAGGCTCCAAAGAAGGACGGCAAAAAGCGGGGCTCTGCCTTTCAGTCCCTCGAAGGAAGTCAACCGCCTTATTGAATGCACAGCGGATGAAAAAGGAAGAGCCAAGCTGAAAAGGTTGCAGCTGGAGATGAACCTCGGGTTGGGCACATTCATTCTCATAGGCTCACTGTCAGGATGGTTTCTTCTGTTCATAATCATACCGAGAATGCTCAAACGAACCATCGCGCAGCCCAAGGCCAATCGGACGGATTTCTTCTTTGACATGCTCGAGAGAATGCTCGGCCATCTCGGCCGCCGGACACTGCAGACGGGCTTTGCCATCCAACGCTAAAAAACGGGTCGCGGGAGGGACGGCGATTACTCGCCGCCCCCCGCACAGACCCGTGCTCGCGGCACTACCGCACACGGTTCCCACCTTGGATTCATGGCGGCAGGAGAACCCATATGGTTCTCTACCGCACGCCCTGTA
>Ga0116137_1001061_pt1 | contig 19463 bp, 14 predicted proteins | sample June2015DPH_20_1_3_FD_88973 | JGI IMG/M metagenome (GOLD analysis project Ga0116137, IMG submission 88973) | Peatland microbial communities from SPRUCE experiment site at the Marcell Experimental Forest, Minnesota, USA - June2015DPH_20_100 | ecosystem: Environmental > Terrestrial > Soil >...
CATTTACATCAGAACACTACGTGGACTACGAATTCACAGTCGGGCAGGCTTATCTGGGGAGGCCTCCTCACCTGATATTCCGCGATGACTTCATCCGTGTAACTCGGATGGGGAATGATGAGTACCCCACGACGGGGAAACATCGCAAACGGTTTCGCCGCGCGTACCGATTCGCGGTAAGGTGGCGCGGCACTCAAATTTTATCCAGAGTTGATTTTACCCGAATGGTGGCTACCATAGTCAAGCGCGCGCACTCTGGCCACCTTCAAATTTGGTTATAGCAGAAGTTGCTATAGCGCGCGCGGTTGTTGTCCAAAACCGATGACTCACAGAATCTCTCAACGCATGTTTTAATATCGTAATTTCGTTCTGCCGTTCGGGCCCGTAGCCCAGAACATTTTCGTGGGTAGAGTGCACTAGTGATATGGATTCGCACGTCTAGCACGGATCAGGGCGTCAGCCTCCGAAGCTGAAGACCGAGGGTTCGAATCCCTCCGGGCCCGCTCCATCATTGTACGCGCGCTCGCAGTGAGACGGCTGGCACTCTTTCGCTTGAGGCCCGGAAGTGCCGTTCCTTGAACCGGTCCGCGGCCGCGCGATCCGCCTGGCAACGACATAGGACGCCCCGATGACGACCTTGGCCAGAAGAACGAAGCCTAACTGGATTGGGAACTCAGGGATTTCTCCCGAGGAACTGGCGGAGTTCGAATGTGTGGTCGGTGTGGTGATTGAAGGCAGAGGCATGCATAACCTACGGTACGGATTAGGGCTTCACAATCGTCATAAGGGCGATTCGCATTAACTCCATCCTATGCTTATGGAAGAAGCCCTCCTGCATGGGGTCAGCAGATTCATGCGGAAGGTCACCGGGTACACCTTCCTCGTCCCCGCCGTCTGGGGGTTTCTCTGGATCGTCCTCCTACTCAGGATAGAGGCTTCGTCGTCATGATTCTGCCACAAAGGGAGGGGCGGGCTTTTCGCATATTTTCACCGCCCTCCCTGTTAGTCCCAATATCGAGGAACTTCCTCGCGATTCCAATTCCTATCTGGGCGCGCGCGCTCAGAAGCTATCTCTACGGGAACGCAATCGGCCTAGCCGGGGATGCTTTTCCGAAGGGCCTTCAGGAGGTCTGGACTCCCTAGCAATTCCAGTGCCCTTTCCAGGTCTACCTTCACAGACTCCTGATCCTTCCTGAGCCGTGTCCCGAAGATTCAACAGGGCCCAGTCGACTTGGACTGTGTGGAATACAAACTAATCTATCGGGCATATAGTCACACTCAACTCCTATCCAGAAGCAACTACATTAAGGACGGAGAGGAAGATGAAGTGAAAGAGGCGAGAATCGAGACTCAATCCGCAGACGAAGCACGAAATTGGAGCGATAACCTAAACGCATTCGCCGAGAAGGGGTTCGTAGTCAGAAACAGCGGAGCCCTGCAAATGACTGACAACATCGTGTTTTGGGCCCTGCTCGAAAAGCCTTAGGCGGTCCATGGTGCGGGGCAGGAGCCGAATCTTGACAACCCTGAATCAGAGGGTCAGGAGACGACCATACAGAACTTCAAGAATCAACTGGGAAGAGCTATAAGACGAACTAAGCGTAATATTCCACGATGGAAGCCATCTGTGAGGAATGTCAGAGCACATTCGATGACTCAAAGCAGGGTTATACCGTAAGCGTCGATAGAAGGTCGAAAACTGGCCTGAGTATGGGGCACAGCTACTGCTGCAAGGACCACCTCGTAAAAGGCGTGCAGAAATTACAACAGTAACCAACCGAGTTTAGACAGCCCGAAGAACGACCCTCACCAAACGATAATTAGACAGAACCTCATGGGTAGCATACAAAAGCGATGAATGAGCAACAAATCAAAACCGCGATAGAGGCGCGTGTCCAGATTTCGAAGGATAAGAGGTATGGGATTTGGACGATTGGAATAACGGACAACCCCGTAAGACGGCAAACGGAGCACGATGATGAAGGTAAGAATACACGATATTGGCTCTCATGGATGGCAGATAGCGAAGCCATCGCCAGAAATGTCGAAGCATTCTTCATAGAGAGAGGAATGAAGGGCGGAATAGGCGGGGATACGAACGGGAATTTCGTTTACATCTTTTAGTCCATGTCCCGACGCTTAACAGGGAGCGCGCGCGCTTGCGGATATATCCATCAAGCCACTGGTTTGTACCTATTTTCGGTTCGAATCCCTTCAGGCTCGAACCCTCAACCCAGGTTTGTTCGGGAATTTCTAATGGATTAACGCTGTAGTCCCATTTGTGGGTGACGAGAAGGCTCTCTCTGAATACGCCAGTTGACGGTCCGACCGGCGCTGCTGGGCAATCCCTAGGTGTTGACTGTACAACCTTTCCGCAGCGGGAAGTGGGTTAAGCGCCTCGTCGAGTGGTTTGGAAAACAGCTTTATTCCTGCGCACGGTTCTTGGCATTGACATGCTGGAGGGAGGGCTCACAAGGCTGAAGCTATCGCGCCTGTTTGCGGATTGCTATGCCGAGCGGGACGGGATTCCCGAATTCAAGCTCCTAATAGGCGGACGGTGGACCGAATCCTCCGATGGAGGGACCATGGATGTTGACTCGCCGATTGACGACGCGGTCATAGCAAGGGTTCAGGCTGCAACAGCCGCAGACGTCGTAGCGGCGGTGGAGGCGGCGTACAAGGCAAGAGGGGCGATCCGAGACATACCTGCGATTGACAGAATTGACGTCTTTAACCGGGCCAGGCACATGATTGAGGAGCATCGAGAAGACTTCGTGAACACCTTGGTCCTGGAGGCCGGGAAGCCGCGTAACATTGCGGTGGGGGAGGTGAGTGCGTCTCTTAACAGGATAAAGATGACGATGGAGGAGGCGAGGAACATCTTCGGCGAATACGTCCCCGGGGACTGGTCGGAAGACACCATGGCGAAGTTCGCCCTCGTGATTCATGAACCACTGGGAGTGATAGCCTGTATCTCTCCGTTCAACTACCCTCTGTTTTCTGTCATCGCCAAAGTGATACCTGCCATCGTTTCTGGAAACACTACAGTGGTGAAACCCTCGAGCGACGACCCACTGGTCTCCCTGCTGCTCGGACGAGTGTTGCAGGAAGCGGGTGTCCCAGCCGGAGTCGTGAACGTGGTCACGGGATTGGGCAGACAGGTTGGCGATGTGCTGGTAAACAACGACTCCGTCAGCATGATCACGTTGACGGGCAGCACCGAGGTCGGGAAGCATGTGGCAAACCTCGTCGGGATGAAGAAGATGCACCTGGAGCTGGGGGGCAAAGGGGCAGCCATTGTGGCCGCCGACGCAGACCTGCCCCTCGCCGCAAAGAAGGTTCTGGAAGGGTGTCTGAAATACTCGGGGCAGAGATGTGACGCCATCAGCAGGGTCTTCGTGGAAGAGAGTGTCGCTGGGCAATTCATGGAGCTACTGGTAAAGGAGCTAGGCGCCTGGAAGCTTGGGGACCCGAGAGACTCAGCTTACAATATGGGCCCCCTGATCAATCCCAAAGCGGCCGAAAGGGTCCAGTCGTTGGTGGACGACGCCATCTCGAAGGGAGCGTCTCTCCTCAGCGGCGGAAAGCATGACCGCTCGTATTTCGAACCTACTGTTCTCGACAGGGTGCCGCGTGAGGCGAGAATAGCGTCAGAAGAGACCTTCGGACCTGTGGTGACGGTGATGATGGTCAGGGACATCGACGAAGCCATCGAAAGAACGAACGAATCCCAGTACGGCTTGGATTCGTGCATATTCACAAACAACTTGTACACGGCGTGGAAGGTGGCCAAGGCCCTCGAGGAAGGGAGCGTGAGCATCAACGACGCACCGGCCCACGGCGTCGGCTACTTCCCGTTCGGGGGGAACAAGGATTCGGGGCTCGGGAGGGAAGGAGTGGGGTACAGCATTGACGAAATGACTCGAATCAAAACGATACAATTCAATCTTGCACCGGCAGGACTTGGGAAGACACGGCAGACTCCTAGGATGTGATCCTGCCACACCTGGAGTTCCGCGGCACCCTTCATTGAAGGGGACTCGATGGAGCCTCAGCCCCTCCATACAAAGGTTCTATAAGACTGGTAGAAAGACAATTCGGAGAATGCGTTGAGGTCCACTTCGCCCTCCGAGGAACCCCGGAACCTGGGGCCGGCCTCCCCGAACGCCACCACCGTAGTCCAGCACGAACTGATGACTGACTACGACGTCTATCTCTTCAGGGAGGGAAAGAATTGCAGATTGTACGACAAGCTCGGGGCCCACCAGATGGAGGTGGATGGTGCCCGCGGCACTCACTTTGCGGTCTGGGCTCCCAACGCGACGAAAGTCAGCCTGATAGGCGACTTCAACTCTTGGAAGCCGGCTTCAGCCCCCTCTCTCTTCTCTCACGCCGACGGGTCTGGAATCTGGGAGGGTTTCGTGCCCGGGCTGGGAAACGGTTCTCTTTACAAATACCACATCGCTTCAAAATATGACGGCTACTCCGTCGACAAGGCTGACCCATTCGCTTCTTTTTCCGAGACGCCACCAAGGACCGCATCAGTGGTCTGGAACCTCGCCCATTCATGGACGGACGAAGAGTGGGCCTCCGCAAGAAGAAGGTCGAATTCTCTGGGATCTCCCTTCTCTGTCTACGAATGTCACCTGGGTTCCTGGAGGAGGGTCCCCGAAGAGCGCAACAGGCCCCTGTCCTACTACGAGGCCGCCGGGTCCCTCCCCGGCTACCTGCAGGAGATGGGATACAGCCACGTCGAGTTTCTCCCCGTCATGGAGCACCCGTTCTACGGGTCCTGGGGGTACCAGATAGCGGGCTTCTTCGCTCCCACCAGCCGCTACGGGACGCCGCAGGACTTCATGACGCTCGTCGACCGGCTCCACGCTGCCGGGACGGGAGTCATTCTCGACTGGGTGCCATCTCACTTTCCGACCGACGAATATGCGCTGGGGTACTTCGACGGGACGCACCTCTACGAGTACGCAGACCCGAGGAAAGCCTTCAACCCCGATTGGAGGAGCTACGTATTCGACTACGGAAGGAACGAGGTTAGGTCGTTCCTGATGAGCAGCGCGGCTTTTTGGCTGGACAAGTACCACGCGGACGGCCTCCGCCTCGACGCAGTGTCTTCCATGCTCTACCTGGACTACTCCCGCGGGCCGGGAGAATGGGTGCCGAACATCCACGGAGGCAGGGAGAACCTGGAGGCCATCTCGTTCCTGCGATCGCTGAACGAAACTATCTATTCGAACTTCCCGGACAGGCAGATGATAGCCGAAGAGTCGACCGCATGGCCGATGGTCAGCAGGCCGACCTCGGCGGGGGGTCTGGGGTTTGGGATGAAGTGGAACATGGGCTGGATGCACGACACGCTCTCCTACTTCTCGAGGGACCCGGCCCACAGGAAATACCACCAGGACGAGCTTACCTTTAGCCTCTGGTACGCCTTTACGGAGAACTTCATGCTGCCGCTCTCACATGACGAGGTGGTCCACGGCAAGGGCTCCCTCCTCTCCAAGATGCCCGGAGACGACTGGCAGAGGTTCGCGAACCTGCGGCTCCTGCTGGGGTACATGTACGGGCACCCGGGGAAGAAACTGCTCTTCATGGGGACCGACATGGGGGAGAGGGCCGAATGGGACCACGACCGGAGCCTCGACTGGCATCTGCTCGGCGAAGGCATGCACGAAGGCGTTCACCGTTGGGTCATGGACCTCAACCGGGTCTACAGGACCGAACCATCACTTCACGACACCGATTTCGAGGCGAAGGGTTTCGAGTGGGTCGATTTCGCAGACTCCGACAACAGCGTGATCTCGTTCCTCAGAAGGGGCACAGGGGACCAGAGCCCGATTCTCGTCGTCTGCAACTGCACGCCGGTCCCTCGGCACGACTACGTTGTCGGAGTTCCTGCCCCGGGGGAGTGGACAGAGCTGCTCAACAGCGATGCGAAGGAATACGGCGGCGGGGGTCTCGGGAACCCGATTCGCGTGACAGCCGGAAGCGACCACTACCATGGCCGTCATCATTCCGTCTCCCTCACCCTGCCGCCCCTGGCGGTCCTCTTCCTCCAGCCGGTTTCCTGGCCGACCAAAGGGGCTGTGCAAGAGCACCGACAGGCAAACAAAGCTTAACTCCACTCCGCCGTCCGCAGCCCTGATTGCGCAGGTTTGTCTGCATCCACGGCCATCTCTATCAGCCACCAAGGGAGAACCCTTGGACCGGGAGGGTCGAGGAGGAGGAATCCGCTCGCCCGTTTCACGACTGGAACGAGCGAATCGCCTCAGAGTGCTACGTCCCCAACGCCGCCTCCCCTCTTCTGGACGAACAGGGAAGAATCGCACAGCTCGTGAACAACTACAGCTGGATAAGCTTCAATTTCGGGCCGACCCTGATTCGATGGTTCGAGTCTTATTACCCGGAGCTCTACGAGTCGATAATCGACGCCGACAGGTCCAGCATGAAGCGCTTCGGAGGGCACGGGTCAGCCATGGCACAGGTCTACAACCACATGGTCATGCCGCTCGCCGACCCGAAGGACAAGCGCACCCAGGTCCAGTGGGGTGTGGAGGACTTCGAAAGGAGGTTCGGTCGCCGTCCGGAAGGCATGTGGCTCCCTGAGGTTGCGGTCGACTTGGACACGCTTGATGCGCTCGCAGAAGCTGACATAGAATTCACCCTGCTTTCCCCGAATCAGGCTTCGGCGATTAGGAGTGCCGGGGAGGAGGACTGGACCGACGTCTCTGGCGGGAGAGTCGACGCCAGGCGGGCCTATGCCTGCAGCCTCCGGTCAGGGAGAACCATCACACTGTTCTTCTACGACAACTCTCTTTCTACGAAGGTCGCCTTTGGGAACCTACTAGAAAGCAGGGACGCGTTCCCCGATGCTATCCTCAGAAGCTTCTCTGACTCAGACGAGCCGCAGCTCGTGAACGTCGCCTCGGACGGAGAGACCTATGGCCACCATCACAAGAACGGCAACGCGGCCCTCTCGCACTGCCTTTCGCGCATCGACGGAAGCAAGTTGGCGTCCATTGCCAACTACGGACAATTCCTCTCCCTGGCGCCTCCTACCCACGAGGTCAGGATAGTCGAGCGCACCTCTTGGAGCTGCCCCCATGGCGTCGAGCGCTGGAGAAGCAACTGCGGCTGCGGTGCGGAGATCCGACCCGGCTACACCCAGGAATGGCGTGCCCCGCTTCGCACTTCCATGGACTGGCTGAGAGACCGCTTGGCTAACATCTACGACCGAGAAGGCGGTAAGGTCTTCATTGATCCTAGGGCCGCAGCCAACGAGCTCGCGTCTGTTGCGGACGACGACGCCACACTTCGAAAGTACATACTCGGCCATCACAGGTCGAAACTCTCCGTAGAGGAGAGGGAGAAAGGAGTCAGACTCCTCAGGATGCTCGAGTGTTCGGCCCTGATGTATGCCAGCTGCGGCTGGTTCTGGGAGGACATCTCGCGCATCGAGAGTGTGCAGGTGCTAAGGTACGCAGCCCGAGGCATGGAGCTGGCCGCTGAGCTAACTGGAGTAGATCTGGAGCCGGAGTTCATACGGATGCTCGCGGCCGCGCCTTCAAACGAGGCCAGGTTCAAGACCGGGAGCCAGGTGTACCTGGCGCTGGCGAAGGCACCGAAGGGGGAAGGGGTCGCGTATGGCGACCGAGAGACGACGGTCTCGCCTGAAGCTGGCGCGAGAGAAGGGACTGTCAGATGAAGAGAAGCAGCGGCGTTCTCCTCCATCCCACTTCGCTCCCTTCTCGGTGGGGAGTGGGCGACCTGGGTCAGTCAGCGTTCAGGTTCGTCGACCAACTGCAGGCCGCCAACCAATCTTACTGGCAGGTCCTGCCGCTGACTCCCGTCGCTGGGCACGGGTCTCCCTACAGCTCCCGTTCGCTCTTTGCTGGCAACCCGCTCCTCGTAAGCCCCGAGAGGCTTGTGGAAGAGGGACTCCTCCCGAGTCTTCCGGACGACGCTCCCCAGAGCGACCCGTCCAAGGTGGACTACGGGCCCGCGCTGGCGTTCAAGGACCGCCTGCTCGAAAGAGCCTACCGGTTCGGCTACCCCAGTGTCAGGAACGAAGGCGAGTTCCTGCGCTTTCGCGCCCGGAACGCTGCATGGCTCGAAGACTTCGCCCTCTACGACGCCCTGAGCCGGGAGAATGGCGGGGGGTGGCTCCTGTGGCCCGAAGACATCAGAAGAAGAAACCCGGCCGCTCTCGATGACAAGAAGCGGCTCCTGAAGCCGGCTGTGGAGAGGGCGGTGTTCGACCAGTACGTGTTCCACAGACAGTGGTCCGAACTGCATGCGTACTCGAAATCAAAGGGCGTCAGAATCGTCGGGGACCTCCCGTTCTATGTCCTCCACGACAGCTCGGACGTGTGGGCGCACCCTGAGCTCTTCAAGCTCGACGCTACCGGGCGACCGGTCTGTGTCGGAGGGGTTCCCCCAGACTACTTCAGCAGCAAGGGGCAGAGATGGGGGAATCCGGTCTATGACTGGAACAGGATGGAAGAGACTAGCTATCGATGGTGGACAGACAGGATGAGCAGGAGCCTGGAGCTGTTCGACCTCGTCAGGCTCGACCATTTCCGGGGCTACGTCGCCTACTGGGAGGTCCCTGCCGCAGAGGAGACGGCGGTCAACGGGAAGTGGACAAACACGCCGAAGTCGTTCCTCGGGACTCTCAGGCAGAACTTCCCCGACCTTCCCTTCCTGGCAGAGGACCTGGGGGTGATCACGGACGATGTAAGAGAGGCCATCAGCACGCTGGGAATCCCCGGCACGAAGGTCCTGTTGTTCGCCTTCGACGGCTCCCCGACCAACCCCTACCTGCCGGTCAACCACCCGCGCCATTCCCTCGTCTGCACGGGCACTCATGACACAAACACCACGCTCGGCTGGTTCAGGGATGAGGCCGGACCACACGAGAGAGAAGCGCTCTCGGGTTACCTGGGCCGGGCCGTCACCGAACGGAGCGTGTGCGACGAGTTCCTCGACATGGCGATGGGGTCAGCCGCCGAACTCTGCATCGTACCCCTCCAGGACCTCATCGGCCTGGGGAGCGGGGCCAGGATGAACGACCCGTCTGCTGCCGAGGGGAACTGGCGGTGGCGCGTCCTCCCGAGCCAGCTCGGCAATGGGAATCTCCCACGACTGGCCGAAGTGACAGCGGCAAACGGCCGTGCCTGAGTGAGGGAGACCCGCTACTCGGGTGTCTCCGCCAACCCTCTACTTCGGAGCCGGCCTCTTTAGTTGATGGATCCTGGTCTGGACGGTCTTCACGAGCTCGGTCCGGAGCTTCTCCCCGGAATAGTTGGCATCTCTGACCTTGATCAGGCTCTTCGCCAGCTCTCCGTCTCCCAGCATGTAGACCCACTTCTCGAAGTCCCCTCTGTGCGTGTGGAACTCGAGCGACTTCGCCTCAACGCTCTTTAGCTTCTCGCCGAACTCCTCTAGACTGGAAGCAAAGATTCCCAGCGGTTTCCCTATTTCGCGGTAGAAGTAGAATGCCTTGTCGGCAGGCACCCGAGCGAGTATCACCTTCGCTACGCCTTTCGCCACTGACATGCGTCCCACTGAATACGCGGCGTTAGTAAGTCTTACTCAAGAAACTGCCCCTGAATGCTCGCACCCTCTGGAATGACCTTGTGTGGGTTGACCCTGGTCGAGGCAAGCGTCGCCCCCTCCCCAATGTCGACGTCGTCCCCGATCACGCTCAACCCCGTGATCCACGTCGGCCTCTTCACAGAGGAAGCCACCCTCACATGGCGGCCGATGATGCTGTCCTGTATTAACGCCCCGTCATCTATCACCGCGCGATCCATTATCGCCGAGCGCTCGATTGTAACGTCCCTGCCGAGGATGCAGAAGTTGTCTATGCACGAGTCCCTGATGATCGACCCGTCCTCGATCTGGCAGTGGCGTCCGATGTAGACACTCCCTTCGAGGCGCATCCTGCCTGAGAGCACATTCTGAACTATCTCCTCCCTACGACTAAGCGACTCTGGACTACTTCCCTGAATCCACACGTTGGGGAGCTCTGGAACAGGGTCGCCCAGGTACATCCCCGGTCTCTCTTTCCTGTTCAAGAGGTTGGTCACCGCATTCAGGTACCCCTTGGGTGTCCCCACGTCCAGCCAGTCTCCCTGCATGTAGTACCCGTACACCGGGTACCTGTCGACGAGGTAGGGAATCATGTCGAGCCCGAAATCGAGCCGCTTCCCGACCTTGATCATCTGCTGGACTTCCGGCTCCTCGAAGACCTTTGCTATCTCAGGCGAGATGAGATAGATGCCGGTGTTCGCCATCCTAGACGGTGCTTTGTCCCTGGTCGGCTTCTCCACGAATCGCCTGATCCTTCTCGTTTCGTCCATGTCGGCGATTCCGTACGCCTCAACGTCGTCGACCGGTGTCAAGACTATGACCATGAACGCGTTGGTCTTCTTCCGGAAGTACAGGAGGTCGGCCAGGTCGAGCCCGAACAGATTGTCCCCCTGGACGACCAGGAATGTCTTCTGAATGCCGTAGTAGTGCATCAGGATTCTGACCGAATCGGCGCTGCCCACGTCGTCTATCCTTGGCTGGTACTGGATGTGGACGCGCGGTCTCACTCTATACTGGTACGAGAACCCCATCCCCTCCCCGAAGTAGTCGAAGAGGCTCCGGTAGTTGACGTACCCCTTGGCCCCAAAGACAAAATGCCTCACTCCTTGGCGAGCGAGCTCGACCATCGCGTACTCGACCAGTGGCCTGTTGAAAATCCTGACGACCGCCTTTGATGACTCTGCGGTAAGCGGCTTGAGCCGCTTCGCTTCTCCTCCCACTGGGATGATTACTCTCAGCTCGGAGATGTCTGTCGAGGACAAGCAATAGAGCGATTCGGTGCGGCCTAATATTCTTGTGCTGTCACGAATAGCTCGACGATGCGGTGATGATGCCCGTCGCCGTCAGATACACGGCGCTGGTCCCTGATTCGCCTATGAGCTTTGCGTATCCTGCGTCGATGAGCGACTTCAATCCCGATACGACGGCGTTCCTTCCCATCCCGAGCTTGTCAGCCAGATCGTCGATGCTCATGGCTCTGTCCGGCGATTGAGCCCCCATAACCATCAGCGAGGAAAGGATTCTCTTCGGGAGTTCACTCATATCTGGCCTCACCGATCGCGGCCTCGTAGACTTCCAGTGTCTTTGCAGCCGAGTGCTCCCAGGTATAGGCCTTGACCTTCTCTTTCGCTCTTGCAGCCAGCCGAGACGCCAGCGCCCGGTCGGAGAGCAACCTGATTGTCGCCTTCGCGATCGAGTGGGGGCTGTTCGGGTCCATCACCAGGCCGTCCACATCGTCCTCGACTATCTCCGCCAGCCCTCCGACGCGCGACACCACGACCGGGACCCCGGCCGCCATGGCCTCGAGTGCGATGATGCCGAAGGGTTCGAACCGGGAGGGGACTGCCAACATGTCCGAGGACTTGATGGCGTCGACCAGGTCACCCTCGTTTAGAAACCCAGTGAATGTGGTCCTCGCCGCGACCCCCTCGCTCTTCGCCAGCGCCTCGAGCTCCCCCCGCATGTATCCGTCTCCCACTACGAGAAGCTTCGAGTCAGGGATGGACTTCTGGACACCCGCGAGCGCCCTTATCAGGTAGTCGAACCCCTTCTGTGAGGTGAGCCTGCCCACGGCCGTGATCAATTTCTCTCCAGGCTGAACGTTCCACTTCATCCTCGTAGCCTCAACGTCCACGGTCTTCTCGAACTTGGCCATGTCCACCGCGTTCGGGATCTCCGCCACCTTGCTCGGCGGCACCTTGAACTGGGAAACCACCTCCAACTTCATCCACTCGCTCACGGCTATCACCTTCGCTGCCTCGTAGGAGCCCCACCATTCCAGCCCTCCCACCATCGCGGATTCCGGGGAACGGGAGGAGGAAGAACGCAAAGATTCCATGCTATGGAAGGTCATCACGAGGGGGACCCTCATGAGGTGCTTCGAAGCCACTCCTGCGGGAACCGTGAGCCAATCGTGCACATGGACGATGTCAGGGGACCCGTACTTCTTCGCCAGCTGGCCCACTCGCTTCTCGAAAAAGTGGTTGAAGAGTAAGACCCAGGTGTGGAAGGTCGGAGCCGGCAGGTCGACCGCTACCCGGTGGACGTACAGGGGAGCTTCTGCCTCTTCGTAGGGTGCCCCAGGAAAGTCGAGCGTTACGACGTGAACTTCGTGCCCGAGTGATGCCAGCGCCTTGGAGAGCCCCTCCGCGTGCCTGGCAAGGCCACCGATTATTCTCGGGGGGTACTCCCAGCTGAGCATGAAGATCCTCATCGCGATGGTCTCCAAGATTCTGCACGCATTGTGTCCGAGAACATCCCGGTGCCAGGCAGAGACCGGGGAGCTGTAATTAGCCTTGCTCTGCTCTTCCTGTGCCGGAAGGCCGCGGCGAACGTCTGCCTCCGCAGCCGTGAAATCGTCAGCCGTGGAATCGTTTAAACACCCCGCGGGGGCCGCAGTGGCAAGCTCATCCTGATGGATCATTGAATTGAAGACAGCGATTTTCGTAATGGAGATTGGAGTTACCAGCCACATTCCGACCTACTGCGGAGGTCTGGGAGTATTGGCGGGGGACCTTGCCTTCTCGTTCGCGGATCTTGGGCTGCCCGCCACATTCGTAACGCTCCTCTCGAGGAATGGATACGGGTCTCAGAAGCTGGACCGTGAAAGCGGCCAGCTCGATGCTCCCCAGCCCTGGGATTATGCTCGGATCCTTTCGCCCACGGACGCCCGGGCCAGCGTCGAACTCGGAAGTGCGGTTCAGAGAGTAGGGGCTTGGGAATACAAGATACGGGGAAAGGCAGAGACCAGCGTGCTGTTCCTGGACACCGACTTCCCCGAGAACGACAGGAGCGTCCGTGAAGCGACCGAGCGCCTGTACGGCGGAGAGGTCTGGCATCGCATGCTCCAGGACATCATCCTGGGGATTGGAGGATACCGGATTCTCAAGGCCCTCGGAAGGGACGTGGACGTCTACCACCTGAACGAGAGCCACGCGGCCTTCGCGACGGTCGAACTGCTCAGGGATACGGGGAGCCCCGAAGCCACGCGCCAGCGCTGCGCCTTCACCACACACACCCCGCTAGCGGCCGGGAATGATGTCTTCCCCCTCACCACGGTCGAAGAAGCGCTCTCGAAGTGCCCATGGGTCGATTGGGCCAAAGAGTCGGTCGACGGGTCCATCAGCCTCTCCAGGCTGGCGGCCAAGTACAGCGGCATAACGAACGCGGTCTCTCTGAAGCACAGATTCGTATCCGAAGGCGTCCTCGGCCGCGACAACATCCGCTACGTCACTAACGGGGTCTATCACAAGAGATGGGTTCACGACGAGCTGAAGAGGGTGTACGACCGCCACCTTCCAGGGTGGCAAGAATCCCCTTCGCTATTGGTCGGGGCGATGGGAATCCCGCCCGAGGACCTGGCGCACGCTCGGAACTCTGTCAAGAAAACGCTGGTCGCCATGGTCAACGACCACACGGGCCTTCGCCTTGACGAAGGCACCCTGACAATCAGCGTAGCAAAGAGAATAACGAGCTACAAGCGCAACAACATGATCCTGAGCGACCCAGAACGCCTCCAACGAATCGCGGTTGAGAAGGGGGACGTGCAGGTCATCATAGCCGGGAAGGCCCACCCGCGGGATGATGTAGCGAAGGGCATGCTCGCCGATGCGATCCACAGGGCAGACCGACTGAATGGGTGTTCGCAGAAGGTGAGGGTCGCAATCCTGGAGAACTACGACATCGAGATGGCTAAGCTTCTCGTCGCTGGGTCAGACGTCTGGCTCAACAATCCTAGGAGGCCCCTGGAAGCCTGCGGCACGAGCGGAATCAAGGCGGCTATGAACGGGGCGCTGAACTTCAGCGTCTACGACGGGTGGTGGCTCGAGGGAGGAATTGAGGGTATCAACGGATGGGGAATCGGTCGGAGGCCGGAATGGAATGACCTGAGTGGCCCGGTCGACAGGGAAGACATTGACGACATGTACAGGAAGCTCGCGGACGAGATCGTTCCGACATACTACAACAACAGAGCGAAGTGGTGGAACATGTCCAGGATGAGCATCGCGACCGTGGGCCCCCTCTTCAACTCGTACAGGATGGTGGGAGACTACGTGACCAAGGTCTACTCGCAGCTACGACGAGACTCCTGAATGGCCTGGAGGTGACCTCCACATCGACTGAAAGTCCTCAGGATGCCAGAGATATCGGTAAGTCTCAGGACTCTCGACGAATGATGAATAGAGAGATCGATTTCCTGCGGTCCTTTCCCCTAGTTCGGGGGACGCCCGGGCCCGGGTCAGTTCGGGGACTCTCTCATAGCTCGAATTCCTGACAAGGCTACCGTCGTGTAGCTCGAAGTAGGCGGCCCCCGTACGGCGCCTGATTGGGCCATAGTCAACCACGACCCCTCTCCAAACCAGGTCCGACATGACCAACGGTTCGTTTGAGGGGTTGATTGTAAAGTGCCACCAACCAGGCGGGATCAATACTCGTTCTCCTTCCCTTGCCTCAACCAAGACGACGCGGGACGGGTCTCCATCTTGCATCTGCTGCAGGAGGTAGTGTGCCCGGCCAGAGATCACCTCGTAGAGTTCAGGATAGTAGAATCCACTGGGTCCTGCTTCATGTACGTGACCTAGGGTCTTGTTGAACTCCTTGCCAAGCCGGCGCTCCGACATGATGGTAATATCAAACCTGAGTTCATTCGCCTCAAACATGGGACGGTCATTTTTCTTGGTCACATCTTTGTACATGTAGTATAACTCAAGCCGGGGATCAGCTTCCATCGCAAATTGCTTATCGTACAAAACTGAGTTCATCTGGTTAAGGTATCTGACGTCTGGAGTTCTTACGTCACCGTCGACTGACAGCAGTTTCGTTCTTTCGTCAAACCCGATACCGATCGAAGGGTATGAAACATTCATCTGTTGTGAGCGCCTTGGGTATGCAGCATTATCTAAGCCATTTGTCTTTGTGCAGAGGAATTCGGACGGTTTGGCAACTGTTTTCGGCGACTCTGCTAATTACACGGCTCATGGTTCCCCCCCGTTGACCGTCGGCTCACGGACTCCCGTAGACTTTCCCTTTTTGTCTTTGTCTCTGTATCACTGAGTTCTCCACCTGGGCTCTCCGCATTGCGAGAGACCCAAAAGGTATTTTATGACACTCTCCCGCTCGGCACCCCGTGGCTCCCGGCCATAGGTCCCCGAGTCGATGAAGGCGATAATCCTTGCCGGCGGGCTATTAATGCGGCTGAGGCCGCTGACCGACGACAGACCCAAGGCGTTGATAGAAGTCGGCGGGCGCCCAATCTCGGAATACCAGCTGGACTGGCTCGCAGAGGAGGCGAACGTCGAGCAGGTCGTCTTCGCCTGCGGCTACAAATGGGAGAAACTCCAGGAGCACTTCGGCAAGAGCTACAAGGGTGTCTCCATTGCCTACTCCGTCGAGGATGTGCCTCTGGGAACCGGCGGGGCCGTGAAGAAGGCACTCTCCGAGAGCACGATCGAAGGTTCTACTATAGTGACGAACGGGGACGTTATGACCGACCTTCCCCTGGGCAGGATGGTGGAAGCCCACATGCAGGCGGGGGGAATCACCGCGTCGATGCTCGTGGTGCCCTATCGCTCCAGGTTCGGGGTCGTGAAGATTGACAAACTCCGGACGGTCAGGGGCTTTGAGGAGAAACCCGCCTTCCCAGACATGTGGATCAACGGAGGGGTTTACGTCCTCAATGCCAGGAAGATAGTGAAGTCGCTGCCTGACGCAGGAGATATCGAAAGAGAAACCTTTCCCAGACTTGTGAGCCGCGGAGAGCTCCTCTCGTACCCCCACTACGGTGAATGGTGGTTCGTCGACTCTCTCAAGGACCTGAAGGAGCTTGAGGAATCGATGCAGCCTGCTGAGTAGCCGAAGGACTTACTAGAACTGGGCCCTCAATCTGCGAAAGACATGGACAAGCGTTCGTTAAGCATCCATATTCGAAGGGTTACTTACTAAAACCGAAACGTTCAGTAAGCTCATATTCGCTTCTTCTTGTGACTGCTAATTGGAGGCGTCCCTGTCTTCGAAGAATGTTTGCAAGAGCCATCGCTGTGTGAGTTGCTGCTATGGAACAGAGATGCTTCTATTGGAGGCTGATGTGCAACGAATAATCAGTCTGGGTTTCAAAGAGATCTCTTTCGCAGTTGAATCTGACGGCTTCAAAATACTCAGAAACGGCAGCAGCGGGAGATGCGTCTTTCACGACAGAAAGCAGTGTACAATCTACTCAAATCGACCCGCGGGATGCAAGCTGTATCCAATCATCTTCGATGAAGATCTAGGCCATCCTGTAAAGGACGGGTTATGTCCGTACAAGGATGAGTTTGACCTCTCATTGAGGGCCAAACGAGAGTTATCAGGCGTCTATCCTAAACTGATTGAGGAAAGAAGGCGCCGACACGTGGGCGCATCACTTCGGGCTACACGTTTTTCGAAGACGACTCCACAATCGGGACAAACCAAAAGCTCTAGTGCGCGAAAAGGAAAGCCAACCTTCCTGTCTGCGTCGCTCGCAAGATTAACCTGAAAATGCGTGAAGTGGGGTTCTTCCTCGTGGCTATGGCAACACGGACACTGGATTTCCTCAGGAGACATCAGTCGACGCGGTTCGCCCCCACCTTTGATTCTTATCAACTTGTTTGGTGTGCATATCCTGACCTTTTTATCGTCTGAGGCCCGGCGTGCAGTACACCGGCTGATGGGAAATGAGCAACTCCACCAGAGACTACTACGAGATACTAGGCGTGTCTAGGAATGCAACGCAGGACGAGATAAAGAACGCTTACAGGAAGCTGGCGCTGCAGTATCATCCCGACCGAAACAAGTCTCCGGACGCGGAAGGAAAATTCAAGGAGATGTCTGAGGCTTACGCGGTACTGTCCGACCAGGAGAAACGGAAGCAGTACGACACCACAGGCAGAGAGGGAGTGTACCAGAAGTACGGACAGGAGGATATCTTTCGCGGAGCCGACTTCTCAGAGATATTCAGCGACATGGGCCCGGGGTTCGGCGGAGTCGATGACTTGTTCGGGCAGCTCTTTGGGAGGGCGAGAGAGAGTCCTAGACAGGGCGCCGACCTGACCTATCGTCTTCAACTTAGGCTGGAAGATGTCGTCTCGGACTCGACGAGAGAGATAGAGATACCTCGTACAGAGGTCTGCGAGGCTTGCAAGGGCAGCGGGGCGGCTCCCGGTACGTCAAGGAGGACCTGCAACCAATGCAACGGCTCCGGACAAGCGCAGAGGGTGCAGGGTAGGGGTTTCGCCAGGATGATGCGAGCAGAACCTTGCCCAAGGTGTGGCGGGAGAGGTTACCTCATTGACTCTCCCTGTAGGGAGTGCAGAGGGAGCGGCACGACCAGAAAGCTGAGGAGGATCAGAGTCGTCATCCCAGCAGGTGTAGACGATGGTCATACTCTCCGCCTTCGCTGGGAGGGTGAGGCTGGAGCTAACGGTGAACCCTCCGGTGACTTCTACGTCGTGATCAACATATCACCGCACAATGTGTTCAAGAGGAAGGACAGCGACATCTACGTGGACACGAGGATAAACGCGATAGAAGCTATACTGGGAACAAATGTGCGCGTGCCAACTCTCTACGGAGATGTTGATGTCTCCATTCCTTCTGGTACGCAACCCGGATCTCTCTTCAGGATAAAGGGGAAGGGACTCCCGCGCCTGAACTCCACTTGGAAGGGCGATGAGTTCGTCGCGGTCAGCGTCGTAATACCAAGGAATCCAAGCGGGAGACAGAGGGAGCTACTCAAGAAGTACCTTGAAGAGGGAAGCTCTTAGTGGAGAGAGTCCCTAGCAGAGGAACTCTTTCGGATTCCGGGGTGTCTCTCGCCAATTGGGCCAAAGACGGATATGTGTTTCGACAAGGAAGCCAAAGAAGAACCGTAGGCTCGTTGATACTGATATTCTCCGAAAGAGATTTGGCAGTATGATCTACGACAAGGCCCCAAAGAGCGGACGCTTTCTGGACACGACGTTTGATTTGAGGTAGCCTCCGGGTCTATCCCATTGGGGGCATTCCGCCCATACCGCCCATTCCGCCTCTGCCTGGAGGTGTTGGGGGGTGCCTTCATCTTGCTACTGTTTTGCGAGAACGTAATTGGCAGTACCACCATTTGCTTGAGCTTCAATAAGCAATTCTGGCAACGCTAGGATACTTCAGCTCGCGCGTGCTAAACCGAATTATGACGCAGCCTTCGAAACCTATCTCCAGATGCTCGGTGCGGTCCTTCTTCCTTCTCTATTGCGACAGTCACAGGTCTTAAGTAGAAGCCGAGAGAGCGTGCGCGCGCTAATCAATGCCTCACAGGAGGTTCCGGCCATCCTGCGCGTATCTTCAGACTCCTGTCCGGGTCTACCTCGATTGTGAAGAGTCTAGGAGAGTCGCAGTCGAGCATGAGCCTCTCCACGAATCTCTTCGACTGGGTCACCACGAACACTTGTTCGCGTCTCGCCAGCCCTGCGACGGCAACTGCGAAGGCATCCTGCATCCGATCGTCCAAGCGGTCCTCCGGACAGTCGAGCAGTGCTATTGGGAGCTTCGTCCTAGCATTGGCGTTCGAGGCGAAGAAGGCACAGAGTGAAAGTACCGCTCTTACTCCACCGCTCGCCGCGTGGATGTCCCTCTCAAGCTCCTTTATCGACCTCGCCTTTCCAAGCTCAATATCTCGGGTGAGATGCGAAACCTCTGCGAAGTCTCTCCATTCCTTCTCTGTCTGAATCAGCTTGGCAATGTACCTGAGTTCTTGGCCACCCTCTGATGCGATCCGTTCGAGGTTCTCTTGAAGGTCATCGAGATACGAGCTTCTGAAGAACCCCACGGGTCGGATCTTCAGAATCCGTCTGACCTCAGCGTCGGCGGCTTTGCCAGTGACGACCTTGTGACTATCCTGCAGCGTGACCTTTTGACTAACTGGAAGAGACTCGGTAGACCGTTTGGCGGTCCTGGTCACCTTCAGGTCGGTCGGCCCGGTCAACTCCAGCGTGACCTTCGCTTCTTCCCGGTTGCTGTTCACTACTTCGTACACCACTTCGTACCCTCCGTAGGATGGCGGCATCAAGCCCGTGAGGCTCCACGTGACTGACCTCAGAAGGTTGGACTTGCCTGCCCCGCCCGGACCTGTGATTATGTTGACCCCTCGCCCAAAGTCCAGCCTTTGCCGGGGGACGATGTTCATGAATCCGTCGATGAATACCCTCTTGACCCAGTAACCCATGGACGGAGTTGCGATCAGGTTGCTATTTAGTTCGACGTCTACCTCGGCCCTTGCGTCTTGATTCTATCTAGCCACGAATTCACGTGAGCGCGCGCTGGCGACTGACGACTTCCTCTTTGTCCCCGAGGTGTGCGCGAACAGG
>Ga0116137_1001067_pt1 | contig 19417 bp, 18 predicted proteins | sample June2015DPH_20_1_3_FD_88973 | JGI IMG/M metagenome (GOLD analysis project Ga0116137, IMG submission 88973) | Peatland microbial communities from SPRUCE experiment site at the Marcell Experimental Forest, Minnesota, USA - June2015DPH_20_100 | ecosystem: Environmental > Terrestrial > Soil >...
CCCCGGGGGCCGAAAGGGTTAGCTCCGGTTCGGTGGAGGACCGAGCGAAGCCACGGCGTAGTGCGGCGAAATTCGCATCGAGCTGGGCGAGTTCCGAAAGGGTGGGTGCCCGGAAAGGCTCATTATCAGGGCATTTCCCTGAGGTATCGGGTGCTGAGGTAGCCTAGCTCGGCCAAGGCGCCAGATTCGAGATCTGGTGATGCGTTTGCATCGCGGGAGTTCAAAGGACGCGCGGGGACCTCCCCCGGCGGCGGAGAGTCTCCCCCTCAGCGCCTCCCCCGCCACGCTTCGAGTCGACGTCGAGGTCGCGCGCGGCGGTCGGACCCGGTGCGCGCGGGTGGACGTCGCGCCCGGGACCCTCGTACGCGCCGTCGTTCGCTCGGCCGGCGAGGCGCCCGAAGGGTGCGCGGTCCTGGTCGGCGAGACGCCCGTTCCTCTCGACACCCCGATCGAACGCCCTCTTCACCTCACGGTCGTCCCCACCTTCTCGGGAGGGTAAGCCCGCCGACGCGGGTTCGAGGCTCGAGCGCGGGCGACTGACGAAAGGGATTAAGGGCGCGCGCACCGTCAGTTGGAGAGAATAGGAACGTACTGTGCCGTCCAGTTGTCCGATCTGCGAGCAGCCCATCCCGTCGACCGCGGCCCACTGCTCGGTCTGCGGGTTTCCCACGGGGCTCGCGATCGAAGGACTCCGCTCGAACGACGGAGGGGAGACGACCCTTCCTCCCGCGGAGCCCCCGGCTCGCTCGGGCACCGCCGTGGGCCCGTCCGCTCCTAAAGTTCCCTCGGCCGAGGAGGAGCTGAACGTCGCCATCAGCCGGGACCTCCGCTCGAAGATGGACCTCGTCCGGGAGCTCGGACGAGGTGCTCCGGACCTCACGAACGAGCTGTGCCAAGCGGCGCTCAGCGAGGCCGACGGCCGGAGCTCCGAGGCGCTCGCAATCCTCCGGACGGCCCAGTCCCGCCTCGAGACCGAAAGCGACGAACTCGTCCATCGACGCCTCACGGAGCTCGGAGAACGACGCGAGTCCCTCGAGCGCACCGGCGCCCGGATCGCGGTCGGGGACGACCTCCGCGAGGCCCGGGCCGCGCTCGAGACCGGAGAGCGCGAGGACGCGATCCGCCACATCGTGGAGACCGACCGTCGCATGACGCAGTTCGAGTCGGACTGGAGAGGTCTCCAGGGCCTGCTGGCCCAGGTCGAGGGGCTGCGTAGCGAGGCCGCCGAGCTCAGCATCCCGCTCGGGGAGATCTCGGCTGAGGTCGAGGCGATCCGAGAGAAGTTGCGAGAGCCGAACCTCACGGGGGAGACCCTCGACAGCGTCGCGGAGGAGGCGGCCCAGACCCTCATGCTGCTCCACGAGGCGGTCCCGAGCGCGCTCAACGAAGAGCTGGACCGCTCCGAGAAGACCCTCGACCGCTACCCCGAGGACCACGTCCGAAGCGCGGTCGCCAAGCGATTGCACCTCGAGGCGACCCGACACCTCAAGAAGGGTCGGTTCACGGAGGCGGTCCGCAGCGTTCAGGACCTTCGCCGAGAGCTGGCGGAGCTCGAGGTCGCGGCGGCCGCGTCCCCCGCCACTGCGGCGCCCTCCCCGGCGGGCCCCGGCGAGACCGAGGACGAGATGCTCGACCGGCTCCTGAAGAAGGCGCGGTCGCTCGCGTCCCGGATCCGAACCCTGCCGCCCGACAGCGACATCGCGCACGACGCGGCGGTGCAGATCCGGGAGGCCACAGAGTTCTTGCGTTCCCGCAAGCTCCAGGAAGCCGACCTCACCCTCTCTCGGCTCATGCGCATCCTCGCCAGCGATGTACCGGGGAGCTGATCGATGAGCCCGGAACCCCATGCCATCGCTTCGCTACGACCCCGCCTCGAGGTGCTGGTAGAGCGGGCTCGCGCGCTCGAGGTCGAAGGGCTCCCGTTCCCCACCGACACCGTTCACGCCGCGTTCCAGCGAGCGGCGAAGGCTGGTGAGGTCGAGGCGGCGACGACCGTCCTCAAACGCGCGGAGGCCCTGCTCACTCGAGCCAACACCGACTGGACCTGGGTCCGGGAGCTCCTGCGCCGGGCCGACGAGCTCCGGGCGATCGCCGGCACGATCGGTGTCGACCTCGCAATCCTCGACAACCGGGTGGGGAACCCGCGCACGCGCCTGAGGGCCGAGCCGCTCAGCTCCGGCTCGCTCGGGAAGGCCGCCGCGAGCGCGTCGCTCGCCCTCGCGGTCCTGAACGACGCCGTGCCCAAGTTCTGTGTCCAGGAGGCGCAGGCGCTGGGGGTCTCCATCCGCCGGGCGCGCGACCGCGGCGAGGACGTCGGGGATTCGAGCCGCTCGTTCGCCCGGCTGCTGCAGGCGCTCCAGGACCAGAACCTCGCCACCGCCGCGCAACGGTTGGTCGAGACGCGGAGGATCGTCGCGCGCATCTCGCGGGCGCCCGCGCTTCCGCCCCTCTCCGCCCGGGAGGAAGAGGAGATCCTGCTCGAGGCCCGGAACCTGGCCCGCCGGCTCCAGCGGATCAAGGGGAAGGCCCGAGATGCGTCGAGCGCCGCCCGCCTGATGGCCCAGGTGCGTGCCGCGATCAGCGAGGACCGCCGGTACGGGACTCCTGAGGAGGAGATCGAGCAGCTGTGGGCGGAGGTCGACCGCCTCACGAAGGAGAAGAAGAAGGTCGCGGTGACCTCTGAGCCTCCACCGGTCGCCCCCGCCCGTCGAACGGAGGGCGAGCCCACCGAGCCGAAACCCGAGGAGCCGGCCGAAGGGGAGGCGCTCGAGCCGCACCTGAGGACGGTCCGACCGTCGTTCTACTCACCCTACGTGCCGCCCGAGGAGCGGCCGACCACGGAAGGGACGGAGGACCTCGATTCGACCACGTCGACCGGTCGAGGGCGGAACCGCCCACGGCCCCGTCCGTAATCCTCATATACCTATCGCAAGTGGTTTATACCACTTGGCGCGAGCGGACGGCCGGCTGAGGAATCGCGACGTCGGGACCGTGCTGGCGATCACGCCGGCGGGTCAACTCACGCTTCGCGCGGCCGGTCCCGAGGTCGTTTCCGAGGGAACCCTCGTGGGAGACCCTAGCGGGGTCGTCCGCGGGCAGGTCGTACGGGTCTTCGGCCCCGTATCCCGACCGTACCTGAGCGTTCGGCCGCGCCGGACCCCGAGCGCTTCGGAGGGCGCCGCCCTCCTCGGTAGGACCCTGGTCCGAGAGTAGGAGCAACCACCCTATGGAGAACGGACAAGCGACGCCGAACGCGGAGAAGCCCGCGGAACGACCGGAGGACATCGTCGTCCCGACGCGATGCACGAGTTGCGGGTCCACCCACCTCACGCGGGACTACGAGCGCGGGGAGCTCGTCTGCGACGAGTGCGGCCTCGTCCTCGAGGAGTCGATGATCGACCAGGGACCCGACTGGCGGGCGTTCGACGCCGAGCAGGGCGAGAAGCGGGCGCGAACCGGGGCCCCGACCACCCTCACGATCCACGACAAGGGCCTCTCCACCGAGATCGGGTGGAAGAACCGCGACCCGTACGGAAAATCGATCCCGACCCGGAACCGGGCGCAGCTCTACCGCCTCCGCAAGTGGCAGCGACGGATCCGCGTTTCGAACGCGACCGAGCGCAACCTCGCCTTCGCCCTCGCCGAGCTCGACCGAATCGCCTCGGGGATGGCGCTCCCACGGAACGTACGGGAGACCGCCGCGATGATCTACCGGAAGGCCGTCAACCGCAACCTCATCCGGGGACGGTCGATCGAGGGGGTCGTCGCCGCCTCCCTCTACGGAAGCTGCCGCCAGTGCAACGTCCCGCGGACGCTGGACGAGATCGCCTCCAAGTCCCGGATCGGGAGGAAGGAGATCGGCCGCACGTACCGGTTCATGACCCGCGAGCTGCACCTCAAGCTGATGCCCACCAAACCGCAGGACTACATCCAGCGGTTCTGTTCCGAGCTGAAGCTGAAAGGAGAGATTCAGACGCGGGCCAACGAGATCCTGAAGGAAGCGACCGAGCGCGAGCTCACGAGCGGTCGCGGCCCGACGGGCGTGGCCGCGGCGGCGATCTACATCGCGAGCGTTCAGTGCGGCGAGCGGCGCACCCAGCGCGAGGTCGCCGAGGTCGCCGGCGTGACCGAGGTCACGATCCGGAACCGGTACAAAGAGCTCACCGAGAAGCTCAACCTGCGCGTGATGCTCTAGGCTTCCGCATCGCGACTCGATCGGGTCTCGCCCCCCGCAGACGAGCTTCCCTCCGCTACCCTCTTCTAATCGCGACCGCTCGTCGGCGCGTGACGCGAACGCTCCCGATTGCGGTCCTGGTCTCGGGCGAGGGGACGACCCTCGAAGGCCTCGCCGAGCTCGCCGTCGGCGGACATCTACCCGTACGGATCGCCCTCGTGGTCTCGGACCGGCCTCAGATACCGGCGATCGAGCGCGCCCGTCGCCGAGGGATCCCCACGGTCGTGCTCCCGACCCGGGGGGTCGACCCGGACGCCTGGTCGGACCGCCTCACGCGCGAGCTCGTCGAGAAGGAGGTCGAGCTCGTTGTCCTCGCCGGGTTCCTCTCAATCCTCCCGGCGCGTTGGGTCGACCGCTGGCACGGCCGCGCGATCAACATCCACCCGTCCCTCCTCCCGCGCCACGGGGGCGCCGGGATGTACGGGCCGAGGGTGCACCGCGCCGTCCTCGCCTCCGGCGACCCGGAAACCGGAGCGACCGTCCACGTCGTGACCTCGGACGTCGACGCGGGTCCGACCGTCGCCCAGGAGCGGCTGCCGGTCCTTCCGAACGACACCCCAGAGTCCCTGCGCGCACGCCTCCACCCCGTCGAGGTCGCGCTGCTCGCGGCGACGCTCCGCCGGTTCGCCGAGGGACAGCTGCCGCTGCCGTACCCCGGACCCGACGCGGCCGAGGCCGGCCCTCACGAACGCTCGGACGCTCGGGAGTGAGCCCTTCGCGCCACGGCCCGGGGAAGGAGCTCGGAGAGCGGGGTCGGCCGCGGCGGAAGGTCGAGCGTCAGCCGGTGGCGGGTCGTCTTCGGAGGGAAGAGGCGGCCCTCCACGGCCCGGCGGACGACCTCGCTCTTCGCGATCGGCGGTCCGGGGTGCCACCGCTCGAGGTGGATGAGGTCACTCTCGTAATCGAAGACCCACGCCGGGACGCGTTCCGCTCCGATCCGCCGGAGCGCCTCGACGCGGTGGTGGCCGTTCAAGATCACCGAGGAGCCTCGGGCGACCCAGATCGGGTCGGAGAGCACTTTCGTTCGCTCCAGGTGGGCCATGAGCTCGAGGAGGTTCGCCTCTTCGATCTGCTCGTGGGCCTTGAGCTCGGAAAGACGGAGGAACGCGAACTCGGCCGAACCCGTCATGGGGCGGCGGTCTCCCTCGTCTCGGCAGTCGCGCGTCGAACGGAGACCCCGACCCCGCGGCGTCGGCACCGCGGGACCCGTGGTCGTGTCGGCGACGGCCCCTCGAACGGAGGTCCATCACGGTGGAGCCTATGGGGGTCGGGGGACGACATCGTCGTGCCGAAACACCACCGGAACATCACCCATTCGAGTACCTAAAGTCGCGGGGTGGAGCTCCTTCACGATCTCGGCCACGATGCTCACCGCAATTTCGGCGGGGGTCTCGGCACCGAGCGGAATCCCGACCGGAGAGCGCACACGCTCGAGCGCCTCGCGGGAGACGCCCCGCTCTCGGAGGGTCGCGAACATGTGCTCGCGCTTCGACGCGCTCGCGATGAGCCCGATCGCGTTCGGAAACCGGTCGACGGCGCGGGCGAGCACCTCGAGGTCCTTGCCGGCATCGTATCCCAGAAGGTAGAGATGGGTGAACGAGGCGGGGTCGAACACCTCGAAGAGCCTCTCGGCCTCCACCACCTCCCGCCGCTCGGCGCTCGGGAACCGGTCGACGCCCACCCACTCGGGGCGGTCGTCCGCGACGCTGTAATCGTACTCCAAGGTCGGCAGCAGCTGCGCGAGGGCATGCGCCACGTGACCGCCCCCCCACAAGAGGAGGTTCGGGCGGGCGGCGACATACTCGACCGCGATCTCGACCGAGCCTCCGCAGAGGCTCGCGACACCGCCGGGCTTCCACGCCTGCAGGTCGAAGTGATGCAGGTCCCCCTCCTTCCGCTCGAACGCCGACCGCGCGAGAGTCTTGACCTCCTCCTCGAGCTGGGCCCCGCCGACCGTCCCGAGGGTGGAACCGTCGGAACGAACGATCATCGCCGCTCCGAGCTTACCCGGGACCGAACCCACGGTCTTCACGACGGTCGCCCGGACGAACGCCTGGTGCGTCTCGAGCAGGCGTAACGCCTCGCGCGTGAGCCGTCGGTCCATCAGGGCTCCGCTCGGGATTCCCACTCCTCGAGCGCGGCGCGGTACTCCTCGGGGGTGTCGACGTTGGCGAGGACCCCGGGGTCGTTGACGGCGACCCGGCGTACCTGAACTCCGAATTCGGGGAGCAGGGAACGAAGCGGAGCGTCGCTGCGCAGGTCCAGGATATCGGCCCGGACCACGGAGCGCCACAGGACGGGGTGGCCGCCCCGGCCCTCGTAGGTGGGGATGAACCAGACGGCGAGCGGGTCGGTGTCCCGGGTGTCTCCGAGGACGTCCACCGTGGACGGGGACACGAACGGATGGTCGACGGGCCAGAACAGCACGTCGCGGTCCGGGGGTATCGCCTCGAGGCCAGCGTGGACGGACGCGGTCCGCCCCTCATACCACAGTTCCGAGTCGACCAGCGTTACCGGCACGTCCCGAAGCTCGCGCGCGACCGGCCCCCGATGGGGCCCGACGACGACCGCGACCGGATCGAAACCGCGGGAGAGGCAGACCTCGGCGAGTCGACGGACGGCCGTGGTTCTTCCGAGGGGCATCAGTGCCTTCGGGAGACCGCCGAAACGGCTCGATTCCCCGCCGCTTAAGAGAAGTGCTGCGGTCGCCATCGGAAGGTCGGGGTGACCCCTCGTGGCGGATCACGTCGGCCCGGTTAGTTAAGTCCATCCTCGGTTGGGGGAAAGCCGTCGGCGAACGGAAGATTCCGTCCCGAGCCCCTCTGTGTCGTCCGGGGTCCCCGAAGGGGGAGGACGAAGGGCCGGTTTCCTCTCACTTTAAATACACCGGCACGGTGGCCGCGCCACCTTCATGACCCACCCTAACGACGTACCCCCGTCGATGCTCCTTCCGAAGCTCGCGACGGAGCTCCGTTCCCGCAAGGCCGTCGCCCCGCCTCCGTGGGCGACCTTCGCGAAGACCGGAGTGCACAAGCAGCGCGCGCCGACCCAGACAGATTGGTGGTACTTGCGAAGCGCCTCGGTGCTGCGGAAGATCTACCTCAAGGGTTACATCGGCATCGAGCGATTGAGCGCGGAGTACGGGGGAAAGCGCGACCGCGGAAGCGCTCCGTACCACGCTCGGACCGGGTCCCGGTCCATTCTGCGCGAGATCGTACATCAGCTCGAAAAGGCCGGCCTCGTCCAACCGTACAAGACCAAGGGTCGCCGGGTGAGCCCCGAAGGACAGAAGCTCCTCGACACCCTTTCGCGCGACGTGCTCAAGGCGATGGTCGTGGAGCGGCCCGAACTCGCCAAGTACCTCTAGGGTCTTTTCCGGGGCGAAGGAGGTGGCGTATGGCGTACGGGGAGGATGCCGAGCTCGCGGAACTGAGGCGCCGGCGCCTGCAGCAGCTCCAGGACCTGCAGGCCTCGGAATCGGCGAACGCCCAGTCCTACGCGGCCCAGGAGGTCGAGAGGGCACGGCACGACCAGGAGCGGACCGAGATCCTTCGCCGCATCCTCACGCCCGAAGCCCGCGAACGGCTCGCCCGGATCCGGCTCGCGAAGCCGGACGTCGCGGGGGCCGTCGAGCAGCAGCTCATCGCGCTCGCGGCCAGCGGGCGGATCCAGCGCGCGATCGACGACCCGACGCTCCGCGCGTTGCTCGAGCGGATCGCTCCCGAACGGCGGGAGATCCGGATCACGAGGCGGTGAACGGAGGGGACCATGGCGAACCGTAGGAAGAGTCTTGCTCGCAAGACCCGTCTGTTCCGGATCGTGCGGGGGAACCGCCGCGTCCCGGCCTGGGTGATCCAGCGGACGAGCCGACGCGTCACCCGTCACCCCAAACGCCACACCTGGAAGCGCGGTCATCTCCACAAGTAGGTACCCGAGGAACGTTCCGATGCCCCCGAAAACCTCCGCACGACACACCGAGGAGCTCGAACGAGAGTACGTCATCCCGCTGCGCGCGAGCATGCACCAACCCTCCCGCCGCCGCCGTGCGGGCCACGCCCTCGAAACGGTTCGACGCTTCGTGGTCCGCCACATGAAAGGGAAGGCGGAGGACGTCTGGATCGACCCTCGTCTCAACGAACACATCTGGGAGCGCGGAATCCAGCACATCCCGAGCCGGGTCCGCGTCAAAGCGATCCGCTTCGAGGACGGCCTCATTGAGGTCGACCTTCTCGAGACCGACTGACCTCGGTCGCGGGAGGCCCCTCGCGTGCCGGTCGGAAGGACAGTAGTGAGTGGCAGCCCCTACCTCGGGGTCTACCTTCGGGTGGGGGACGGGTTCGCGATCGTCCCCGACGACACTCCCCGCTCCGTGGAGCACGACGTCGCCCGGCTCCTGGAGGTCCGCGTCGTCCGTACGACGGTCCTCGACTGTGAGGTGGTGGGCGCCCTCGTCGCCGCCAACTCGAAGGGGATCGTCGTGGGAGGCGAGGTGGACCCCGAGGAGCGGAGGACGCTCGAGCAGATCGCCCCGCTCACCGTGCTCTCCCACCGGCAGAACGCCATGGGCAACAACATCCTCGCCAACGATTCGGGGGCCCTCGTCCACCCGGAGTTCTCGGACGAAGCGGTCGCGTCGATCGGGCGGGCGCTCGGCGTCCGGGCCGAACGCGGGACCGTCGCCGGCCTCGGTACCGTCGGAATGGCGGGCGTCGCGACGAACCGCGGCGTCGTCCTCCACCCCCGCGCGACCGAGAAGGAGGCGATGCACGTGGGGGAACTGCTCGGGGTCCCCGTTCACCGGTCGACGGCGAACTTCGGGGTGCCGGTCGTGGGCGCTTGCCTCGTCGCGAACTCGAAAGGCATCCTCGTCGGTCGGCCGACCACCCCGGTCGAGATCGTCCACCTCCAGGAAGGACTGGGCGTTTTCGACTAGCCGTGGGCGCCCGGCGGAACGGCTCGGGGCTCTGGTCTACGTGCCGCGCTTTCGCTTCACGTAGCGCGTCGCGTATCCGGCGATGCGGTTCGCGAGCTTCTTGTGGGTGGCTTGGAGGTGACCTTCGACGGTCACTCCGAGGTCGGTGAGCTCGAGGACCTTCTGCTTGTTCTGGGTGAAATCCCCCGTGAAGTCCTCGGGGTAGTGACGGATCAGCTCGATGGCGACCCGTTTGATGTAGGTCTGGCGAATGTTGCCCATGCGGGCGGGGCCGACCCGGGTCGCGGTTATAACCCTAACCGGCGGCGGTCGGCCGGACGTCCGGACGTCGTGAGCAGCGTAGGTACACCGGCGATATGCACAAATACCCTGGCCATGGTAATTCAAGGCGTGCCTCAACGCGGAGCCGCCCGGGGGGGCTCCCAGGACGGGAACTGAGGACCCTCCTTTCGCCACCGGGCATCGCATTCCATGCAGAACGAGGCTGAGGACGCATCGGTTTCCCCAATCCGGGAGCGGAACGTCCTCCTGCTCGACCTCTCGAAGAGCATGCTCGCCCCCCTCCCCGACCCCCAGGGAGGGGGCCCGGACCGCCAGAAGATCGAGGTCGCGAGGACCGCGGTGTTCCGGATCCTCCAGGATGCCGCCGCGGACGGGACGCTCTTCGGGATGGTGACGTTCACGGAGACAGTACGGGTCCCCGTGCCCCTCGGCGAGATCCATCGGGAAAACCTGCCCTACATCGAGAACCTGATCTCGCTCCTCGCCCCGAGCGGCCGGTCGGCGATCTGGGACGCGCTCGGCGTGGGGGCCGACCTCCTGCGGATGGGGACGAACGGCGTCCAGGGGAACCTCGTCCTGGTCACGGACGGTTGGGACAACGCTTCGACGCGCTTCGAGGTGCGGACCGACCCGAAGACGAAGGCCTCCGGGGGGCAGGTCGACCTCATTCCCTACGTACTGCCGACCCACTCGCGCGTCACCCTCCGGATCATCGGGATCGGCAGCGGCGACGAACGCGACAAGGGGGTCGACACCGTCCGGATGAACCAGCTGGTGGGTCAGCTCACCCAGCGGGCCCAGGAGCTCGGCCTTCCTCCGGCCTTCAGCTTCCAACTGGTCACCACGGGCACGCAGCTGTTCGCCCAGATGGTCAATGCCTTCCTGGACGTCGGGTACGAGGACGACCGCCCGATCGAGGAACTGCACCCGGAGGAACTCGCGCGCCACGCCGCGAACGCCGCTCGGGCCCTCAAGGAGCCCCAGCAGCACGCGACCGTCTCCCGGATCAAGAGCGCCCAAGCCGCGGGACGGGCGACGACCCCCGCGACGTACTCTGAGCTGCCCGAGATCGAGGTCGATTTCCTCGCGAGCGGTCCCGGAGCGCCCCCCGCCTACCTCAAGGAGCGCTACGGCCCCCTCGGTGAGGTCGTGGAAGCCTACCTGGCCGGGCAGCTCGACCACGCCCTCGAGCTTATCCAGCGGACGCAAGGGTTCCTTCCCGCGGTCACCCGGCTCTACTGGGAGGCCCGGATCCAGTACGCGCGCCGGGCGGTCGTCGAAGCGGCTCGCGCCCTGTTGCAGGCGTGGACCGAGGCCGAGAAGCTCCCGGCGGCGACCCAGGCCCCGATCCTCCGGCGGCTCGCCGTCCTCCAGGCCCGGATGCAGAACGACAAGGAGACGGAAACGCTCGTCCGGGTCATCGACGAGACGGAGCATCACCTCTTGAATCGGGACCCGAAGACCCGGGACCGGTTGATGGACCTCTTCGCGAAGCTGATGGAGCTCCGGGGAACGTACCAGCTCACCCGGCTCGCCGGCGAGGGGGACCTTCAGGACGCGGCGATCAAGCACGAAGCCGCCGTGGAGGAGGTCTTCGGATTGCTCCAGGACGCCCGCTTGGACCTCGCTTCGGAGGGGGCGACCGTGGAAGGGGCGTTGGACTTCATTGAAATATGCTTGGCGGAGATGCGGTAAGGGGACACTGAATGCCCGAGGTCAAGGTCACCACCCGTCGAAAGACGACCGGGAAGCGGGAACCGAAGCCGTCGGTCGATGCGACGCGCATCGCCGTGGTCGGCATCCCCGCCTCCGGCAAGACGACCTACTTCCGGTTCCTGTCCGGGCATTTCGGCCTCAACCTCCCGATCCTGTACATCCCCTCCCGGGCGGACAACGGCAGCCTGCCGCTCTACGGCGACCTCGAGAACGACGTTGCGCTCGAGGAGACGACGTACGAGACGACCGACCCGACCGACCCCGAGGGAAGCCTCGAGACGACGACGCGCTACTACGTGAACCGGCCCATGGAGGACCGGCGCAAGCTCTGGGTCGAGCTGAGCGCGGGGCGGAACGAACAAGGGATCCTGACGAAGTATCCCCTTCCGACCAAGTTCAACCAGTTCGTCGAGATGAAGATGCGCTTCCGGTACGCCGCCCCGGGGGGCGAGGCCGGCTCCCGGCCGATGGAGCTCTCCACGGTGGACGAGGCGGGCGGGATCATCGCCGACTACTTCACCTACGACCGGATGTGGCTCGACTCCGTCGACGGCGAGGTCACGGAGCGGATCTGCCGGGTCATCCCGCATTTCGATTCGTGGCGTCCCGACCGGCGCGACCTGTGGAAGCGCGGCCTCACCCTCCTCGGGAGGTTCGTCTGCGAGGCCGACGCGATCATCCTCCTGCTCTCCCCCGGCCTCTCGTCCCTCCGGGACCAGGCCCAGCAAGTCAACCTCGCGCGCGGGGTCTTCCGCTACACTCACTCTCGTAACCTCCCGCTCGTGATCGCGGTCTCGAAGGCGGACAAGCTCAAGGAGTTCTACAGCGAGGTCGAGCAGTCGGTACGGGAGAGGACGTTCCGCAGCACCTTCGACTCGGTCGACTTCCTGCTCCGTCGCGACGGCGCGGGGATGGGGACCATCCTGGTCGCGCAGGAGGGTCGGGGGATCTCGACCAAGGAGGACGTCTTCCTCATCTCGAGCGCGGTCTCGACCGGAGAGGGTCACCCGCTCTTCATCGGGGAATCCGGGGACGAAGCTCCCAGCTCGGGCGTCGAGACCATGGGGGTGCCGGTCATGGTCAACACGACCCTCCCCCTCGCTCGCGCCTGCGAGCGGATCCTCGAACGCCGGGCGACGAAGGGGGTGTGATGACCGCGGCGGACCCCGCTGCGACCGGGACCCTTGTCCCGGTCGCGGTCGTCTGGTGCCGACAGGTCGACAACGAGGCGGAGAGCCCGGGGTACACGACCATCCCCGAGGACTTCCCGGGGCGCCGGGAGACCGTCGAGTCGATCCGCGTCGTCGGGAACCTCACGATCAACATCGCTGACACCCACGACTACTGGGACCCCGACCCGACGGCGCCGCTCTCCTTCTACCCGAACCTCTTCCTGTACCCGGCGGCGAACGGACGGTACACGTGCGTCGGTCGGATGTTCCTCTCCACCGAGGACCGACCGCGGCTCGGCATGAAGACGCTCGTCTTCGAGACCGCCCCCCTCCTCGCGGGCGGGGAGTTCGGACCCTCGGTGCTGCGTGCGTATGCGACGATGAGCGGTCGGACCGACGCCGCCAAGCCCCCGGTCGAGCCCGACCCCCTCGTCTACCAAACGGTCGGGGAGGGGTTCCTCTTCCATCGCGGGACCACCGAGCCCGTCGTCGTCGTCGCCTCCGACACGTGGGAAGCGGCCTGCCAATCGGTCCTCGAGCTCGTTCGCGTGCTGCCGACCAGCCTGGTCGCCCTCGGGGCGTTCCTCGTGTTCCCCTACTTCCTCCCCGAAGCGAAGGTGAACTTGCACGAGTTCACCGAGCAGTTCCCGCTCGCCCTCGCCGTGATGCGCGTCCCGCGCGGGGAAGCCCAGGGCGACCGGCACGCGAAGCGCCTCCAGAGCTGGGAGTCCGCCCCCGTCACGCTGCGGGACCTCACCCGCGCGAGCCGGGGCCGCGAGGCGCTCCCGCTCGTCCTCCAGTACGCCCGGGAACACCAGGACACGAAGATCCGAGAGGTGACCCGTCGCGTCGATCTCGTCGAGGGTCCGCGCCTGCAGGCCCTTCTCCACGACGCCGAGCGGCAGGGGGGTCGAGACCGGCGGAAGGAGATGTGGCGCATCGGGACCGCGATGGAGACGGCGGCGTTGCTGCTCACCCGCCCCAAAGGTCGCTCCGTGGCGATGACCGGTGAGGCCGCGAAACGGGCGAACGAATACATGCAGGCTCGTCCGTCGGACACCGTCCTCCTGCCTCCAGAGCCGTTGCCGAACCTGCCCCCGACGCCGTCCGGTCCGGCGCCCGGGACCCTGACCGGCCAGCCCCTGGCCGGACAGCACCCGCCGTGGCTTCACCGGCCCTCCGAGGTCACCCTCCCTCCGCCCGGTGCGACCGCGGTCCCGGTCTCCACGAGCGAAGACCCTTCGACCCTGCCGGCCGGCGCCACCGCCCCACTCCCCGTCCCCGGGCCGAGCCCACCGGCCAACGGAGAGCTCGAGACCCTCCTCAAGAACGAGATCGACCGACGGTTCGTCGAGATGGCGAAGGGCCAACCGACGGCCCTCGACGTTTCCGAGGTCAACGCCCGCCTCGCGAGCGCGATGCGCGAGCTCGAGACGAAATGGACCACGATGCTCGACGCCCGCCTCCGGGAGACCTCGGAGGCCTCCTCCCGCGCGGTGGTGGGCGTCCAGAACGACCTCACCTCCCGCCTCGCCGCGATCGAGGCGCGACCCGTGGTGAGCCCATCGGACGTCGCCGCCGAGGCGGAGCAGAAGGTCCGAGAAACGACGGAGGCGAGGTTCCAGGCGCTCGAGGAAAAGGTCCATGACACGACCGAGACGAAGTTCCAGACCCTCGCGCAGAAGGTCCAAGCCACAGCCGAGACCCAGTTCCACGCGCTCGAGGAGAAGGTCGATGTGTCGGCCCGCTCCTCGGGGGAGATGTGGGCCTCCCGGCTCCGGGACGAACTGCGCCAGTCCGTCGACGACCTCAAAGCGCAGGCGACCCACGACGAAGAGGAGATGCGGGCCGCCCTCGTCGCACAGATCGACCTCGAGCTTCGGGAGGCGGCGGAGCAGGGCACGGTCCTCCGGGAAGAGATCGAGGGTCGCGTCCGTGACGTCATGAAGGAGCGGATCACCGAGTTCGACCAACGGCGCGTCAAGGAGCTCCGCGACCTCGAACAGCGGTTGGGCCTCCTCGTCGACGGTCGGACGAAGGACGTCGAGGCCCGGTTCCAGGCCGTGAACGCCGAGGTGCGGGAGAAGCTCGCGACCGCTCAGGAAGAGCGGGTCACCCAGGCCGAGCGGCGATGGTCGGTCGACGGTGAGGCCCGGATCGCCGAAACGGCCGAGGCCCATACTCAGGCCATTGCGGGCCTTCAGGTCCGGCTGCAGGCCTATTTCGAGCAGAAGCTGCGCGAGAACCAAGAGCGAGAGCGGGAGAAGTACGTGGAGCTCCTCGCCCGGCTCAAGTCCGAGGTCGACCAGTCGCTCGCGAAGACGATCGACTCGAACAAGTTCGATGCGGTCATCCGGGACCGGGTCGCCCGCGGTCTCCAGTCCGCGCGCGACGAACAGGAGAAGGCCATCCAATCGGCCGTGGGCGAGGCCGAGGTCCGCCTCAGTTCCCAGCAGGAGGAAGGGGTCGTTCGTCTCGAACGCGTCGAGGCGAAGATCCAAACGCGGGAGACCGACCTCCTTCGGATCGAGCAGACGCTCCGCCATGAGGTCGACGACCTCGACCGACGCATCCAGGTGGTCGCGGACCGCGCGCTCCCGCTGATTCGCCGCACCTGGTTGCGCGTGTCGGAGCTCGAGAAGGAAGGGCCCGGTACGGCCGAGGCCGAGGCGCACCTCAAGGAGCTCCGACGGGAGATGGGCCGCGAGCTCCGCCGCGTCGAGGGCCAGCTCCTCGAGCAGACGGGAGACCTTCGGGACCGGCTCGAATCTACGCTCGCGAGCCAGGGCCGGATCTGGCTCAACCTCCTGAAGCAGCTTCAGAGCGCGAGCGAGGGCCTGGTCCGGGCCGATGTCGCGGCCTCCGCGCGGGCGCGAGCGCGGATGAGCGAGAGCGACGCGACCCTCGACCAGCTCCTGGACGAGAACCTCCGCGATGCCTCAGGCTACCCCGCGTTCGAGTCCGACCCGCCGAACCCACTGGACCCGCGTCCTTCCGAGCCGGCGGCGGACGTGGAACCGCGGGAACCCCCCCGCCGACTGCGACGCACCTGACCCGCGACGCGCGGGGGGCCGCGCCGGTGGGCGGGACCGGAGGCCGGCGTTCGTTACCCGAAGCGACCGCTGACGTAGTTCTCCGTCAGCTTCTCGACCGGATGGTGGAAGAGTTGCTCGGTCGGGCCGAACTCGACCAGTTTGCCCAGGTACAGGAACGCTGTGTAGTCGGAGACCCGGGTCGCTTGGGCAAGGTTGTGCGTGACGATCACCACCGAGTACTCCGACCGGAGCTTCGCGAGGAGGTTCTCGATCTTGGCCGTGGCGATCGGGTCGAGCGCCGAGCACGGCTCGTCCAGGAGGAGGACCTCGGGGCGCACGGCCAGCGCTCGAGCGATGCACAACCGCTGCTGTTGGCCTCCCGAGAGGCTCGTTCCCGGAGCGTCGAGAATGTCCTCCACCTCTTCCCAGAGACCCGCGTGTCGGAGCGCGTCGACGACTCCCTCGTCCAGCTCGTCCCGACGATGCACGCCGAGCAACCGGAGCCCGGCGGCGACGTTCTCGAAGATCGACATGTTGGGGAACGGGCTCGGCTTCTGGAAGACCATCCCGACCCGGAATCGCACGCTCACGACGTCCTTCGCTCCGAGGTCCTCCCCGTCGAGGAGGATCGTGCCCGAGACCCGGGCGCGCGGAAGCTCCTCGTGGAGGCGGTTCAGGCATCGTAGGAACGTGGACTTGCCGCATCCCGAAGGGCCGATGATCGCCGTCACCGCGGCGTCCGGGACGTCGAGCGTCACGTCGTAGAGCACCTGCTTCTTCCCGTACCAGGCGCTGAGCCCGATCGTCTGGATCTTGGGTCTAGCCATCGATCTAGCCAGCCTCCGCCGCGTCCTCGGCCCCAGGAACCGCCAGTCGTGCGCCCAGACTGATCACGAGCATGATTCCCAACAGCACGAGAGCGGCCCCCCACGCATCCGTTTGAAGGTTGAGGTACGAGGAGCCGAAGTTGTTGAAAATGAATGGGGTCATCGCCGCTGTTTGCGTGTTGAGGTTCTGGAACCAGAAACTGCTGCCTCCGGCGGTGAGAAGGAGCGTCGCCGTATCGCCGGCGGCCCTCGAGGCGGCCAGCAACATACCGGTGACGAGCCCCCCGCGCGCGCATCCCAGGACGACGCGTAACGTGACCCGGTGTTTCGGGAAGCCGAGGGCGAGGGCCGACTCCCGAACCGAAGATGGCACGGCTCGGAGCGCCTCCTCCGTGGCACGAATCGCGATCGGGATCATCAGAACCCCGAGCGCCACCCCGCCGGAAAGGGCGCTGAGCGCAGCATCGTGATCGAAGTAGAGGAAGAGGGAGAAGACGAAGACCCCGAGGATGATCGTCGGTACCCCCGTCATGACGTCAGAGAGGAAGCTCACGAGCTGGGCAAACCGGTTCCGTCCGTACTCCGCGAGGTAAATCCCAGCGAAAAGACCGATGGGAATCGCAATCATGGCTCCGAGGCCGAGCATGATCAACGTCCCCTGAATCTCGGGTCCTATTCCCCCTAGGGAGCAGCTAGTACCCGGTCTCGGGTTGCAGCCCTGCGGGGGAAGCGCGGTGTAGAACGACGGACGGACCACCGCCGATCCCCCGTAATGGGCGGCCGTGTAAATCACGCTCGCGAACGGAACGATGGCCAGGACCACGCACGTCGCGGTGAGCACGATGAGGCCCCACTGGATCGCCCTCCTCCGGAGTATGCGACGGGGTGCAGCCTCGATGACCCGGTGACGCCATCCCGTCCCTTCCGAAAGGAGAGCGGGAGAAGAGACGGAGGATCCCACCTCTGAAATGGCCCCACCGTCCGACTGTACCTCCAAGGTCCGGTGAAAGACAGGGGAACGGAGATGGAATCGACGTCGACGGGCGGGCCGTTCCTCTCCATCGCGAGCACTGAACCGCCAAAGAAGGCCGCGCGCCACCACATTCACCGCGACGGTGATCACGAGGAGGATTAGCGCGAGCTCGATGATCGCGCTCCGATCGATGCCGGGCTGAGCATCGGGGAAAGTGTTCACGATGGAACTGGCCAGGGTCGCGCCCGGGGAGAACAGCGTTCCCGGGAGGATGTAGATGTTACCGATCACCATCGCGACCGCGATCGTCTCCCCCAATGCGCGTCCGAGCCCAAGGATGACACCCGCCGCAATCCCGCTACGGGCCGGCGGGAGAACACCCATCCGCGTCGCCTCCCATCGGGTCGCCCCGAGGCTCAGCGCCGACTCTCGGTGGATCCGAGGCACCGCTCGGAGCGACTCCCGGGAGACCGCCGCGATGGTCGGAAGGATCATCACCGCGAGGACCAGCGTCGCCGTCAGGACGTCGTATCCCGGGGTCGTAGGGGAGAAGGGGAAACGACCCCCCGTCAGCGACCCGAGGCCGGGTTCAATCGTCGTCTGCATCAGGGGCACGAGGACGATGAACGCCCAGAACCCGTAGACGACGGAGGGGACGGCCGCGGAGAGGTCGATGACATAGGTCAGGGGTCGTCGCAGCCATACCGGGGCGACTTCGGAAAGGAAGATCGCCACCCCCAGGGCAATCGGGACGGCGATTACGAGGGAGAGGGCGCTGGTCAATAGGGTCCCGGCAATCGCGGGGCCGGCCCCGTAGATGTTGTGGATTGGGTCCCACGTAGTCCCCGTCAGGAACGAGGGACCGAACCGCCTGATCGAGAGCCAAGCCCCACGGCCCAGGACCGCCACGAGCACCGCGACCAGCAGCAGGACGCCGGCCGCAACGGCCGCCGTGCCTGTGTGGAAGCTGCGCCCGAGCCAGCGGAGCAGGCGGACTCGTCGCGCGAGGCGGCGCGCGCGCTTTGCTTCTATCTCTTCCCTCGCTGGGACGGCACCCTCCCCCCTATGTACAGGCGGGGATGGCCGCGCCATTAAAGGTCATCGTTTGAATGCCGGCCTCGTCGACCGTGATGATCGATGCAGGCAGCGGCGCGTAGTAGAGCTGGCTGGGCTGGGATTCATCCGCCAACCCCTGGCCTGTCGTAAGAGTCCAGTGCACCCACTGAACCAGCACCTGCGACTTCTCCAGCGTCGGGGAGAATCCCTTATCGGTCGCCTGGTAGACGTACATGTAAAGGAACGTCGCGATGGGATAGTCCGCCGAACCGTTCGCCTTCACCATGCTCACGTTGAACCAGTCGCCCGTGGAGGCCGGAATCGTCGCCATGCTCTGGACCTTGTCGGCAACGGCGGACTCCGTGCTCGGGAGCGTCGGCACGATGTAGTTCCCGGCCGGGTTCTGGATTGCGGCGTACTGGGGTGGGGAGGCGGAAGCCAGCAGGTCTGTCAGGTCCGAGTATCCAATTGAGTACTGCTTCCCGACGACCGCGTTGATCACGGCTGAGTTCCCATGGGGCGCGTTCTGATTAGGCGAGGAAGGGAAGTTGATCAACATGCCCTTGCTCTCGTGCGATGCCCAGTATGTGCTCGACTGAGACAGGAAGTCGCTGAGTACGTACGTGGTTCCCGCAGCGTCCCCGCGATGGACCGTCCAGATCGTCTGGTCCGGGAGGGTCACACCTGGGTTGATCGCGGCAATCGCATGGTCGTTCCATTTGGTGATGTTCAGGTTGTAGATACCGGCCAGCACGGCGCCCGTCAGATTGAGGTGGCCTGAGAGCGGTAGGCCGGGGAGAGCCCCAAGATTGTAGATGATGGCGAGGGCTCCACCGACAAAGGGGAGGCTCAACGGTTGGGCGGGCATGGCGGTCCGCTCGGCGGGAGTGAGCGGATTGTCCGTCATCGCGAAGTCGATGCTAGTGGACGTGAAATGCGTCAGCCCCGTCCCTGACCCGCTTGCGGGGTAGTTGACCTGGTTGCTTGTGTCGCTGGCGTACGCGCTCGTCCAGACGCCCATCAGCGGAGCCGCGATTTGCGCCCCGTCACCCTGGAGGGTGACCCCGGAAGTGCACGCGGCCGCCTTGGTCGACGACTTCTGGAGGCCGTACCAGTTGGTCGAGGCCCCCACGGCCACCAACACGATCACCACGATGATCACGCCGATCACCGCGTACAGCCCGGTCCG
>Ga0116137_1001092_pt1 | contig 19125 bp, 13 predicted proteins | sample June2015DPH_20_1_3_FD_88973 | JGI IMG/M metagenome (GOLD analysis project Ga0116137, IMG submission 88973) | Peatland microbial communities from SPRUCE experiment site at the Marcell Experimental Forest, Minnesota, USA - June2015DPH_20_100 | ecosystem: Environmental > Terrestrial > Soil >...
CCCGGCCCCCGCCGAGGCCGTGCCGGTGATCGCCCCGCCCCAGTTCGTGCCGTAGGTGGTGTTATTGACCGGGTAGGTGATGATGACTGTCGGTGGCGATGTCTTCAGGCAGTAGGTGAAGCTGACCGTCGAGGATGTACCTACGTAGCCGAGGCTGTCGGTCGCCTGGGCGACGACGCTGTATGCGTCACCCGTGCTCAGGCTGGAGCCTGCTAGGGCGAGCGACCAGTTCGTGGTGCCGCTTGCTGTCACGAAGGTCTGGGCAGTGGCGCTGAACGAGGTGCCGTTCCACCACTGCCCCGTGGCGGTGTCCTCGATGGCGACCGAGACGGCGGTAATGCTCGTTCCCGACCCTGAGTTGGACGAGGCAGTGCCGGTGATCGAACCTGTCCAGTTTGAGCCGTAGGTGGTGTTGTTCACCGGGTAGGTGATGGCGACCGTCGGGGGAGCGCCCCAGGTGCCTGCCGTGATCGTCTGACTGCTGGTGGTGGATGTGGTGAAGACGGCGTGAGCACCAGTCCCGATCAGGCCCAGGACTGCCAGGCTCATCACTCCTACGAGCGCTACTGAGCGAAGCTTCACGTCATCCACCTCCTACCGTCCAAGTGGTTGGGCACAACAACTAGGGAGTCGAACTCAGAGATCTCTCCCCTTGGCACCCCACGGAGGAGTGCCCTCTGCCGGCGCGGTCCAGACCAGCGGGAAAACATGTCCCACCTGCGAGAACTGCTTTGGCGCGGTCTAGACGAAATGGGAACAGACGCCCCACCTGGCAGAACCGCAACACCTTCCCGTCGACCCGAGGGCGCGACGAAGCCACCCCAGAATCGATAAAGAGCCGCTTCATGGCAGCAGGCATCCTCGCGGGCGACAAATCGTTGTGCGGGTTCAGACGGCGACGATCGGTGCGATCCGTGGGCGCATCGCTGACACCGGCGGCAGAGACCCTGCAGTGGGCAGCCAATGCCAACTCCACAAAGGCTGTCGTGTCTTGAGACCTAAGAAAACCCATCGGCTTGCTCGCAGGTGTTGAAGCACCCTGACTGCCGAGCGGGGAGATGGGTTCGCTATTGGCTCCGCCCAGCCCAAGCGACCAAATGGGGACTGGAAATCAAAGCTCCCCCGCTGCGCGAAATGTCTATACCCAAAGGCCGCTTTTGTCAAATGGTATGTCCAATGGTTTTGTCAGGTGCTGTGCCTTCTCATGGAATAGTCGCAGGAATGCCACGCGCGGGATTCGGCTTCGTGGGTCCAACTTGCAGAAGCAAGGCAGGCCTGCCCCCAGCCCGCCGGACCAGCCGGGATTGCCTGAGTGGGATCTCGAAAACGAAAGCGCTTGGAGGTCCGCACCCGCAGAAGTCCCTAAACAGAACGCTTTCGGCTCTCTTGATCGTGGAAATTACCGTCGGTCGCAGACCGCCGTTTTCTCTGACCGCCTGGGAGGTCACCACGGCGACTCGGTTCGTGAGGTGACAGTTGACGGCTACTGGGTCAGCGTGACGCTCTTCTCCCGAGACTAGAAGCGAGGGCAAACGAGTGCATTCTGTGGTCCCCATAGAAGTCATTCTCTGTATTCACATGACCACTCTTTGTGGCAATACCAGAGGACCCGATGGACGTGATCTACGACGGTCGGCCACTGGCTTACGAGCACGGCGGCATGTCCGGCGATGAGGAGAAACCGTGGTTGACTGCCGGAAGGTCGCGACCCTGGGCCGCGTCGGTGTGGGTACTACTGGCCCGGGTACTGCCCGCGTGCCGAGTTAGTGAAAACTCTTCGCGCTGCCGCTCGGGGCTTATCCCGACGGGACGGTTCCAAGCGCGGCCCGGGGCAGTCGCCCAGCGGCGTCGCCAAAGGCATCGGGCTCCGTGGAATGCGTCATACGCGGTTCCGCGTCGTCACAGACGAGCGTTCCGCCGGGTCAACGGTGACGTTCACGGGGACGCGTCAGCCCAGGGTCTCGGGGGGTTGGCCCGCGTCCGGTCGCGGCGAGTCCGCGAAGCAGCACGTGGAAGCCGCGGGGAAGGCGCTCAACCCTTGTACGGCAGGCGTGGTCCAGTGACCTTCTTGCCCGTTGCGAGTTGCACCCGCGGGATGAGTTCTTTGACGCCAACGCCGTGCTGCGCGCAAAGCTGAATGACTGGTTCGGCCTCGATGTAGAAGTTGAGGCGGCCCTGGGCCGCGACCGGGCCGGGCGTGTCGCTCCACGGCAACGGCTTCATGTCGACGAGGTTTGAGCCACCAGGCATCTCCAGTCCCCACGTTGTAACCGTTCCTTCGGTACGTCCCTTATTGATCACGGTCACCTGGAAGTGGTGCGCGCCGAGCGCCGAGCCGTAAATCGGCAAGGCATTGGGGGTCTGGAGAACGATCTGCGGGCCAGAGTGGTGTCAGGTCCACACTTCCCAGGCGAGCGCTGGGACGCCCGTTGCCGCGCCAACGGCTCCCAGAATGTCCCCTGCATTGACCCCCACGGCCACACTGTACGGCGCGCTTGATCCGGTGCTCGAAGGTTACGGAACGAGACTGGCGACCAAGTCGCCAGTGTTCACAGCCGAGACGGGAGAAATGGCGCTAGCGGACGGCGTGTATACCGTAACGCCGACGACCGCGGCCCTCGGATTCAGGTCAGTACTTGAGGAGGACCGTCACCGATACGCCTTGACCTGAATTACCGGAAGGAGTTATCACTGGGACGAGCGCGGCGCTCGTGAGGTACTCGTCTGCCGCGAACGTCGAGGCATAGACGCTGTCCCCCACAAAAGCGACGCCCACAGCGGGACTCGCGACCGACATCAAAGCTCCATTGAAGTCTCCGAAGATGGTGATCAGCGTGTCGGTAGAAGTCGAAGGCGTCAGCACGCTGCTGGTCATCGTGGAGTTCCAGGTGCTTTGGTCAATCACTGGTGTCGTGCCGTCGGAGTTGGCATAAGCCAGCATCACGGCGGTGACATTGTTGAAGTTCGTGGAGCTGAAGGTGTAACTCGCCGGCTCGCTCGAAGTCGCGATGTGATAGGCGGTGAGGACAGCGCCAAGGGGCTCCGCTCCTGGACTCGTCGCGTTGGAGAGCACGGTCCAGCCAGCAGGCATCGCCACCGTAGTTGGGTCGCCAGGGTAACCGGTGGGGTTGCCAGTGTAGAAAACCGCGATAAGCAGGTCGCCCGCCGAGACGCCCGTCGGTACATTCAGGGTGACGTTATAGCTAGAAGGATCTTCATACGTCGAAGCGTTGACGAACTGGGGGTCGCCAGGCGTGGAGGCTGCACTGGTGGTTCCCTGGAACAGCGAGCAGACGTTCGCGCCGCCGCTTGTGGTGTAGGAGTCGTAGTTCTGCCAATTGCCGACGGTCGCGACTGCCGGCGGAGGGTTACCGGCGTCAACGTAGACCTGGCCAGCCGTGAGGCCGGTGAAGCCGGCCAGGGCCGTCTCGGTACCGGAGGTGTTGATGTAGCGGATCGTGGTAGCCGAAATGGCGAGTCCCACGTAGTAGTAGGAGTTGTTGCTCGGCCAGCTCCGGAGGGGTGCGTTGGCGCCGTTGGTGCCGGACGTCAGCATGGATGCGATCGACGGCGGTGGGACGGCGGTCGGGTTGATGGTGGCGTCCGCCTCGTACGCCTGGACGCCGACCTCGACGGTCTTGACGTCGGTGTTGCACGCGGCGACGGCGCTTGTGCCGGTCACCCCGCCGAGGGCGAAGACGACGACGGCAGCGAGGATGCCCATGATGATGATGACGATGAGAAGTTCGATCAGGGTGAAGCCTTGCTGATCGAGCCCTTCCATCTTTGCCCTGTGCATATCGCGGTAACGGCCGAACATGATGGCTGGTACCTTTTTTCAGATCGATGGCTCTTACGGGCTACGCGCGAAGGGTAGCCCTGGTCATACGGAGAGTGGCGGATTTCAGTCCATGAGGCCCACTGGAAATGGGCAATTTGAGTCAGCCGCGGACGCGAGTCACGCGAACAATATGACGGCGAGTTACCGTTGAGCTCCCTGACCAAGCCGCGGGCGTAGTCGGCTCCTGAAACATACCCAAGCTCATAGAGGATTCTGCCGTCGGGCGAGAGCGCCAGCGAGCGGCCGTCCGCGCGAGCGCCCTCTCGGCGGACGGTCTTTCCAGTGGCTGTGTCCAAGAGCAAGAGCATGCCGCCGTCGAGGATCCACACGTCATCGGTACCGCGCACACCAGGAGTCACGGAGAAATAGGAAATGTCGCCGAGAAATGGCAGCTGAACAGGAGGATCCAACTGCAGCGTTGACGCGTTGACAGTTCTCAGGGACCAGCCACCGGTGACTGGTCCCCAGAGAAGCACGTTGTGTGCCGTGAAGACGACGACGCGCCCACCAACAGTCTCGACATACGAGTCAGCGGACATCACAGGACCGACCTTGAGTGCCCCTGAGCGGGGGTCGAGGCGAACGATTGGTTCCGAGCACGGTTCCATGCAGCCGTTGAGCTCGAAACCGAAAACGAAGGTCTTTGAGGAGGCCGCGGAACCCGAGACGAGAACAGCAGTCTGCGGGGCGAAGTCTGTAAGGGTGATCACATTCTCGGGCCACGGGCCGTGAGAGACAGGAGTGGGCGTCGCGAGGAGCGTGACTCTGATCGCTGGCGGAAGTTGTGTCCCATGGGGTAGGCCGGAGGTGATCACCTTCGTGACGTATTCCCCGACAGGCAGTGGCGGCATAGTTTTCGGCGGAATGCACGCCGGCAGTTGCGGGGTTGCTTCGCTGCTCCTCTGGGTGCACGTCTGGAACTTGGTCGAGATGGCGATCGCGAAGCGGTTCACGCCGGACCTGAGGTGGACCGTCGGCCTGCAGGCCATCATGAGGCTGAGAGGGTCGTAGCTCACCTGGCTGTTCGTGAGCCCTACAAAGAGCCACCCATCGGCGGCGCAAGCGTTGACGGTGATCGTTCTGCCAGTGGTGTTCGTGAGCAGCGCTTCACCCCGGATCGGGGTGCCCGCAGCGACGTGAGTCGTACTCAGGACGAGTCGGATCTCGACCGGAGCCGGGGGACTGCCGTTCGATGCAGGTCGAAGCGAGCCGAGGATCGTGCGCGCCGTCACTCCCGAGTCGTGGCCGACGTTCCGGCCCGCGGGCACCGAGATCTGAGCGCTTCCGTAGTCGACAGGTTCCCAAGCCGATGGCGTTGTCTCGGTGTCCACCGCAAGCACAGGACGAAGCGGCGATGGTCTTCTCGTGGTGGTCGGCTATTGCCTGAGGGGCTGACTTGTTGATGTCGTGCAGGAACTGACTACCAAGCCGAGTCCTGCCAACGCGACGAGAATCGACACACGCTTCGCGGTCACGACCTCAAGAAGCTCCTCAGCAGCAGTTTCGCGTACAGACAACCTCCGCGTGTAGCCATTTGTGTAGCCAAGCGCTCAGATCCGACTGGACGCGGACAGACGTCCAGGGACACAAGCACCTAGTCAGAGCCGCTCTGTGGACTCTGATGGACACCCGGATACCCGTTTGAGTTCCCTGGCAGTTCGGCATCTACAGATTGCGGAATAGCTCCACACTGCCACTCGGGGCTCACTTCATCGGTGGATGCGCGTCAACAACGTCCGTGGGCAGAACAGCCAGTGCCGTGTCCGGCTCCGGCGTGCGGGTTGAGGGCCGAACCCGGCGCGCCGGCGCGGTCACTCGTTCAGGCGACAGCCACCTTGCGCGGCCTCGATTGACGTGCCCGCCGAACTGATCGGCCGCGGCGGAGCTCGGCGACCGTCTTCGCCGGAAGCGGATGGGCGAAGAGAAAGCCCTGGCCCACGTCACAGCCGAGCGACGCCAGTTCGTCCAGCTGTTCGTTGGTCTCAATGCCCTCGGCCACCACCGACATATCCAGCGCGTGGGCCATCGCGATGACGGCAGCGACGATCTGGCGATCGCGGGCACTGCGTCCGAGGTGCTCGACGAAGGTGCGGTCGATCTTCAAGATGTCGACCTGGAGATGATGAAGGCGCAGGAGGGTCGAGTACCCGGTGCCAAAGTCGTCCAGGGCGAGGCGAACACCGAGGGCCGACAGCGCGGGGAGCATCGCTTCGGCATCGCTGTCCTCGCTGATGAAGCTGGTCTCGGTGATCTCTAGGCACAGCCGTGACGGGTCGAGGCCATGCTCGGCGATCACCTTGGCGACGTGATCGGCGAAGCCCGGATCGCAGAGCTCGATGCCCGAGACATTCACCGCCATGGTGAAGTCGTCCGCCCAGCCGCCTTCTCCCAGCCACGTGGCGAGTTGGCGACAGGCTTCGTCGAACACGAAGTCGTCGACCCTCCCGATGAGCCCTAGTTCCTCGGCGAGAGGGATGAACTCCACCGGGGGCACGATTCCCCGCGTCGGGTGGCGCCAGCGGACCAGTGCTTCCACGCCGCACAGGGAGCCGTTCTTGATGGAGAACACCGGCTGGTACACGAGGAACAGTTCCGAGGCGTCGAGTGCGTGTCGGAGCTCGTTTTCGAGCAGGTGATTGGTGGCCATTTGGGCGCGGCGTGAAGGAGTGAAGACCTGGAAGCAGTTCTTACCCGCCTCCTTGGCCCGGTACATGGCGATATCGGCGTCCTCCAGGAGTTCGCCGGGTCCGGTGGTCGGATCACTGGTGACGACGACCCCGACGCTTGCGGTCACCGTGAGATCGAGACCGTGCTTCGTGATCGGCTGGCCGATCGATCTCACCACCCGCTCGGCGAGCAGGCGAGGGTCGTCGGTGTCGCGCAGGATGCAGAGCACCACGAACTCGTCTCCGCTGAAGCAGGCGACGGTGTCGGCCCTCCTCAGCGCGCGCGAGAGCCTTCGGGCGACCTCGACGAGCACCCTGTCGCCGGCCTCATGCCCGTGCGCGTCGTTGATCGCCTTGAAGTCGTCGAGGTCGACGAGCAACAGGGCGAGGCGACCGGGGCTGCGCTCCAGGGCGCGGAGGGCCTGGGAAAGCCGGTCCATGAGCGCGGTCCGGTTGGCCAAGCCTGTCACCGAGTCGTGCAGCGCCTGGTAGGTGAGGGCCTCCTCCTTCTTGACCTGGGCGGTTACGTCCCGCGAGACGCCAAAGGTGCCGATGATGGTGCCGTTGTCGTCTCGAAGGGCAAGCTTGCTGGTCTGCACCCAGGCGTCCGGACGGTCGTGGAAGGTTTCTCGCTCGATCTTTCCGATGATCGATTCGCCAGTTCGGATGATGCGTTGCTCATCCTCGAAGGCGGCAATGGCGTGGGGCTCGCTGAAGATATCGAAGTCGGTCTTGCCGAGGAGATCCGACTCTGAGAGCCCGGGGGCGTCGTCGAGCATGTAGCCGTGGCTCAAAAGCAGGAAACGACTGTCGAGGTCTTTGAAGTAGACGCGCTCGCTGGAATTGTCGAGAAGGTTGTGCATGCACAGATGCTCGAGTTCTTCTCGCGAACCATTATCACCTGGCAAAAGAGTTCCCGACTTGGCCTGTTCGGTCCGTGCACCGTCCCCGTCGAAGGGATGTCCTGACGGCGGGGCGGCTCGTCTACCTGGGCGCGGGAGATGAGTTTGGGTCGATCGGCCGCGACGAACGGAGGGTCGAGATGAGGTCACGTAGCGAGTGTAATTAGGGCTGTCAATAGAGCCTTGATTTTTGGCACGGATTGTCAGCAGAAATGACCAACATAGGTCATGGTTCACAAGCTGAAACGGCAGATTGCCGGCCGAGAGGGTGATAGTGACTGTGGAAGGGTTCGTGTTCCGGTTGCTTCGGCGAGGCGGCTGGCATCGTTCGTGATCGCGGCACTTCATCGATGGTGCTACCCGGGTCTTACGCTTCTGGATGCTTGCGTAGAAAGAAGGTCAGATTCGTTTCTTGTTCGGCTTGTTGGATTTCGTCCGAGTCTTGTCCTTCTCCTTGAGAGTGTTTAGGGTAATTGCAGCCCGAATCAATGTTCTTAGTGCAGGTTCGTCAACCTGGTCGCCCTCATATATATCAATGGCGCGCCATCTGTTGCCTCCAAGACCGTTGTTGAAGAGTTTGCTTGGATCCGGAAGGTTCGCACCCTGGGCAAATGTCACTTTCACTTTATTCTTGTGAGCATTGGCAATCGCGACTATTCCGTTGTGAGACCAGGTCGGAGTGCCCATCCATTTCCACTCCTCGAGCATTTCCGGATCGGTATCACGGATAATTGCACGAAGATGGGAAAGAGTACTCCCGCGCCAATCAGTGAGCCCTGCAATGTAGTTGTCGATAAGTTCCGACGGGTTCATTGATACCGTCCCAGTGGATTCTGAGTGAGCCTGAGCAAGGATCTCCTGAGCTCAACCTGCGTAGTGGCGTGCGCCGCGTCAGGCCGTCGTTCCGCGGATCACCGCCATTTCTGAGAGGAAGGCGTCGGAGCCGCCGCCGAACCACATATCGGACACCGGCGGAGGCAGCTCGGCACGCATCGCCTCTAACAGGTCGGCGGGCATCGCCTCGATCGCAAGCCCGAAGGACAGCCATACACGCGTGCCGGGATACTGAGAGAGCGCGTGTCCCGGGAGCGCCCCCCACTCGGTGGGCGACACGACCCGTGCGGCGATCGGCAGCACTTCGACCTCTTCTTGGTTGAGGTGAACGTCGAGTATCTCGAGGAGCGACGCACAGGCTTCGGCGAGGGCTCGGCCGTCGGCAGCGGACCCTGTTTCCCCAAAGCGCTTCACGGCGTGCTGGGCAGCTTCGATGCTCGACGCCACGGCGACGTGCTGGGCGTCCATCCGGGAGAGGAGCTCGCGGTGTTCAGGAGCCCGCTCACAAAGCAGTGGGTACAGGAGTTCGTCCTCACTGCCGTGGTGAGCGTGCAAGAGCCAGAGAAGCTCGTCGAGGTAGTCCGCAAGGCGTGAAGCACGTTCCGCGTCCCCATCGCGCGTCCCCGCGAGCTGCCCTGGCGCGTCACGGAGCCCGCGCCTGAACCCTTCGTGCACGGAGTACATGTCGCGGACGTCGGTCAGATTCGCGTTCTCAGTAGTCATCGGGTCCCCCTCCCCCGAGCACCGAATTGTCGAGGTGACGATAACGGCGTCGCCCAGGATCCATGCCGCTGGTGGTCCGAGGCGGGACGGAACCGTTGTTCCGGTTGAGTTACGGGCCGCATCGCCCATCGGTGGGATCGAGTTGTGCCGGAATGCCCCCGTCGGGAGCTCGGACCCGCCCGTCTGGATTCCGGGGCGCAGCGTCATATGCCGTGATGGAAAGATGACGACTCGAGAGGAGCAGCGAGCGGAAAAGGGCTCACGCCGTGGTCCAGGCGATCTCCGATCCGAGCGCGTCGTTTGGGACGGGAGATTCTCGCTGAAAGCACACCTTCCGGGCGGCGTGCGTGTTCGAATGGCGCTCGTGGACGCAGCGCCATCGCGGGAAGAGCGCCGTCTTCTCGGGCGCTCGATCATCCCGACGCTCCGATCGCTGACCACGCGTCGGCACGTCGTCGTGACGCTGTTCTACTGCGTCGTGTTTCCCTACTACTGGTGGACCGCCGTCTCCAGCGGCCCCTCGGGGATCCCCGACTACTACAACCAGCTCACCGGCAGCTTCCTCGCCGGCCACCTCGACCTGCTCTACCAGCCACCGAAGGGGCTCCTCAGGCTCGCGAATCCGTACCTGTCGAGCGAGAACGGCGCCTATCAGCACCAGTACCACGACCTCATCCTCTGGCACGGCCACTTCTACATCGGGTGGGGGGTCACGCCGGTTGTCACGCTGTTCCTGCCGTGGCGCGCTCTCGGCGTCGGGGACATGCCGGTCAGCCTGGCGGCGGTGATTTTCGCCTGCGTCGGGTTGTTCTTCGCCGTGCTCCTCTTCCTCACCCTGCTCGACCGTTTCCTGCCTGGGACGTCGCTCTGGACGGTTGCCGTCGCGCTGGCGGCGCTCGCATTATGCAGCGTGGTGCCGTTCATGCTCCGCCGTCCGGCGGTCTACGAGGTCGAGATCATCTCGGGTTACGCGTTCCTGATGCTTGCCCTCTACCTCCTGGCGAGCGGTTGCTTGCGATCGCGCCTCGTCGCCTGGCGACTCGGGCTCGGCAGCCTGTGCCTGGGTCTCGCCTTCGGGGCGAGGGCGGTGCTCATCCCGGTGACGCTGCTTGCTGCTGCCCTCGTCTGCGTCGTCGTCCTGCACGACACGGCGAACCGGCACACAAAACAGGTGCTCGGTTACGGGGCGCTGATCTTCGTGCCGTTGGGAGTCCTATTACTCCTCGCACTCGCCTACAACTACGCCCGCTTCGGATCGCCTTTCCAGTACGGCAACGAGTACAGCCTCGGTGGCGTCTACACGCGCAACCTCCATCTTTTCTCGCTGCGCTACCTGAAACCGGGCCTCACCTACATGGTGTTCAAGCCGGTCTACTTCACCCTCAGTTTCCCGTATGTCGGACTGACGAACTTCCCTCTTCCGGCAAGCCTGCCGGCGGGCTACTCGGTCGAGGCCATCGGAGGTTTCCTCAACACGACACCTTTCGTCGTCCTGCTCGGCGGGATCGCGTTCGTCGGTCTGCGGGATCGGATGAGCCGCGAGTTCCGTGCCGTCCTGCTCGCGCTCACGGCCCTCGGGGTGCTCGGCCTGCTGACTGTGGCGTTCGCCATTTGGGATGTCACCCAGGAGTACGAGGCGGACTACCTGTCGCTCCTCCTCATTCCGGCACTCCTCGTGTGGAGCGCGCTCCGCGGTGGGCGGGGTTGGGGCAGGAGGGTCATGAAGGCGGTCGGGGCCGTGTTGATCGGCTACAGCTGCGTCGTCGGGTTCGCCTTGTCGTTCTCCGGCTACTACGACTCGCTTCTCGTCAACAACCCGGGGACCTTCTGGACGCTGGAGCGGTACACGAGCTTCCTCCCGACGACGGTCACGAAGCTCGTCGGTCACCCCGACCTCGTGCGCGTCTACTACGTCGGGGGAGGGGGGACGTACCAGCCGACCCTTCGCGAGACCGGCGTGTTCCGACTCCCGCTCCACGTCGATGTCGTCGCGCCGGACGGCTCCTGGCAGATGAGGCTCGTCCTGGAGGCGGGCTTGCCTTCTCAGCGCACCGTGCACGTCACCGTGCGCAACGGGGACGTGATTCGTCGTGTGACCGTCGGGGCACATCCTTCCGCGGTCCTCGTGCCGCTCACGGGAGGGGTGGACCGCATCCGGATCACGGTGGTAGATCGGGAGCTGGCGCTGATCAAGGGTTCGAGTTTCGTCCGGAAGCGGTGAGGATCTTCCGCTGATTCCTCGATCCCGGCGCCCGTCGGCCCGGTCCGGGGACCACCTGCCCGACCAAACCGTGCCCGGCGCCCGAGTCGACCAGCGGGGACCGCGGCGGTGCGTGGGGCTGCGGCCTCGGTGGGCGGCAAAGGCGGCGAAGCGGCAGATTCGGCGAGACCTGGGCGATTCATTGGGACGTTGGTTCCTTCCCGTACGATCGGGCCGACCGCGATGTATCGACCCCTTAATCGGAAAGGCGCCCGCCACGCGACCGGAGACCTGGTCGCGCGGCGATAACGGCATGAGACCTGCACCTCCCGACGGTGCCCCGGCGGGGGGGAGATCACGACCGAACTTGCTTCACGCTTTCAGATCGCTCGACGAGCCGGTCTTCCGGCGTTGGTTCTTCAGCCAGATCTTCTCCGCCTCGGGGTCGATGACCCAGTCGGTCGCGATGTCGTGGCTCGTGCTGAGGATGACCGGGAGCGGGATCGACCTCGGTCTCATGACGTCGTGCTCGCTGCTGCCACTCCTTCTCGGCGGACCGTGGGCGGGGGCGCTCGTTGACCGCGTCGACCGGCGGCGACTGCTCATCGTGACCCAGAGCCTTTTCATCGGGCTCTCGAGCCTGCTCGCCGCGCTCGTCGCCACCGGGACGGTTCGGCTTTGGATGCTTTTCCTGCTCGCCGCGGTGACCGGGATGGTGAACGCGCCGGACGCGGCGGCGCGCCAGGTTTATGTCGTCGAACTCGTCGGACGGGAACGGCTCGCGAGCGCGGTGAGCCTGTATGAGGTCGTGCTCAACACTTCCCGCGTGCTCGGTCCCGCCGCCGGGGGAGTCCTGCTGGCGACGGTGGGCGAGGCTCCCTGTTTCGAATTCAACGCCGCCTCCTACCTTGTGCCGCTCGCCGTGCTGCTCGTCAACCGCACGGTGAGCCCGAAGTACGTCGGATCAGAATTGACGGCACGCAAGGGGCAGCTCCGGGCCGGGTTCCGTTACGCGTGGAGTTTCCCGGCGATCCGAACCTGCGTGTTCCTGGCTGCCGCCTCGGGCATGCTTTTCAATCTCGGGGTGACGATGCCGCTTCTCACCACGAAGGTGTTCCACCTTGGAAGCGAGGGCTATGGGCTGATGATGGCGGCGTTCGGCCTCGGCGCGCTCCCGGGCGCATTGCTCGCCGCGTCGAGCAGGCATCGACCGACAGGGCGGAGCGTGGCGTGGCTCGCCCTGGGCACCGGGGCGTGTGTCCTCGCGACGGCGTGCGCGATCGGGCTGGGATTCGCGATCGCTGGAATCGCCCTGACGGGATGTGTCTCGATCTGGTTCATCGCGCGGGCGAACACGCTCGTGCAGATCGAGACCGAACCGTCGATGCGGGGTCGGATGATGGGCATCTGGAACATGGCGCTGCCCGGAACGTCACCGATCACGAGTCCGATGGTCGGGTGGGTCGCCGATGCCGTCGGTCCTCGTGAAAGTTTCGGGCTGTCGGGGGTCGCGCTCCTCGTGACCGTGGGCCTGGGCTGGCGGTCTCTTGCCGGCTACGTCGGACGCCCCCTCGGGACGGGGGATGAATCGAAGCCCGGTATCGCGGGTGGTGGTGGGGACGGCCGTCGCGGCTAGTCCCACCTGCCATGGCGAGGGACCGCCGGACCCGAGTCCGACGGAAGAGCAGCGAGGGGACTCCTACCGGGCGCCGATGCGGACCCGGTCCTTCGCCACCCGAGAGCGGACGGTGGCGAGAGGACTTCCGCGGCGTGAGCTGCGCGTGTCGGTGCTCTTTGACGGTCTACGTCGTCGGTTTCCCGCCTGGTTCCGTCAGCCACGCAGAGTGTTCGTGAGGGTCCAGTAGTCAACGCGCAGCGTGACGAGGACACCACAAAGAGAGATGCTACGGAGGCGTTGAGCACGGAGGGTGATACTCGCATAGCGCATCTTGACCAGCCCTTGCTAGCCCAGGTGGGGCATCTCAAATGACCTCAGGCACGTCTGTGCTGGTAGCACCGGTAGGTAGACGATGCATATGTGCGGAAGAGCACCGCGTCCCAGCGTCGCGCAGAGTGGTACCACGAAGAGTGGCCACCTGACGGAAACGCGCCAAATCCGGGATGTCACCACCTCAATCCGGAACACCGCAACGCTCGGCGGCTCGGCATGGGCGGCGGGATCGCGGTGGCGCTGGCGATCGCGGTGGTCGAGATCGGGGGCATCGGCGGAGCCGACGTCGCGTCGTCAGGCGCAATCTCCGACCTCAACCCGCACTTCGTCTTGCCGGCCACTCCGACCACTCCGTCCGGTGGGCTCCTCAGCTTGCAAGAAGTCACCGCCGTGTGGCGGCCATTGACGCGGGGGTCTGAGGCTACGACGCAGTCGGCCACCACCGTGACCACGACCTCGGTCCCGCCGACGACGATCGCGCCAACGACGACCTCGGTCCCGCCGACGACGGTCGCGCCCACGACGACCTCGGTCCCGCCGACGACGATCGCGCCCACGACGACCTCGGTCCCGCCGACGACGGTCGCGCCCACGACGACGTCGGTCCCGCCGACGACGGTCGCGGCGAAACGGTCACCGGCCCACTCGTCGACCCGTGCATCCTCGACGACGGCCCATACGTCGACCACCGACTCGCCGACGCCGGTCCACTCGCCGATCCATTCTTCTTCGTCGAGCTCGTCGACGACCACGACGACCACTCCGGCGGCGACGCCCGCCGCGACCCCCGGCCTTGCCTCCACGAACTGGTCCGGTTACGTGCTGACGGGCGGGGGGTACCAAGTCGTGAGCGGAGAGTGGACCGTCCCGACGCTCAACTGCGCCGTCGTTCCGAACGGGGGGACGTCGGACTGGGTCGGCGTCAACGGCTGGGTCGATCCCGCCGACCTGTTCCAGGTGGGGACCTCGTCGACGTGTTCCGGTGGATCGCCGTCGAACTTCGCTGTGTGGAGCGACGGGGCGCTCGGTTACGCCTGGCAGCAGCAATTCACCGTGAACGCGGGCGACGTGATCTCGGCTCAGGTCCAGCAGTCGTCCTCGGGCACGTGGACGGCGACGGTCACGGACGTGACCTCGGGCCAGAGCTCCACCGCGAGCGAGTCGGCGGTCTACGCCGGCTCCTCCGCCGAGTGGGTCGCCGAGGACTCCGGCGTGCAGGGCAGCTCGAACCTCACCCCGCTCGCCGACTTCGGGATCGTGACGTTCACCAACCTCCAAGTCGCCCCGACGAGCGCGCTCACCTACGCCGACGCGATCGAGATGCAGACATCCGGCGGCACTTCGGAGGCGATGCCGAGCCAGCCGCAGGGCGCCTCGTTCTCCATCACCTACGAGTAGACGTTCCGGGGCGTTCGGCGCCCAGCGGGCCGCCGAAGCTGGGCAAGGTGCAGCAGGGTGTGTTCGTCGCTGCCGTGAAGCCCTGGATCTCCTCTGTAAACCATGAGGTGCACTGCCGGATCCATCTCTACGGCAGCCGTGGCCCGGTCTCGGGGAGGGTCAAGCTTGAGTTCAGCGGCAAGACGTTCTGCACGCCGGTGCTCGTGCGTGGCGTCGGGCACTGCATTTCGAGCTCATCGAAGTTCAAACGCGGCAAGCACCAACTGGTCGTCGACTTCGAGGGATCCGGCCACGACAAGCCGCAAGACGTCTGGTGAGCGTCGACGTGCGCTAGGAGCGAGTGCTCGGTGAGCGGCTCGCCTCGACGCCAGCCAACCAGCCGCGGAGCATTCCGAGCGTGAGATCCGGGCGCTCTGCCTGTGCCATGTGCGAGCAACCCTCCATCACGAAGAACTGCGATCCCGGAATGGCCTCGTGGGCTTCTCGGACCGTGGCCGGTGTGACCTCGTCGAACTCACCGCAGAAGAGCAGCGTTGGCGCGGCGATCGCGTCGAGGTGCGCCGAGACGTCGAAGTCCTTCAGCGATCCGATCACGTGGAACTCGCTCGGACCGTTCATCGTCAGGTATACCTCGGGACTCTTCGCGAGCGCGTCGAACGTCGCCTGCAGCCAGTCGGGCCATGGCCGGACGCGACAGACGTGGCGGTCGTAAAAGACCATCATCGCCTCTTGGTACTCCTCGTCGTCGGTGGTGCCGTCGCGCTCGTGACGGCGAAGTGTCGCCTCGACCTCGACCGGGAGCCCAGCGCGCAGCCGATCGATCTCGCTCAACCAGTACGGAACCGAAGCTGGTGCGGACTGGACGACGAGCCCGGCGAGACCGTTGGGCCGCTTCGCGGCGTAGGCCATGGCGAGCATGCCGCCCCAGGAGTGGCCGAGGATGTGGCAGCGCTCGAGGCCGAGAGATTCGCGGACCGTGTCGATCTCCTCGAGGTAGAGCCCGACAGTCCACAACGAGGAATCGTGCGGCTCGCCGACCGCGGAGTTGCCGCAGCCGAGCTGGTCGTAGAAAACGACGCGCCGTCCCTCGGCGAGCTTCTCGTAGGGCGCCATGTGGTGCCACGTCGCGCCCGGGCCCCCGTGAAGGCACAGCAGTGGCAGCTTCCCAGCGACCTCGTCCTCGCCGGCGATCCGGTACCAGGTCCTGTAGCCAGCGAAAGGAACGTAGCCCTCCTGGATCGGCGGATCGGCGTCGGCAGCTGTAACCATCAGCCCTCCTTTGGTTCGGTCGCAGTCTGTCAACACCGGAGAGCAGATGGGGCGATCATCACGCGAGGCGGTGATCGTTGGCGACCCGCGGGCTCCGGGGAGCCGGCATCAGCGAACCGAGGGGACGTCGACCGTGAGGCCCACCGCTCCCGAGAGCACCTCCACGGCGTGCTGACCGTCGTCGAGGCGCCGGACCCGAAGGTCGATAGAGGAGTCGCCGACACGCAGCTGACGCAGGGTCACCTCGTTCATCCAGTCGGGGAGCGCCGGCCGAACGTGGAGGGTCCGTGAGGCCGCGTCGGCTTCGAGGCCGAGGAGCATTGCCACGAGGTGGACGAGCGCCCCCGACGACCAGGCCTGGGGGACGTTCGCCCCGAGATACTGGACCGGGAACCCGCCGGGATCGCGTGTGAACCCAGCGAAGAGCTCGGGCGGGCGCTGATAGGTGAACATCGCCGTCGCGTCGAAGATCGCCGCGGCGACCTGTGCCGCCTCGGCGTCGAACCCGTAGGCGCGAAAGCCCGCGGCGATGATCGCGTTGTCGTGCGGCCACACCGACCCGAGCTGGTACGAGAGCGGGTCGTAGGCGACGTGGTCGGCCGAGAGCGTCCGGATGCCCCATCCGCTCCACATGTCCTCGGCGAGGAGACGCCGCATCACCAACGCGGCGCGTCCCGGGTCGACGGCGCCCTGCCACAGCAGCTGCCCGGGATTGGAAGCGACGGACTCGATCGGTCGCTTGTCGCCGTCCAGCCCGAGGTAGTACGTGCCTTCCTTCTCCCACCAGAAGCGCTCCTCGATCTGGGCGGCGAGGCGTTCGGCCTCGGCGCGCAACCGGCGTGCTCCGCCGTCGTCCCCGAACGCCTCTGTGAGGACACCGGCCCAGGCGCGCTTCGCGGCGACGACGAGGCCCTGGTGCTCGCACAGGGCGATCGGCAGCTTGGCGGGCGTCCCGTCGGCCATGAGGATCGCGTCTCTGGCGTCCTTCCAGCCCTGGTTGTAGTAGCCGTTCGGCGCGCGGGTCCGGTACTCCTGGAGGCCGTCACCGTCGATGTCCCCGTCGCGGTCGATCCACTCGAGCGCCCGCTCGACGTGGGGACGGACCGCGGCGAGTTCGTCGGCATCGCCGTGCCAGCGCCAGGCGAGCGCGGCGACGAGCACGTAGAGCGACGTCGCGTCGTGCGTCCCGTAATACGGGGTGTGCGGGACGAGGTGGAGCGCGGCGAGCTCGCCGTGCCGGATCTCGTGCTCGATCTTCCCGGGTTGCATGTCGCGGTCGTCGTCGTAGGTGTCGGCCTGGAGCGCGGCGAGCGCGCGCAGGCTACCGAGCGCGAACCGCGGTGAGACGGCGAGGGTCTGGAACGAGACGGTGAGGGCGTCACGTCCGAAGAGCGAGACGAACCAGGGGATCCCGGCGGCGGGGACCCAGGCGTTCGGGTCGTCGTCGGTCGCGGCAGCGAGCTCGTCGTGGCGGTGCAAACGCAGTGCCGCCAGGTCCTCGACGGCCTGGCGGAGTGCGGCGGTGACGTTGGGGCTCGAGGTCTCGAAGACGGTCGCCTCGCCGACCCAGCGCCGGCGATCCGCTGCGCCGGGGGTGTCGGCGGCGAGGAGCTCGTCGCAGGGACGGACGACTCGGCGCTCTTCGCCGTCGATCACGGCGATCCACCACAGGCAGAGGTGCCAGGAGCCCTTCGGTTCGAGCGCCAAGCGGAACAGCAACCCGCCATTCGCGAACTCCGGGGGCGATCCGGCGTGGTGGACCTCGGCGACGAACGAGCGGTCGAATGCCCCGTTCTGGTATCGGGTCGTGAGGACGGCGGCTTTTTCATCCCAGTCGCTGTGGATCGAACCCCGACGGATCTGCCGGCCAGCCTTCACGTCGAAAAGGTCCTCGAAGTCCGATTCGATGCTCACCTCGAGGTCGACGACGATCCGTTCGCGGCCGTGGTTCGTCACGTCGTAGTCCTCGTGCACGCCCGGGCCGACGGTGCGGTCGAGACGGAGGTGGATCGAGTGTTCCCGCAGCTCATTTCCGCCGGCCCCGACGATCAGCGGGTTGGTGAACTCGAAGCGTGCGGAATGGTCGCCGACCGCGGCCCCGTTGAGAAGGACGGGGGCCTTGCCTCCGAGCTTGAGGCGGTAGCCGGAGACCAACCTCGTATCCGCGGCGAAGTACCCCTGCTCTTTCGTGCTCGACATCTCCGCCGATTTTTCGCAGACGAGGAACTCGTCGTTGAAATGGATCGAAACGACAGGCGGACCTACCGAGACCTCCACGTCGACTCCTTCTCACTCGTCTGGCAGGGTGGCGCGCTGCCGTCGGCCCGGGACCACTGTGGCGCACGACGTCACCGCGTGCCGAGCGTAGGGGCGTCGCCGCGCTTGCCGACCGCGCGGCGATCTCGTCGGACGAGGACCGGGGGGAAGTCGGGGACGGACTTGACGTTTCGTGCCTGGCTGCCGGGCGGAGCGTTCGACTGCGCAGAAAAGGCCGCTCGGCGATGATCGGATTCCCAGAAGAGGAGATGCCACGGAAGATGGGCTCGTCCAATCCACCCCGTCGAGTCGGCCGACGAGACCGTCGGCCGCTGAGGGTCGGCTGGACCGCGACGCTCGGTGTGGCAACGATTCTCGCGACCAGCTTCGTGAGCCTCGCGTCGATGTCCCCGGGTCTCGCGTCCGTGAGGCCGGGTTCGACTCCTCGGATCTCGTCTGAGCCTTCGCATTCTTTGCAGTGGGCACTTCCTGCCTCGCCGGTCGGACGTCAACTCGGCTGGCTCATCGACGTGGCGAGCCATCCGCCCGTCTCGGCCGCCGAGTTGCGTGCACATTTTGACGCGACGTTTCTCGGACAGGTGCCGCCAAAGGAGTTCAATGCCGCGCTCGCCAGCCTGCACGGGAGCGGCGCGTGGCGCATCGTGACGCTGGACGCCGGGACTGCGCCGCGGGCACTTGACGCGAACGTGGTGTCGGGGGCGACCCGGTTCGGCGTCGAGATCGCCGTCGACTCGAGGGGTCTCGTTGACGGGCTCTTTGTCCAGCCCTCGCCCACATTGCCCGCCCCGCCGACTTCATGGCGGGTGCTCGAGGCGAAGCTGTCGACGCTCGCGCCCGATGTCGGCTTCGAGGCGGCCACGCTGTCGTCCAAAGGCGCCTGCACGCCGCTCCGCGCGTTCTTGCCGTCGACGGCGAGACCACTCGGGTCTATGTTCAAGCTCTTCGTCCTGGGCGCCGTCGCGCATGCGGTGAAGCAGGGGGCTCTCGCCTGGGATCAGTCGGTCGCCCTCGAGGCGCATCTCGTGAGCCTGCCGAGCGGGGTACTCCAGGTCGACCCGGCGGGA
>Ga0116137_1001097_pt1 | contig 19069 bp, 43 predicted proteins | sample June2015DPH_20_1_3_FD_88973 | JGI IMG/M metagenome (GOLD analysis project Ga0116137, IMG submission 88973) | Peatland microbial communities from SPRUCE experiment site at the Marcell Experimental Forest, Minnesota, USA - June2015DPH_20_100 | ecosystem: Environmental > Terrestrial > Soil >...
GAGGTCTCCCGAGGGGTTTATATACTACTTCCCGAAATAGGGCCTGTTTGTCGGACAAATCGGCATACCTTTATATAGTAGGACTTTCCGTTTCAATATCGGCTTTCCGATATACCTATATAGAACTATATAGTTAACTGTCGCTCTCCCAACGACACACCCATTATATACCCCCTCCCGTTGGAGTGTCGTGGACGCTCGCGCGGAAGTGGGTTGGTGGGGGGGCAGCATGGAGTATAGCGCTCCGCGCCCATCCGTTAAGCGAGCGTCCTTTACGCTCCTTACTGTAGTAAGGGGGGAATAGGGAAAAAGAAAAATGCCGATGAAGCCACCGCCGCCGCAAACGCCAGCATTAAACCCGCGAGACTTGGTCGATGGGGAGCAAATCTCCATTGTGGACTCGCGCCTCGTCAATACGCCACATTCCCCATACCACCCCACAAAGACCATTGCCACCCTATCCGATGGGCGCAAGGTGTGGATTCCCGACCACATTCTTAAGAACGTGGACGGCACGCTCAACGGCGATTACACAGTCGTCCATATCGAGGCTCGCGGGAAGCCCACTATCGCCCTGCGGAACCGCTAAGCCGATGACCGAGAGTTTGAAGAAGCTCGCGCAAACTTTGGAGGCTTTTAATCGAGCGGTTGAAGCCGCGAAGGTCGCGCGAGTCGCCGCGTATCGAGAGGCAGATGACCGGTATTACAAGGCAACGCACGCGGTAAAAGATGCGGTGGCCGCCGAAGTAAGACGTATCGAGAAGGACATTGACTAAACCGATGACCCCACCGTGTCGTGTCTGTGGACGGTCGCTTTTGCGCCTCTATTATATCCAACGCGACACGGAACCCGGCAAGCTGACTTTGGACGAAGAAACACATCTCCTCGCCGATTACGCTTTTTGCGACAATTGTAGGACCATTCATGCCATCGGTTGAAAAAAGCCAAAGGACCGATGGCGGCTTTGGTATGCGCCGTATTGTGGACCTATCGCGGTCTATTCGCATCACGAGCGAAGAGATAGAAACAGGCGGCAACTTTGAGGTGTGGGACCGCCTATATCGCGCCTTTGACCGCAAGTATCTTTACGATTGGTATTCGCGGAACCATAGGCGATACATCTACGGAACGCTGTTCATCGAGGTAACGGCGGCGCGACAGGACATCTTAGAATCGTTTACCCTATGGAGCAGCACCCACGGAGTGCGTGATTTGCCCGCCCGAGATTTCTTCCGTTCCGCCACGCGTGACCTCACGTTGAAGATACGCAAGCGGAACCGTCCATCTACTCGCGGCGGTGTGAATATTGAAGCGTTGGGGGTGGCGATGTGGCGCTCGAAGAAAGGGTAGGTGCCGCAATAATCGAGCGGTCCGAATGGCTCGCGCTCGTGCTTCATCTCGTGGCGCGCATCATGCGTCTCGACGAAGAGAACGAGAACCTACGCGCGGAGCTTGAAGAGTATAGAGGTCCTATCCATGAGGCGTAAGATGTGTCCCCAATGGGAAGCGAAAAAGGCGGAAGAGAAACGCGCCGTTAAGCTTGAAGAGGCGACCACATGACCGACTCTCCTCGGTGCGCGAGATGCGGAGAGGCGTTCTCATATTGTCACAGCAAGAGAGGGTGTCTATTTGTTAGAAATGGCTTGCTCAACTGGGAGCCAGCAAAAGGTTACATCATAGACGTTAGGAAGTTCGAGCGGATTTTCGTCCCATCCACGGGGGCCCGACCGTGAGCGAATCAGTTTGGGAGGCGGAGGCGTTGAGAGTGGTCCAACAGTCCGATGGGAAGGTCGCGCTCGAATGGCGCCGGTGGCCGGTGCCATTCCCGACCCGAAAGCAGGCCGAGGAGGTGGCCGACCACATGGCGTTCGCGCTCGACACGCAGGCCCGGGTCGTTGAGATTCGTCCCGTATCAGAACGGAGCGTTACCTCGGAAGGTACCCTATGACAGAATCTTGCTCGGCTTGCGAGAAAACCATGAAAGGCCCAGAAGGTTTCAGGAAACAGCATCACGCCCTCATCGCCTCGCTTGAGAAGGACCGCGACTCGCTTCGGGAGCGGGCAACGGTTCTCGAAGCGGCGTTGCGGGCCGCTGCCCCTTGGGTTGGGGTTGAATGGATAGGAACCAAAGGCCATCTGGACGAGGGTATGCTTTGCCCCGATGAAATCTACGAGCAGGTTCTCGAGGCTTTGGGGGAGTCGAAGCCGTGACCGAATCCTGCTCGGCTTGCGAGAAACACGCAGAATGGTTTGATGGGCGGGTAATGATGTCGGATGAATTGAAACAGCACCACGCCCTCATTGCCTCGCTCCGTGCGGAGCTTGATTTTTCGCGAGAAGTACATCATGCCATCGCCAAAGACTTGGTCAAGGACCGCGACTCGCTTCGGGAGCGGGCAAAGGTTCTCGAAGCGGCGTTTTTGGCGGTGGAAGCGTTAGCGTTGAAGTACCAACCGGCTGACGAACACATTTGCCCTGATGTTATTCTCAAGCAGGCCCGCGAGGCGTTGAATCCTTGAATCGCCCCTTGGGGCTTGCGGCCCCACGCGCAAGCCCATCAGGGCGCCCCACAGGGCGCCCCTTCATGCCCCTATCGAAAGCCATCAAGCCGCGTCCCATTGTCACTTGCGACATCGAGACATGGGGCCTCGATGCGCGGCCCGAAGCTTTCGCGTTGGGGGTTGTGTATGATGGTGAAAAGGCGGTGGGATTTACGTATCTTCCCGACATGCGTAACTATCTCATATCGCCGCGTTTCGCGGGACATGCCATCTATGCACATAACGGCGGCAAATTTGATTACCTCGCGCTATTCGGGAACTATTGGAAATTCTTTGGCGCCGACAACGTGACCATGAACGAGTCGCGTTTCATTCAAGCTACCTATCGAGATGTGAAAGCGCGTTCGGTAGTGTATTTCCGTGATTCGCTTAACATCATTCCCGCGAGTCTTGCGAAGATAGGAGAAAAATTTGGTAGCGCAAAGGGCGAGACGCCGTCAAAATTCATCGAAGCCAAACGCGGCCCTCTTGAACCGACCGATTGGGAATACTGTAAGCAGGACTGTAAGCTCCTCTGGGAAGCGCTCACTTACTTTCAAGAACGCTTGGGAGGGCTGCGTCCTACCTTGCCATCTACAGCAATGGCCGTCTTTCGGCGGGAGTTTTTTCCTGCTGCCAGTCCTATCCGTATTTGCCGCAAAGAAGACTTATCGTTTCGCGATGCTTATTACGGGGGACGGGTCGAAGCCTACCGATTGGGGAAGCTATCTCTTCCGAATTTCACTTACGACATAAATTCGCTGTATCCCACCGCCATGCGCCGAGCCGCCTTTCCTCAACCCGATTGTTTGACGGAAAAATCAGATGTAACCCCGCAAGAACTCGTTAACGACCTTATGGCGAGCTATGAGGGTTTCGCAAGTTGCGCGGTGCGCCACCCCGATGCGCCGCTCGGTTATCTGCCGCACGTATCCGAAGAGGGGAAGCTCACTTTTCCCGTGGGAAACTTTGCGGGCTCGTGGTGCTTTCCCGAGCTTCGCTACTTTATGTCTCATGGAGGAGACATACAAAGCGTGTCGCGCGTCATCTACGCGCCGCGCATGTCATCGCCGTTTGTGGGTTACGTGGACAAATACTATCGCATGAAGCGCGAAGCGGATGGCTTCGAGCGTGATATGGCGAAGCTGATGCTAAACGCTTTGTATGGAAAATTTGGTGAGTACCATGAGCAGAACCAACGATACGCCGAGGGCTTCGATGAAACCACTCTCGCCGAGTACCGCCGAGTCTATGGAGCAGCGGATTTTGAGCCTATTTCGCGGACTCGAAGCGATGGGTATTACGTTTTCCCCTCGCGTGATTCGGGAATCGCGGGACATAGCGTATTCGCTTGGGCAGCCTATATTACCTCAATGGCCCGAGTCATTAATCTCGAAACTCAAGAGGCCATTCGCGCGGTGGGCGAGGTCTATTATACAGATACTGACTCGTTCACCGCGACAACCGAAATCGGGACCTCCTGCGGCCCCGACTCTTTACGTCACATGGTGGGGGACGAACTGGGCCAACTCAAGCTCGAAAGCGTGAACAAGCAAGAGATACGCGGAAACAAGCATTACGTCCTTGAGGACGGGAGTGTCGTTTTAAAAGGCGTAAAACGTGGTGCGAAGCTCATTGATGGCGCCTATCGGTGGGATTCCATTGTGGGCCTCAAGGAGTCCATACGGCGGCGCATCGTGCCCGGAACGCCTCTTGTGCGCGCCCGCGCGCCCGTTAGCCTCTATGATAAGCGTGTCGTTCATGAAGACGGGTCTACGGAGCCCATTCATCTAACTCTAAATGAATCTTACACACAAAAGTCGGAACGTGACTTTGCGCGTCTAATGCGCGAAGATGCGCACGAGCAACGCATGAGAGTTTTTCGCAAGGAGCCCGCTGCTCTCATGGAGGAGTGGGAACGGCTACATGGGAGACTTAAGAATCGTGTTCCTTCGTGGACACGAACGCGCGTAATGGAGGGCGAATGAATCGTAGCGAGAGACGCGCGATAATCCACGCGCAAGAACGAGGCGCTGCCGTGGCGATAACCCCTAATGGTTCGTGGTATGACCCCGCCTATTTTACGAAGGCGCGAGACACTCACGGACAGTACTTGAAGGGTGAATACGAATGAAAGCAGAAAGCTACCGGCGAAAGTTGCGAAAGAAGATTGACTACACGCGGAACCTTCCGAGCTATAACCACAGTATGTATTTACAGGGGCGCAGGCGCGGTCTCGAACGGGCTCTCGAGTGGTTTAAGGACGTTCCGTTGTGACCGCCAATACGAATCGCAAACACGGCTTACGCAACGAGGGCGTGTTCATAGGATGGCTGCGCGAGCGTTTTATTCCCGCCATACACCTATCGCCTTCGCACTCGGCGGGAGATGTCATAGCGTGGATAGGCGACCGCTGCGTTATCTTCGAGTGTAAGCGCGTGGACTTGAGGGGGAAGCGGCAGCGCTACCTTATCTCGAAGAATCGCCGGCAGCACGAAGCGCTTCAAATCCTCAAAAACCAACTTGGCCATCGCGTAGAAGTGTGGTATGCGGTGTCGTTCTTGAAGCCCGATAACACGACTGTTACGCGCTTCGTTCCCGTATACGAACCGCACAAGAGCATAGGGATAACGGACGGCACCTCATGGGAGAATATGGGGCTTGAGGTATGAAGCAGCACAAGCTTAAGGCGGTAGTCACCTATTGGACGCCCACGAGCGCCACGCTTAGACTGTTTTGCGAACGTTGTGGCGAGTACGAAACAAGCACCATAGAGATTACCGAAGAGTTGCTTAAGGAGTGTCCCGCGTGAGGATATTTCGTAATCCCGACCACTTGGACCCCGAGACGGAGGCGCTTATTTTGATAGGCGGCATGATAGTGGGGTGGTGTATTCTCGTGGGAAGCTTTATCTATCTCGCCTTTTGGTATTTCCATTAATGAACTGCTATCCCATTTGGGTCGTGTATGGATTTGAGATGTTTCTCGCGGGAGGCGCGGTGCTCGGCGTTTTTCTATTAGTACGCGATTGGTATAGAGTCTTGCGAGCGATTACGCGGTGGGAAGATGGCCGTACTTAGAACGTGTGGCGCCTGTAACAATCCGTTTCTCGCGCTTTACGCGCAAACCCGCTTTTGCCCTTCGTGTACGGCGGCGCGTCACTATGACATGCGCGTGCGTATGCGTCTTAAGAAGGCTATGGGACGCGAGTTTCCGCCTCCCTGCGCGCGTTGCGGACAGGAGACTATTCCCGGCCATTCGTACTGTCTGTCGTGCGCAACGATTCGGCGTCTCGACTTGAAGAACGTCCACGCTCGCGAGGCCCGTTCGCGGGTGGCGTCTGCGGACTTTGAGGCGCAGAATCAGCGTCATCGGTAGAGGTGTACTCTTGGAGGATTTCCATACGCTTCCCATCGGGGGTCAGCTTTGCGCGACAAATCAGGTCTTGGGAAGCATCAACGATGAGGAATTCGTATTTACCCAGCCGAGCCGCTTCATCGCTTACCTCATCTGTATAACTATCCTTGAGGAAGCGCTGCACGCTGCTCTCGCGTGCCTTGAAAAGGAACGTGTAATCGGCGTTGGCGGTGACATCGCGCGGTAGTCGAGTGGGACGCCGCGCCGCCATTATCCCACCACTCGGCCAATGCCTCCCCGTATTCACCCACTCGATGTAAAAGCCATAGTGGTGGTGATTCACGATGTCCATTTCGTCAATGACAACGTATTTCCCTTTGTGTAACTCGGGATTATTGAAGCTCTCCCATGCGGGGTCGGTGAATTTGCGCTTAACGATAGTGACGTTTTCGCATTGGGAAAAGTCGCGGTCCTTATCGTAATCCTTTCCCAAGTTGCCGTCATAGATTACCGTATTAGTGAAATCCGCTTCGCGTACGAGATAGCGTATCAGCATGGTCTTTCCACTACCGCGCTTTCCGATAATCACCACGAGATGCGTGGGCTCGATAGCGACTTTCATTAATGAGGCCCCCACGAGACGACCCACAAGGGAAGGCCCCACAACTTACGCACCGACCCACCGAAAAGAACGCAGATAATCACCGCGGCAACGACTCCCGAAGGCCCTATTAGCTTACGCATCTGGCATGACATCCTTTCGATTAAGCGTGGGCGCCGTTCCATCCGCGGGTTTGGGTATTATCTGGGAAGATGGCGAAGCGGTAAGGCCCTCACGCGCCACCTGTATTTTATCCCACTTATCGAGCAGGATGGGAAACCCAATAAAGATAGCCGCAAGCCACGGCAAAATAGGCGTCAATCGGGCGAGAGTTTTAGCGTCAGTTCCCATCTCCGCCATTATGTCTTGAATAACGCCGTCCATATCGGACGATTCTTGTGGTGAAAGACAAATGGTGGGGTCATGGTAACGCCGCGCCATGCCGCGTAGCGGTATATTAATCATCGCGGAGGGCTTTGCTTTGAATATAATTGATTCTAATTTCTCCTTTGAACCCGTTGTATCGATATTTCCACTCGTACCTCCCTCGCCGTGTATGCGCGAATTGTGGATTTTAAGACCCCTTCCCGTGGGAAATTCAACGCGACATTCCTCGCAAGTATTTACATCCGCCATTTTAAATCATCCTCATTTTTGCCTTTGTGTCGTCACTTTGCCATTTAAATCCGACCTGTCCCCTAATCCGATTAAGTCGGACTTTCCATTGAGCCTTGAAATCGGGCCAGAACAACCAAATAAAGAAGGTGTACACGCAAACATCACCACAGATAATCGCGGGATTAATCCACGCCCATAGAGGGGGGTGTCCCGCCAAAAATCCCGTAGCGACCCCCGTGGCGACTCCCGCCGCGTAGATGAAAGGCGCCAGCGAACGGCGCGAATTATCCGCATCTTTCAAAGCGGCGCCTCTCCCATCGCTACGCGCGCAACGTTACGCATTTCATCGGCTCTTAGCATGGGCGAGTGTGCTATCGTTTCGAGTGCGGTGGCATATCTATCCACGCGCTTTCCCACCATACGAAAGAGCACGTTGGCGGATTCCTCCGCACGGTCGAGCTGAATGGTGAGATACACTTCAAGCTCGTTCATGTGTAAAACGTGTGGGACAAAAACGTGAGGGGCGTAATGGGCGGCGTCCCCGTTATATTTTGTGTCTCGGGATATGGCGGCGAAAGAGGCGACAGCACCGATTCGCCGGGGTCCGAACCACTAAGCGCATCGTTTTCAAGCGTCTTTACACGCGCCTCAAGCTCCGTCAATCGGCGCAGACAGTCGTTTATCAGGCGTTGCTCGGGAGTCTCGTTCATCGTTGCCCCAAAGTCATAGTGAGCTTATCGGTCACGTTCACGACCTGTCCCTCAAGCTCTTTCCACGCGCGCGTGAGTTCGTCCATTACCTCGCCTTGTGGCGCGTTAGACGTTTCGCGGTTCGCATTTCGCGCGAGATAGAGCGCTCCGAGAGCAAGGAGTCCGCCCACGACAACGAGGATGATAGTTGCGGTATTGTCTGTTTCGGCGGCGCCCTTCCCTGTAGCATGTCGCGGAACGCTTCGCTTGGTAGTAACGGTCCTTCTTGGGATAGGCGGTGCTGGCGTTCGCGCCACTTGAGGCGGCGCTTCGCTTGGCGCACTCTCTTTAGGAGGCGTTTCAGTTGGGGCTGGCCGAACGTCCTTCCCGTTTTCAGTTGGGGCCGCGGGAGCAGGGTCCACCTTCGGTTTGGGGGGTCGGCCGCGCTTACGGGGAGCGGGTTCGGCGGGGGGTTCGGACTTGACATCTTTCGTTTCCTCTTCGGTCATTATCTCAAGACCTTCGCTCATTCATTCGATACATCCGTAAGAATCCGCTTGGCCTCGTTTAAGAGTTCGGTGCTTTCGAGTCCCGCTTCGACCATCGCGTGTAGGGCTCCCGATTCATCGTATTTATCGACATCGGACAGCATACGCTTCTTTATCTCGGGGTCAATGCGCGTGGGGTCGAACGCCTGTAGTCGGCGATAGTACTCTTCATATTGGTCGTCCGTCATATTGTAAAGAACGCCACGCAGCTTTTGAACGGTCACGTAACGCAGCGGGGTTTCACGGCGCGAGAGCCCGCGCAAGACGTTTTCGAGCACCTTTTCTCTTGAAGGTACGGCCATCATATAGAGAGTGGTTATGGGGGACCCGAACGCTCTCGGCGTCCGATATATCCCGCCCTATGCGCCCGTCCTATAATGAGCCACGAGGCTCTTAGAGGGTAAAAAACATGGTGTCTCTACCGTTCGGACTGAATGAAGCGGCTTTGATTTCGGCTCTTGCGATTGTCGTGGGTGTCGTGGCGTATGGATTCTTCGGCTCCATGCTCCCCGCGTTTACGTATTCGCAGTACATCTATCCAATCTTGGGAATTTCAGCCGTAGCAGCGGGAATCCATCTCGACCACGCTATCGGCGATGTCCTCGTGGGATTCGGCGCGGCTCTTGCGGGTGCGACCATTAAGGGCGCGCTTCCGAGCACCACGACTTAGGAGATACGCAAATGGTTAACGTTGCCTCACTCGCCCCGCCCGACCTGCCGGAAACCATCTACGCCTATACCGACCCCATCTTTACCGCAACGGTAGCGAGCGGGCTTTGGGGAACGGTTGTCCCCATACAGCTAAAGCGGACACAGGGCGTTATGCGCTACACGCTTATCGCGGACGCGCCCACTCTCGCGGGAGGCACGTCTCCCGCCTCGGTCATTACGAATCTGGTTCCCGCGGTCACGCACGTACAGGTACAGGCAGACGATGACACGCTTTTCGATGTCGACATGGTTATGTGGCTCGAATACCTGCGCCTTGTTCAGGGACTCGCCGCCGCACAGTCGGGGCTTGAGTTCGATATCGATATGTGCGACCTCGACTATCATCGGCGCGGCGCCATGCTGCCGGCGACTTTGCTCCGCACGTTCCAATACGCGCAGGTACAGATGAACGTTACCCTAAACGCCTATGCGACCATTACATCGGGGTCGCCTACCACGGTAACGAGCAAGTTCCACCTGACGGAGACGGACATCAACCGCGACCTCATTCAGAACCTGCCGGTATTCGTTGTCAAGAAACTACAGGGAGTCTTTACCCTGACGGCCAGTACGCAGAACTCGCTTACGCAGGCCTTCCCGCAGACGGGTCTTCTTAAGGCCGCGTTCATGGCAACGAATACGACCGTGAGCGCCACATATGCTAACCTGTCCGATGCGTGTATCGGCGCTCTACAGCTCGTGCTAAACGACAGCTTCAACGAAACCACGACCTCGTGGACGATGCTCAAGCGTCAGAACCGCTCGCTTTTCGGCCTCGCGCCGGGAACGGGTTTCGCGTTGAAGATTTGGTCCGCACAGGCTGAAACGGGTAAGTTCCTGAATATCTCGGACACGCAGAAGGTTACATCGGTGAACCTACAGCCTACCGAGGCCAACGGAACCGCGAGCACAGTCACCATAATGCGTATCTTCTACAAGTAAGGCGGTAGAGGAGCGTTAAGTGTGTGCGGGTCCATCGGGCCGCCCTAAAGGGCTATCTAAGCGCCAAGCGGTCTGTAAAGCGCGACAAACCCAAAGCCGAGGGGGACGCCGAAAAGGCGGCCCCTCTCGTTTTATTAGCATGAGGTAAAGATGGCGGGTTCGAGCGATATGCCGGGAGCGGGAACGATTCTCATTTTGGGCATACTTGCTATCGGTGCGTATCTCGTTTACTCGTTCGTTTCGGGTGTGGGAAACATCTTTGGCGGAGTGGGTAACGCTTTGGGAACGGCGGGAAGCGATATTACGGGAGCCTTTGGAGGCGCGGCGCGCGCTATAAGCGGAGGCGTGGGCGCTACGGCGAGCTTCTTCGGGGGGATAGGCGGCGACATTGCGGGCCTATTCGGAGTGGGCGGTGGGGGTTCTACTCCGTCCACGGTAACGCCTTATCAGACGGATTACGTAAAGAGTCTCGAATCGGCGGGAATCACAATTACCGATACGAGTTCGCCTAAGGTTATCTCGGTCGCGGGTCAGCTTCAAAGCGTAAGCTCTTCGCTGCCGCCCGCACAGGGGCCGCCCGTGTCGTCCACGCTCCCCAACTCACAAGCGTACTACAATCAGCTTAGCACGAATCTAACGGCGCGAAACTCGGCGGTGTAAAAATGACCGGATCGGAATCTTCAAGGAAACTAAACTCTCTATTTACGTTCCCACAGTACCAATCGGCGAACAAAGCAGCTAATGGAACCCTTGCGGGCGTTCCCACATTGGGACGCAACCCGCCCATACAGGCGGAGACGAATTGGCAAAACCGCTCGAATCCGCACAGCCACATGAGACTTGATTGGCGTGTTACCAATAGGGGAAGCGACCGCGCATCTCTCGTTATGGGAATGTCGATGAAACCCGTCTTTAACGGGGCGGCGGATCAAGCCAAGCGCAAGCCTGCTTATACGAATAGCAACGCGGCGCCTCCGTGGCTTTTGACCTATGGCCCTTCGAGCACGAGCGGCAACCGCTCGCCTCCCGAAACGTCTATCTTCGCCATCGGCGGAGGCGGCCCCACGCTGCTACGTAACAAGAACCGAACGAACTACACGACTCTAAAGATGGGGTAATGAAATGACGACATCGACAGCACTCATACCCACCTCGCCTCCCAATAGTGGCGCTTGGTTCGGCGGAACCGCTACGCATCCCACCTCTTCGCCGCCTGTCGTGGGAAATCCCTATTACCCACCCAATATACTCGCTGGAACCGTAAGCGCTCCGCCCGTGGTCCCCAACGTACAATCCGTTACCGCTCTAAACACAACGCCCGCGAATGTGCTCGCGCCTCAATTCGCAAGCACTACGTCACAACCCGTCAATCCCTACACGAGTGGCATAGGACCGGGAACGGCAACGAGCGCCGTCTTCGGCTCGAATCCCACACTATACCATCCGGGAACTCGCGCCTCGCAAACCAATACAGTACTACCCGCGAATAGTCCCGCTAATGGGCCCATTACCGCCACTCAAGGAGCGGTGGGTTCGCCTATCGCTTTGGGGGGGCTTTCAGGGGCACCGATGGGCGGCTCTAATACTCTTGCGGGAGCCTCTAACGTTACGGGTTCGCTATCCATTCAAATGCTCGTTGCGGGGGCGCTCGTGCTTATCCTATTGGTGCTCCTATGAAGACTATCTTTCAGAACGTAAGCACTCCCGTAAATCAAAATACCGGTACGTTCGCGGTAAAGGGAACGAGCTATCAAAGCGCTCTTATGGCTCATACCGCGCAAAGCATATCGAATACGCAGATACAAAGCACGCAGATGGCGGATGCAGCGAGTCTCGCTGCCGCCGCAGCGCAGAACCCCACGGTAAGTCCCAATCTTAGCACGGGAAACAGTCCTCCCGCAAATGCGGTTGTTAGTGCGTCTTCGCCGGGAACGACCTCGGCTCTTACGGGTGTCGCTACAAGTTCGACTCTCTTTCCGCTTCTTCTTGTAGCGATTCTCGCGGGGGCGGCTCTCGTAGCGGACCGCGAGGGGTGGATTTAGATGGCGCCCGATGCGATTCCGGTTCAAAGCCGTATCACGGTACCCGCGCCGACTTACATTCCTCTCGAAGGCGTGCGCCCCACCCTGCGCCCCATGTTCACGGGAGCGGCGCAGAACGACAACGTGATTAGCCGACCTCTCGGTTATCGAGCAAAGGCGCTTACAATGGTGGCGCCCGATAGCACGTATGCATGTGGCACGAATACGGATAGCGTCTATATCGATACGGAAGAAGTGAGCTTTTCAAGCACCTCGCCCTATGGAGCGCAAGAACTACCGCCCGGAAAGGCGCTTACTATCGAAGAGTGCGACCCCGGATGGATTCACTTTGGGTCACCTACGAAGAATCAGCTTGTTTTCGTTAGCTATGGCGGCCCCTCACCCACTCCTCCCGCTGCTAAGTAGGAACGAACATGGGACAGGATTATTGGGCGGGACCCACAACCGCAACGACTGCCGGTCTTCCATTCGTTACAACTGGCCCATCGGGAACGAATTATCCGGTAAGCTCCTATGGCGGAGACGCCGGCGCGGCCGTCTCGGCAGCGGTCGCATCGGCAACGGCTAAGAATACTGGCGTAACGCTTATCGGTAATTTCACTTTTCTAACGGGCGTGACCATTCCTTCGGGGAGTAGCGGCTTACAATTCAATTTCCAAAACGCGACTATCGCCGATGGTGGAGTTGCCGCCGCTGCGAAGGGGCTTTTCTATGTCAATGGCGCCACGAATGTAACCTTTAACGGAAATGCTATCTTCGTGGGAGCGGGAGCAGCGGGAGCGGTAAGCGCCTTCTATCTATTCCAAACGACCGACTTTCTCTTGAACGTCAATGGAACCATTAGCGGGTGGGGCGGAGCGGCGGCGCAACCCGAGTTCCTATACGCTACCGACAACGGGAATCATGGCGGGATTCGCGTAATGGGACAGTTGCTTACAGCGGATTCGTATAGGCTCGTTCAAATCATCGGGACGAAACAGGTCGACCTTTCCGGCTTCGGAACCCTGCCCGGTGGATTCACCTCGACCATCAAAACAAGCCTAATCTACATCCATAGCACCGCAACCACCGGCTGCTCGGACATCAACCTACACGACATGGCCTTCGATGGCGGCTTTCAGGTCGACCCATCGGGAACCGGCGGGGTGCTCAACCTCGTGGGGCAATCCGGGGCGCGGATGACTCGCGTTACCGTGTCAAACGTCCACATCTCGCGGATGTGTAACACGGCGGGATTTACCTTCGGTTACACGTACCACAAGGACGGCATTGACACGGCCTACATCGACCGACTTGCGGTCAATAACTGTGTCTTTGAACAGTGCGGCGATGGGATAGTCATTCAGTCTGATACACAGGTCGCCATTACGAACAGCCACGCGTACCAATGTAATTTCGCGGGCTTCGAAATCGGCGATGTGGCGGCCACCACCTTCAACCAATGGGGCGTTGAGGTATCGAACTGTACGGCCAAGGAGTGCGGTGCGAACTCGGCGGGCGGAGCCCTGGGCGGCTTTTCGATTTTTACGAGCAGCACCGGCGGGAACCAAACCCACATCCGTTTCGTCAATTGTGACTCGGCGGACGATGGGGGAACTCCCTATGACGCGCTTCAAAATTACGTTATCGGACAAGTGGTTTCCTACTCCGGGTCGTACTACGTTTGTATACTCGCGAGTTTGAATAACCTGCCGACTAACGGTACGTATTGGACCGCACTAACGGGAACGAACCAACCCATCCAACCTTACGGACTGACGCTCACGAATAGCGCGGGAAGCACGGCAGCTATCAGCGATGTAATGTGGATAGGCGGCCGTCTTCAAGGAGCCACCAGACAGACGAATCAAACGGTCGGAACCGGAACAATCACCGGCATCAACATTAACACCATCGCCACCGGAGTTATCACCCTCGGAGCGACCGCATACTCGGGAGCGATGTACGACCCCGGCACGAATCCAACAACCGGGGATTCCCTCGCAACGGATTGCGCAGCCGCCCTTCAGGCCGCTTTGAACGCGGCCGTGGCCGCACCGTACTCTGCCACTACTCCGGCAAAGGTCGTCTATCAGGGAGGCACCTATCAATTTTGGAACGCCGGCACGACTCCTGTTACCACTCTCATAAAGAGCGGAGTACAGGTACTCGAAGGGACCGGGGCCAAGGATGGAGTCATCCTCCGCATCAATTCTGGTACCCAGACCTCAATCACCGTAACGGCGAGCGTGTTCACGTACACGAACGCCACCGGGATATCTCAATACGTGCGAGTGATACCCGGCACGGAAACCTCCGGCTCGGCCACGACCACCGGCGAGGTCATCACACCATACGTTGGGACGACGGGTTCGCAGGTCACGGGGCTATACCTTCTCGCCAACGGAGACAACGTGGCCGTGACGTATGGTGGGGGAAGCCCCACGATGGACCGCTCGGTCCCATTCATGGCCTTTTCCGTACAGCCGGCGAGCTTCAAATTCTCCGGCTTTCAAGTGAATCAGACGACCGTTTCATGGTCTTCCATCTTGGACATGGCCTACAACCCCACGGGGGCGGCCGGAACTGGGGCCTATGTCGAAGCGGGCGCTCACCTATTTGTACTCGACAACGTGCGAATCACGGGGAACGGCCCGTCCCTAATGTGGCCCTTGATTCTTGATGGGATGGAAAGCGGCAAAATGGATATGTGCCAAGCCCCGGATTTTAGATGGTGCGTTCCGGGCGGGGCGCTGACTATCATCGGAAGCACTTTCGTCACGGGAACGCTCCTCGCGCAGACAACGGCAGTATACGGTACGACGTTCAACGCCCCAATCACGATAGCCAATGCCAACATCCAGGGACAGAACCTCTCGTCCTTTGCCAGTATCACTTTCCCGTGCGAGATGACGTTCGACAACATCTACTTCAACGGGGTCGCGGGTACGCCTTTGGTAGTCAACAACCAATCCACCTCGAACACCATCATTAACATCAAGGGCGGGTTCTGGCGAATCCCGAGCGGTGCTGCAGGGGCTTTCATCAAGGGGCACGAAGGGACTACCGTAGCGAATCTGTACGGGGGGACCACGTTTACCTATCATGGCAACATGCCTCTATTCAGCGTGGCCCCGTTGGGCGTTTTTATCGTTGGCCAAGTGAGTCTTGCCGACACGGTGACCGCAGCGCAATTCTTGGCGCATACCGCGTACGCCAACAACGCGGCTCGCGCGTTGGCGGGATTCTCGAACGCTCTGGTGTCTCAACAGGTGGCAACTGCAATTGCTCTTCAAACGACATCTACAGCTATCGCCACATATCCCGCCACGCTTACCACGGGCCTATACCGTGTAACCCTCAACGTCAACTCCATAGCAGCCGCCCAAACGGGAGCCATTACCATTACCTATTTTGACGCTACAAGCTCGGCGACAACGACCATAACGCTAAGCACGGGAGTACTCGGAAACGGGGCGGGATGGAGTTGGTGCGGCCTCGTTAACGCGCTCACGGGATATACCATAGCGGTCGCCGGTTCGGTCACGACTAACAACGATGGGCTCGCAACTTGTATTATCGAGGCGGTCTAATGACGAACGCTCCCGATTCTAACGCAATCGCGAAAGCAATACCCGCGGATATTCTCACGCAATTCGTTAACGATATAACCTCGGGAGTTAACGCTCTCGTTAAGCATCAAAGCGGTGGTGTGTGGGCAGCCATCATTCTATCACTCATACTTACGGGTTACGTGTGGTATGTGTACGGACCCGCCGCGGGCGCGCCTCTTGCCGCTTCGTTCTTCATTTGCTGCGCTATGGTTCTACCGCCAGGTAATTAGATGATTACCAAAGAAGATAGGGCTCGCTATGCTCGAACTTGGCGCGCCAAGTTTAGAGAAAGAGCGAATCTCTATGTGAGAAACTCCTATCTCAAAACCCACTATGGAATCAACGTAGACGAACGAGACGCACTCCGTATCAAACAAGATAACCGATGCGCGTTTTGTGGCGGGTTGTTTGAAGGAACGTGTCGAGATAAATTCGCACCTGTAATAGACCACGACCACGAATCGAATAAAATTCGCGGGTTGGTTCATCAGCGCTGTAATCGCGTTTTAATAGCTGCTAATACACCAAAGACCGCCCGCCGACTCGTGGAATATTTGGGCGAATAAATGGCTTTTTATACCTATCCCCCTTCCGGCAGCGTAGCGGGTTCGGCAGCGATTCCCGCGGCGGGACTCAATGTGGATTTCTCATGGCGCGCGGGGCGTCTTCTAAACATTACTTTCGTGGTGATTTCGGGAACGGCGGTGTTTCAGTATTGGGACTCGCGCGACTGTCCATCACCTATCATCTCGCCGGTAGCGGGTACGGGATGGCACGAGACGAATAAGAGGATACAGCGGTTTCAAGTTACAGGAAGCGGAACCATCGCTATCGTGTTTAACAACCCGCCCGAGGATATAGACGTTAAAGCGTTGCTCGCCGTGGCGGTAGGAGCCGTTACTATCTCGGGGACGCCGGATGTTAACATCAAAGCGGTCGCCGGGACGACCGTACCCGGTGCTACAGGAGGATTGCCCCAGCAAGGAAACCAAACATCCACCGAAACAGAGGCGAACCCCGAATACACAAAGGTGGCAACGGCTGGCGTATTCACCATTCTTGCGGGGTCCAATGTTCTTTCAAAGGGCACCCTCGTTACCTACAATCTGTTCGTAACACCACTCGGAAGCCCGACATCGGGAAACTACCCCTACATTTGCTTGACAGGTCACACGAGCGGAACCCTGTATGTCTTCGCTGTTTGGGGAGGGGGTCAATCAAGTTCTTCTTTTACGATGACCGCCAGCGAAAAACTTGACGTGGTGGGATACAATGGTAACATCGATTCGCAAATGAGTTACAGTTGGCAGGCAACGAATCCATGAGCGACCCTAACATGATAGACATGCTCGAACGCCGCGAGACGGACCGCGTGGCGGCGGTTCTTATCGACCACAACGCAAAGCTCGAATCGCACGACCGCCGCATAAGCATCATTGAAACCGAGTTTCACTCGGCGGCGGCGTGGGCCAAGTGGTTCGCGGGGGCGGGTGTGGCGATGCTTGCGGGTATATTCGCAACGGGGCTGTTAAAACTATGAACCTGTCCGCCCATCATATTCATGACACGCCCCACGTTGAGATAGTGGTCGCCATCGACAGGGCCACACGCGTTCCATGGGATTGTCTGCTACGCGAGGTGCGTTTCACATTGGTCCGCTCCAAAAATCAAAAGGAGGTGTATAATGCCGATTAGCACTAAGCTCGCCGCTATCCTTTCCGCTGCCACAGCCATGCTCTCCTATGTAATCACGGAAACCGTCTTTGCCCTGCCGCCATGGGCCGTTGCCCTCGCAACTGTCGCCTCGACCGGAATCGTGGCGTGGGAAGCTGCCGAAAACACTTAGACACGCGCCATCCCTAACCCCTTCCTGTTAGACATACACAACCCACGGAAAAAACGTAACAGAAACGGACCAAGAACGCACGGAGAACGACTTTGAGGATAGCTACCGTAACCCCATCCTATGAGGGTTGCCGCGACCTCGTGCGCTGGTTGCGTTACGTAGAACTCGCAGAAGAGTACACCCGCAAATACGAACCCTCATGGGAACTATACCATCACGTAGAACTCGGAAAGAAGATAGGCGATGGGATAGTCAAACACGATACGTGGACGCCCGCGGTCGATGCGGAAATATGGCGCTGTCGCGTGGCGGCACTCAAGTGGGGCGCGGAACGCGCAGATATCGTGTGCTCCGTGGATACGGATGTAATGATTCCCCAAGATTACCTGCTCGTGATGGGATACGTGCGGCCTGATTACCCCATCAAAACGGCGCCCCCTATCAACGTGGATAGCGGAAGGTTCCGCTTCGTGGACGCGAGCTTCAATGCTACGTACGAATGGCCGCCCGACCGTCTTATTGATAAGGCATCGGAGAATGTGGTGCTTACGAAGGACGTGATAGACCGCGCGGAGTGGACATACGACCCCGCGAATCCTAACGAGGATTACTTACTTTGCGCGGCGGTAAAGAAGCTCACGGGGAAACGGATATTCACGGTTCCGCTGCTCGTGACCGCGACATAGGTAAATCCTGTTTGACTAAAGGTATATATACTCCGCGCGGCTCTCGTTCCCTCGAGGAAACCATGAGCGACAAGAAAGAGATAAACCGCCAAAAGCTGAATGACCTGGTGCACTCGATTCGCCTTCGGGCCGCCGTTGCCGAAACCCCACCCGTACTCGGATGGTCCGAATGGCTAACCATGATTGGAAACCAAATCGAGCGGTGCTTGTAGATGACCGAACTCCTGTCCCCCGAACAGCTACGCTCGGCGCGGCTCGTCAGCGAAGGCGACCGCGACCGTAAGACGGGCGAGGCAGCTATTGCGCGAGCGCTCGCCGAAAGTATCTACCGCGACCTGCCTAATATGGACGAAAACGAGCGGTGGCGATTGGCGAAGCGGCGCGCGACTCGGCGATTGAACTTTACAAGAACGCCACAACTTGCGGCGAGGCTCGTGGGCGAGTTGAGCAAAGAGGTTATATAGTCCCGCGATATAGGGTAATTAGAGGCAAACAATGACGAGCTGTGACGCGAGAACTCGTGCGACATATGCGGGATACAAATCCCACGGCTCGGGTGCGGTAATGATTGGCGGTCGCGACTGTACGCGAAAGGCGGTCTATACAGTTAGACGCTTCGATAGCATGTACCACTATTGCCGCCAGCACGCGGTAAAGTGTGGCGCCGTAAAATGGATGGGATACACGGACGAGGGCGTGTCTCATTACGAACTCATGGAGGGAACGACCGAAGAGGCGGCTTAGAAAGGTCCGTGCTACACCGTAGCAAAAACTATATAGGTATATCGGAAAGCCGATATTGAAACGGAAAGTCCTACTATATAAAGGTATGCCGATTTGTCCGACAAACAGGCCCTATTTCGGGAAGTAGTATATAAACCCCTCGGGAGACCTC